>OLPH01000558.1_pt1 | contig 45465 bp, 28 predicted proteins | sample 1672951 | NCBI WGS metagenome assembly OLPH01 (sample SAMEA3136740, study PRJEB25190) | human gut metagenome | reverse complement strand
ACATCCTTGACATTTCCGGAAAGAAATATGCGTTTGATTCAACAACGATTCCGTTGTGTCTTGCAACATTCCCATGGGCAAAGTTCCGAAGCAAGAAAGGAGGGGTGAAAGCTCATGTCTTATACGACATTGAAGCACAAGTTCCCGCTTTCTATACCGTAACCACTGCTTCAAAGCATGATTCCACAGCAATGTCTTCAATCCATTATGAACCAAATGCTTATTATATATTCGACAGGGCTTATGACTCCTTTAAAGAACTCTATAGGATACATCTTACAGACTCTTTCTTTGTTGTCAGAGCCAAGACAAACTTAAAGTATAAGACAGTCAAATGGAAGCGAAGAATGCCAAAGAACATAATGACAGATGCGGAAGTGAAACTGACCGGATATCTCTCCGAGAAAAAATATCCTGAGTCATTCAGACTCGTCCGATATTACGACGAAGAGGATGACCGTGAGTTCACTTTCTTGACGAATGCAAAACAACTTTCTGCACTGGATGTCGCCAATCTTTATAAGAAAAGATGGTTAATCGAGCTATTCTTCAAATGGCTCAAGCAGCATCTCAAGATAAAGAAATTCCGGGGCACAACAGAGAACGCTGTTCGCATACAAATCAGTGTGGCTATTATCACGTACTGTCTTGTGGCTATTGTCCAACATGATATGAAGTTGAAACGTTCAACCTATGAAGTTTTGCAAATTCTCAGCATATCATTGACTGACAAAACCCACTTGCGTGACCTGTTCGACAAGACTAATTTCAATGATGTCAAAGATCTAAATGATCCCCTGATTCCGGGGCTTTTTGATTAATTGTTTAACTCGTCCCATTTTAACGGGACACTAATGTACCTGCCTTTATCCATATAACCGAAGCAAAGATAAACGATGTCAAGGCAATGGATGTAATACCTTATGAGTCTGGCTCTTTCTATGTTTTCGACCGTGCATATAACGATTATCATCGTCTCTATAAGATACATATGATGGATTCGTTTTTTGTTGTACGGGCTAAAACAAATATTAAGGCGAAAGTACTCAAATGGAAACGACGTTTACCTAAGAATATACAGTCAGACTGTGAGATTGAACTTACCGGTTTCTATACCCAAAAATCATACCCTGAAACGATTCGTTTGGTGAGGTTTTGGGATGAAGAAGACGAAAGGGAGTTCATTTATCTTACAAATGCAAAACATATTCCAGCCTTACAGGTAGCGGAACTTTACAAGAATCGTTGGCAAGTGGAACTGTTCTTTAAATGGCTCAAGCAACACCTTAAAATAAAGAAATTTTGGGGTACTTCCGAGAACGCTGTAAAGATACAAGTCTACTCAGCAATCATTGCCTACTGTCTTGTAGCTATCATGCAACATGATATGAAACTGGATAGATCGACATACGAGGTTCTACAAATTCTTGGCATTTCTCTTACGGACAAGACTCCATTAAGGGAGCTCTTCAGCAAAACTAAATTCAATGATGTCAAAGGACAAAGCGGTCTTGATGGACCAAATTTATTTAGTAATTATAAATTTTAACTCGTCCTCTAATTTTTAGTGGACACTAGTGTTGCTGGATTATATTTTAAAGCACAATCAAAATTTTGTGGATATAATTGACAATCTAACTGACGTAACAAAGGTAGTATTTCGGAATTATTTACCATCACTAAACTGCATCCTTTGTTATCATCTATTTCGGGCTGTATCTGGTCTATTCCCCAAAAATCTGCTATCAGGACATCACTCTGGGAGTAGTTTATCTTTGCCGGACATGCAAAACAACTGGGACGTACAGATAAATCGGAAAGAAAAGCTTTAATATACAGACTCTCAGCGGATGGTATTATTTCTTTATGCCCCACATATTCTAATATCATATGATAGCCTTTCCATCCTTTACATTTTGATCTGAAATTAATATAGTTAATGTTTTTTTTATCTGATAAATAACTATTCCATACTTTAGGACTAGGTACTCCATGACAGGCTACTTCTACAGTAAGTAAAGTAGAATAAGACTTACGTAAGTAGTTCTTCAAGCCTGCAACCTGACAGGAAGTTCCAGAAAAGAGAACTTTACGACCTTGATCCAAAAAACGCTTTGCATCCTGAAAAGAAGTTCCCATATCACTTTGTACATATTTGGAACCTCGAAAACGGGCTACCCCTTCCATGGTTTCTGTATAGCGATGAACTACATTCCATTCTTTGTCGAAACAAGCACCGAAAACTACACCACCTTTCTGAATAGTTTGCTCGGCAAACAAAGTAAAAATGCCTCCGGACGAACTCTGCATACGAACCTCAGAATTATTATTGACGGCAGTAAATACGGCTGGTCTTTCTTTGGCTTGAACAGGATGCAATACCGGACAAACTTTCTCACAAAGTCCGCAATCTACACAAACAGAATGATTAATTTGCGGATAAAGAAAACCTTCCTTATCTTCTATCATCTGAATGCATTGTTTGGGACAAATACTCGCACATGCCGTACAGCCGCAACATTGGGATTTATCGGTGAATGTAAGCATATTTATTTTTAAGAACAGCTAATACTTTGATTCTTATAAAATTCCTTTCATGAGAAGTACATCCTATCCAATAAACAGAACTAATTGTACAAACCACAGACAATAAGGACACTACAAAAAAACGTAGAAAGCCATCTTGCATTTGCCACATAAAAAGAAGTGGAAGCAACAAGGCAACAAAGGTAACTACTACTACATTACCACACACCTTATATAAATAACGACGGACGGGAAGTCCAACCATTCTACGCAAGAATAAAAGACGCAATAACAGACAGCAAACGGCTACTAACAATGCTACAATCAGAACAGATTCAGGAGGAAATCCTAATTTCAAACAGATGTAGGAAAGAGGAAAGTTCATCAGCAGCATTCCGCCTACTGCCAACTGGTAGTTACGTATTTTTCCTGTAGCAGACTGAAGGTTTATCAGTGTATTAGAAAGAATATCGCACATAGTAACCAAAAGCACCAAACGGACAAAGTTGACGGTATGCTCCGGATAACTTTTCAACCATAGGGTAAGAATAAAGTCTGTTTCGAACAATACAGGTAAGGCAAAAACCAACAAAATGTAATAAGAGAAACGGGATCCCCGCTCTACCAACGAAAACATATAAGAATAATCGCCTGCTGCATACGACTTGGTAATCTGGGGATTGAGAGCTGTCATAAAATTACCGGCAAAAGAAGACAACACATTATTGACGGAACCGGCGATAGCCCGAGCAGCATTAATAACCGGACCGATAAAGAGATTTAAAAGGATATTGACTCCCTGTTCTTTCAAAAGACCGGCTGTGCAACCAATAAAGTTCCAACCGGCAAAAGCCCCCATCGCTCTCCATATATCATGGTAAAACCGAAACTGCAAACGGCATTCTTCAAAATGGCGCTTGCAATAAATCCAATAGACGGCTTGCATGGAAATCCCCAACACGACCAACAGTAATGAATAGACAATAAGCCGGTCGAAATGAAAGGGGGCATAGGCTATAAACAGAATAATAAATAAACGAAGAATAATATCTAATATTCCGATATAGGCAAAAGTTGTCATCCGCTCATGGGCTACAATGGAAGCATTATAAGGTACACTGAATAAACCGAACATAAAAGCTACCAAAGAGGCTTGAAAAACCCAATTGGCTGCATAAAGACGGTCGGTAGGGATAGTCATTTGAGTATTCAGAAACCAGACTCCTACACTTTCGGCAGCTAAAAATACGATACCTGCCAAAGCCAAGTGAATGTAAAGAGAGGTAGAAAAGACTTTCTTCAACTGTTCCATATCGCCTCGCCCTAACTCGAAAGTAAGAAAACGGCTCACAGAAGAAGACAAAGAAGAAGATATCATGGAAAACATGGCAACAAAGCCTCCTACCACATTGTATATACCATAATCTTCTACCCCTAATGCCTGCAAAACCACACGGGAAGTATACAGTGATACCAGCATGCCAAAGAGCATGCGTACGTAAAGCATTAGGGTATTCTTGGCGATGCGTTTTGTATTTTCCTGTTGTGTAGTCATTTATTTACTGCTGATCAGGCGTTTCCAAAATGATGTCTTTCTTTTCTCTTCATTCCCCTGAAGCCCCTGTAAATAGCGTTCATAACTCCATCTGTGGGTAACCATTTCGTAAACAGCTCCCCAGTCCGGTAATCCGCCTACATTGCGATCGTCAATGAACAGGTCGGCTTTGAGTTTTCTGCAAGGAGTAGAGGGGTTTTCTTTAGCCTGTTCTTCCGGGTAGTTGCTGTTGACTGCATAGAATTCCAGACCTCTTTCCCGGCAGAATTCTACTGCCTCGTCCAGTAATTTACCTTCGCGTACGGTCCAGAGTATCAATTGATGATGTTCTGCCTGTAATTGCTTGAGAGTTACAATGGCAAAAGGAATCTCTTTCCCGATATGTGGATATCGGTGTTCCACGATGGTTCCGTCAAAGTCTACGGCTATGATCATCTTTTAATAATTTTAGAGTTTGGAAATTGGCAGGAACGGATAGCGTTTGCAAATAGCTTGTTCATCAGCTATCAATTTTTGTTGCTGCTCCGGCTGGGTATCGGCATATCGCTCTGCAATGGCCGTTATGATTTTATGAGTTTCCTGACACAGATTGTCTATTTCTTTTAGTTCTCCCGGCTGGAGCTTATAATATATCTTTTCACAGTATTTTCCGATCCCTTTTAGGATTAGTAACTGTACTTGAGCTGCATTCGATAATTCCTCTGTCAACATCCAGTATCGGGATTTCATGATCCATTGTTCCAGGCTTCGGGCCAAAACCATCAGGTCAAGACGGTTTTGGGGATAAAAAAAACATTGGGCAATATCCGACTGAAATGAAACGAATTCATCATTATATGTGAGGGTCTGGGATTCGTTTTGTGTTTCTTGTCGCTGGCGGATGTATTCGTCAACATTCTCAAAACTTTCTTTACTGATTCCTCCGATAGCTACGGTCATGTTGCCGACGGTAGTAACCAGACACTTGTCGCGGGCGATACGGATGCAATAACCTTCCATACCGGTCAGAACTCCGGATGTTATTTTAATTAGTGTATGGTTTGGGGAATAATAATCAAAGGAGTGGGGCATAAAGCGAATGTGATGAGGATTTATTTGGGAAAGCTGCATGAAAGGTTGCATGACGCGATCAGGAATAATCGCTGTTTTCTTGGTACTGCAATCCTTTACAAGATACAGATCAAATGCTATCTGGTTCAGATAGTTTTGTATTTCCCGGCTGTTTCCTTGAATGAAAATAAGACCTGATATGGTAGGCCGTTCTGTTTTCCTCACATGGCTTTTACCACGTTTGTATGCAATACTTTTATGAATGAATGTTTTGAATTTTAATATTAGTTTTTCATTAATAGTTTCTACTTTGGCATGATGGACAAAAAGATAACACCAAGAGTTGGTTGGGCTGTCTTGAGGACAAATCTTCTCTTCCGGACCTGGGTTTTGAGGCTCGTTCTGAACTTTGTCCTTAATGACTTTAGAAGAAGTATCTGTACTATACAGTGGCATCGAGACTTTTTCTAATTTATGTTTGGTTTGGTGCTTCGATTTCTTTTTATTGAACTCATATGCACCTCTCTTTTATAAATGAAGTTTAGAACTTTATTCATAATAATAGCTTCTGGGCAGTTTGTCCATTGGTTTTCTGTCTTTTAAGGTCTATCTCTTATGAAGAGATGGAGTGCCTGTGATATATCTTTAAGACACAGCATATTATACATCCTGGAAGTTTTTTTACTAAAACATCTTTTTAGGCATTTAGTTAAAAATCAAATTTTAAATACAGATTCCTTCTCTCTTTATAATAGTTTTTGTATCTTTGTCGTGAAAAATCCATCTATTCATAAGAGATAGAGTGATTTATAAAACAAGTGTGGATTATATTTTATTGATTATCATTCTATTCGCTTTATCTATAATAGAATTGTCGAGGGAGGCAAGATAGATTCGTGTTGTGCTTTCAGAGTCGTGTCCCATTCCTTCGCTTATTACTCCAATCGGAATATTTTGGCTTTTAGCTATGCTGGCCCAGGAATGACGGGCTACATACATTGTGATATGAGATGGCAGTTCCAGGATTTTGGAGATTTTTCTTAGTTTGTGATTAATCAGATGAAGCGCATTTCTATATTGCTTCAGTTCTTCTTTTTGATGTTGTATAATAGGTAGCAGGTATTCCGTAGGAGTTGGACCATATTTGTCAACGATATCTTGCATGCATTTCTCCCATCGGATAAATAATTGCTGTCCGGTTTTTTTCTTCTATAGATCAATACTTCATTATGTAGATCTTTTTTCTTCAGATAGGCCATATCTATAAATGACATGCCTCGGGTATAGAAGCTGAAAAGAATCATGTCTCTGGCGAAACCGAGGGAGGTATCATATGACAAATCTTGTAATTTTAATTGTTTGATCGTTTTGAAAGGAACAGCGCGTTTGACGGTCTTTCCTATACCTGTGTAAACATGTCTGAAGGGATAGTGTTGGGTGGTCAGTTCTTTGTCTACGGCACGGTTGTAAGTTGCCCGGAGGATACGCATATAAAATGAAATAGTGTTCATTGAAATACCTTTTTGCTGTAAGTGAGCCTGGTAGCTTTGTATGAGGTCGGAGGTTATGTCATCGAACAAGATGTCATGTCCTTCTCTGAAGGTCATGAAGCTGTTGAGTGTTGTCTGATAGGTTTCGGCTGTACGTATTCTGTATAGGGATTTTAATTGTTTGATAATGTATTGCATGAAAGTGAACAGGGATTGTTCTTTGGCGTTTTGGTGAAATTGAAAGACAATTTCATCTGCTGTATATCCGGTGGGACGTTTGTCAAGCGACGCTATAATTTTGTGTAATCGTTCTTGATCCCATTTGATTTTTTCCCAAGTATTTCGAAGAATTGAAAAACGATTTTGAGAGGAACGGGGGTCAACAATGTATTCTTCTTGTTGATTCCATTCAGAAGAAAGTATTTTATAATTGGTACTGATCTGGCGTACCATGCGTCCATGAATCACTTGGTAGTATATAGATCCCATTTTTCCGGTAACAGTGGAAGGTCTGAATTTTACTTTTACTGATGTCATATCTTTCTGATTTTATAATTAGTTAATAAGTTGTTTTCATAAACAGATGAAATTTTAAGTGGTTTAGATGCGTTGTCTGTATTTAAGGGAATGAAGATAGATATTCATTTTTTAGATATACCAGAATTCTCTATCTTTGCATAGGCATAAGTTTATCAGACAAACATTTCTTAAGAATTTTATATTTATGTATACCAATAAGGAAATATGGAATGTGACATATCCCATATTCTTGGGGCTTTTGGCACAAAATGTAATCAATGTAACGGATACGGCTTTTCTGGGGCATGTCGGTGAAGTGGCACTGGGAGCTGCAGCTATGGGAGGATTGCTTTATATTTGTGTCTATACAGTTGCTTTTGGTTTCAGTGTCGGATCGCAGATTTTGATAGCCCGCCGGAATGGAGAAGGAAACTTCCGGGCTGTGGGACCGATTATGTGGCAAGGTTCGGCCTTTAGTTTGGGTATGGCCGTTGCTTTGCTGATACTTATGTATGGGTTTGCTGAGCCTTTGATAAGGATGCTGATTACTTCGGATGCCATATTTACGGCAACTTATGAATTTTTTGTCTGGCGTATCTGGGGATTCCTTTTTGCATTTGTCAATGTCATGTTCCGGGGGCTTTATATCGGAATTACACGGACAAAGGTGTTGACAATGAATGCCATCGTGATGGCTCTGGTCAATGTGTTTCTGGATTATGTGCTGGTCTTCGGTGAATTAGGTTTTCCGGAAATGGGAGTACGGGGGGCAGCTTTGGCTTCGGTAATAGCAGAGGCTTCCTCACTGGTGTTTTATCTGGTTTATACGTATTGGAAGGTTGATCTGAAGAAATACGGATTGAATCATTTTGGACGTTTCAATCCGGAAATGGTATTACGGATTTTGCGTATATCCTGTTTTACAATGGTACAGTATTTTTTGGCTATGGCCATTTGGTTTGTTTTCTTTATGGCTTTGGAACGGCTGGGACAAAGACAACTGGCGATTGCGAATATTGTGCGGAGCGTTTACGTTGTTTTATTGATTCCCGTACAGGCACTTTCTACCACAGCCAATACGCTGGTGAGTAATCTGATCGGTTCGGGAGGAGTATTGAAGGTTGTCGGGTTGTTACATCGCATTGCCCGGATGTCTTTTCTGATCATGATTGTATGTGTGATCTTCTGTCTGCTTTTCCCTCAGGCTATTCTTTCAGTCTATACCAGTGAGGCTGCTCTGGTCATGGAGTCTGTTCCTGCATTGAATGTTGTGTGCGGTGCCATGCTGATTGCGGCTGTGGCTAATGTATATTTTAATGGAATCTCCGGAACAGGAAATACACAGGCGGCCCTGGTGCTTGAGATTGGAGTGCAGGTCTTTTATGCTCTTTATGTGGTCGTTGTAGGAATGGTACTTAGGGCTCCGGTGCACATTTGTTTTACAACGGAAGTGATTTATTATATGCTGATGTTAGGTTTCAGTTTATTGTATCTGAAAAAGGCCCGATGGCAAAACAAGAAGATTTAAGGTATTGAGTGTTATATTGTAAAAATGGAAAAGATTTGTTGGAAGGGACATGCTTCGATGTTCGGAGCAAATGTTATGTGGGGACTGATGTCTCCGATTTCTAAGTTTATAATGGTTGGTGGAGCTGTAACTCCATTGGTTGTCACCGATCTGCGTATTGGAGGGGCAATGGTGTTGTTTTGGATTGCTTCCTTTTTTCAGAAGCCGGAACATGTGAATCATAAGGATCTGGCAAGTTTGTTTGTTGCTTCCCTTCTGGCCATTGTGTTTAATCAGGGATGTTTTATCTTTGGAGTAAGCTTGAGCTCTCCGGGAGATGCTTCAATCATTACAACCAGCATGCCGCTCTGGGCCATGGTGCTGGCGGCTGTCATTTTAAAGGAACCGATCACGGGAAAGAAAGTGCTGGGAATTGCGGCTGGAGCCGGTGGAGCTTTGTTGCTGATTTTAGGAAGCGGACAAGGTGTTCAGTCGTCTGTTGGGAATGAGGATACAGCTATTTGGGGTGATTTGCTGGTTATGCTGGCTCAATGTTGTTATGCGCTGTACATTGTTCTGTATAAGGATTTTGTAAATAAGTATTCATTGGTAACCATTATGAAATGGATGTTTACTTATGCTTTTATTTGTACATTGCCTTTCTCTGCCAGTGATCTGATGAAAGTGAACTGGGCTGGTTTGCAATGGATGGAGATCGGGGGACTGGCTTTTATTGTGATCGGTGCCACTTTTATCAGTTATATGCTGGTTGTTGTGGGGCAGAAGAATCTTCGGCCGACCGTAGCCGGAATGTACAATTACATCCAGCCGCTTGTTGCTTGCATCGTAGCCATTTGCTGGGGAATGGATTCCTTTAATCTGGTGAAGGGGATTGCCGTTGTATTGATTTTCGGTGGAGTATATCTGGTGACTGCCAGTCGCAGCCGGAAGGAAATGGAAGCCTACGAAGCAGAGCGTCAGGCTTCCGGAAAATAAGGAGCTTTTTGGATAGAGATTGTCATTCTTCTGAAATTTATTCGATTATTCCAGTTATTTTCCGTATTTTTGCACCCCGTGCGATAAAATGCATTGTTACAAGTAAATAAATAATAAAGCAAAGATATATGTTCGATAATTTAAGTGAAAGACTTGAGCGGTCATTCAAGATATTGAAAGGTGAAGGAAAGATCACTGAAATCAATGTTGCAGAGACCCTGAAAGATGTACGTCGTGCTTTGTTGGATGCCGACGTGAACTATAAAGTGGCAAAGAACTTCACGGATACAGTGAAGGAAAAGGCTTTGGGACAAAATGTATTGACTGCCGTAAAGCCTAGCCAGTTGATGGTAAAGATTGTACATGATGAGCTGACCAAGCTGATGGGTGGTGATACGGCTGAAATCGAATTGAAGAATCGTCCGGCTGTTATCCTGATGTCAGGTCTGCAAGGTTCCGGTAAGACTACATTCTCCGGAAAGCTGGCTCGCATGCTGAAGATGAAAAAGAACCGTAAGCCTTTGCTGGTTGCTTGTGACGTTTATCGTCCGGCTGCAATCGAGCAGTTGAAGGTGTTGGGACAGCAGGTTGAAGTACCTGTGTATAGCGAACCGGAAAGCAAGAATCCTGTACAGATTGCATTGAATGCCATTCAGGAAGCAAAGGCAAAAGGATATGATCTGGTTATTGTCGATACAGCAGGTCGTCTGGCTATCGATGAACAGATGATGAATGAGATTGAAGCGATTAAGAATGCTATCAATCCGGATGAAACTTTGTTTGTCGTTGATGCAATGACCGGACAGGATGCCGTGAATACGGCACGTGAATTCAATGAACGTCTGGACTTCAATGGTGTAGTACTGACGAAGTTGGATGGTGATACACGTGGTGGTGCGGCTTTGTCTATCCGTACAGTGGTAAACAAACCGATTAAGTTTGTCGGTACCGGTGAAAAACTGGATGCAGTAGATCAGTTCCATCCGGCCCGTATGGCTGACCGTATATTGGGAATGGGTGATATCGTATCTTTGGTAGAACGTGCTCAGGAACAATACGATGAAGAGGAAGCAAAGCGCTTGCAGAAGAAAATCCAGAAGAATCAGTTTGACTTCAATGACTTCCTGACTCAGATTCAGCAAATCAAGAAGATGGGTAACCTGAAGGAACTGGCTTCCATGATTCCGGGTGTAGGTAAAGCCATCAAGGATATTGATATTGATGATAATGCCTTCAAGAGCATCGAAGCAATTATTTATTCCATGACACCGCAGGAACGTACTCATCCTGAAATTCTGAACGGCAGCCGTCGTACACGTATCGCTAAAGGTAGCGGAACGAATATTCAGGAAGTAAACCGTTTGCTGAAACAGTTTGATCAGACCCGTAAAATGATGAAGATGGTTACTGGCAGCAAAATGGCTGGCATGATGCAGAAAATGCAGAAGATGAAAAAATAAATGTTCATTGGCTGAACTTATCAATCAGGCACGAAATGCGTAGGATCACGTTTTCGTGCCTGATTTCTTTTATTATTCCTGATACAGCAGATATTTCTTTCGGATGTCTTTGTACTTTTCCAGGGCGGGTTGCCAGGACTGCCTGATTTCTTTTTCTGTTTTACCTTGCAGGATATCCCGTCGCACCTGATCTGTTCCCATCAATAAATCAAACCAGCGCGGACGGGTGAAAAATTCTTTTTCAGCATTAAAGGTCTTGTCTTTAGCGGCTTTGGCCCGATAAAGCCGGTAAAATTCCAGTATGTATTTGAGAGAGAATCCCTGAGGCAGGTCGCGTTCGGCTTCTTCAGGAAGGGTTCCGTTGGTTGTTGTTCGGGAAGTGTGAGATCCTGATGCTGGCGTTGCTGTCTGATCCCGGAAATCAACTCCGTAACAGATGCGGTCCTTGTGGAGCGGGTTCTTGTCGAAACCCTCCAGAGAACGGGGGGTGAACTGGAAGCTGAAGGCATTGGTATATGGACTTCCTATCACCTGAAAAGGATATTCTGTTCCACGTCCGATACTGACGGATGTTCCTTCAAAAGGACAGAGAGACGGGTATAAGGCAATGGCACGGTCGTTGGGCAGATTGGGAGACGGTTTGACAGGAAGTGAATAGGGCTGTCCGTGTTTCCAGCCTTTCACTGGGATAACGGTCAGCTGGCAGGACAGATTTTTTCCCAGCCATCCTTCTCCATTGATCATTTGGGCTAATTCGCCGACGGTACATCCATGAAGAACCGGAACGGGCAGCATTCCGACGAAACTTTTCCAGTTGGGGCGCAATACCGGTCCGTCTACGTAGTCACAGGGATTCGGACGGTCCAGGACTATGACTTCCTTTCCTTGTTCTGCACAGGCTTGCATGACATAGTAGAGTGTACTGATATAGGTGTAGAAACGGGCTCCTACATCTTGAATGTCGAATACCATTACATCCAGATCTTGCAATTGTTCCGGTAACGGCTTTTTGTTTTTGCCATAAAGTGATATAATGGGAAGTCCGGTGCGGATATCTTTTCCGTCCCGTATAGTTTCTCCTGCGTCAGCGGTTCCCCGGAAGCCATGTTCCGGAGCAAAAATCCGAATGAGTTTTACCTGTGTATTCAAGGCATCCGGCAAGGGAGTTGTTCCGCATCGGGAAGTCTGATTGATCACTAAACCGGTCCGTTTGTTTTTTAATAAAGGGAGCAGAATGTCTAATTGGTCAGCTCCATTCCGAATCTGGGGATTCACAGCCAGGACGGGAGAGAGGAAGATTAACAGTTCGCAAAGGAATAATGTGATATATTTCATCATGTCTTAGATTATTTTTGTAGTTTTGTAGACTGCAAATATAAACATAAAAAATTATGAATCCTTTAGCTTTAATAGACAAATATTATCCGGAAGAGAATGAATTGAAACATATTTTGCTGACACATAGCCGTTCGGTAGCGGACAAGGCTCTGGCAATGGCCCGCAATCATCCGGAACTGAATCTGGATCTGGCTTTTGTAGAGGAAGCAGCCATGTTGCATGATATTGGAATTTTCAGGACGGATGCGGATGAAATTCATTGTTTTGGCACGTATCCTTATATTTGTCATGGATATCTGGGATCAGAACTTGTGGCTGCTGAAGGTTTTCCGAAACATGCTCTGGTGTGCGAACGTCATACAGGAGCCGGTCTTTCCCTGCAAAGTATTCTGGAACAGAATTTACCGGTTCCGCATCGTGAGATGGTGCCGCTCAGTCTGGAAGAACAGATTATTTGTTTTGCTGATAAGTTCTTTTCCAAAACGAAACTGGACCGGGAGAAGAGTGTGGAAAAAGCACGGAACAGTATTGCCAAGTATGGTGAAGAAGGATTGATCCGCTTTGATCATTGGTGTGAACTCTTTTTATAGTCTTAAAATTGCATTAAAAGTTAAGGCTTTCGCATGAATTTGCGACAGATTATTTACCTTTGCACCGCAATTGCGTAAAAAACAACTGAATGACGTCATTTAAAAGAACTACATATTCACTGATATTGCTGTTTGTGGTGGGCTTTTTCTGCTCATTTTATGCTGAGGCCCAGCGCGTAAGAGGGAAGCGGCAGCGGGGAAATCCGGAAACAGCCGAACGGATGGACTCTGTACAGGGAGACTCTCTGTATGCAGACAGCCTGGCTCTTGCCGATACGACCCGGAAAAAGAAGGAGCCTCTGGATGCTCCTGTCCAGTATGAGGCAGCAGATTCAATCGTCTTTACGCAGGGAGGTTATGCTCATTTGTTTGGTGATGGTAAGGTGAACTATCAGAATATAGAACTGACTTCCGCCTTGATTACCATGAACATGGACAGCAGTACGGTATATGCACGTGGTATTGCAGATACGACAGGTGTGGAATCAGGAACTCCGGTTTTTAAAGACGGTGAGACTCCTTATGAGTCAAAGGTGATGCGATATAACTTCAAGACGAAGAAGGGTTTTATCAACAGCATTGTAACTCAGCAGGGGGAAGGTTATGTAACCAGCCAGGATGCCAAGAAAAATGAAGATGATGTCATTTTCATGCGTAACGGAATGTACACGACATGCGACAATCATGAGCATCCGCATTTTTATCTGAGACTTTCACAGGCCAAAGTACGCCCGAAGAAGAATGTGGTCTTCGGACCGGCGCAGCTGGTGGTGGAAGATGTGCCTTTGCCTATTGCCGTGCCTTTTGGCTTTTTCCCGTTTAACAGCAGTTATTCGTCCGGATTCATTATGCCGACTTATGGAGACGAATTGAACCGTGGTTTCTACCTGCGAGACGGAGGATATTATTTTGCCATCAGTGACCGGATGGATTTGAAACTGCTGGGTGAAATCTTTACGAAAGGTTCGTGGGGAGTGTCGGCTGCTTCTAATTACAACAAGCGCTACAGGTTCAGCGGTAATTTCAATTTCAGTTATCTGGTGACAAAGACCGGTGAAAAGAATATGCCGGACTATTCGGTATCCAAGGACTTTAAGTTACAGTGGAGCCACCGGCAGGATGCCAAGGCTAATCCGAACAGTTCTTTCTCTGCCAGTGTAAACTTTGCGACCAGTAGTTATGACCGCTCGAATCTTTCCAGCTTGTATGATCCGAACCAGTATTCTCAGAATACGAAAGCTTCCAGTGTCAGTTATTCACGCAGTTTTCCTTCTATTGGTTTGAATATCTCGAGTACATTCAATGTAACGCAAAATACCCGTGACTCATCCATGACGATGACATTGCCTGATTTGAATATTTCGTTAAACCGTATTTATCCGTTCAAGCGTAAAAAGTCAGTCGGAGACCAGCGCTGGTATGAAAAGATTTCTTTCCAGTATACCGGTAGTTTGACCAATTCAATCAGTACGAAGGATAATTTGCTGTTTAAAACTCCGCTGAACCAGTGGGATAACGGTATGCAGCATAAGATTCCGGTAACGGCAACTTTCTCTTTATTCAAGTATATTAATATTGTACCTTCGTTCAATTATACCGAACGCTGGTATTTGCGGAAAGTAAAACAGAGTTATGATCCTGCTTCAACGGCAAGCGGACATGTGCGAAGAGATACCATCAACGGCTTTAATCGTGTCTATGATTACAATATGTCCGTGCAAATGAATACGAAACTGTATGGTATGTACAAGCCGTTGTTTATGAAGAGCAAGGAGCTGCAGATCCGTCATGTGTTCACTCCGACGGTAAGTTATACTTATACTCCTAACTTCGGTGCTTCACGTTACGGCTATTATGATACCTATACCTATACGGATGAATATGGTGAAGTCCGTACGGTACAGTATTCCCTGTATGAAGGAGCGGCCTATGGAACTCCGGGTAAGGCGATGTCGCAGAATATCAGTTTCTCGATTGACAACAATGTGGAAATGAAGATGCGTTCAGACAAGGATAGTACTGGATATAAGAAAGTGAGTCTGATAGACCAGCTGGGAGCTAACTTGTCGTATGATATGGCCAATAAGAAATGGAGTGACTTGCAGATGAATTTGCGTCTGAAGTTCCCCAACAACTATACTTTCAACATGAATGCTTCGTTTGCCACTTATGCCTATCAGTTCGACAAGAGTGGAAATATCGTGGTCGGTGACCGGACGGAATGGTCTTACGGCCGGTTCGGACGTTTCCAGGGATATAGCGGATCATTCTCTTATACGTTGAACAATGATACTTTCAAGAAGTTGTTTGGCAAGAAAGAAGATAAAGAAGATAAGAATAAGGAAAATCCGGAAGAAGGTGAAGAGAATGAAGACGGCACAACGGATCAGCAGAAGACCAATTCCAACATGCGTAAAACGGAAGCTGCTTCGATGGATTCGGACGGATATCTGGCCTTTAAGTTTCCATGGAGTTTAAGTTTGAGCTATAGCTACAGTATCCGTGAGAATCAGGATAAGGAAAAGTTCAATATCAAGAAGATGCGTTATCCGTATAAGCTGACTCATTCGTTGAATATTTCCGGAAACTTCAAGATCGGAAGCCGGTGGAATATGAGTTACTCAAGCGGTTACGACTTTACTTCGAAAGAAATGTCTATGACGACGTTGAATATTACCCGTGACTTGCACTGCTTTAATATGAGTTGTGGTTTGGTCTTCGGGCCGTTTACTTCATATAATTTCTCTATCCGGGCAAATTCCAGTATGCTGCGCGATGCTTTGAAGTGGGATCAGCGAAGCAATACGGGTAGTTCCGTTACCTGGTATTAAATGTAGAGACAGACTGAAACAAATCGCCTCCGTCCTGTTGGGTTATCAGATCAGGACGGAGGCGATTTGTTTTGGGAAGACCGGTGTTACCATACGATGGGTGTTTCCCCATGCTGTATCAGGTATTCGTTGGCACGGCTGAAATGCCGGTTGCCGAAGAAGCCGTTGTAAGCTGAAAGAGGAGAGGGGTGGACAGATGTCAGTACCAGGTGTTTGTTCCGGTCAATGAAAGCACCTTTCTTTTGTGCATATGATCCCCACAGGATGAAGACCAGGTGTTCCCGCTTTTCTGCAAGTGCCCGGATGGCTGCATCCGTGAATTCTTCCCATCCCTTGCGCTGATGTGAGCCGGCCTGATGAGCTCTTACTGTCAGTGTAGCATTGAGCATCAGGACTCCCTGTTCGGCCCATCGGGTCAGATTTCCGGTAGCCGGAATAGGGGTTCCCAGGTCATCGTGGATTTCTTTGAAGATGTTTTGCAGGGAGGGCGGAAAAGGAACACCGTCATTCACGGAGAAACAGAGACCATGAGCCTGTCCCGGACCGTGATAAGGATCCTGTCCGATGATAACGACTTTTACTTTATTGTAAGGGCAAAGATTAAAAGCATTGAATATCAGTTTGCCTGGAGGATATACCGTGGTTGTCTGGTATTCCTGTCTTACGAAATCAGTCAACCGGATAAAATAATCCTTTTCGAATTCAGGAGCAAGTACTTCTTTCCAGGTTTCTTCTATTTGTACATTCATAATTGATCGGCTTACAGGAGTTAAATTAAAGGCATATTCATGCGGCTGCATTCCTGCCGCATGTCTTCCGGCCAGATGCTGGCTTGTATTTCTCCGATATGTGCTTTTTTCAGGTAGAGCATACACAGTCTCGACTGCCCGATACCGCCGCCAATGCTCAGCGGAAGAGAACCTTCCAGCAGACGACGATGGAAGTACAGTTTTTCGCGTTCTTCTTTTCCTGTCAGTTCCAGCTGTTTCAGCATGGCTTCCTTGTTGACACGGATACCCATGGATGAGAGTTCCATGGCACGGTCGAGCACGTCATTCCATACCAGCAAGTCCCCGTTGAGACCGGCCAGTCCGGTTTTCGGATCAATGGTCGACCAGTCATCATAGTCCGGTGCGCGCAAATCATGAGGTTGTCCGTTGCTCAGTTTGCCACCGATTCCGATGATGAAGACTGCCCCGTAATGTTGGGTGATCAGGTTTTCCCGTTCTTTGGGAGTTTTGTCGGGATACATTTGGAGTAACTCTTCGGCGTGGATAAAATGGATGTCATTGGCCAGGAAAGGAGTGATCTGCGGATACATTTCGCAAACCATGTATTCCGTGCGTCGCATTGCCGCATAGATACGTGTAACGATGTTTTTCAGGAAATCCATGTTCCGTTGTTCAGGAGTGATGACCCGTTCCCAGTCCCATTGATCCACGTAAAGTGAATGCAGGTTGTCCAGTTCTTCATCAGCCCGGATCGCATTCATGTCGGTGTAGATTCCGTATCCGGGTTCAATGTTATAATCAGCTAAAGTAACTCTTTTCCATTTGGCGAGTGAGTGCACGACTTCAGCACGCTGGTCGCCCAGATCCTTGATGGGAAAGGAAACGGCACGTTCCACACCATTCAGGTCGTCGTTGATACCCATACCTGTCAGGACAAATAAAGGTGCCGTGACACGGCGCAAACGGAGTTCGGAGGACAGATTTTGCTGGAAGAACTCTTTGATCTGCTTAATACCCAGCTCAGTCTGTTTCATGTCGAGCAGTTGCTGATAGTGTGTAGGTTTTATAAGGTAACTCATAGTTTTTTAATATTAATGGATAATCGTTGGCAAAGATAGGTATATTTTGTAAATATGCAATTAATTTTTATGTAAAGTAGTCAATTTGATTTCTTTTTCTTTTGTTTATTGAAAGTTTTGATAGTTTTGTTTGTTGGGGTAAAGAAAAGATTTTGTAATTTTTTAGCCGATTCATTAGGAAGAAAGCTAAGGAAATTGTATTTTTGCTGCGCATTTGAGGAATGCACCCGTAGTTCAATGGATAGAATAATGGATTCCGGTTCCATCGATTGGGGTTCGACTCCCCACGGGTGTACTACTTTGAGAATATTTGATAATGAAGACTCACTAAATCGGCTAATTTAGTGAGTCTTTCTTTTTAAGAGATTAGCCATTAAATCGACAGTTGTATGAATTATGCTTTTGAAATCTGTGCCAATTCAGCAGAAAGTTGTGTGGCTGCACAGGAAGGCGGAGCCAACCGCGTAGAATTGTGCGCGGCTATTCCGGAAGGTGGAACAACTCCTTCGTATGGAGAAATCCGTATGGCACGCAAGTTGATTGATATCCGTTTGCATGTGATTATTCGTCCGCGTGGAGGAGATTTCCTTTATTCACCGGTTGAGATTGAAACCATGGAAGAAGATATTCGCATGGCTCGTCAGGCAGGAGCTGACGGAGTGGTGTTTGGTTGTCTGACTCCGGAGGGTGAACTGGATATGCCTGCTATGGAGCGTCTGATGAAGGCGGCGGAAGGAATGGCTGTGACTTTCCATCGGGCTTTTGATTATGTAAAAGATCCGAAGCAGGTATTGGAAACACTGATTCAGCTGGGAGTGGACCGTGTGCTGACTTCCGGACAGCAGCCTGTGGCTATCAAGGGAGCGGCATTGCTGGCTGATCTGGTAAAACAGGCCGACGGACGAATTGTGATAATGCCGGGTTGTGGTGTCAATGAATCGAATATTGCGGAGCTGGCCCGTTTGACAGGAGCTTCGGAGTTCCATTTCTCTGCACGTGAGAATAAGGAAAGTCAGATGAAGTTGCGTAATCCAGCCTTGTCGATGGGAGGTACTGATATGGATGAATATATGCATCCGGTAACAACTGCCAAGCGTGTACGCAATACCATACAGGCTTTGAAGTCTTCGCTTTAAGGCTGTCTGAAAAAGCCCGCGGGCTTTTAGCAAAAAGGTTTCGGCGTTTTTGATTAAACGCCGAAACCTTTTTTATTTTTGTCTCGTTCTTTTTTCAGCCGGATCAGAGGCCGTGGATCACGTGCAGCATCTGTTCACCCAGGCCGATGGTATATCCTTGAGACTGGAATACAACCCGGTTGAATGTGTCACCAATGATGAATACCGGCAACTGTCCGCCGTTGTTGAGCTTCATGTTGGTTGCAATTTCTTTGCGGATCTTTCCGTCAGTATCAATACCGAAGCTGATGGTTGAAGGCAGGTTCGGGAATGCCTTGCGGTCAAACTTCTTATAGGCTGCTTCGTCAGTAAACAGAAGTACGATTTTCCGTCCCCATTTTTCATAGTCGGCTTTCTTTACTTCAATATCTTTCAAAGCATGGTTGGTCGGTTCCTGTCCGACTCCCAGTACACCTACAATGTAGTAGCCGCGTCCTGTTGTAGAAAGGATGGAAACTTCTTCTTTTGTTTCCGGATGCAGATAGGTGGCTTCTGAATTGAAATTACCGATGACACGGATTTCTTCAGCGTTGTCTCTCATCACCAGGTCAACGGTCGTTGTTTTTCCTTCTTCAATGGTGAAGAAAGTGACGTTGCTCAGTACACTTCCGTTTGCCAGGCGGCTTCCTGTTACAAGCATGTAGTATCCGGTTTCAATCGGGGTTCCATTCTTCAACAGGGATTCCCAGGTTGCATTTTCCGGATAGTTCAGCAGACGGAAACTGCCGTTGTCATACTTCGAAATACTGAAGTGTGAATAATATTTCGGGTTGTTAAGACGTGAGATCGGTTTGTAGGTAGCTTTCAGTGTACCTTCTGACGGGCGCTGTGCTACGGCGGTCTCGAAGTTTACATGAGTCAGTTCTCCGTTGTGACGGTAGTAGATGTTGCCGTTGACTGCATCTTTCCAGGCAGGGATTCCCATGCTGCGTGCAGCTGCAACGAAGAAGATTTCGCGGGAACGGCTATCGGTTACACGGCTGTTCCAGGTTCCTGCCGGTGAAGCTACGGCAGCTCCGGTATTCAAGTCATCGCGCACGGTCAGACTGTCCTTGCACCAGTTGACCAGTTGCTGCGGATCGTTCTTGAACTGTTCCGCCAGGCTGGCCGGAATGTTCTTCTGCAAGTAAGAACGATACGGAGTCAGCAGTTCGTTCTCGATGCGCGGTGCAAGTACTTCATTTACGTCAGCCTGTGCATCGGTATTGTAAAGGTGATCTTCCAGTACGCTGCATGGAGTGTCGCGCAAGTCTTTGTCGGATACGGTAGAAAGCAGTGCAAGAGCCCGTTCGCCCATATTCTTGGCAACGGCATTCTTCAGGAATTGCATGATTTCTGCGTAGTTTCCTCTTGATTTGATGATGCAGGCAACTGTCTTATCAGCATCCAGCTTCTGTTCGTCAGCGAATGCTTTTGCTTTTTCTTCTGTCGGGAAGGAAGCTACATACGCATTGCGGATGGCGTCTTCCTCATTCATTCTGCGGGTATTCTCGGCGCGCTGTTCCGGAGTAACTTCCGGGATGTTGGCTTTTTCAGCCGGCGGAACCATGTCGAACGGAAGAGTGACAGGATCTCCTTCCTGTTTGTCGAGAACGATGTTGACTTGTTTGTCCTTGCCGAATGAAACTTTCTGGAAACCGAACTTGCCGTTGGCAGATGCAAATACCAGCATGTCTCCCAGTCCGGCAGATAAGGTTGCACATCCTTTTTCGTCGCTGACTTTATGGGCTACGGTATAGAATTCTCCATAGTTGTATACTTTGAACTCTACATCAGCTCCCGCTACAGGTTTCTGGTCAGCACCGGTGACAAGGATTTCGGCCGGAGCGCTCTGTCCATAGTTGTCGATGATATTGATTTCTGTATAATTGGCAGTCTGCTTCATGACATCTTCCGGTCCGTTATAAGCGCCGAATACTTTGGTGTGCATAAGCATGCCTCGGCTTGCCGGTGCATTGAACCATCCCAGATTCAGGACAGGTTCCGGTTCGCAGGCACCCAGGAAATACCACTGGCCGTCTACCCAGGCTTCTACCCAGGCATGGTTATCGTCTGTATGCGCCCAGCGCGGAGTGTAGACCTGACGTGCGGGAATTCCTACTGAACGAAGGGCAGCAACCAGGAAGGTTGATTCTTCTCCACAGCGGCCGTATGCTGTTTTAACCGTGGCCATCGGACCGCTGGTACGGATATCCGAAGGAGTATAGACAACTTTTTCGTGACACCAGTGGTTTACTTCCAGCACGGCATCACGCATGGACAGATCTTTGACGCGCGGCCAGAGCTCTTTGTGGAAAGCCTCGCGTGCATTATCCATGTTTTCGTTGTTCACACGGATGGGCAGTACAAAATGGCGGAAGATCATGTCGGGAATCTGTTTTCCCCATGAAGCTTCCTTGCGGTTTTGAAGAGAATGGCGCACATTGTTCAGGTAATATTCTCCGGAATAATCAGAGATATCACTTCCTGCCATGTAAGCATACATGAACATCATGGCTTCCCGTTCTTCCTGCGTCATGTTGCCTTTGAACACATCAAAGAGGTTTCCATGACTGAACACTTGTTGCTTGGCAGCAAAGTCTGCCTCCACTTTAGCCCGGTAGTCAGCTTCTTTGATGAAGTGTTCCTCTGAGGTGCAGCTTCCAAGACTGAGGGCTGCTACCAGACTGAGCGAATAGAAAAATCGTTTTATCATATCGGTTTTTGGATTAAAATATTTTCTGGATTTGTAACAGATTGTTTTTTCGGCTTAAAGATACGAATAAGATTTATTATAACAGGCGTTTTGAGAAAGGAATCTCGGAATAAAATTCAGTAGGACTGCTTCTTGCCGGACGGAAAGGTTCGTTCAGAGGGATTTATTCAAAATTTGTATAAAAAAGATGTGACTTAAATAATTTAGGAACTAATATTTTATAGTCTGAAGTTTTTTGTTTACTTTTACTTTCTAATCTGGATATTATGTAGAAACGCAGAACGCCAGATGTCCGATGTGGCTTGACAGGTAATTAATAAATACATTAAAGATGTTGAAAAAGAGTATTATGACTTTCTTGTGTGGAGGAACGTTGTCGCTGATGGCGATAGCAGGGGCTTCTGCACAGTCACAAACTTATGTACTGGATAAAGGCTGGGAGTTTTCACAGGCTGGCAGCAATGAATGGATGTCTGCACGTGTGCCGGGCACTGTTCATCAGGATTTGCTGGATCATGGCCGTCTGCCTGATCCGTTTTATGGAATGAACGAACAGAAAGTGCAGTGGGTAGAGAAAGAAGACTGGCTTTACCGGACTGTATTTACAGTGACGGCTGATCAGTTGAAGAGTGATGCGGCATGGCTGACTTTTGAAGGACTGGACACCTATGCCGATGTTTATCTGAATGGCTCCTTGCTATTGAAAGCAGACAATATGTTTGTTGGCCATAAACTGGCCGTCAAAGATGTTTTGCGCGAGGGAGAAAACCGGCTGATGATTCGTTTCCGTTCTCCGGTTGAGGAAACGGCTCCCCAGTGGGATACGGATGGTTTCAATTATCCGGCTGACAATGACCACAGCGAAAAGCGCATGAGCGTTTATACCCGTAAGGCTCCTTATTCATATGGCTGGGACTGGGGAATCCGTCTGGCGACAAGCGGTATCTGGCGTCCTGTGAAACTGACTTTCTGCAATGGGGCGGCCATTGATGATTTCTTTGTACGTCAGCAGGAAGTAACGGAACAGGTTGCTAAGGTAGACAATCAGCTGGAAATAAATAATGTTACTACTACACCGAAAGAAGCACAGGTAAAAGTGGTGTATGCTTATGGTGAGCAGGCTGATACCCTGACCCGGACCGTAGTTCTCCAGCCCGGAAAGAATTCTTTGTCAATGCCGGCCTGGATTGAAAAGCCTCATTTATGGATGCCTAACGGCTGGGGAGATCCTGCCTTGTATACCTTTACAGCAACAGTGTCGGTTGATGGGAAGGAAGTTGCTTCCAGGGAAGAAGCAATCGGACTCCGCTCAATCCGGGTAGTCATGGAAGATGATAAAGACGGAAAGAGTTTCTATTTTGAAGTGAACGGGAAACCGATGTTTGCCAAAGGATCTAACTATATTCCGGGAGATGCTTTGCTTCCCAATATGACGGGAGAACGCTATGCCCGTCTGTTTGAAGATATTCGGGCTGCCAATATGAATATGGTTCGTGTATGGGGAGGTGGTATCTACGAAGATGACCGCTTTTATGAGGAAGCCGACCGCAACGGTATTCTGGTGTGGCAGGACTTTATCTTTGCCTGCACGACTTATCCTCATGACCCGACATTCCTGAAACGGGTATCCGAAGAAGCTGTCTACAACATGCGTCGTCTGCGGAATCACGCTTCTCTGGCTATGTGGTGTGGTAATAATGAAATCTATGAGGGAATGCGTTACTGGGGATGGAAGGACAAATACAGTCCGGTGGTCTGGAAAGAAATGACCGAAGGATATGATGTCCTGTTCCGCCAATTGTTGCCCGAACTGGTTGCGGCAAACGATCCGGGACGTTTTTACATGCATGGTTCTCCCTATGAAGCGAACTGGGGACGTCCGGAAAGCTGGAAGATAGCAGACAGCCATAACTGGGGAACCTGGTATGGACAGAAACCTTTTGAAAGTCTCGATACGGAAATTCCCCGTTTCATGAGCGAATACGGCTTTCAGGCTTTTCCCGAAATGAAAACCATCCGCATGTTTGCATCTCCGGAAGATTATGAACTGGAGTCACCGGTGATGAATGCGCATCAGAAGGCTTCTATCGGGAACTTCCTGATCAAGAAAACCATGGCCCTATATTATAAGGTACCTGAAAAGTTTGAGGATCTCATCTATGCCGGTCTTATTTTGCAGGGGCAGGGGATGCGTCATGGCATAGAAGCTCATCGCCGTCACCGTCCTTACTGCATGGGAAGTCTTCCCTGGCAATTGAACGACAGCTGGCCGGTTGTTTCCTGGTCTTCCATTGATTATTATGGAAACTGGAAGGCTATGCACTATCAGATCCGCCGTGCCTTTGTACCGGTTCTGGTCGATGCGATCAAGGAGGGAAATAACCTTTCCTATTATATTATGTCCGACCGGCTGACAGACGTGGAACTGACTCTGAATCTGGAGCTGATGGACTTCAATGGAAAAGTTTACCGCAAACAGAAAGTCGACGGTCTGCTTCCGGCCAATACTTCCAAACTGTTTTATCAGGAACCGGTGGAACAGGCTCTTGCCGGCCGTGATTCTGCGACCACCTTTATGCATATGGTCGTGAAATCGAAGAAGGGCGAAGTCCTGTCGGATGAAATCTATTATTTTGCCCATCCAAAGGATCAGCTTCTGCCTAAAACACCGTTGCAGTGGCAGGTAAAGCAAAAGAAAGGTTATTGTGAAGTGACGGTGAAGGCTGACAAGCTGGCTCGTGATATCTTTATTGAAGTTCCGGTTCAGGGAGTGCGTTTCTCAGACAACTTCTTTGATCTGTTGCCGGGACAGAAGAAAAAAGTGATCATCACTTCGCCGGACGGTAAGTCACTGGATCATTTGCAGGTTACTGTCCATCAGCTGAGTGATGTACAATGACCGTTGTTTTATTAATCTTAAATGTATATTCATTTTTAAATTAGATCAATCAATATGATGAACCCTTTATCGAAAACCCATTTGTTGGGATTGTCGCTGGCAGGCTTGCTGTTTGCTTCCTGCTCGACTAGAGAAACGGTAGTGGCCGATTATCAGGTCGTACCCATGCCTTTGGAAATAACAACTGCACAGCAGGCTTCTTATCTGTTGAAAAACGGAGCTGTAGTTTATTATCCGGCCGGTAATGAAATGATGCGTCGAAATGCAGAGTTTCTGGCTGCTTATGTGAAGGAACAGACAGGGCTGGAGCTGAAACTTCAGGAAGGTGATGGCGGAAAGAACGGCATTACCTTAAAACTGGGACTGGCTGGTGAAAACAAGGAAGGCTACCAGCTGAAAGTAAATGCAGACGGGGTGACGATTGCAGCACCTTCTGAAGCCGGTGTATTTTATGGTATTCAGACTCTGAGAAAGTCTATTGACGTAGCTCAGGGAGCCAATATTGAACTTCCGGCTGTTGAAATCAATGATGAACCCCGTTTCAGCTATCGCGGTATGCATCTGGATGTATCCCGTCATTTCTTTACGGTAGATGAGGTGAAGACCTTTATCGACATGCTCGCGTTGCATAATATCAACCGTTTCCACTGGCATCTGACGGATGATCAGGGATGGCGCATTGAGATCAAGAAATATCCGAAGTTGACTGAAATCGGTTCAAAACGTTCTGAAACCGTGATTGGCCGCAATTCCGGCAAATACGACGGAAAGCCTTACGGCGGCTTCTATACGCAGGAAGATGCCAAGGAAATCATTGCTTATGCAGCAGAACGTTACATTACCGTTATTCCGGAAATCGACCTGCCCGGTCACATGCAGGCTGCCTTGGCTGCTTATCCGGAACTGGGATGTACCGGAGGTCCGTATGAAGTATGGCGTCAGTGGGGTATTTCTGACAATGTTCTCTGTGCCGGAAATGATCAGACCATTCAGTTTATGAAGGATGTACTGGCCGAGATCGTGGATATCTTCCCGTCAGAATATATCCATGTGGGCGGTGACGAATGTCCGAAGACCCAATGGGAAAAATGTCCGAAATGTCAGGCCCGCATCAAGGCACTGGGGTTGAAGTCGGATGCCAAACATACAAAAGAAGAACGTCTGCAAAGCTATGTGATTCATGAGGCAGAAGAGTTCCTGAATGAAAAGGGACGCCGCATGATCGGATGGGATGAAACGCTCGAAGGAGGACTGGCTCCGAATGCAACGGTTATGTCCTGGCGTGGAGAAGGCGGCGGTATTGAGGCTGCCAAGCAGAAACATGATGTAATCATGACTCCGAACACTTATTTGTATTTTGACTATTATCAGTCAAAAGATACCGACAATGAACCGTTGGCTATCGGTGGATACCTTCCTATGGAACGGGTATATAACTATGAGCCGATGCCGAAAGCCCTGACTCCGGAAGAACAGAAATACATCATCGGTGTACAGGCTAACTTGTGGGTGGAATATATTCCGACCTTGAAGCAGGCTCAGTATATGGTTTTGCCTCGTATGGCTGCGTTGTGTGAATCACAATGGTGTGCTCCTGAAAATAAGAACTATGAAGCATTCCTGCAGCGTGTAACCCGTCTGGTGGATATCTATAAGCTGAAAGGCTGGAACTATGCTTCGCATATTTTCGACGTCATGCTCGAACTCAAGCCGAACAGTGAAACAGGTACGCTGGATGCAACGGCACGCACTATTGATAATGCACCTATTTATTATACACTTGACGGAACTGAACCGACAGCCGCTTCACAGGCTTATACCGGTACAGTCAAAATAGACAAGGCCTGCACATTGCGTATGGTAGCTGTTCGTCCGGAAGGAAATTCACGGATTACGAAAGATGAAATTACTTTCAGCAAATCATCCATGAAGCCGATCACGATGTTGCAGCCCATTAACAAGCAGTATGAATTTACCGGTGCTACGGTATTGGTGGACGGTATGACAGGTAACCTGAACTACAAGACCGGCCGCTGGATTGCTTTCTACAAGAATGATATGGAAGCTGTGATTGACCTGAAGGAACCGACAGAAATCAGCAGCATGACACTGCATACAGCCGTAGAAAAAGGTGACTGGATCTTTGATGCACGTGCTATTTCTGTATCTGTTTCCGATGACAACAAGGTGTTCAAGGAAGTAGCTTCTGAAAAATATCCGGTGATGAAGGAAACAGATCCGAATCAGGTTTATACTCATGAACTGAAGTTTGCTCCGGTGAAAGCCCGTTACGTGAAGGTTTATGCACAGCCTGAACACAAGATTCCGTCATGGCACGGCGGTAAGGGCAATCCGGGATTCCTGTTTGTTGATGAAATTATTCTGAATTGATCGTTATGAAACTGAAATTAAATCAATCACTGGCTGCGCTGCTGTTTTCAGCTTCTGTGTTTACAGCATGCGCACCTGTAGCCGAACAGACTTTATCGGTGACACCTGTCCCGATGGAAGTGAACTGGCAGCGGGGATCTTTCCGTCCGGATGCTTCTACCTCTTTGTGGATTGAAGCACCGGAGGCCGACCGGAGTATTCTGGCTGAATATCTTCAGGCTTCTCCGCTGGCTCTGAAGCTGGCAGATTCCCAGTCGGGAAATCAGGTTGTCCTGAAGCAGACAGATACTTTGGAAGGGATTACTTCACCGGAAGGATATGTACTTTCTGTCAATTCCGACGGAGTGCGGATTGAAGCTTTGTCCGGTGCAGGACTTTTCTATGGTGTGCAGAGTCTTTTGCAGATGGCTGCTGATGCTCCTGAAGGTATGACTGCTGTCACGGTAAAGGATGAACCTCGTTTTGAATACCGTGGTATCATGCTGGATGTGTCCCGTCATTTCCGTAGTAAAGAATTTGTGAAACGTCAGATTGACCTGCTGTCTTACTATAAGATCAACCGTCTTCACCTGCATCTGACCGATGCTGCCGGATGGCGTATTGAAATCAAGAAGTATCCGCGTCTGACCCAGTTTGCGGCATGGCGTCCGCAGGCTGTCTGGAAAGACTGGTGGAACGGAAAGCGGGAATATTGTGAAGAAACCGATCCCCGTGCACAGGGTGGCTATTATACACAGGATGATATCCGGGAACTGGTGGCTTATGCACAGAAACACTATGTAACCATCATTCCGGAGATTGAAATGCCTTCCCATTCGGAAGAAGTGCTGACAGCCTATCCGGAACTGTCGTGTACGCATGTGCCTTATAAGCAGTCGGACTTCTGTATCGGAAATGAAAAGACGTTTGAATTTCTGGAAAACGTTCTGACTGAAGTCATGGAGCTCTTCCCTTCCGAATATATCCATATCGGAGGAGATGAAGCCGGAAAGGCTTCCTGGCCGAACTGCAAACTCTGTCAGGCACGTATGAAGAAGGAAGGACTGAAAGACGTGAATGAATTGCAGAGCTATTCCATTCACCGGATGGAACGTTTCCTGAACAGTCACGGACGCAAACTGCTGGGATGGGATGAAATCCTGGATGGTGGTCTGGCACCGAATGCAACGGTAATGTCCTGGAGAGGAACGGAAGGCGGGCTGGCTGCGATCCGTTCCGGACACAAGGCTATTATGAGCCCGGGACAATATTGCTACCTGGACGGCTATCAGGATGCTCCGTATTCACAGCCGGAAGCCATTGGCGGATATTTGCCATTGAAGAAGGTATATGGATATGAACCGGTTCCTGATTCCTTGTCAGCTGATGAGGCTAAACTGATGTACGGAGTACAGGCTAATTTGTGGACTGAATATATTCCGACAGAGGAACATGCTGAGTATATGCTTTATCCCCGTGCCATTGCCTTGGCTGAAGTTGCCTGGTCAAAACCGGAAAACAAGTCCTGGGAGGATTTCCACCGTCGTGCACTGAAGATTGTGGATGAACTGAAAGCCAAAGGCTATCATCCTTTCGAACTGAAGAATGAAATCGGTAACCGTAAGGAAGCCGAGACTCCGGTGGAACATCTGGCACTCGGTAAAAAAGTGACCTATAACGCACCTTACTGGGAAAACTATCCGGCTGCAGGAGAAGCAACGCTGACCGACGGACTCCGGGGAGGATGGAACTACAATGACCAGCTTTGGCAGGGATTTGTGACCAAAGACCGTGTGGATGTGGTCATTGATCTGGAGAAAGAGACCCCGATTCATTCCGTGGCAGCAGACTTTATGCAGATCTGCGGACCGGAAGTGTTTATGCCCGAACGGGTAGTGATCTCCGTATCCAATGACGGAAAAGAGTTCACTCAGCTGGCTGAAATCAAGCATGAAGTGGTGAGAGATGATGCTGTGACTTTCAAGAACTTCGGCTGGGAAGGAGAGGCATCGGCCCGCTACATCCGTTATCAGGCATTGGCCAGCGATAAGTTCGGCGGTGTATTGTTTACTGACGAAATCGTCGTTAAATAAATGATTGAATTATGAAAACAGGAAAGAATATACTGATGGGCATAGCCCTGACTTCTGCGCTGTTCGTTTCAGCGCAGGAGCCGGTGGATTATGTCAATCCTTTTGTGGGGACGACCAATTACGGAACGACCAACCCGGGAGCCGTAGTTCCTCAGGGAATGATGTCGGCTACTCCGTTCAATGTAATGGGGTCGGAAGACAATAAATATGACAAGGACAAGCAGTGGTGGTCTACTCCTTATGAAGTGAACAACAAGTATCTGACCGGTTTTTCACATGTCAACCTGAGTGGGGTGGGATGTCCGGATCTGGGTTCGCTGTTGTTGATGCCGACTTCGGGAGAGCTGAATGTGAAGTACACTCAGTATGGAAGTGAGTATACGGACGAAGTTGCTGTCCCGGGATATTATTCAAACATGCTGACCAAGTATGGCATCAAGTGTGAGATGACGGCTACTCCCCGTACGAGCCGTGCCCGTTTTACCTTCCATCGCGGGCAGGGAAATCTGCTGATGAATCTGGGAGAAGGGCTGACCAATGAAACCGGAGCTACCGTGCGTTTCGTCAATGATCGTGAGATTGAAGGCTCCAAGTTGCTGGGTACGTTCTGCTATAATCCTCAGGCTGTATTCCCCATTTATTTTGTCATGCGTATTGATAAGGCCCCTGCCACCCGCGGTTACTGGAAACTCCAGCGGCCGATGCAGGGAGTCGAAGCTGAATGGGACGGATATTCCGGAAAGTATAAACTCTATACTTCTTATTCCAAGGAAATGAGCGGAGACGATGTAGGTGCCTGGTTTACCTTTGACACAACAGAAGGTGAAGCCATTGAAGTCAGCATCGGAGTTTCTTTTGTCAGCATCGAGAATGCCCGCCTGAACCTTGAGACGGAACAGCCGGCCGGTACGACTTTTGATCAGATCCGTGCACAGGCCCGCAAGAAATGGAATGAAGACTTGAGCCGGATTCTGGTGGAAGGAGGTACGGAAGAACAGAAAGGTGTGTTCTACACTGCCCTCTATCATACAATGATTCATCCCAATATCCTGCAGGATGTCAATGGACAATATCCTCAGATGGAAGGAGACAAGATTCTGACAACCGACCGCAACCGTTACACCGTGTATTCTTTGTGGGATACTTACCGTAACTTCCATCAGCTGATGACACTGGTTTATCCGGAACGTCAGATGGATATGGTCCGTACGATGCTTGACATGTACCGGGAACACGGATGGTTCCCCAAATGGGAACTTTATGGCCGGGAAACCCTCACTATGGAAGGAGACCCCAGCATTCCGGTCATTGTAGACACGTGGATGAAAGGCTTGCGTGACTTTGATATCAATCTGGCATACGAAGGAATGTACAAGTCGGCTACGACTCCGGGCAAAGACAACCTGATGCGTCCCGACATTGACGACTACATTGCCAAAGGATACTGTCCACTGATGGAGCAGTACGACAATTCTGTATCACATGCACTGGAGTATTACATTGCTGACTATTCTCTGTATACACTGGCCAAGGCTCTGGGTAAGACAGAGGATGCGAAACTGTTCTACGACCGCTCCATGGGATACAAACATTATTACTGTAAAGAGTTTGGAACATTGCGTCCGATCCTGCCTGACGGTACTTTCTATGGCCCGTTTGATCCGCTTCAGGGTGCCAACTTCGAACCGAGCCCCGGTTTCCACGAAGGAAATTCCTGGAACTATACGTTCTACGTGCCGCACGATGTGAAGGGACTGGCAAAACTGATGGGCGGACAGAAACGTTTTGTCAACAAGCTCCAGATGGTGTTCGACAAGGGCTATTATGATCCCGCCAATGAACCGGACATTGCCTATCCTTATCTTTTCAGCTATTTCAAGGGAGAAGAATGGAGAACCCAGAAACTGGTGAAGGAACTGCTGGCCAAACATTATACAACGAAACCTGACGGACTGCCGGGAAATGAAGATACGGGAACCATGTCTTCCTGGGCTATTTTCAGCATGATGGGCTTCTATCCGGATTGTCCGGGAGTTCCGGAATATACACTGACCACTCCGACCTTCGACAAGATTACCATCAAGCTTGATCCGGCTTATTGGGGAACAGACAAGCTGGTGATCCGCAAGGAAGGTGGTGACGGTTATATTGACCAGATCCGTCTGGGCGGTAAGAAATATTCCAAATACCGTCTGACACATGAAGACTTGATCCATGCGGGAGAAATTACATTTGTATGTAAATAAGATATCAGATAGGATAGTTTTTTAGGTGATTAAGATTGTTGTTTCTATCTGATGCCCGTTTTGATGGGTATTTAAGGAGGAGGCATCGGTTGGTGCCTCCTTTTTTATCACAATCTTCTTCCCTTGAATCTCGTAGTCCAGACCCGGCTGTCCTGAAGTGATTTGCTTGATGCCCTCCTCGATGGATATGTTCTTGCCGGATACCGATACACGTTTGTTTGTGTCAACGCGCTGCCGATGCTATAAGCATAGCCTTGCTGAAGCTACTCATAATTTAGAATTTTTAAGCTTACCAGATAATATGTATCTTTCATTTTCATAGCGATAGCGCATCTGGTTGGTAGATGTCATGGTGGAGAGTAACTGGTGATATAGACAAGATGAAATACTACAAAAAACACACACTTCATACTTGTATATATGAAAAAAAAAGAATACATTTGTGGCATTAATCATGTAAAACATTATTTGCGTATGAAAACATTAGTAAAAATCATTTTAGGAGGGGCATGTGTCTTTGCTATAGGATATTACACTACTATGCAATCTACCCCTCAAACTTCAGATCTAGTACAACAAAATATAGAAGCACTAGCTAATTCAGAAGCTGGTGATTGCCATTACGAAAATGGTTATACTGCCTTTACCAGTAAAGATGGTGGAGCATATGACTGTTGTAAGGTGTGGGTTTCTAAAAAGCCTGATACAGACGAAGGACATTGCAGATAATTACATACAAACATATATAAAGATAATCCCATCCTCATTGTATTGATGAACATCAGTCAGCATAATGAGGTGGGATTATGTTTTTTACAGAAAATTACATAAAATCATGAAAGCACTCCTATATACACTGCTGCTTATTGTAGGCATGACAGGCTGTACATCACAAGAAAAGACGACAGATATAAAATGGAAAGAAAGGAACCTTCCTGAAGCTACACTTGTGTACGCTTACGACTCTTTGAAGATAGACCAAACTTTTCACCTGATATCATGGAACATAAAAGATAACCGCATCTGCTTCGTAACAAGTGGAATGACTGACAGATTTCTGTCGTTATACGAATATCCGGGAAATAAAAAGCTCTTCGAGTGTGGCAAAATAGGACAAGGACCGGGCGAGTTTATCACATTAAACGCCGGAGAAGCTACCGATGGAAACATCTTGCTATACGACATAATGGGACGCAAGGCACTGATATATGCATTAAAATCCGATAGTCTGCAAATAATAAACCGACTTCCACTATATAATGACGAAGAAGGATTATGCAAACCTTTTACTTTCATCACACAAATCGACCGTGACAACTACTTGATGAAAATAGATGATGCAACCGCTTCCTCATGGGAGATCGCGAACTTGCGGGAAGAAAAGGCAATCGGAAGCCTCACAAACTCTTTCAGAAAGCCCAACACTTCTTATACCCCATTCGATTTTATACAATGCATACACGACACTACGTTGGTAGTCGCCTACGACTATGCCGACAGGATAGAGTATTATAGTATTAAAGACAACCATATACGCCCGCTTTTCGCAATGGGAAGCCGGAAGGACCAGTCGGAGCTGAAAGATTATGATGACTTGATGGCATATTATCTTTCCGTAGTTTCGCAATCCGGTTATTTTTACTGCCTGAAATCAACCAGTGGAACAGAAAGAGGCAACCTTATTGAAGTGTACGATAGCGAAGGAAAATCCGTAGCTTGCCATATGTTGGACAAAGAAGTTTCATCTGTCCGCTTTGACAGTGAAGGGAACTTGGTGGGCTATGTACCCGACATCAATCAAACGCTTCTTTATCAATTCCGGCTGGATAATTAATCCTGCAGGCAATCGACCGCACGATGGGACAGAATCGTGCGGTCGATTGTGCTTCATCGAGCGTTCGTTGCGGCCTGATCGAGCGTTCGTTGAGGCCCCATCGTGCGGTCGATTTTTTGGCATTGGCCAGCCAAAGCGAAGGCATCGTACGGCCGTATGCGAATGACCTTTATTTCAGTTGGAGCGACCGGACTGTTCCTGTCGGCGTAATGCTCAGAAAGCCGGCTTTACTTCCTTTTTCCAGAGGAATCAGCTCCCAGGATGATTCAGGAGTTATCCGGATCTGTTCCGGCGAAACTGCCTTCAGATCAGGCAGGAATATCAGAGTGGGAGCTGGAGATGTCTTATCCTCTTTCCACTGGCATGTCAGTCCGTCTGTGGAACTGTAGGACAGGAGTTGTCCGTTGACTACCTGCGGATAAGGACGGGAAATGACACTACTGAAATAATCTTGCGTCTCAATGTCTTTCCACCAGCACCAGTAGGTATGTCCCAGTTTGTATTTTTCAATCAGGCCGATCTGATGCCGGGCAGACTGCAGATAACTTTTTCCCAGATAGAATGCGCCCCATTCCCCGACCAGTGCCGGCAGGTGACGTTCTCTGGCAGAAGCCGTAAGCTGACTGAAGATAAAGTCCAGACGTTCGTATCCCGGATTAACGGCAGCATCTGTATCCACTACCCAGTCATAGGCATGAGCAGCATAGACGTACAGAGAATCAGGTTTCCCGTTTGTGTCAGCAGGTATGTGGAAGGAACTCTTTATTCCCATGTTGCAGAAATAATTATGTTCCAGAAACAGAAGATGGTTCTTGTCTGCCTGCCGGATTCTGTCGCGCAGCTTCTGGTAAAAGCGGCTCAATTCATTCTGTTCGAACCGGGAAACGGTTTCCGAAGCTGCATGAAGTATTTCTGTGAAAGCCTCTTTGTCTGTCAGCTGGTTCATAAGTTCTGCCCGCTGGTCTTCATTATCCCATACCGCAGTCATTGCCTCCGGAGAAGTCTGTGCCTGTCCGTGTTTGTGAAGATACTGTATATATCCTTCCATGAATTGCTGGAAAACAGCCTGTGCCTGCGTTCCCATGAAAGGTTCGTTCATGACGTCGAAACCGATGACAGACTTGCAGTCTGCGTACCTTTCGGCCAGCATCCCCCACACATTGATGTAATGATCCTGAATCCCGGTTCCATCTTTGGCTGGTGAATTGGCCCAGAAGTTGTCGAATGATTTCTGTACGGCCGGACTGATCAGATAGGAGTCGCTCCAGACCTCTCCCGTTGCATGAGGCAAGGATTCGTCAAGCGTAGCCCATTCCGGAGCACCGTTTCCGAATTTTCGTCCGAACAGATCCTGATGCATATCCAGAATAAGATAGATACCGTTTTCTTCTGCCCAACGGACTCTCCGGTCAATTTCCTGGAGATAGCTTTCATTGTATTGTCCCGGTTCCGGTTCCAGACCGTCCCAGTTGATGCCATAGCGGATGCAGTTGATTCCCCAGTTGCGGAATTCTTTGAAAAGCTGTTCATCATTTGGATAGACATATCTGTCCTCAGGAGATTTGGTTACGTGGTTGATCCCGTTGAGAACGAGTTCTCTGCCGAGTGAATCTACCAGTATTTCATTCCGGACAGAAGCGAATCCGGATGCCGGAGTTTCCTGGACTGGCCGGGTACATCCTGTTCCCCCAAAAATACAGAGCAGAGCTGCTCCTATTCCCCAATAATACTTTTTCATGTTCATAGATCTTTTTTCATAGTTTACGCTACAAAGATAAGCCAAAGAAATTGCATGAATGACTTTATTTTCATTTATTTGCCTTATAAAATAAATGAATGGTTTAACCTTGAGTTTGAAACCGAAATCAAAATATGATGAAAAAAAACGGTATCTTTTTAGTTTGGGGATTCTGGCAGCTGGTTTGCCTGTCGGCTGCCGGTCAGGTCGATGTCACTTTTCATCGGGTCAGTTTGCCGGTTCTTTCCGGAGAGGACAATAATCATGTTGGATATCTGCAGGCAATCAGGCAGGGCGGCAGCAAAGATCGTATGACAGGGCTTTCTTATTCCTTTGAGGGAACGGACTGTCTGGATCAGATAGCTGAAATATCACTGTATGCCTGTAATGCCCGGGGAAGAATGGACCGGAATAAACGGATTGCTGTGTCGAAAGTGACAGAGAGACAGGGATCTTTCAGACTCCATGAGTCACTTTTATCAGATACCTGTTACTGGGCTTTTGTGGTTAAGACACGTGAGGGACTGCCCTTGTCAGGAAGGGTTAACCTGAACTGTACGGATGTAACATTTGATAGCGGAAAGGTTCATCTGGGAACGACTTATCTGGAAGGACTTAGAACCGGCATCGCTCTTCGCAAAAGCAAGCAGGACGGAGTAAATACCAGTCGCATTCCCGGACTTGTGACTTCCCGGAAAGGAACCTTGCTGGCCATTTATGATGCACGCTGGGAATCAGGAAGAGACTTGCAGGGAGATATAGACATTGCTTTGAACCGGAGTGAAGACGGCGGAAAGACCTGGCAGCCCATGCAGCGGGTGCTGGATCGTAAAGAGTGGGGAAATCTGCCTGAGAAATATAACGGTGTGAGTGATGCCTGTATTCTGAGTGATGAAAAGACCGGAACCTTGTATGTGGCCGGCTTGTGGATGCATGGAGTTCTGGACGGAAAGACCGGCCGATGGGTAGAGGGGCTGACGCAGGACAGTACCCGCTGGATCCATCAATGGATTGAAAAAGGTTCACAACCGGGGCTGGAGGTTAAGGAGACAGCCCAGTTTCTGATTACGAAAAGTACGGATGACGGAAAGACCTGGAGCGAACCGGTCAACATCACTTCGCAGACCAAGCGGCCTGAATGGTGGCTTTATGCTCCGGCTCCCGGTCATGGGATAACTCTGGAAGACGGAACGCTGGTTTTCCCTACTCAGGGACGTGACCGGAACGGTCTGCCGTTTTCCAATATAACTTACAGTAAGGATGGAGGAAAAACATGGATAGCCAGTAATCCGGCTTACTCCAATACAACGGAGTGCATGGCCGTTCAACTGGATAACGGTGACATCATGCTGAATATGCGGGATAACCGGAATCACGGTAAGAAGTCACCTAACGGGCGGAGAATCTGTGTGACTTCCGATCTGGGAACAACCTGGAAAGAACATCCGACTTCGCATGCCGTACTGACGGAGCCTACTTGCATGGCTTCTGTTCATAAGCATGTGTATCGGGCAGAAGACGGAAGCCGGAAAACCCTGCTGGCCTTCTTTAATCCCGATTCTTATCAGTCGCGTGACCATCTTACCCTGAAACTCAGCTTTGACAACGGGATGACCTGGCCTGAAAAATACTGGCTGACACTGGATGACTGGGGAGGTTTCGGGTACTCATGCATTACTTCCATTGATGAAGATACGCTGGGAATCGTTTATGAAGGAAGCGGGGCTCAGCTGATCTTCCAGCAAATCAGGTGGAAAGATCTTCTCTGACCAATAAAAAAACTCTCCGGTTGTCAGGCAGACAGTCGGAGAGTTTGCTTATTACTGATAAGGATCAGCTGATCAGACCGGTTTATATTCTACGAAAGCTTCCATAGCTTCATAGCTTGCCAATCCCAGATGATCATAAAGAGTTGCAGTACCACGGTTACGGTCTTCGCTACGCTGCCAGAACAAACGTTCATCGTTGCCCAGGAACGGAGCACTTTCCATCTGAGACTGGTGCTTCAGGATGGAATTACGTTTGGCGCGGAGTTCTTCCGGACTCAAAGGTACAGCCATTTCGATGTTTTCGATTTCCCATTCAGCCCAGGCACCACGATACATCCAGATGCGGCAGTCTTTGAGCCATTCAGCTCCTGCATTCTTTTCTTCATCAATTGCAGCAAATACGGCATCTGTGCAGACGCGGTGTGTACCATGCGGGTCAGCCAGGTCACCAGCTACATAAATCTGATGCGGTTTTACTTCCCGAAGCAGATTGAGAACGATTTCCACGTCAGCCTCGCTGATCGGATTCTTTTCAATCTTACCGGTTTCGTAGAACGGGAGATCAAGGAAATGGCAGCGTGAAAGCGGGATATTGTTGAACGTACAAGCCGTACGTGCTTCGCCGCGGCGGATCAGTCCCTTGATGGTCAGAATATCGCGGGTATCCATGTCACCTTCCTTCTTGGCAGCCAGGAACTGTTTGATTTCTGCATATTTGTTGCAGATCGTTTCGTTTTGGCCGTTGTCGAAGAGCTGGTTGAATCCGTTGATGAAATGCATGAAGCGGGTTACTTCTTCATCGCCAACCGCAATGTTACCTGAGGTTTCGTAAGCTACATGAACTTCGTGACCTTGCTGTACAAGTCGTCTCAGTGTTCCTCCCATGGAGATGACATCATCGTCCGGATGCGGAGAGAATACTACTACGCGTTTCGGGAATGGTTTGGCACGTTCCGGGCGGTAAGTATCGTCAGCATTGGGCTTTCCACCCGGCCATCCGGTGATGGTGTGCTGCAGGTCGTTGAACACCTTGATGTTGACATTATAGGCAGATCCGTAAAGAGCGAGCAGTTCACTCAGACCGTTTTCGTTGTAGTCTTTGTTGGTCAGCTTCAGGATAGGCTTGTTCAGTAATGTGCAGAGCCATACAATAGCGCTCCGGATCAGTTTGTCGTTCCATTCACAGCTGGTTACAAGCCAGGGACGCTGGATGCGGGTCAGGTGAGAAGCAGCAGCCAGGTCAATGCATACATTTACATTGTTATGCAGCTGAAGGAATGAAGCCGGGAGTGTATCGTTGACATTTTCTTCGACAGCTTTCTGAATGATGTCTGCCTTGTCTTCGCCCCATGTCAGCAAATAGATTTTCCGTGCACTCAGGATAGTCTGAACTCCCATGGTGATGGAGCAGGGAGGCAGATTGTCTACACCCCAGTTGCGTGCAGCTTCTGAGCGTGATGTAGCGTCCAGCAGAATCAGTCGGGTAGGAGAGCTGGCATGTGATCCCGGTTCGTTCATACCGATGTTTCCCTCGCGTCCGATTCCCATCAGAACAATGTCGATACCTCCGAAAGTCTGGATACGCTGTTCATACAGGCGGCAGTGTTCACTGATTGCATTCTGGGGAATACTTCCGTCTATGGTGAATACATTCTGGCGGTCAATGTCAGTCTGTGACAGGAACAGGCTGTTCAGCTGTCCGAAAGTGCTTCCATTGCCTTCTGTCAAAGGATAGAATTCATATAAGTTGAAGACAACGACATTGCGGAAGCTCAATCCTTCATCTTTATGTCTGCGTACGAGTTCTGTAAACAGCGGGCGCAGTGAAGTGCCGGTACCGATGGCCAGTGTACAGAATTTCCCTTCACGCTGGCGTTCCTGAATTTTGGCTGCAACTTCATCAGCTATGCGTCTGACACCTTCTTCAATGGTTTCGAAGATGTCAGTCGGAATTTTTTCCAGACGGGTCAAGACTGAACGTTCAACGGCATTTTCCGGTTTGTAGTATCTGGGGGATACATGGTTCAGTGAAATTTGTGAACTAAGGTTTGTTCTCATGGTTGTTGTTCCTCCTTCGATTAAGTTAATAAGAAAAGCAAAACGCAGCAAGGATGCTGTAATCTTTCCAGACTTACAGATTCCTTGCTGCGTTTATGCGGTCAGCTTGTAATCGCAGTACTCGGGTCGTGATTACAGGTTATTCTTTTCAATATCCTTGAAATATTTGTATGTACCGACTTTCAGTTCGTCTGTTGCTGCTTCATCGCAAACGATGATTCCATGGCGGTGCATCTGCAATGCGCTGATAGTCCACATCTGAGTGATGCCACCTTCAACAGCATGCTGCAAAGCACGTGCCTTGTTGTGTCCGTTACAGATGATCAGTACTTCCTTAGCAGAAAGAACAGTACCTACACCTACTGTTAACGCAGTTTTGGGCACTTTGTTCACGTCATTTTCAAAAAAACGAGAGTTAGCGATGATGGTATCAGTTGTCAGAGTCTTTACACGAGTACGTGAAGACAGAGAAGAACCCGGTTCGTTGAACGCGATATGTCCGTCAGGACCGATTCCACCGAGGAACAAGTCAATACCACCGAACTTTTCGATTTCTTTTTCATAGTTTTCGCATTCTGCTTCCAGGTCAGCAGCATTTCCGTTCAGGATATGGATGTTTTCCTTGCAGATATCGATGTGGTTGAAGAAGTTATTGAACATGAAAGAGTGATAGCTTTCCGGATGTGATTCGGGCAGGCCTACATATTCGTCCATGTTGAATGTAACTACATTCTGGAATGAAACAACACCTTTCTTGTTGAGTTCGATCAGTGCTTTGTACATACCAAGAGGTGAAGAACCGGTAGGAAGTCCGAGAACAAACGGTTTTTCTTTTGTTGGTTTAGCAGCATTGATTTTGTTTGCTACATAGTTTGCAGCCCAGTTAGACAATGACTGGTAGTCTGGTTCGATAATTACTCTCATGGTCGTTAACGATTTAGTTAATATATTTAATAAGTCAATATTTTTCGTTTATACCTGCAAAGATATAATGATTACGATGATTGGCAAACAAAAAAGGGACTTTTCATAGGAAAGTATCTTAAAATAAAGGAAAAGGGGAATGGCTGTTCTGATTTACAGTCATTCCCCTCAGATTATTTATGGGTACTGAATTTTATTTTTCAGCTTCCAGATTCGGAGTCGTAGGCCATCCCCAAGTCTGATACAATACAGATGTTTCAACTGATTCATCCGGTGAAAGCAATTCGATTTCACGGATTGGCAGCGGAGAATTATAATGTGCATTCATCCAGGTATAACCGTCGAATACAGGATTGTTACTCAAGATTCTGTACGGACGAATATAGGTACTTTCTGAACGTGAGGAGATATTGGCTTTTTCGTTGGTCGGTCCTTCAATGTAAGTTACTACGTTGGTATTGTCATAACCTTCCCCGTCATAGATTGCAGTTTGGTACATGCTTGCCCAGAAGTTACATCCTTCAGGGATAAACTTATTGTTCACCAGTTGATCCATAGAAGACCAGCGAACCAGATCGTTCCAACGCATACCTTCACCGATGAATTCACAACGACGTTCACGGCGGATGTTGTAAGTTGTAGCATCAACCAACTGTCCCTGTGAATAGGCACCCCAGTCACCTTTAGCTTCCTGATTCATATCAGTTGCTCTGATTGTTTTTGTGTAATCAGGATCAACATGTGCACGTGTACGGACAGCTCTCCAATATTTGTCAGAAGTGTTGTCAAGTTTTCCATCACGCATGTATTGAGCTTCGATGTAGTTCAGGTAAGCTTCTACACCGCGGAACAAGATTTGTCCGGTTGTAGATTGGGCTTTACCATATACATTTTGAGTTTTGTCAAAGCTTTCTCCTTTACGCATACGGTAACCTGTCATATCCCCCATTTCTCCGGCACGTTTGGGAGCCAATACCGGAAGGAATTTATGAACGTCGTCATTACCTGTTGACAGAATCGGAAGGTTGTTGCTTTCTCCGAATACGAACAATTGCAGACGACCGTCGCGGTTTGCTTTTACATTATCCAAAGTTTCATCACCCATATAAGGCTTTTCTGCTGATGAAGCATAGATGGGCAGACCATCTTCCATCAGGAAGCTTTCGATATAACCTCTCAGCAAACCATTGTAACCACCAGTTACGATGTATGCAGGAACACCATGATTGATGTTGGATGAACCGACAGTACCATAAGCTCTCCACATCAGAACTTCACTGATTCCAGACAGATCCTGGCTGTTGTACATTTCGAAGTAAGGATTCCATCCATTAGTTGGAGCAAGTGGATCCTGATCAAGCACACCTGTATTTTCTGTCAGTGTAACACCGTCAGCTACTACTTGTGCAGATTCCATGGCTTGAGTAAGCAGATTCTTGATATGTGCATCTACATCAAACTGATAGTTAGGATGAATTGCAGCTCCTGGCCATCCTTCATCACCCGGTACACGTCCTGTACCTTTATGATAGGTTTCAAAAGAAGCTTCATACAGGGCTACGCGTGATTTAACAAGTTGGGCAACCTGTTTATTGATACGGTTATTTGCTGCAAATCCTTGATCTTGTAATAAGTCAATAGCTTTATCCAGATCGCTGAGGATGAAGTCTGCCACTTCATTTCTCGGCATACGCTTACCATGTGCAATCAAGTCTTCCTTGCTATCAGTAACTACGTCGGTTAAGATCGGATAATCGCCATAAGTTTTCAATCGGGAGAAATAGACCCATGCACGGATAAAATACATTTCACCGATATAGTGTTTGGCATTGGTCAAGTCACTGTCGTACACTCCTGCTTCGTATTTGGGCAATACATTTTCAAAGAAATAGTTACAATAACGAATCAGACTGAAACCTAAATCTCCGGATTGTGCTACTTTCCAATAATCTTTGGTGAAATAAGATTGGTTGGCACTACCGCTTACCATATTGTCTGTATTTGCATCTCCCGTCAGGATAGCTCCCTGTCCCCAACCACTAGGAGTTGTAAAAATGCTATTGTATTGGGAGATACTGTAAGCTCCAAGTTGGTCTGCATTCTGGAAGTATACCTCCGGAGTTACCTGATCCAGCGGAGCCAAATCCAGAAAGTCATTGCATGAAGTAATAGCTAAACCGGATCCGGCCAGCATACATGCTGCGAATAAACTTTTATATGTTGTTTTCATTTTTGCTTGTTATTTAGAAATTAATATTGACACCTACAGAAATAACGCGTTGCAATGGGTATGTTTTACCTGCATCGCTATATAGTGAACCGATATTTTCAGGATCGAATATACTGCTTACGTGACTAAACGTTAACAGGTTATCTCCGGAGATGTAGATACGTACATTTTCCATAGAGGCTTTCTGAGTCCATGCTTTCGGCAATGTATAACCCAAAGTGATGTTCTTCAGACGGAGATAGGCACCATTCTGCAGGTAACCTGTTTGAGTTTGGTGGTTACGTCCTGTCCAGGATGGGCGTGCATAGTATGCATCCGGGTTCTCAGGAGTCCAGTAGTCCAGGTGTTCTTCGAATACATTGGATTGCCACATACCTCCGTTAGTTCCCCAGAAGTAAGTACCCGGCAACCACAAGTCACGTTTACCGATGCCCTGGAAGAACAGACGCAAGTCAAATCCTTTCCAGGAACCATCCACGGTGAAGCCGTAATTGTAGCGCGGAGTTGAGTTACCGATTACGCGCAGGTCACCCGGATCATCTGTTGTATAAGAACCTGTATTAACGCGTCCGTCACCATTCAGGTCTGCATACATGATATCACCGGCACCCCATCCGCTTCCAAGTGCACTTTGGTCTACTTTAGACAAGTGTTCTTGCATTTCTGCATCACTTTGTGCAATACCGATGGTTGTATAACCCCAAATTTCATTCAGCATCTGACCTTCATAATAGGTGTTCAATGAATTTGACGGGTTCGGATAACGGGTAATTTTTTGCTGTGCATCAGACATATTGAATGATACGCCATATTGGAAATCACCAATCTGATCGCGCCATCCTAATTCAAGTTCGAAACCATAGGATTTCATATCACAGTTGTTGACTCTCGGAACGGTTGTACCCAGTAAAGAAGACAATTCAGGAGCTGGTCCTACCATATCCAAAGTCTTGCGGACAAAGTAACCTACACTACCGGTTAAACGGTTATTCAGTAAAGCGAAGTCAAGACCTAAATCCCATGACTGAATTGTTTCCCATGTCATTAAAGAACTAACCAGGCCCGGGTTTGAAGAGTAGCTGGGCAGAGAACCGTTGACAATCCATGAATAGTTGGTTCCTACTGGCATTGACTGATAGAACGGATACCAGCTGTCTGTATTGGTATTACCAAGCTGTCCCCATGAAGCTCTCAGCTTTAAGGTTGAGATTGTACTCTTTTCACCGAATTTTTCAAAGAATGCTTCGCGTGCAATGTTCCATCCTAAAGAGAAAGAAGGGAAGAAGCCCCATCTCTTGTCTCCGACAAAACGAGAAGATCCATCATAACGACCGTTAATTTCAGCCATGTAACGATCTTTATAAGTATAATTGATACGGCCGAAGAAACCGGCAACGGCGTTGTGTGCATATCCTCCTGTTGCAATGTCGGCATCAACAGCTGTATTCAATGTCGGAACCTCCGGTGAGATCAGGCCGTCACGTTGACCGGTAATGCTGCGGGTAGAATATTTTTCTGCATTGAATCCGAGCAATACTTTGAAATAGTGTCCGCTATCGAATGTTTTGGAATAGTCGGTGTAGATATTGGTTGCATAATAGTTTTCTTTGTAACCATATTCATTGACACGGCTTTGTCCCGGAGAGTAAGTTCCATCACCCATACCCCAGGCCATTGGCTGCTGATTACCGTTTACATCCCAATAATAAACAGGAAGTACATCCCAGTGTTCGAAATCGGATTGTGTACGGATCGTTCCTTCCAAATTGATATGCCAGTCCTTGATCGGTTCAAATACAACAGCCAGCTGATTGGTATAGAAATCTTTATTCTTAGTCTGTAAACCACCGTTTTCCATCTGTTCGATTTCGCTTTCGTTCATCGGGAAACCATTCGGGTCGTATGCGGGCTGGATAGGCCATTTACGGGCAACATTATGGAAGAATAGTCCACTCATATAGGAAGGACGTCCGTAGTCTTCACGAGTCCAGCGAGTTGTGTAAGTTAATTTGGCCCAACTTGCCAGTTGGGTAGTGATTTTACCATTCAAGGTATATCGGTTCATATAATCATCACCATGACGTAGCAAACCGTTTTGTCCTAAGAAGTTTCCACTCAAAACATATTGAGTCTTTTCATTGCCCCCACTGATGCTGAGGTTGTGTTCCTGAGAAGGAACCCAACTCTTATAGAACTCATTGAACCAGTCAATGTTGTCATAAGCACCTTCATTCCATTTAGCCCATACATTCCCGTTGGCTACAGTTGACTGAGTCAGTTTGCCGTCCATAAAGTCTTTAATGTTCTGCATATAGGCTTCATTAAAGATAGGAGGTTTACCGTCGTTAACGTTGGCTGCATTGAACATGGTGGCAAAGTCGTATGAGTTGGCCATTTTAGGAATGCCGATACCATCGTTGAAACGAACGTTTCCAGAGTAGTTGACGTGAGTTTTTCCGGCTTTACCATTTTTGGTAGTAATCAAAATAACACCAAATGCTGCACGTGCACCATAAATTGATGATGAAGATGCGTCTTTCAATACGGAAATGTTTTCGATGTCGTTCGGGTTCAAAGTATTCATATCACCTTCTACACCATCAATCAGAACTAATGGAGAAGCGCTTGAGCCTAATCCCAAAGTACCGGTACCACGAATGTTAAAACTCATTGTTGACTCCAAAGAACCTCCATTGTTGTTTACAGACATGTTCAAACCCGGAATCTGGCCTTGCAAGGCTTGTGATACGTTAGAAACAGGACGTGAAGCCAATACTTCCGAATCTACCATAGAAACAGCTCCTGTTAAATTGACTTTCTTTTGCGTACCGTAGCCAACAACAACAACTTCATCCAGAAGTTTGGTATCGTCTTGCAATGTGATGTTGATAGGCTGACCATTCCAGACGATTTCTTGAGTTTGATAGCCGACGAATGAAATAACGATAGTGGTTCCCTTTTCTACATTTGGGATTTCAAAGTCTCCGTCTAGTCCAGTAATTGTACCGTTAGTGGTACCTTTTACAACTACAGAGGCACCAATGATCGTTTCACCATTGGCATCTTTTACTACACCTTTACAAACACTGCCTTGCTGAACAATGTTCATTCCTGATACACCACTGACGGGTATCGCACTGGCTATTCCGGTTGATATACCACCCAGGAATAGCAGCATACTGACAGATTTAAAGTTTTTAAACATAGATCCTTATTTATACTTATTAAAAAATTAAGGTTTTCAAAGTCTATTTTATTCTTGTAAACTTTCAAGTTCTGGTAATAAGGAGAGATTAAGTCCTTCTTGGACTTACCCTATTATCTGTTAAGTTAATTAAACAATTTAATTTCACTTTTCGGATAACCGTTAAGCGCTATTTATAATGCTTAATAAAGCTTTATGCGACAAAGATAAACATATTTTTTAATTAATGAACATCTAAAAGAACTTTTTTTCAAACCAAACGACATATTTTGAATTTTACTTTATTTCTTTTTGTTAACTCTTAATTCAAAACTCTAAAAAAAAACTCTTAAAGGTTTCCAAATTAAAACAAAAGTATATCTAAAACCATATTAATAATTTAATTATATAAGTAAATGTATTTGGTACTATAATTGAACAATAAAGTTACTGTCCTTTTCCTGACCAATCAACACATACACCTTATTTATATATTACAAAATACTCTGATTTCTTCTCATTTTTTACTGAAGTTTCCCACCCCTTCATATCAGCTATTTGAGTAATAGTTCCCTTCG
>OLPH01000540.1_pt1 | contig 46300 bp, 41 predicted proteins | sample 1672951 | NCBI WGS metagenome assembly OLPH01 (sample SAMEA3136740, study PRJEB25190) | human gut metagenome | reverse complement strand
AATAAAATATTACCTAAGGAGAAGAAGAATTTGGCGAGTGCAATTGAAATTAAACAAAAAAACAGAAAGAATGTCCTTCGTGTTATTTATGAAGAAAAGAAAATTTCAAAAGCAGAGATTTCGAAACGATTAGGGCTTAGTATGCCCACAGTAACTCAAAATCTTTCAGAACTGTTTGATAAAGAACTTATTTGTATAAATGGCACATTTGATTCAACTGGGGGACGAAAAGCCAAGGCGATTGGATTTAATGCAGATGCCAGATTTGCAATTGGAATAGATATAACCAAGAATCATATCAGCGGAGTACTGATTAATTTATATGGTGAAATTGTATATTCGGTACGGTTAAGATTCAGATTTGAGGAAAGTGATATATATTACAGAGAAATTGCAAAACTGATATCTCATGTAATGGAAAAAGGAATGGTAGGGGCAACTTCTATTCTTGGAGTTGGGGTCAGCATACCAGCAATTATAGCGGAAGACGGAAAGACAGTAACTTATTCATCAATTATAGCGGCTACCAATCTTTATGAAGATCTGAAAGATTATATTGATTTTCCATATGTTATGATGAATGATGCCAATGCTGGTGGATATGCAGAACTTTGGCATGCAAAAATGGTAAAAAATATGATCTATCTTTCTCTCAGCAACAGTGTTGGTGGAGCTGTTCTGATGAACAACGAGATCTACTATGGTGACAGGATGCATGGTGGTGAGTTTGGTCACATGACATTGGAAATCAACGGAAAGCAGTGTTACTGCGGACGAAAAGGATGTGCAGACGTATATTGTAATGCACAGAATCTTTCAAACCTCACGGATGGTGATTTGGGTAAATTTTTCGAACTTGTTGATACAGGTGACAAAAAATACGTTGATGAATGGAACAAATATATGCAGTATCTTGCAGTGATGATTAACAATATATATAACATTCTTGACTGTGATGTGGTTCTGGGCGGTTATGTTGGTGGATATATAGAAAAATATCTGGATGAATTAAGACATCTTGTTTCTCAAAGATGTACATTTGTTACAGATGGAAGCTTTATTAAACCATGTTTCTTCAAACACGAGTCATCAGCTGTAGGTGCAGCACTGTATTTTGTAGATAAATTTATTGAAGAAATCTAAGGAGGTACAATTATGGAATGGGCAGAAAATTTTAAGGGATTACAGCATATTGGTATTCCAACTAATGATATGGATAAAACTGTTGAGTTTTATAAAAAAATTGGATTTGAGGTAGCACATGAAACAAAAGATGGAGATGTGAGAGTTGTATTTTTGAAGCTCAGGGATCTGATTTTGGAAACATATGAAAATAAAGAAGCAGCATTGTGTGACGGTGCAGTGGACCATATTGCATTTGATGTTGTTGATATTGAAGAAGCATATAAATTTATTACCGGACTACAGATCAAGATTCTGACAGAAATCACATTCCTTCCGTTCTGGGAAAAAGGAGTAAAATTCTTTATAGCGCAAGGACCAAATTTGGAAAGACTTGAATTTGCTCAGCATATAAAATAAAGTAATCATCAGCCCTGATAAAGATTGATATCAGGGCTGATTAAGGTTATAATTGAATTGCAATTTGTATTGCATATTTATAACACAAGGAGGTATTTTTATGGACAAAAAGAAAGCAATAGCAGCTGGCCACATCTGTCTTGACATCACCCCGGCTTTTAAGAGTAAAGAAGAAAAGTCAATCAAAGATCTTTTTAGACCGGGACAGCTGATCGCGATGGATGCGGCCAAAGTAAGTCTTGGTGGATCGGTATCCAACACGGGAATCGGTATGAAACGTTTGGGCGCGGATGTAGAACTTATGGGAATGGTCGGCAATGATGCATTCGGTCAGATGGTTCTCAATGAACTGGAGAAATATGATATTTCACCGGACAGTATGATTGTAAGAGATGGTGTGGGTACTTCATATTCAGTAATCCTCGCTCCGGCAGGAATCGACAGAATATTCCTTCACTGTTCAGGAGCTAATGATACATTTACGCTCGATGATATTGATCTTGAAAAAGTAAAAGAAGCAAATCTGTTTCACTTTGGATATCCGTCGCTGATGCGCATGATGTATATCGATGGAGGTAAAGAACTGGTACGTCTTCTGAAAGCAGTACATGAGTTGGGAGTTGCGGTATCTGTTGATATGGCGATGTTTGAAGAAAGTACTGAGGCAGGAGCTCAGGACTGGAATGAAGTTCTGAAATCAGTGATTCCATATATTGATTTCTTTGTACCGAGTATTGAGGAACTTTGTATTATGCTGGATCGTGACCGTTATCATGAATGGAATGAAAGAGCGCAGGGAGCTGACGTTACAAATTTCCTTGATATCGAAAAAGATGTCAGACCATTGGCAGATAAACTTCTTTCATACGGAGCAAAAGTGATTCTTATCAAATGCGGAACTCCGGGTATCTATTTCCGCACAGCTGATAAAGAACAGCTTATTAAAATCGGTGGTGGAATCGGAGAAGAAATCGCAGATTCATGGTCCGATCAGGAAGCATTTGAAAAAAGTTATCTGGTTGAAAAAGATAAAGTCGCTTCCGGAACAGGAGCAGGAGATACAACGATTGCCGCTTTCCTAAGTGCTATACTTGCAGGAAAAGACTGGTCGGATGCACTTCATCTGGCAACAGCCACAGGAGCTCTTTGTGTACAGACATATGATGCGCTCAGTGGAATCATACCTCTTGAAGAAGTACAGAAAAAGATTGATGCTGGATGGGAGAAAAGAAAATAAATTTTTTTCAATTAATAGTTTTTTTAAAAAACTTTTAATTGAATTTATCCCTGATAGCTATTATAATTAAAGATAGTGATAAATAATTTTACAGGAGGAAACAAGATGTTAGTTAACATGAATGACGTGCTTTATCCGGCAAAAAAAGGTAAATACGCAGTAGGCCTTTTTAATGCAGTAAATCTGGAACTGGCACGTGGAATCATTGCAGCAGCAGAAAGTTCTCAGTCACCGGTCATCATGGGAACAGCGGAAGTACTTCTTCCATACGGACCACTGGAGGAGGTTTCCTATTACCTTATCCCTATGGCTAAGAAAGCAAATGTTCCGGTTGTTATCCATCTGGATCATGGTCTTAAGAAAGAAACCTGTCTGAAAGCACTGGAACTTGGATTCTCATCCATTATGTACGACTGCTCTACAGATTCTTATGAAGATAATGTAAGAAAAGTTAAAGAGATGGCAGACATCGCGCACTCTTATGGGGCAACCATCGAGGGTGAGCTTGGACATGTAGGAGATAACCCGGATTCTGCAGAGGGAAGCTCTCATATCAATCCGGCTGATTTCTATACAGATCCTAAAATGGCCAAAGACTTTGTTGACAAAACTGGTGTAGATGCTCTTGCAATCGCAGTAGGAACTGCTCACGGAGCATACAAACTTCCACCGAAACTTGATTTTGAACGTATTCATACAATTGCAAATACTGTAGATGTACCGCTTGTTCTTCATGGTGGATCCGGACTTACAGACAACGACTTCAAACGCGCAATTCAGGAAGGTATCAGTAAGATCAATATCTTCACAGATATCAACGTTGCAGCAGTAGAAGCTGAGTTCTGTAAATTCGAAACTATGAATAAAGGTATCATTGACCTGATCCCGGCAGCAGTAGAAGCTGTAAAACAGGAAACATTAAAGAAAATGATGCTCTTCTCCAGCAATGGAAAAGGCACATTAAACCAGCCATCCCAGGATGAGCTTGTAAAAGCTGTTGTTCAGGAAGTGCTCAGAGAACTTGGCAGGAAATAATTACATAATATAAAAAGGTGCGCCGTAAGGCGCACAACAAAAATACAGCAGGTGAATTGCTCACCTGCTGTATTTTTTAACTTTTTTGAGGGGGGAGATAGAGAGTGGTTATTCATCTATCCAAAATCTATTATAGGGAAGAAATATGTTCAAAGTGTGTACTAATTCTAAAAGAAATCTAAAAAGGGTAAAGAAAAATTAAAGAAAATCTATAATTTTTACAGCGTATTGTAGTTTCACAGAAAAAATGGTAGAGTGTAAACACCTGCTGAAAGTCAGCAGATAATATCACAGGGATTCCGGTTCCGGAAATCCATTTTCAAATGTCATTTCGACAACTATTCCAAAGAAGAAAACATAATAAGTTCAGAAAGGGGAGATGCCTATGCCCTGACAGATTTACATCCAGTTTACTTTGTTGAGAGAGGCTGCCGGAGAGGAAAAGGCAGCAAAGAGGAGTTCGCAGATGAATTTTAATATGAAAAACAGAATATGGAAAAATTTAAGTGCAATGAGTATGGCCTTTTTCATGACAGGAATGGTTCTTGGAGGATGCGGACAGACAACAGTTTATGCGGCAGAACTGGCGTATGAAAGTGTAGAATTTGAAGAGCATTCTGAAACAGAAGAGACCGGGATAGAAGAAGCCAGAATAGAAGAATCCGGAACAGATGAATCTGATCCGGATGAAATACAATCAGAAGAAAATGCAGAAGAAACTGAACCTGAAGAGACGGAAGATTCCGAAGAGAAAGATCAGGATAAGGCCAATCTGTCTGATGGTAAATCGGAAGAAGAGGATAAAGAAAACGAGAATAAAAAGAAAACACCGAACTTTACGGTTAGCGTAGTCACAGATGAAAGTACAGTAAAAGCAGGAAGCGACCTGGTATATACGGTGACTCTGGAAAATACAGGCGATGTAATGTTGAAAAACATACAGCTGCGGGCATTGTTTTCAAACCAGAATCTGCAGGGCGAGTGGTCCGGGGAGAATTTAGAACAGCTGGATGTCGGGATAAGGAAAGAGCGGTATCTGACAGTGAATCTCCCGGAGGAGCAGGAAGTGGCTGTTTCTGTGAAAATTCTGGCATCTGCAGAAGTAGAGATGACAGAAGCAGATACGGAGGATGCCGTAATCAACAGAGAGACATCCATTGATACAGAAATTATCCCACTGGAAGCATCTTTTGAAGTGACGAAAACGGCTGACCGTTCCGTTGCAGTGCCTGGAGATAAGATTCTGTTTCAGATCTGCATTCGAAATACCGGAGAGCGGACACTGCATTCTGTAGTTACGACAGAACGTTTTCAGCTTGGAAATGTACCGGTACAGTTTTTAGAAAAAGAGGGGGTGGTTCTGAATAAGTCAAAGACAAAAGCAAGGATCGAAAGAATTGAACCGGGCAAGGCAGCAGGCCTGCAGGCAATGGTAACATTGCCGGAAAACCTAAAAGAACAGGAACTTTTGAATGAAGTAACCGTGACGACACTGGAGACTGGGGAACAGGTGATGACTTCTCAGGCAAAAATTCAGATCAGGGCGGCTGAAGAGGTGGAAACAGAAGAGGCAGACAGAATGTCTGTGGATATGGATAATAGTGCAGTTTCCCATACGGGAGAGAGTTATCCGGCTTCTACACATCCAAAAACCGGAGATCCGTACCAACCGTTTCTGTGGCTGGCAATGATCCCCGGTTCTATGCTGGCTGCGGGCTGGATCCGCAGACGGATGTAATTACAATTACAGAATATCGATATGTTCTCCGGCAAGTGCTTTGTTCATACTGCGGACAGCACAGAACTTACCGCACATACTGCAGGTATCACTGTGGTCATCTTCCGGAAGACGGTCATCACGGATAGCTTTGGCTGTTTCCGGATCAAGAGCACAGTCAAACTGTGCATCCCAGTCAAGGACACGGCGGGCATCTGCCATCTTGTCATCGATATCTCTTGCATGCGGGATTCCTTTGGCAATATCTGCCGCATGGGCTGCAATCTTGGAAGCAATAATTCCCTGTTTGACATCTTCTACATTCGGAAGAGCCAGATGTTCTGCCGGTGTTACATAGCAGAGGAATGCGGCTCCGTTCATGGCTGCAACAGCACCACCGATCGCAGCAGTGATATGGTCATATCCAGGTGCGATATCGGTAACGAGAGGTCCGAGTACATAGAATGGCGCTCCCATGCAGATGGTCTGCTGAACTTTCATGTTGGCAGCAACCTGATCAAGCGGCACATGACCTGGTCCCTCAACCATGACCTGTACGTTATGAGCCCATGCACGTTTGGTAAGCTCTCCAAGACGTACCAGCTCTTCAATCTGGCATACATCAGTGGCATCAGCCAGACAGCCAGGACGACATGCATCTCCAAGAGAAATAGTAACGTCATGCTCTTCACAGATGTCCAGAATCTCATCGAAGTATTCATAGAACGGATTTTCTTCACCGGTCATGCTCATCCATGCAAATACAAGGCTTCCACCACGGCTTACAATGTTCATTTTACGTTTGTGTTTTTTGATCTGCTCGATGGTCTTTCTTGTGATTCCGCAGTGGAGAGTAACAAAATCAACACCGTCCTCAGCGTGAAGGCGAATTACGTCGATGAAATCATGAGCAGTCAGTTCAGAGAGATCGCGCTGATAATGAATGACACTGTCGTATACCGGAACGGTTCCGATCATTGCAGGGCACTCATGTGTCAGTTTCTGGCGGAACGGCTGTGTATTGCCGTGGCTGGAGAGGTCCATGATCGCTTCTGCACCGAGATCTACTGCTTTCATAACTTTCTGCATTTCGATATCATAATCTTTGCAGTCTCTGGATACACCAAGGTTTACATTGATCTTGGTGCGCAGCATGCTGCCGACACCTTCCGGGTTCAGGCAGGTATGATGTTTGTTGGCACAGATCGCTACTTTACCTTCGGCAACCAGTTCCATCATTTTTTCAACCGGCATGTGTTCTTTTTCTGCAACAGTTTTGATCTGAGGGGTTACGATGCCTTTGCGTGCGGCATCCATCTGTGTTGTATAAGTTGTCATATGGTATATTCTCCTTCTATGTAAATGATAATTTTTATTGTGTTTTTCCAAGGGTGTGGTCCAGTGGACCAGAACCATGTCCGAGATCCAGCTGTGTCTTCAGGGCATCGGTCAGATACTGCTTGGAGCGGCGCACAGAATCTTCAAGAGAAAATCCTCTGGCAAGATTTGAGGCAATCGCACTGGAAAGTGTGCAGCCGGTGCCGTGAGTATTTGGATTGTTGATGCGTTCACCATGCAGCCAGATGCCATGTCCGTTTGTATAAAGAAGGTCATTTGCATCGTTGATGCGATGGCCGCCTTTCAGAAGGACAGAAATGTGAAAGCTTTCATAAAGTTTGTGAGCAGCTTCTTCCATAGAGTCAGCATTTGTGATCTGCAGTCCGGTGAGCGCTTCAGCTTCTGGAATATTGGGTGTGATGATCTCTGCAAGAGGAAAGAGTTCCTTCTGAAGTGTTTGCTCGGCATCTTTGTCCATCAGACGATGTCCGCTGGTGGAGATCATAACAGGATCCAGTACGATATGGTGTGCATGGTACTGCTGTAATTTGACAGCAACGTGATGCATGATCTCAGCGGATGAGAGCATGCCAATCTTAACTGCATCAGGAAAAATGTCAGTAAAGATGCAGTCCAGCTGGTTGTCAAGAAATTCCGGAGAGGTTTCCTGAATTCCGTAAACACCGGTTGTGTTCTGGGCGGTCAGAGCTGTGATCGCACTCATGGCATAGACTCCGTTCATGATCATGGTCTTGATATCTGCCTGAATGCCGGCACCACCACTACAGTCGCTTCCGGCAATCGTTAATACTGTTTTCATAATCGTGTTATTCCTTATTGTTTTGTTGAGATTTACAGTTTTTGCAGTTCCGTAAGAAAATGTCTGACGGCTTCGGCTTTGTTGTCAGGTTTAAAAAGTCCGCTGACAACGGCGGCACCGGAAATCCCACTTCCTGCAAGAAGATAAAGGTTGTCAGCAGTAACACCGCCGATTGCAACAACCGGAATTTCTACAGCCTGACAGATCGCTCGCAGAGTTTCGATAGGAAGTTGTGTGACGTTGGTTTTAGTGGTGCTTCCGAAGACTGCACCGCAGCCTATGTAGTCTGCTCCGGCATTCTGGGCTGCAAGTGCTTCTTCGACATTATGGGCACTTCCGCCGATGATAAAGTCAGGCCCGAGAAACTGACGTGCTTTCTGGATGCCCATATCAGAAAGTCCGACATGAACACCGGAAGCATTTGCTTTCTGTGCAAGATCCGGGCGGTCATTGATGATCAGTGGAACATTGTAACGTTCACATATTTCTTTTAAAAGGGCGGCTTCCTGAAGGATTTCTTCGTCAGAAGCATTTTTTTCACGAAGCTGGACACAGCTGACACCTGCGCGAAGGAGTTCCTCGGTAACGGATGCAAGTGTTTCATCGGGTTTCAGCCAGCTTCGGTCTGTAACAGCATACAGTTTCAGCTGTTCTGGTGATATTTTCATAGGTCTTTCTCCAATATCTGATCAGAATTTATGTTTCGAGGTGTACATTAATTTCTCTTCCAGTACATCAAAAAGATGTACATGAAAACTTCCAATGCCGGATTTTTCTGCGTCTGTTCGTCTGCCTGCTTCAAGGGCAGTTTCACGCCAGAGTGCTCCGGCGGCACGGACCGCATCAAATGCAGAAGTGTCCGTACACAGAAATAATGTGCAGAGTGCAGAAAGCATACATCCGCCACCGGTGATTCGTCGAATCCTGGAGTCACCGCCGGTCAGAATCTGTGTCTGCTTTCCATCAGATACCACATCCTCTTTGCCCGTGATCAGAATTGTGCAGTTGAGAAGAGATGCCGCCTGCCCTGCAATCAGACAGACATCACGTTCCGCCATCTGCAGGGAACTTTCTACACCGCCGTGTTTCTCGGGACTGTCGGTATCTGAAAGAAGAGAACATAGAACAACGGCTTCTTCCTGATTACAGCGAACAGCAGTCGGATGAACGGCTTGAAGAAGTTTTTGCAGCTCTTTTCTTCGAAATGTGCTGGCACCGGCGCCGACCGGATCCAGGACGACCGGGTGGCCAAGGGCATTTGCCTTCTGTCCGGCAAGGATGCAGGCCTGTATTTTGGCAATGTCCGGTACTCCGGTATTCAGAAGGGTTCCATGACAGAAAGAAGTGATTTCTTCGACTTCCTGTTCATCCTGTCCCATTACGGCACTTCCGCCGGCTGCAAGCAGTAAATTGGCAACATCCTGCATGGTTACCGGATTAGTGAGACAATGAATCTTGGGAGCATTCTGGTGAATGCAGAAAGAAATTTCTTCTATATTATTAAGTGACATAAATTATCTCCTGGCGGCAAGAAATACCTGGCTTTTTTCAAAAACACGAAGCAGGATAAAGGCCAGTACACTTCCGGTAAATGTTGAGATAAAAAACGGGATCATGTATACGGTGAATCCGGCCGGGGCAAGTCCCATGAGAAGTTTGGCTACCGGATATGCTGCAAGACCTCCGAGGATTCCGGTTCCCAGTGCTTCTGCAACACAGGTAAGACTTAATTTGCGGGTGAGTCGGAAGACCAGACCACAGCATAAGGCGCCAACCATGCTTCCGGGAAAGGCAAGAAGACTGCCGATTCCTAACAGGTTGCGGATCAGACTTGCACAAAAAGCAATGCCGATTCCCCACCATGGGCCAAGCATGACTGCTGCAAAGACATTGACCATATGCTGGACCGGAGCACATTTGCTTCCGGCAACAGGAACGCTGATCAGACTTCCGGCAACAGCAGCTGCTGTCAGTACACCTGCAATGGCCAGCTTCTGAGTGGATGTTGTTTCTTTTGTGTTCATTTTGAGTAAACCTCCTGTTCTACCTGATGAGGGATGAGCCATTGACAGCTTCTTAAAAATCTGATAACAAAAAAGAAGATACCGCAGGGGTACCTTCGTTCAATGTGTCTGGTATTTCCCTACGTTGGCATTATCCAAATCAGGTTAAGGGTCGAAACCAATCAGTTTCCTCTCAGCCGGCTTCAGCCAGCTCCCCTGTTTTGTAATTTTACTTTCCTATTATACTGCCAGTTAAAGAAGATGGCAAGACTATATTCAGTGATGTTTTGTAAAAAAGCAGAAAAGGAAGACAAAATCTACAAACATTGAAAAGAGAATCTGTTTGTGCTATTCTGTAATGGAGTATATATCCCTAGGCAGAGGAGGACAATATGAAAGTATCAACATTATTGGAAGGTTTGAAATATATCTGTTGTCAGGGCAGCACAGAACAGGAAGTCTCTACAATTGTATATGACTCCCGAAAAGTAGAAGAAAATTCCCTGTTTATCTGCATTCGCGGTGCGGTTGTGGATGGACACAAATTTGTACCGGATGTGATCAAGAAAGGTGCGAAAACACTCGTTGTTGAAGAAGAGGTAGAAGCACCGGAAGATGTAACTGTGATCAAAGTTGCAGATACCCGTTATGCGATGGCCTTTATTTCCGCTGCATATTTTGGACATCCGGCGGAGAAACTGAAAACGATTGGAATTACCGGAACAAAAGGAAAAACTACCACAACATATATGGTAAAATCCATTCTCGAAAATGCAGGATACAAAGTTGGACTGATCGGAACCATCGAAGCGATCATTGGAGAAGAATCCATTCCGGCAAGCAACACAACTCCGGAATCTTATCTGGTGCAGGAATATTTTCGTAAAATGGTAGATGCAGGATGTGACTGTGTAGTTATGGAAGTTTCTTCACAGGGACTGATGCTTCACCGTACACAGGGATTTGTTTTTGATTATGGTATCTTTACCAATATTGAACCAGATCATATCGGACCAAACGAGCATAAGGATTTTGATGATTATCTCAGATGCAAATCTATGCTGCTCCAGCAGTGTCGTGTGGGAATTGTCAACAGAGATGATGAACACTTTGAGAGAATTATCGAAGGTCATACCTGTCAGCTGGAAACTTACGGATTTTCACCGGAAGCCGACCTGCGTGCAGAAGATGCACATATGGTAGGGGGCAAAGGATATCTCGGTATCTCTTATCAGCTGAAAGGACTGATGGAATTCCCGGTTGAAATTGATATTCCGGGTAAATTCAGTATTTATAATTCACTGACTGCAATCGCAATCTGTCGTCATTTCAATGTATCACAGGAAAACATCATCAAGGCACTGAAAGTGGCGAGAGTCAAAGGTCGTATCGAGGTGATCAAAGTTTCTGATGAATTTACATTGATGATCGACTATGCACATAATGCAATGGCACTGGAGAGTCTGCTTACTACATTAAGAGAATATCATCCGCATCGACTGGTCTGCCTGTTTGGCTGTGGAGGAAACCGTGCAAAATCCCGCCGTTATGAGATGGGAGAGGTCTCTGGCAGACTGGCAGATCTGACGATCATCACATCCGATAACCCGAGATTTGAAGAGCCACAGGATATCATTGATGATATTAAGATTGGCATCAGTAAGACGGATGGAAAATATGTCGAGATCTGTGACCGCAAAGAAGCAATTGCCTATGCAATCCATCATGGAGAACCCGGAGATATCATTGTTCTGGCAGGAAAAGGACATGAAGATTACCAGGAGATCAAAGGTAAGAAGTATCCTATGGATGAAAGAGTCCTGATCGCAGAGATTCTTCAGGAGGACAAAGAAAGAGCAGATAAATGATCTACGCGGATATCATTGTGGATATATCCCACGAAAAGCTTGACCGCAGTTTTCAATACAGAGTTCCGAAAGAACTGGAAGCAGAGATTCAACTGGGAATGGTAGTGACCATTCCCTTTGGAAACGGTAATCATGAAAGAAAGGGATATGTGACAGGCCTTTCTGACAAACCGGCATTTGATATATCCAAAATGAAAGAACTTCATGGAATCTGCAGCAGTGAGGAGACCACAGAAGAACGCCTGATCGCACTTGCGGCATGGATGAAGAACCGATACGGTTCTACAATGGTACAGGCGCTGAAAACGGTTCTTCCGGTCAGGGAAAAGGTCAAAGCAAAAGAGAAACGTTATATAGTACTGAATATGGATGTGGCAGCGGCAGAGCAGCTGGCAGCGGAACTGGAGAGTGGCAGATGCAAAGCCAGGGCAAGACTGGTTCGGGCGCTTCTGAAAGAGAAGAAACTGGATTATACAAAAGCGTCCAGAGAACTTGGGATGACAGCATCTGTTATAAGGCCGCTGGTGGATCAGGGTGCAGTGCTGGTGACACAGGATGAAGTCTATCGAATGCCGGTAGACGGTTCTGATATTCCACGGGAACAACTGTCCATGCTTACAGAGACACAGGAAGCTGCGCTGTTGCAGATTCAGGAAGAGTGGAAGCAGGAAACACCACGTCCGGTTTTGATCCATGGAGTGACTGGAAGTGGAAAGACGCAGATTTATATGAAACTGATTCAACAGACAGTGAATGAAGGAAAACAGGTTATCGTACTGATTCCGGAGATTGCCCTGACTTATCAGACAGTCCGCAGGTTTTATGGATGGTTTGGGGATAAAGTTTCTGTGTTGAATTCCAGACTTTCACAGGGAGAGAGATATGATCAGTTCAAGAGGGCAAAACGTGGTGAGATCCAGATTATGGTTGGCCCCCGTTCTGCTCTGTTTACACCTTTTTCCAGACTGGGTTTGATCATCATTGATGAGGAACATGAACAGACATATAAAAGTGAAAACAGCCCAAGATACCATGCAAGAGAAACGGCAGAATATCGTGCACAGATGGAAAATGCCCGCCTTGTCATGGGCTCGGCTACTCCATCACTTGAAGCGTATACAAAGGCAAAAGACGGAGAATATCGTCTGGTAAAGCTGGAAGCTCGCTATGAGGACCGGCCGCTTCCGGAAGTTACTGTTGTAGACCTTCGCGAGGAATTAAAAAACGGCAACCGTTCCATATTAAGCCGCAGTCTGAAGAACGCAGTTGAGAGGAGACTGGAGAGAGGAGAACAGTCGGTACTTTTTCTGAACAGAAGGGGATATGCCGGCTTTGTATCCTGCCGTTCCTGCGGGGAAGCGTTGAAATGTCCGCACTGTGATGTTGCACTGACAGAACACAATAATGGAAAGCTGGTCTGTCATTATTGTGGCTATGAACAGCCACGGGTGGAAAAATGTCCGATGTGTGGTTCTCCGTATATCGGTGGTTTTAAGGCCGGGACACAGCAGATTGAGCAGGTTCTTCGAAAGACTTTTCCAAAGGCACGCGTTCTTCGAATGGATTACGATACAACGAGAACAAAAGGAAGTTACGAGAAAATACTGTCATCTTTTGCAGAACACAAAGCAGATATTCTGGTAGGTACGCAGATGATCGTTAAAGGACATGATTTTCCGGATGTGACGCTGGTCGGTGCGATTGCGGCAGATCTGTCGCTGAATGCTGCTGACTATCGCTGTGCAGAACGTACATTTCAGCTGCTGACACAGGCTGTCGGCCGTTCTGGCAGAGGGAGAAAAGCCGGTGAGGCGATCATACAGAGCTATCATCCGGATCACTATAGCATTCAGGCGGCTGCAAAGCAGGATTACGAAGCTTTTTATCAGGAAGAGATGGCATACCGTATGCTGATGGATTATCCACCGGCGGCACATATGCTGTCTGTGCTGGCATCCGGAGAAGATGAGAAGCTTCTGGAGCAGGGAATGGACTATCTTGCGAAGTTTGTAGAACGCATTAGCGGAAAGTACAGAGTACATGTGATCGGCCCTGCATATGCATCCGTGGGAAAGGTAAATGATATCTACCGAAAGGTATTGTATCTGAAACACAAAGATGAACGTGTACTTCAGGACATAAAGAATAAAACAGAGAAATACATTGAAGTAAATTCCGGATTCCGGAAATTATATATTCAGTTTGACTATACATAAATATCAGGATCGCGAGAACAGTTTGTTGTGGAGCAATCCGCAGTATTTATATGCACCACAAAAGAAGAAAAAGAGAGGAAGAATAATATGGCAATCAGAGTAATCAGAACAGAAGAAGATCCGGTTTTGCGAAAAATCAGCAAGCCGGTAAAAGAAGTAACTCCAAAGATCATAACACTGATCGATGACATGCTGGATACCATGTATGAGGCAATGGGGGTCGGACTTGCAGCACCACAGGTCGGTATTCTGAAACGAATTGTAGTCATTGATGTAGGAGAAGGCCCGATCGTGCTGATCAATCCGGAAATCCTTGAAACTTCCGGAGAACAGACCGGTGACGAAGGCTGCTTAAGCGTACCGGGAATGGCAGGTCAGGTGACTCGCCCAAACTATGTCAAAGTTAAAGCCATGGATGAAGATATGAATGAAGTGATCTATGAGGGAACCGAACTTCTGGCGCGTGCATTCTGCCATGAAATCGATCATCTTGACGGAAAAATGTACACAGATCTGGTTGAGGGAGAACTCCACAGAACCAGCTATGAGGAAGACTGATTGCAATAAAGAGCAATTAAGGTGATCACAGATTAAATAATGAAACAGCCCCATGTATAATGGGAGAAAAGAGGAGCAGACTACTATATGAAAATTGTTTATATGGGAACGCCGGATTTTGCGGTACCGCCTCTTGCGGCACTTGTACAGAATGGATATGAGGTGACTGCAGTTGTAACACAGCCGGATAAACCAAAGGGAAGAGGCAAGACACTTCTGCCGACACCGGTCAAAGAAGAAGCAATGAAACACGATATTCCGGTTTATCAGCCGCTCAAAGTGCGTGAACCGGAATTTGTGGAAACTTTAAAAAAACTGGAACCGGATATGATCATCGTAGCCGCTTTTGGACAGATCATTCCAAAGACGATCCTGGATATGCCAAAGTATGGATGCCTGAATATTCATGCATCGCTTCTGCCGAAATACAGAGGTGCGGCACCGATCCAGCAGGCCGTGATCGACGGAGAAAAAGAATCCGGTGTAACGATCATGCAGATGGGGGTTGGATTGGATACGGGAGATATGATCTCTCAGGCAGTCGTACCACTTGCAGAGGATGAGACAGGTGGAAGCCTTTTTGACAAACTGGCAGAGGAAGGTGCCGCTCTTTTGATCAGAACGCTTCCTTCAATTGCAGATGGAACTGCTGTTTATACAAAACAGCCGGAAGAGAGCCCGACACCGTATGCAGCTATGATCAGCAAGAAAATGGGTCTGATGGATTTTTCAAAAAGTGCTGTTGAACTGGAAAGACTGGTGCGTGGACTGAATCCGTGGCCGAGTGCATATACGTTTCTTAATGGAAAGACGCTGAAGGTGTGGAAATGTGCAGTTGAGCGTGCAGAATGTGGAAAAGAAGCACCGGGAACAATCATTGGTGTGGATAAATCCGGCATTCATGTTGCATGCGGAAGTGATACACTGATTCTGAAGGAAGTGCAGCTGGAAGGAAAGAAACGGATGGAAACAGATGCGTTTCTTCGCGGATATCAGGTAACTGCAGGGACGATGCTGAAAGATCATAAGGAGTGATGCGGATGTACGGATATGGATACGGATATTATGGATTTGACTGGACCTATGTGCTGCTGATCATTGGAATGCTGCTGTCACTTGCTGCATCTACAAGGCTGAAAAGTACATTTTCCTATTATCGTAGAATCAGAAGTGCATCCGGTCTTACCGGAGCGGAGACAGCAGAGAGAATCCTTCGTGCGGCAGGGATTACAGATGTACATGTAAGAGCAATTTCCGGAAGCCTTACAGATCATTACGATCCAAGGACAAAGACTGTAAGTCTTTCCGAGGATATTTATGATAAAACTTCACTGGCAGCAGTTGGAGTAGCTGCGCATGAGTGCGGACATGCAATTCAGCATGCAATTGGCTATGCACCACTTGAATTCCGCAGCGCGATCGTTCCGGTGGCGAATTTTGGGAGCACGCTTTCCTGGCCGTTGTTTCTGATCGGACTTTTTTCAGGAATCCGCCCACTGGTAACAGCAGGAATCGTTCTCTTTTCACTTGCGGTTCTGTTTCAGCTGGTGACACTGCCCGTAGAGATCAATGCATCTTCCAGAGCTTTGAAAATGCTTCAGAGTACAGGAATTCTTGGGAGTGATGAGACAAAAGGTGCAAGAAAAGTACTGACAGCTGCGGCAATGACCTACGTAGCTGCACTGGCTGCTTCCATACTGCAGCTGCTGAGACTTTTGATACTTGCAGGAGGAAGAAGACGAGATGACTAGTGGAATCAATACAAGAGAAATGATCATGGAGATCCTTCTTCAGATTGATGAAGAGGGAGAACACAGTCATATTGCGATTCGTAATGCGCTTTCCAAATATCAGTTTCTGCCGAAACAGGAGAGAGCTTTTATCACAAGAGTCTGTGAGGGAACACTGGAATACAGGATATTGATCGATTATATCATCGATTCTTTTTCGAAGATCCCTGTTGATAAAATGAAACCGCCGATCCGCGAGATTCTGCGAAGTGCAGTATATCAGCTGAAATTTATGGATCGTGTGCCGGACAGTGCAGTCTGCAATGAAGCGGTGAAACTGGCACAGAAAAAAGGCTTTTATAATCTGAAACCGTTTGTAAACGGTGTACTTCGCACGGTGGCTAGGCAGATGGATGAACTGGAATATCCTCCAAGAGAAGAGAATCTTGTACGTTATCTCTCAGTTCGCTATTCCATGCCGGAAGAACTGGTGGAACGTTGGCTGAATGATTACGGAGAAGAGACAACAGAAAAAATGCTTGCGGATTTTCTGGAGGAAAAACCGGTGACTGTACGCTGCCGTACATATCTTAATTCCGTAGATAAGATCTGTGAAAGTCTGAAAAATCAGGGAGTCAAAGTAGAACAGGCACCATATCTTCCTTATGCAAAGCGTATTTCAGGATATAATCATATTCTTGCACTGGATGCATTTATTCAGGGGAAAATGGTTGTACAGGACGTCAGTTCTATGCTGGTTGCCGAGATTGCCAATCCTCAGAAAGGTGACTATGTTATCGATATGTGTGCAGCACCGGGAGGAAAAAGCCTCCATATAGGAGATAAAATGGAAGGTTTTGGAACGGTAGACGCCCGCGACATCAGTCAGTATAAGGTAAACCTGATTGAAGAAAACATTCAGAGACTGAATTCCATCAATGTACAGGCAAAGGTACAGGATGCCACCATATTTGATGTGGAATCGGAATGCAAAGCAGATATTGTCCTTGCGGATGTGCCGTGTTCCGGATATGGTGTGATCGGCAAAAAGCCGGAAATCAAATACCGTTCGACAGCACAGAAGGAAGAAGAACTTGTGATCCTCCAGAGAACGATCCTGGACAAGGCAGCAGAATATGTAAAACCGCGAGGAGTACTGGTATTCAGTACATGTACGATTGCAAAAGAAGAAAATGAAGAGAACATGATGTGGTTTATGAACAATCATCCGTTCAAACTGGAAAGTATTGATGAATTCATACCGGAAGAACTTCGCTCAGAAACGACCGGACTTGGATATTTGCAGATGCTTCCGGGAGTGCATGGCACAGATGGGTTCTTTATTGCAAGATTCAGAAGGAAATAATTATGACAGATATCAAATCAATGACGATAGATGAGTTAAAAGAACTCATGACGCAGATTGGAGAAAAGCCTTTCCGTGCAAAGCAGATCTACAGCTGGCTGCATGAACATCTGGTAACTTCTTATGATGAGATGGCAAATCTCCCGAAGAGCCTGAAACAGAAACTGGCTGATTATCCAATCACGGCACTGGAAACTCTGGATGTTCAGATCTCAAAGGCGGATGGAACCAGAAAATATCTGTTCCGTCTCTCTGACGGAAATATGATCGAAAGTGTTCTCATGCGTTATAAATATGGAAATTCCGTCTGTATTTCATCTCAGGCGGGATGCCGTATGGGATGTCGTTTCTGTGCATCTACGATTGGCGGCCTGACCAGAAACCTTCTTCCGTCAGAGATGCTGGATCAGATTTACCGCATTCAGACATCTATCGGAGAACGTATCTCCAATGTAGTGGTAATGGGGACCGGTGAGCCACTGGATAATTATGACAATCTGCTGCGTTTTATTCATATTCTTACGGAAGACGGAGGAATCCATATCAGTCAGCGAAATCTTACTGTTTCTACCTGTGGCCTGGTTCCGAAAATTTATGAACTGGCAGAAGAAAAACTTCAGATGACACTGGCTGTGTCTCTTCATGCACCGAATGATGAAAAGCGGCGGGAGTTAATGCCGATCGCCAATAAATATTCTATTGATGAATTACTGGCAGCCTGCCGCAATTATTTTGACAAGACAGGGCGCAGAATCACCTTTGAATACAGTCTGGTGGCAGGAGTGAATGACAGTAAAGAAAATGCGCAGGAACTTGCAGGCCGTCTGAAAGGGCTTAACTGTCATGTGAATCTGATTCCGGTCAATCCGGTAAGAGAGCGTTCCTTTGTGCGTTCCACACGTGAGGCAGTGGAGAATTTCAAAATTAATCTTGAAAAATGTGGAATAAATGGTACTATTAGAAGGGAAATGGGCAGCGATATTGACGGTGCCTGTGGTCAGTTAAGAAAAAGATATATGGAAAAAACAGAAAGTGAGAAGTGACATGAGGGTATATTCAGCTACGGATGTAGGGCAGAAGAGGAAGATGAACCAGGACTATGTGTTTGTTTCCGAAAACCCGGTTGGAAATCTTCCGAATCTGTTTGTCGTTGCTGATGGTATGGGTGGACACAATGCCGGAGATTATGCATCTTCGCATGCAGTTCAGACTTTGGTGGACGAGATTCGGAGAGATGCGGATTTCAACCCTATCAAGGTGATTCGTCATGCCATTGAGACTGCAAATACGGAGATTCTGGAACGCTCCCGCAGAGAAGAACATCTGAGGGGAATGGGAACAACGATCGTGGTCTGCACAGTTGTCGGTCACTATGCATATGTGGCCAATGTAGGAGACAGTCGTTTATACGTGATCCAGGGAGAAATTCATCAGGTGACAAAAGATCATTCACTGGTACAGGAAATGGTCCGTATGGGTGAGATCAAACCGGAAGAGGCAAGAAATCATCCGGATAAAAATATCATTACCAGGGCGCTTGGTGCAGAGAGAACCGTAGATATTGACTTTTTTGACCTGAAATTGGAACCGGACAGTACGATTCTTATGTGTTCCGATGGTCTGAGCAATATGGTAGAGGACAGTAAATTAGAGGAAATCATACTGGACCAGACAGAGGAACTGCCGAAGAAGGGCGAGAAACTTCTGAAAGAAGCAAACCAGAACGGTGGTAAGGACAACATAGCAGTCATACTGGTAGAACCATTCACAAATGAGGTGGAAAAATGTTAAAGACGGGAATGATCATAGCAGAACGCTATGAAATCTTAAGTAAAATAGGCACCGGCGGAATGGCCGATGTATATAAGGCAAAGGATCACAAGCTGAACCGCTTTGTGGCAGTAAAAGTATTGAAGCCGGAATTCAGAGAGGATACAACTTTTATCCGCAAGTTCCGCAGTGAGGCCCAGGCGGCAGCAGGACTGACACATCCGAATATTGTCAATGTTTTTGATGTGGGTGATGATGAAGGTGTATATTACATCGTTATGGAGCTGATCGAGGGCATTACACTGAAAGAGTATATTGCCAAAAAGGGTAAACTTTCGATCAAAGAAGCAACAAGTATTGCGATTCAGGTATCTATGGGGCTGGAGGCAGCACATAATCACGGAATCGTTCACCGAGATGTAAAGCCGCAGAATATTATTATTTCAACAGACGGTAAAGTAAAAGTAACAGATTTTGGTATCGCAAGAGCTGCTTCTTCAAATACTATCAGTTCCAATGTGATGGGTTCTGTACATTACAGTTCTCCGGAACAGGTCCGCGGCGGTTACAGTGATGAAAAGAGTGATATCTATTCACTTGGTATTACATTGTATGAGATGGTAACGGGACGTGTACCGTTTGACGGAGATACAACTGTTGCGATCGCAATCAAACATCTGCAGGAAGAAATGGTACCTCCGAGTGTATATACAGAAGAACTTCCGTACAGTCTGGAGCAGATCATCCTGAAATGTACACAGAAGAGTGTAAATCGTCGATATGAAAAGATGGAGGATGTAATTGCCGACCTGAAACATTCTCTGATCGATCCGCAGGGGAATTTTGTGAAATTATCTTCTGTTGACAACGAAGCGAAAACAGTTGTGATCTCTGATGAAGAGCTTGGCGAGATCAAGCATACACCGAAAAACCGTACTTCACAGCGTAAGCAGGATGTGGCTGAGCTGGAAGATGAAGTACTGGATGATGATTATGATGACGACGATGATGATTACGAGGACGAATATCGCCGCAGACGTGAAGAAAAGAAATCCAGAAATAAAAAGAAACATAAAGCACCGAACAGTGCACTGACAATTCTGTCTCTCGTTGCAGGGGCAGTGATCCTTGTGATTGCAATTTTCTTTATCGGTAAGGCGGCAGGCATCATCGGTGGTGAAACACCGACAGATAACCAGCAGGAACAGGACGCAGATACAACAGGTACAGATGAAGACGGAATGGTTATAGTACCGAATCTGGTTGGCAAGACAGAAGATGAAGCAGCGGCTCTGCTTGAAGAAGAAAAGCTTGGCAAACAGATGATGGGAGAAGAAAATTCTACTCAGGAAAAAGGCAGAATTTCTTCACAGGATATTCCGGCCGGAACAAAAGTAGAACAGTATACAACTCTGAAATATTATCTCAGTAAAGGTCAGCAGGAAGTTGTTATGCCTGATCTTTCCGGAGAGACCGGTATAGATGCACAGCAGACACTGGAAGATCTGGGACTGAATGTAACGGTACAGAAAGAGTACAGTGAAGATGATGGAACAGGCTATCCGATGGTAAATCCAGGATATGTGGATTCTGTTACACCGGCAGCTGGAAGCAGCGTTTCCGCAGGTGACGAGGTTACACTGGTTGTCAGCCGTGGTCTGGATTATGGCGATAGTGTTTCAGTGCCAAGCGTTGTCGGTATGACAAAGAATGATGCAATCACAACACTTGGAAAATGGACTGACATTAAGGTAACAGAGCAGCAGAGCAGCGATGTGGCATCTGGGGAAGTTATTTCTCAGAATCCGGCAGCAGATGAAACAGCAGATCCGGATCAGCCGATTGAAATTGTAGTAAGCAGTGGAAATGAAGCTCCATCTTCTGATACAGAAGATACATCAGCAACAGATAATACTGCATCAGCACAGAGCACAGATAGCACACAGCAGAGTGCAGCTGCTGCAAATGGTGAAGTATGGAAATGTACACAGACACTGAATACACCGACCGGATATCAGGGAGGACAGGTTCGACTGGAACTTCTTCAGGATGTGAACGGAGAAACACAGTCTTCGATCATTGTGGACTGCAAACAGATAACATTCCCGTATACACTGGATGTTACCGGAGCTCCGGGAGTCAGCGAAGGTACATTATATGTGTCAGAAGTAGTGGATGGTACGATCCAGCAGCTGGGACAGTATCCACTTACTTTCAAGAAAGCAGAGTAATACATGCAGGGTAAGATCATCAAAGGAATAGCGGGATTCTATTATGTATACGGAGAAGATGAAGTGCTCTATGAATGTAAAGCCAAGGGAATCTTCCGCAAAGATAATCAGAAACCGCTGGTAGGTGATAATGTGGAAATCACAATACTTGACCAGCAGGAACAAACAGGCAATCTGATCCGAATCCTTCCACGCAAGAATTCATTGATTCGTCCGGCAGTTGCAAATGTTGATCAGGCGTTTGTGATCTTTGCACTTGAAAATCCCAAACCCAATTTTATGCTGCTGGACCGCTTCCTGATCATGATGGAACAGGCAGAGGTTCCGGCAGTGATCTGCTTTAATAAAAAAGATCTTGCATCGGAAGAAGAAACCCGGACATTATGTGAAACTTACAGAAACTGCGGTTATCAGGTGATCCTTTCCAGTGCACTTGAAAAAGAGGGACTGGATGAGATACACAGGATCCTGAAGGGAAAGACAACAGTTGTTGCAGGACCTTCCGGAGTCGGTAAGTCTTCCCTGACGAATCTTTTGCAGGGAGAAGTACAGATGGAGACCGGCGAGATCAGCCGTAAGCTGAAGAGAGGCCGGCATACGACCAGACATTCACAGGTGATTCCGGTTGGAGAAGATACGTTTCTGATGGATACACCAGGATTCTCGTCTTTATATCTGATGAATATGGAAGAGCAGGATCTGAAAAATTATTTTCCGGAATTTCGAAAATATGAGGATACATGCAGATTTCAGGGATGCAGACACATCCATGAACCGGGATGCAGAGTAAAGGAAGCTTTGGAGAATGGTGAGATCAGCAGACTCCGATATGAAGATTATCTAAGTTTATATGAAGAATTGAAAGAGAAAAGGAGATATTAAATGGAATATCGATTGTGCCCCTCAATTTTGTCGGCGGACTTTAACCGTTTGGGCGAACAGATTCAGACTTTGGAAAAAGCAGGAGTTGAATGGCTTCACATTGATGTTATGGATGGAGATTTTGTGCCGAGTATTTCGTTTGGAATGCCGGTGATCCGTTCTATCCGCAAAGAATCCAAAATGTTTTTTGACGTACATCTGATGGTATCGGCACCGGAACGTTATATTCAGGATTTTGTGGACTGTGGTGCAGATTCCATTACGGTACATGCAGAAGCATGTGAGGATCTGGAGAGAGCAATTGAACTGATCAGAGATGCTGGCGTCAAAGTCGGAGTTTCTATTAAACCGGCAACTCCGGTAAATGATATCAGCCATCTTCTGGAAGATGTGGATATGGTTCTTATTATGACCGTACAGCCAGGGTTCGGTGGTCAGAAATATCTTCCGGAATGTACAGAGAAGATCGTGGAGCTGAAGGAACTGATCGACAGAGAAGAACTGGATGTAGATATACAGGTGGATGGCGGAATCAATGATGAAACGATGGAAACTGTTATGAAAGCCGGTGCGAATCTTCTGGTTGCAGGTTCTTATGTATTTAGTGGTGATCTGGAAACAAATGTTTACAGTATACAGAAAAAGATGGACAAGATTAAATCAGAGATTGATTGAGGAAGAGCATGAAAGATGTGATCATCGTAAGCGGGGGCAATATCCAGAGAGATTTTGCCCTCGATTTTTTGAAGAAAAACAAAACAGAAAAAGTAGATCTGATCGCAGCAGACAGAGGTGTTGAATTTTTTAAAGGAACAGATTGGCAGCCGGAGGTAGCAGTAGGAGATTTTGACAGCCTTTCGGCTGAGGGGGCATTGTACCTGCAAGGGCTGAGGGAGACAGAGATTATGCGTCTGAAGCCGGAAAAAGATGATTCGGATACACAGTCTGCCGTGAATTTTGCGATTGACCGTGGTGCTGAACGGATTACGATCCTGGGTGCGACCGGAAACCGGATCGATCACCTTATGGCTAATTTTGGACTGCTGGTACATGGAAGGAACCGAGGTGCGGATATCATACTGGTCGATCAGTGGAATTATATGAAACTGATCGAAAGTCATACAGTTCTTAAGAAAGAGGAACAGTTTGGCAAATATGTTTCTTTCTTTTCGCTGGAGGGAGACCTGACAGGTCTGACCCTGAGAGGGTTCAAATATCCACTGAATAAATATCATCTGAAAGTTTCAGACAGTGGACTTACAGTCAGTAATGAAATTGTAGATGAAGAGGCATGTGTAGAGTTTGATGCAGGCTCCTTACTGATGCTGATGACAAGAGACTGACTGAAAAACAGCGAGGGGAATACGCTTGACAGATGAAACTGACAGAGGTATACTTTAAAAGATAATTTTATAAGAAAACCAATGAGAGTGAACAGAGTTCATGAAGGGGTGCACCACCGCGGGTGTATTTCTTTGTGGACTCTTTTTTGTTGGTTTCACACAGGAGGACAATATATGATCACAGTAAATGGAGTAAAAAGAACTCTGGAGCAGCCGTTATCTGTTACAGAATATCTGGAGAAGAACCAGTATGTACCAGTACAGGTTGCCATTGAATTAAATGACCAGATCCTGGCAAGAGAACTTTATGGAAGCACAATTTTGAAAGAAGGGGACGTTATGGAAATCGTTAGTTTTATGGGCGGCGGAAGCGGCAGGAATGAAGAAATGGACAGAACAGAAGATAAACTGATTCTTGGAGGACATGAATTTACATCTCGTTTTATTCTTGGATCCGGTAAATTTTCACTGGATCTTGTAAAAGCATGTATCGAAAAAGCAGGAACACAGATCATTACGCTTGCCCTTCGCCGTGCAAATCAGGGGGGCCTTGCGAATATTCTGGATTATATTCCAAAGAACATTACGCTTCTTCCAAATACCTCTGGAGCGAGAAATGCGGAGGAGGCTGTGCGTATCGCGAGACTTTCCAGAGAGCTTGGATGTGGTGATTTTGTCAAGATTGAAGTTATCCATGATTCCAAATATCTTCTTCCGGACAACTATGAAACGATCAAGGCAACAGAGATTCTTGCAAAAGAAGGGTTTGTAGTTATGCCGTATATGTATCCGGATCTGAATGCAGCAAGAGACCTGGTCAATGCCGGTGCAGCATGTGTAATGCCTCTTGGATCTCCGATTGGTTCCAATAAAGGAATCTGCACAAAAGAATTTATCCAGATTCTGATTGATGAGATTGATCTTCCGATCATTGTAGATGCCGGAATTGGAAGACCATCCCAGGCATGTGAGGCAATGGAAATGGGAGCTGCCGCTGTTATGGCAAACACCGCAATCGCAACTGCCGGTGATGTACAGGTGATGGCAGAAGCATTTAAAAAAGCAATTGAGGCAGGCAGAAGTGCTTATTTATCCGGACTTGGACGGACTTTGGATAAGGGCGCCAGTGCTTCTTCACCGCTTACGGGATTTCTGCACGACTAAAGACTATCAGATAAAGGAGAAGACAAAATGTCATCAAATACAACAGAACATGGCGAACATTTTAACGAGAGTATCGTCAATGAAGTAATTCTGGAAGATATGAAAAAAAACCGTATCAATCATATGAAATATCTTCCGGGAATGGAGACAATGGAAGAGTCCGATGTTATGGAACAGGTCATCACAGCGATGAATGCCTATGATTATGATAAGTATACAGAGAAGGATGTCCGCAGAGCACTGGAACATGACAATCGGACGGTTGAGGACTTCCGGGCACTTCTTTCTCCTGCGGCACTTCCACTTCTGGAAGAGATCGCGCAGGCGGCGAGAGTGGAGACAAGAAAACATTTTGGAAACAGTGTATATATGTTTACACCAATCTATATCGCAAACTACTGTGAAAATTACTGCATCTACTGCGGTTTTAACTGCCACAATAAAATTCGCCGTGCACAGCTGAATGCAGAGGAAATTGACAAAGAGATGGCAGCAATCGCAAAGACCGGTCTCCAGGAAATTCTGATTCTTACCGGAGAGAGCCGTGTAAAGTCCGATGTGAAATATATTGGTGAGGCGTGTAAGATCGCAAGAAAATATTTCAAAGTGATCGGGCTGGAAGTTTATCCGATGAATTCGGATGAATATCATTATCTGCATGAATGTGGAGCCGATTATGTGACTGTTTTCCAGGAAACTTACAATTCAGATAAGTATGAAACACTTCATCTGGCCGGACATAAACGAATTTTTCCATATCGCCTGAATGCACAGGAACGTGCATTGAAAGGTGGTATGCGCGGTGTTGGTTTTGCTGCACTTCTGGGACTGGATGATTTCCGTAAAGATGCCTTTGCTACCGGTTATCATGCCTGGCTTCTTCAGAGAAAATATCCACATGCTGAGATTGCATTTTCCTGCCCGAGACTGCGTCCGATCATTAATAATGACCGGATCAATCCGATGGATGTGCATGAACCTCAGCTTCTGCAGGTAGTCTGTGCATATCGGCTGTTTATGCCATTTGCCAGTATTACGGTTTCCACCAGAGAGTGCGAAAGAGTTCGTGACAATCTGGTTAATATTGCGGCAACCAAAATTTCCGCCGGGGTTAGTACAGGTATTGGAAGCCATGTAGAGGATATCGAAGACAAGGGAGATGACCAGTTTGAAATTTCAGACGGAAGATCTGTGGATGAAGTATATCAGGCCCTTTTGAATCATGATCTTCAGCCGGTCATGAACGATTATGTCTATCTGTAAAGAAAAAAATGGTGCCAGAAATGAAAATGCTGGTGCTGCAGAATATAGAAATATAATAGCAGTAACGAACCGAAAACTCTGTGAAAGACCTTTTCTTGAACAGGTGGAGAGAATCTGCCAGATGCATCCCAAAGCACTGATCCTGCGGGAAAAAGATCTTTCAGAGTCTGCATATGAAGCAATGGCAGGACAGGTTCTTAAGATCTGTGGCAGATATGATACACCATGTATGCTCCATAGCTTTGTAGAAGTGGCCCGGCGACTACACCATCCATATATTCATCTGCCTCTTTTTTTACTGGAAGAATATTGTGGAAAACTCAATGATTTCCGAATAGTAGGTTCGTCCATCCATTCTCCGGAGGAAGCGGTCAGGGCACAGAAAGCAGGCGCAGCCTATGTGACGGCGGGCCATGTTTATGTGACAGACTGCAAGAAAGGGCTTCCACCACGTGGACTTGAATTTCTGAAAGAAGTCTGTACAAAGGTAACAATTCCGGTATATGCTATAGGAGGAATTCATGCAGGAACCGGACAGATACAGGAAGTAATGGACTGTGGGGCATCCGGCGGCTGCATCATGTCGGAGATGATGAAAATTTGATAGAATATGAACTGATACGTTCCAACAGAAAGACATTGACGATTCAGGTAAAACCAGACGGAAGTGTTATCGTACGGGCACCGGTCCGGCTGGCGAAATACAGGATTGCGAAATTTGTAAAAGATCATGAAACGTGGATATTTGCACAGCAGGAGAAACTGGAGAAATATCGTGAGAATATGCATGTGATCACAGACGAAGAGCGTCAGGAAGGAATTTTGCAAGCAAAAAAGATCTTTCCTGAACGTACCGCATATTTTGCAGAAAGGATGGGAGTTACCTATAACAGAATCACGATCCGGGAACAGAAAACCCGTTGGGGAAGCTGCAGTTCTGCGGGAAATCTCAACTTCAACTGGAAGCTGGTACTGATGCCATCGGAACTTCTTGATTATGTGGTTGTCCACGAACTGGCACATCGTAAAGAAATGAATCATTCGCCGCGTTTCTGGGAAGTTGTGGAAAAAGAACTGCCGGATTACCGCGAACGAAGGGAAAAATTGAAAAAAATGGGAAAACAGCTGGGATAAAACCCGGCTGTTTTTTTGCCATTCATGCAAAAGTAATGTATAATATAAGGCAAGGAGGCGGAACATGATGAAAAATATGGTCATATATTTACTGGCAGTCAATTTCATTACTTTTCTGTTGTACGGAGACGATAAGAGCAGAGCACGGCGTCATGCCTGGAGGATCCCGGAGAAAGTTCTGATGGGGGCTGCAGTTATAGGCGGAAGCATCGGAGCTTTACTTGGGATGAGTATTTTTCATCACAAAACAAGAAAACCGAAATTTTATATAGGTATTCCGCTGATCATGCTCATAGAATTTGGTCTGGCAGCCTGGGTTTGGTATACAGGTGGACATTTCTGAGCAGACTGTAGAGAACAATAGTGAAAATATGCAAGAAAAGAGGATAAAAACATGCCAGGAACATTGATCTGTTATGGAGATTCCAATACATATGGATATGATCCGCATGATACAAATGAAGGAAGATATCCCAAAGAGGTCCGATGGACAGGAATACTGGATACAGAGACAGACTGGAAAGTCGAAAATCATGGTGTAAATGGACGAAGCATACCACATACGGTCAGCACTGTAAAATTTGCCTGTCAGCAGGTTCGAGACTGGCATCGAAAGCCGAATTCGGTATGGCTTCTGGTAATGCTCGGAACAAATGATCTTCTGGAAAATCCGGATTTTACAGCAGCGGATGTGGCAAAGAGGATGGAACGCTTTCTGAAGCGAATGATGGAAGAAGCAGGACTTGCAAGCAGAAAGATGCGCCTTCGTCTGATCGCACCGCCGGCAATGCAGGAAGGACAGTGGGTGGACCGTCCGGAACTTCTGACGGAATCCCGCAATCTGGGAAAAGAATATAAAAGGATTGCAAAGCGCCTTGGGATTGCTTTTACAGATGCCAGTGGATGGGAAATCCCGACAATTTACGATGGAGTTCATTTTACGGAAGAAGGACACCGTATTTTTGCAGAAAACATTCGAAAAGAATTAAATATTTAAGAATGATAAGGAAAAAAGACAATGGTAAAGGTAGATTTGATCACGGGCTTTCTTGGCTCTGGTAAGACCACATTTATAAAAAAATATGCCCGTTATCTGATGGAGCAGGGACAGAACATCGGCATCCTTGAAAATGATTTCGGAGCCATCAATGTGGATATGATGCTTCTTCGTGAGCTGGAAGGTGAGAACTGTGAGCTGGAAATGGTAGCCGGTGGCTGCGATAAAGACTGTTACAGAAGACGTTTCAAAACAAAACTGATCGCAATGGGAATGTGTGGTTACGACAGAGTTCTGATCGAACCGTCCGGAATCTTCGATGTAGATGATTTCTTTGATGCACTTCATGAAGAACCACTGGACCGCTGGTACCAGATTGGGAATGTGATCACAGTTGTGGATGCGAGTCTGGAAAAAACACTTTCAAAGGAAGCGGATTACGTGCTGGCTTCGGAAGTTGCCAACGCAGGATGTGTACTCTTAAGCAAAACACAGGATGCATCTGCAGAAGGAATTCGACAGACAGTTGCACATCTGAACCGTGCATTGCAGGAGATTCACTGTTCGAGAGTTTTGAAAGACGAAGTGATCTGCAAGGACTGGGAAGATTTCACAGAAAAAGAATTCAAAAAAATCCTGGAGTCCGGTTATTTGGTCGAGGATTATGAGAAACTGTATGTAGATCAGGACGAAATTTTTCAGACATTATTTTTTATGGATGAGAAGATTGCTGTATCAAAAGCAAAACATGCAGCCAAAAAAATCTTTGAAGATCCTGCCTGCGGTGGAGTTTTGCGTATTAAAGGATTTTTGCAGGATGGAGAAAACTGGCTGGAACTAAATGCAACGCAGCACGAGATAAGCTTAAAACCGATCGGTGCAGGACAGGATGTGCTGATCATCATCGGCGAGAAATTAAACGAGGAGAAAATTAGATATTATTTGGAATGATCTGCTGTGTTAAAGAATACAGCATAGAGGAAGTAATGGAGGAACAATACAAAATGTCTGTTGAAACAAGAATACTATTTACGGATCTGGATGGAACTTTACTGAATGATCATAAGGAAGTGACATCGGGAAACCAGGCGGCAATTGATGAAGCTCTGGCATGTGGACATAAGATCGTAGTCTGCACAGGGCGTCCTCTGGCGAGTGCGCGTGTCTGTGCGGCAAAAGCCGGACTGGATAAAGAAGGCTGCTATGTGATCTGCTTTAACGGAGGACAGATCTATGATCCATATCATGAAAAGACCGTTTACGGTAAAACCTTCTCAAAGGAAACTGCGGCAAAGATCATCGGGGAAGCTATGAAGCGTGATCTGCATATTCAGAGTTACTCAGATACACATATTCTTTCTGCCAGGGATACGGAAGAACTTCACAGATATGCAAAGATCAATCAGCTGCCCTACAAGGTTGTAGAATGTGCGGCAGATGTTGTGCCGGAGGATCCGTATAAACTGATCGCGATCACACCGGCAGAACAAAAAGAGAAAAATATTTGTTTTCAAAAAGAAGTGATCTCGCAGTATGCAGGAGAAGTACACAGCTTTTTCTCTAATGACTGTTATCAGGAAATCGTACCAGAGGGAATATCCAAGGGATTTGCGGTTCGATGGTTCTGCGATTATCTGGGAATCCCGATTGAGAATTCTGTAGCCGCCGGAGATGCACAGAACGATGTGGAAATGCTTAAAGCGGCCCATGTGGGAGCTGTCATGTGCAATGCTTTTCCGGGAATTGCGGAATATGGAAACTATGTGACGGAACACGATAATAACCATGACGGAGTGGCGGAGATCATTCATAAATTTATATTGAAAGATGCCTGAGAAATCAAAGTGGAAGATATCATTGCAATTCGGAAATGATCCCCCGGGGGTAACTGTAAGCAGGATATCGGATTTATGGGGATATAGACTTTTTTACACATGTGTGATAAGATTGAATAAGTATGAAATCTAATAAAATAACGAAATGGAGAACTATAGAGAAATGAAACTTGGAATTGTAGGACTGCCAAATGTAGGAAAAAGTACACTGTTTAATTCACTGACAAAAGCCGGAGCAGAATCTGCCAATTATCCGTTCTGTACCATTGATCCGAATGTTGGGGTTGTTACTGTACCGGATGAGAGACTGAAACTTCTGGGAGATTTTTATCACTCAAAGAAAGTAACACCGGCGGTGATCGAATTCGTTGATATCGCCGGACTTGTAAAGGGCGCTTCCAAAGGTGAGGGACTTGGAAACCAGTTCCTGGCAAACATTCGTGAGGTAGACGCGATCGTACATGTTGTACGCTGTTTTGAAGATCCGAATGTCATCCATGTAGACGGAAGCATTGATCCGCTCAGAGACATTGAGACGATCAATCTGGAACTGATCTTTTCTGATATTGAGATCCTGGAACGTCGAATCGCCAAAGTTACCAAAACAGCCCGTATGGACAAAGAGGCTGCAAAAGAACTGGATTTCCTTCAGAGAGTGAAGAAGCATCTGGAAGACGGCAATATGGCAATCACTATGGAACTTGAAAATGAAGATGAAGAAGCATGGATGGGAACCTATAATCTGCTTACCTGGAAACCGGTCATTTATGCTGCCAATGTAAGTGAGGACGATCTTGCAGATGACGGAGAATCCAATGCTCATGTACAGGCGGTACGTAAATATGCAGCAGAGCAGAAGAGCGAAGTATTTGTGATCTGTGCAGAAATTGAGGAAGAAATTTCTGAACTTGATGATGATGAGAAAAAAATGTTCCTCGAAGATCTGGGGCTGAAAGAGTCCGGTCTTGAGAAACTGGTAAGGGCAAGCTACAGACTTCTGGGCTTGATGAGCTTTCTGACATCAGGAGAAGATGAGACTCGTGCATGGACGATCAAAATCGGAACAAAGGCGCCACAGGCAGCCGGTAAGATTCATACAGACTTTGAAAGAGGATTTATCAAAGCAGAGGTTGTGAATTATCAGGATCTTCTGGACTGTGGTTCTTATGCAGGTGCAAGAGAAAAAGGACTTGTCCGTATGGAAGGTAAAGAATACATCGTACAGGATGGAGATGTGATCCTGTTCAGATTCAATGTATAAAAATCGATAGCCTTAAAGGTATATCGGTTTCTGTACAACATATCCGATAATACGAAGTATATGATAAAGGGGTTTTATGGAGATAACAGTAAGATTTCCGAATCTGGGGTTTTTGTTTGAATATGAGGACAGAACTTTTTCTGTTCTTGGATTTGATATCACAATATACGGGATACTGATGGCTGTAAGTCTGCTTATTGGGCTGGGGATGATTCTTCTCTGCGCCAGATGGCAGAAATTGAATCTGAATCTCTGCCTGGGAGCGTCAATCTCGGCACTGGTCGGCGGAGTGATCGGAGGCAGGCTTTATTACATTGCTTTTTCATGGAGTCAGTTCAGTGGTAAATCCTGGAAGATCCTGTGTGATATACGCAGTGGTGGTATGTCTATTTATGGAGCAATTCTGGGGGGCGTGCTTGTGGCAGCTCTCTTCTGCCGGCTCAGCAGAACGTCATTCTGGAAAATGGCAGATATTGTATGTATGGGACTGCTCAGCGGACAGATAATAGGTGTATGGGGAAACTTTTTTAACAGAGAGGCTTTTGGCGAGTACACAGACAGTCTGTTTGCAATGGGACTTCCGATGGATTCCGTACAGAAGAGCGCAGTGACAAAGCTGATGAAACAGCATCTGGTAACTTTCAGAGATATGGATTACATTCAGGTACATCCACTGTTTTTCTATGAAAGTATCTGGTGTCTGCTGCTTCTGATTTTGCTGCTTTATACCTGGAGAAAAAAATTTGAAGGTGAGATCTTTCTCAGATATCTTGCGGGATACGGGCTGGGCAAGTGCGTGATTGAATGGCTTCGCACGGATAAACTGTATATTCCGAAGACAAAGATACCGGTTTCCCTGCTTGTGTCTGCTGCACTTTTCCTGATCTGTGGCATTGTTGCGACAGTGCGAAGGATTCTTTCAAAGAAAAGAGAGAAGGTCAGCAGACGCAGGAGAGAGGAGCGTAATGCCGCAGAAGAGAAAAATGATGGCAGCAGACTGGAAGACATTCATAACTTTGAGAATGTACAGGATGAGTTCAGAGACATTCTTGAAGAACTGGATAGAGCGGGAAAGATGGTGGCTGAAGAAGATACGGAATCAAATGAGTCGGAAGATTCAAAATCCGCAGAAACTGCTGAAACGACAGAAACGGAAGTTTCAGAGTCTGTCGAAGATGCGGAAGCGGCAGAAGCTCCGGCGTCTGCAGAAACTGTTGAATCAGAGAATAAGGGAACGGAGGGATCTGCCGAATCAGCTGAGGTTGAGCCAGAGGCTGGACCGGATGATCGCGAAGATGTATAAATAATAAACGGGTAACATGAAAATAGACATGTGACAGAGTTAAAGGGGGTTCTCCAAAGGGAGGACCCCCTTTGCTTTTTAAACAACTTTGAAAATTAGAAAATCTTCTGTAATACTCTCGTAAAATATGGCAATTTTCCGCTTAAAATGTATAAAATTGTTCAGAAAAAAACTACGATTCCCACTTGTATTTTCAAGGTAAATAGGTTAGAATGACTTTATAAGTGGTAGAAAGTGGTGAATAGTGGTGGTGAATGGAGGGAATGTGGCATATTTATCCATTTCCGCCGGCAGATACGAAGGGGAGAATCGTATCTGAGAGAGTAGGTGAGTAAAATGTTCATGGGCGAATACAATCATACAATCGACGCGAAGGGGCGTCTGATCATCCCTTCCAAATTCAGAGAACTCCTGGGAGAGGAGTTTGTTCTGACAAAGGGACTTGATGGTTGTCTCTCTATTTATCCTATGGATGAATGGAATGCCTTTGAAGAAAAACTCAGAGCCTTACCACTTACAAACAAAAATGCCAGAACCTTCACACGTTTCTTTGTAGCAGGTGCGACAAACTGTGAACTGGACAAGCAGGGGAGGATTCTTGTACCGCAGACGTTACGGGAATTCGCTGGTCTGGAAAAAGATGTTGTGCTCACCGGAAACCTCAACAGAATTGAGGTATGGAGCAAAGAGAAGTGGAGCGAGAATTGTGATTATGATGATATGGACAGTATTGCAGAGGGTATGCAGGACATGGGTATCATCATCTAAGCATTACGCCGGAAAGAAATCCAACAGGAGACGGATATGGAATTTAAACACAAATCTGTATTACTGGAAGAAACCATCGATGGTTTAAGGGTAAAACCTGATGGTACTTATGTGGATGGAACTCTGGGAGGAGCAGGGCACGCACAGGAAGTGTGCCGCAGACTTTCTGCCAAGGGGAGATTTATTGGCATAGATCAGGACCAAGATGCAATAGTTGCTGCGAGTGAACGGTTGTCCGCCTATGGTGACAGAGTTCAGATTATTCGCAGCAATTATTGTTACATGGCGAATGAGCTGAAGAACCTGGGAATTCAGAAAGTTGATGGAATTGTTCTGGACCTGGGAGTTTCGTCTTATCAGTTAGACAATGAAGAGCGTGGATTTACCTATCGTGTGGATGCACCGCTGGATATGAGAATGGACCAGAGACAGAGCCGCACAGCTGCGGATATCGTGAATGGTTATGATGAAAGAGAACTGTACCGTATCATTCGTGATTACGGTGAAGATAAATTTGCAAAAAACATTGCAAAACATATTGTGGCTGCGAGAGCCAAAGCACCGATTCAGACAACCGGAGAACTGACCGAGATCATTCGGCAGTCGATTCCGATGAAGATCCAGGCAACTGGAGGACATCCTGCAAAGAGAACTTTTCAGGCAATCCGAATTGAACTGAACCGGGAACTTGATGTTCTGAGAGAATCACTGGATGGGATGATCGATCTTCTGGATGATGGCGGAAGAATCTGTATTATTACCTTTCATTCTCTTGAGGACAGGATTGTAAAAACAATTTTCCGAAAAAATGAAAATCCATGTACCTGTCCACCGGATTTTCCGGTATGTGTATGTGGCAAGAAATCCAAAGGAAAAGTGATCACGAGAAAACCGATTCTGCCAAGTGAGACAGAAATGGAAGAGAATCCGAGATCTAAGAGTGCAAAACTCAGAATCTTTGAAAGAAGATATCTTTAATTAAGTATAGAAGTAGAAAGTTGTGAGATGTAGATGGAGAGGACGAACAGAGCAGTCACATCCAGAAAAAACAGAACAAATGCCAGAAATGCCCGTGGAATGTATGTGGATGGGAATGCGGTGCGAAGACTGCAGGAAGTTCCTGCGAGACCGTATCAGGCTCCTGGAGTGCAGACCGCGCGGCGAGTTCGTGAAAATATGCCGGAGAGACCGGCAGCTCAACCGAGACAGCTCAGTCGGGAAGCACAGAGAAACAGAGAAAAAGCAAAGAGCATGGGACGCGGTTTTGTGGTGTTCCTTGCAGTGGTAAGTGTTGCCGTACTTTTTTGCTGTGTCAATTATCTTCAGCTGAAATCGGAGCTGACAGGTAAGATAAAAACAGTTGCTTCTCTGGAAACAGAACTGTCACAGATTAAAGAAGACAACAATGCATATGAGAGTCAGGTAACTTCAGATGTGGATCTGAATACGATCAAGAAGCTTGCCATAGGGCGTCTGGGAATGAATTATCCGAAAGATGACCAGAAAAAGACTTATACTATGCCGAGTAACAGTTATGTAAGACAGTATCAGGAAGTTCCTGAGTCCAAGAGGTGATAGATCATTGAGCAATACCAATACGAGGAATCGAAGAAGACCTCAGAAAAAAATTAATCACAAAATGAGAGGAAAGCTAGTAGGACTATTCGCTGTAGTGCTGCTAGCTTTAGTTGGTTTACTGGGCAGAATTACTTATATTAATGCTACCAGTGGCAAAAAATACAAAAAACAGGTTCTGACACAGGCACAGCAGAAGTATCAGAGCAGTACTCTTCCAGCGAAAAGAGGAGATATTTATGACCGTAACGGTAATATTCTGGCGACAAGTCAGAAAGTGTATTCTGTGATCCTTGACTGCAAGACCGTCAACTCTGATGAAAAATATGTAGAACCGACAGTAAGAGCACTGACAGACGTGCTGGGACTTGATGAAGACAAGATTCGGTCGATCCTTTCCGCCGAGGATACGAAGAACAGCCAGTATCAGATCCTGAAGAAGCAGCTCTCCATGGATGAGAAAAAAGCTTTTGAAGATTATGAATCTCCGGCTGAAGACAGCGAGCTGTCAGATGCACAGAAAGCAGAGCGGGCAAATATAAAAGGGGTATGGTTTGAAGAAGATTATCTGAGAAGTTATCCGTTTAATGAGCTTGCAAATGATGCGATTGGATTTACACTTTCCAGAGATACGGCAGACGTAGGGCTGGAGAGTTACTATAACAGTACGTTGATGGGGACGGATGGCCGTCAGTATGGATATATCAATGACAATGCAGATGTGGAACAGACGATCATCGATCCGAAAGACGGACAGAGTATTGTAACAACCTTGGATGTGGGTGTACAGCAGATTGTTGAAAAATATGTTAATGGATTTAAAGAAGCCATGGGAGCAAAAAATATCGGTGTGATCGCAATGAAGCCATCTACCGGTGAGATCATTGCCATGGATGGCGGGGATCGCTATGATCTGAATGATCCGCGAGATCTTTCCAGCAAGTGTTCCGAAGAAGAAATTGCGGCAATGAGTGATGAAGATACAGTGACAGCGTTGAATGCCATGTGGAGTAATTTCTGTGTTACTGAGACATATGAACCGGGATCTGTTGTGAAGCCGATCGTTATGGCGGGAGCATTGGAAAAAGGCAAGATTTCAGAAACAGATACTTTTGTCTGTGATGGTGGACAGACGTTTGGTGCGAATGGTGATACGTATATCAAGTGTGCGGTATGGCCGGATGCGCATGGTACAGAGGCACTGCGGGATGTTATTGCAAATTCCTGTAATGATGCGATGATGCAGATCGCAGCAAAAATGGGAACAGAACAGTTCCTGAAGGCACAGACATTGTTCAACTTTGGAAGCCGCACGGGAATCGATCTTCCAAATGAGGGATCAGGTGTTATTCATACGGCAGATACCATGGGTGAAACAGAACTTGCCTGTTCTGCATTTGGACAGGGATTTACCTGCACGATGCTCCAGGAGATCAATGCAATGTGTTCTGTTATCAATGGAGGCTCCTATTATCAGCCTCATCTGGTAAGTGAGATCAAAGACAGCAGTGGTTCAACTGTAAAGAAATTTGATCCGATTTTTATGAAACAGACAGTTTCTTCAGAGATATCAGCAGATATCCGTTCTTACATGCAGGCCAGCGTGCAGGAAGGTACCAGTGGTACATCCAAGGTACAGGGTTACAGTTCCGGTGGTAAAACAGGTACTGCCGAAAAACTTCCGCGAGGAAATGGTAAATATCTGGTTTCATTTATTACATTTGCTCCGGTAGATGATCCGCAGATTCTGCTCTATGTAGTTGTGGATGAACCGAATACAGAGGACCAGGCCGACAGTAAATATCCGCAGTATATCGCGCAGGGAATTCTGTCAGAACTTCTTCCGTATTTGAATGTTACTCCGGATGAATCTGAAGACGGCAGTGTTCCTGAGACAGAACTCTGGGAAGGATTTAAAGGCCACCTGGTAGATGTATCCGGAAGTAGTGTGGATGAAAAGGGAAATCTGGTGGATGGCAGTGGAAACCGCGTGGATCTTGAAGGAAACCGTATTGATGAAAATGGCTATCTTTTAAATGACAACGGAGAACACAAGCTGGATGATAACGGACAGTATATCATGTCCACATATCTGATTGCGTCTTCTTCGGATTCAGACACTACGTTGAAGGAAGCGATTTCAGATACCAATGTTCCTGCACCACCGGAAGAGGATGAATCGGACACTACAGAAAATAACGATATGGAAAGCGAAGGCATCACAAACGAAGAGGCCGGGCTGGACTAAATAAAGAGTCGTACACATCTCCTCTGGAGAACAGTCATATATTGTTAAGACTGTTTTCCAGAGGATTTTTTTATGAAAAAAAATTATACATTTCATAAAAGGAAAGTGTGGATCGTTTTCTTTTTGTGTCTGCTGATGATCTTGTGTCTGATTGGCAGACTGATCTATCTTATGGGCTTTCGTTCGGATTATTATTATGAAAAAGCGGAGGATCTTCATGAACGGGAAAGAGACATTAAGGCCGCACGTGGTGAAATTGTGGACGCAAAGGGAAAAGTACTTGCTGCAAATAAAACAGTGTGTACGATTTCTGTAATTCACAGTCAGATAAAAGAGCCGGAAAAAGTGATCGCTCTTCTGACAGAAAAACTGGGGATATCTGAGCAGACTGTACGGAAAAAAGTAGAAAAAATTTCTTCCATAGAAAGAATACGTACAAATGTGGAGAAAGAAACAGGAGATGAAATTCGAAATGCAGGATTTGCGGGGATAAAAGTAGATGAAGATTACAGGCGTTACTATCCGATGGGGACACTCGCGTCGAAGGTGCTTGGGTTTACAGGCGGGGATAATCAGGGAATCATTGGACTGGAAGTGGAATATGATGATATTCTAAAGGGAAAACCTGGAAAAATCCTGACAACAACGGATGCGAGAGGGATTGAACTGGACGGAATCGGTGAAAACAGAGAAGAACCACAAAAAGGCTATACACTGAGAATAAGTCTGGATGCAGATATACAGAAATATGTACAGCAGGCGGCACAGAAAGTGATGGAAGAAAAACAGGCCGAAAGGGTTTCCATACTCCTTATGAATCCGCAGAATGGAGAAATTTATGCCTGTGTAAATGTTCCGGAATTTGATCTGAATGAGCCTTTTGAACTGAATTCAGGCATGGATGCAGAAGGGATGAGTGAAGAAAAAAAACAGGATCTTCTGAATCAGATGTGGAGAAATCCGTGTCTGAATGATACATATGAACCAGGATCGACTTTTAAGATCATTACGATGGCAGCCGGCCTTGCGGAAGGAGTAGTATCATTGAACGATTCTTTTTACTGCCCGGGATATAAGCTGGTGGAGGACCGGCGAATCCACTGTGCGAACCGAAGAGGCCATGGAGCACAGAATTTTGTGAAAGGTGCGGAAAATTCCTGCAATCCGGTGTTTATTGAGGTGGGATTACGGCTTGGTGCGGATAAGTACTATCAGTATTTTCGACAGTTTGGACTGATGGAAAAGACCGGGATCGATCTTCCGGGAGAGGCGGGAACGATCATGCATCAGGAAGAAAATATGGGAGAAGTGGAACTTGCGACGGTATCGTTTGGACAGTCTTTTCAGATCACACCGATTCGTCTGGCAGCAACTGTGAGTTCCCTGATCAATGGTGGAACGCTGATCACTCCTCATTTTGGAGTGGCGATTGAGTCATCAGATGGAGAAACAGTAAAGGCGCTGGAATATTCCAATGGCAGAAAGATTCTGGATGGCAAGATCTCTGAAACTGTCCGGTATATCCTGGAGCAGGTAGTTGCGGAGGGATCCGGGCGCAATGCAGCAGTGGAGGGATATCGGATTGGCGGAAAGACTGCAACATCACAGACGCTTCCCAGAAGTGCAAATCGCTATATTTCTTCGTTTCTGGGATTCGCACCGGCAAATGATCCGAAAGTTCTTGCATTGTGTATTATCCATGATCCACAGGGAATTTATTATGGAGGAACGATCGCAGCTCCCGTTGTGAGAAGTATCTTCGAAAATATACTCCCGTATCTGGGAGTTGATAAATCAGACGAAAAGCCTTATAATCAAACGTAATAAAAAACGAAAGAATGATAAGAGGTGTGAGGATGAATATTCAAGTTGTATTCCCGGTACTGATCTCATTTGCGATCAGTGTGATCCTGGGACCAGTCATCATCCCGTTTCTGAGAAAACTCAAGATGGGACAGACAGAACGAGTGGAAGGTGTGCAGTCGCATCTGAAAAAGGCAGGAACTCCGACAATGGGTGGAGTGATCTTTCTGATTGCGGCAGTGGTTACTTCTCTGTTCTATGTAAAAGACTATCCGGCAATTATTCCGGTACTGTTTCTGACACTTGGATTTGGAATCATCGGTTTTCTGGATGATTATCTGAAAGTTGTACTGAAACGTTCAGACGGACTGCTGGCATGGCAGAAATTTGGACTGCAGGTCGTTGTGACCGGTATTTTTGTTTTTTATATCCTGAACTATACAAATATTGATCTTGCAATGCGTATCCCATTCTGGCCGGATCATTATCTGAACCTTGGATGGCTTGCGATTCCGGTGCTGTTTTTTGCTGTGATCGGTACTGTAAACGGTGTGAACTTTACAGATGGCCTGGATGGACTGGCTTCCAGCGTGACTTTGATCGTAGCGGTATTTTTTACCGTAGTTTCCATTGGAACAAAGAGTGGGATCGAACCTGTGACAGGAGCCGTTGTCGGTGGACTGATGGGATTCCTTCTGTTTAATGTATATCCGGCAAAAGTGTTTATGGGAGATACCGGTTCTCTGGCACTGGGCGGATTTGTGGCAGGTGCTGCATATATGATGCAGATGCCGCTGTTTATTTTGCTGATCGGTCTGATTTATCTGGTAGAAGTACTTTCTGTCATGATTCAGGTAACTTATTTTAAAGCCACTCATGGCAAACGTATCTTTAAAATGGCGCCAATCCATCATCATTTTGAACTGTGTGGATGGTCAGAAACGAGAGTTGTAGCAGTATTTTCTGTAATTACTGCTGTTATGTGCCTGATCGCACTTCTGGCATTATAAGATGTCCGGACAAAAAGGTCAAAATCCACATGAGCTTGCTCATAGGTAATAAGGAGGAAATTAAAATGAATTTACAGGGGAAAAAAGTGCTTGTATTTGGTTCCGGAAAAAGTGGAATCGGTGCAGCAGAGCTTCTGGCGAAAGTAGGGGCGCAACCTGTCATTTATGATGGAAATAAAGATCTTGATAAAGAGACTGTAATAAAAAAAGTTCCAGATTGCAACAATATTGAAGTATATGCAGGAGAACTTCCGGAAGAAGTGCAGAAGAGACTGGATCTGGTAGTGTTGAGTCCTGGTGTACCGACGGATATTCCGCTTGTAAAGAGCTTTTATGAACAGGGACTTCCGGTATGGGGTGAGGTAGAACTTGCGTATCGTACCGGCAAGGGAAGAGTACTGGCAATTACAGGAACAAATGGCAAAACAACTACAACAGCTCTTCTGGGAAAGATTATGAGTGATGCAGAAGATTCTGTTTTTGTAGTAGGAAATATTGGAACTCCATATACATCAAAGGCACTGGAAATGAAAGATAGCTCCACAACAGTGGCCGAGATCAGCAGTTTCCAGCTGGAAACGATCGAAGAGTTTGCGCCGAAGGTAAGTGCAATCCTGAATATTACGGAAGACCATCTGAATAGACACCATACGATGGAAGAATATATCCGCGTCAAAGAACTGATCGTCAAAAATCAGACAGCAGAGGATTACTGTATCCTGAACTATGAAGATGAAGTGCTTCGTGAGTTTGGCAGACACATTGTTCCGAAAACTGTGTATTTTTCAAGCGTGAGAAAACTGGACGAGGGTATTTATCTGGATGGAGATCTGATCGTACTGAAAACAGCAGACGAAGAAATCCCTCTGGTACATACAGGAGAACTGAAACTTCTCGGACAGCACAATTTTGAGAATGTTATGGCGGCATCTGCAATGGCATATTATGCAGGTGTGTCTGTGGAAAATATCCGTAAGAGCATCTGTGCGTTCACAGCAGTAGAACACCGCATTGAATATGTCATGGAGAAAAATGGTGTTGCATATTATAATGATTCCAAGGGAACCAATCCTGATGCAGCAATAAAAGGAATCCAGGCAATGAACCGTCCGACGCTCCTGATCGGTGGTGGTTACGACAAAGGTTCCAGTTATGATGAGTGGCTGAATTCTTTTGACGGGAAGGTAAGATATCTGGTGCTGATCGGCCAGACGCGTGACAAGATCAAAGAGGCGGCAGAACGTCTTGGTGTCTGCCCATGCATTCTCTGTGAAAATCTTGAGGAGGCAGTAAAGATATGTGCCGAAAAAGCCAATCCTGGTGATGCGGTACTTCTTTCACCGGCATGTGCAAGCTGGGGACAGTTTGATAATTATGAACAGCGTGGAGACATGTTCAAAGAATATGTAAGAGCATTGTAATATAAGACCAGACTTCTGTGACGGAAGTCTGGTCTTTGCATATATTAACTGTAAGAGACTCTGTGGGAGTGGATCATTTGGATGAAATTCACGTGATTGGGGGAAACTGTCTTAAGGGCAGCATAACTGTGCAGGGATCAAAAAATACAGTACTTCCGATCATGGCTGCATCACTGCTTCAGAGGGAAATCTGTGTTCTGAGAGGCTGTCCGCGTATTCTTGATGTCTGTTATATGGAAGAAATCCTTCACATTCTGGGAGTCGTTACCTGGTGGAAGGGCCATGATCTGTATCTTGACTGCAGCAAAGTCTGTGGAATGGAAATTGCCTCGGAATATACAGGAAGAATGCGTTGTTCTGTGATTCTGCTGGGAGCACTTCTCGGCAGAAACCAAAGAGGTGTGATCGGTTATCCGGGCGGCTGCGTGATCGGAAAACGTCCGATAGATCTTCATCTGTATGCGCTGAAAAGTCTGGGTGCGATAATTTCAGAAAAAAACGGAAAAATTCAGGCAGATTGCAAAAAACTGAAAGGGCAGGAGATAAATTTTCCTGACAGAAGTGTAGGGGCCACGGAACAGGCACTGCTTGCAGCTGTTCTGGCTGAAGGAGAGACCGTACTCAGAAATTGTGCAAGAGAACCTGAGATTACATGGCTTTGCAGATTTCTGCAAAAGATGGGAGCACGGATCTGTCATGAGAAAGAAGGGTGCATCCGGGTTCAGGGAGTGACCTCTCTTCACGGGACAGAGATGCTGATACCGGCAGACCGGATCGTTACGGGAACATATCTTTGCGCGGCTGCAGCTTCGCGTGGATCAGTGACTGTGGAGAATGCACCTGAGGGAGAAATGGAGGCGTTCCTTGAAGTATATCGGAAAATGGGTGGACAATATGAATGGAAGAGTGGTAAACTAATAGCGAATGGAGCCGGAATACAATTTTCGGTTCCGTTTCTGGAAACAGAAGCTTATCCGGGATTCCCGACAGATCTTCAGTCACCACTGCTGGCAGTACTGACTACAGTTCCGGGAATAAGCCGTATAAGGGAGAATATATTTGAGAACCGGTTTAAGATATGCAGTGAACTTACAAAAATGGGGGCACACATAGAAGTCAGGGGAAGCGAAGTAAAAATTTGTGGAAGCAGATTAAAGGGATGCAGGCTGCGGGCAGAGGAACTGAGAGGTGGAGCAGCGCTAGTGATTGCGGCTCTTGCAGCAGATGGAGAATCTGTGATAGAGGGTGTTCCTTTTATCCGAAGAGGGTATGAAGACATTTGCAGAGATTTGAGGTACCTTCAGGCAGAAATCTATATGGAGGATATCTTATCGGTTTGAGTTAATATGAGTTCAGAGGATACAGGTATTAGTTTTTTATGAGAACATCCAATTACAGGAAATTTAAAATAACAAAAAAACAGGCGAAACTGGTCGGAGGAGCTGCTGCTGTTGCTGTTCTGGCCGGGATTATTTTTTTCTTTGCTTTTTTTCATGTGTCAAAGGTGGAAGTGATGGAAAGTAACCACTATACAAAAGAAGAACTGAAGGAAATGGTTCTTACAGGAGCTTTTTCTTCTAATTCTGTTCTGGCACCGATCACGTGTTCAAAAAATAATGTGCAGGGTGTGCCATATATTGAAGGATATTCCGTCAGCAGATCCGGTCGGAACTCGATCGTGATCAGTGTCCGTGAGAAAAGTGTAGTGGGTTGTATCCCATATCTTGACAGCTATGTGTATTTTGATCGAAATGGAATGTTTGTAGAAGGCGACAAGACCAGGGATGAGTCTGTCCCCTATTTTGAGGGTATTCAGGTAAAAAAAGTTGTTATGAATGAAAAACTTCCGATTAAGGATGCTGTTCTAAATACTGCGGTTGCACTTTCTACGATTTTTGCAAAAAATGATCTCCAGCCAGATTATATCCAGCTGGAGGATGATTCCACCATAGACCTTATTTATGGAGACATCACGGTAAAACTTGGAAAAGATAAATATCTGGAAGATAAAATGTCCAGAATGGTTGCGATTCTTCCACAGATTACAGGTGAGAAGGGGATCCTTCATATGGAGAATATCACAGAAAGTTCTAAAACAGTGACTTTTGAAAAAGAGGAAGAGGAAGTAACTGCAGAGAACTGGACCGGAGGTTATGATGAAAATGGTGATTATACCGGTGATGGTGAATACGATGAAAATGGCAATTATGTAGGAGCAAAACCAAAGACGGCACTTGATTATGCAAAAGAAAACTGGTTAGGCGGTTATGACGAAGAAGGCGATTATACAGGTTCCGGTGAATATGATGAAAATCTGAACTATGTTGGATCGGAGCCGACGCAGGAACTTCTGGACAGCTTTGGAGACTGGACAGGCGGATATAATGAATCCGGTGGCTTTGATGGTGTCAGCGAGTATGACAAAGATGGCAACTACGTGGGACCTATGCCGGATAATGACGGCACTTCTTCAGGTGATACTTCAGAGGAAGATTCAGAAGAAGACAGTTCTGATACGAATACAGATTCCTCGGATGAAGATACTGAGAGCTACAGTGATGAAGAGTCGGATGGCTGGGATCAGGGAGATACAGATGAGGAATCTTATGAGTGATGGAAATGGCGAATAATAGTGAAAAAAGTATAAAAAAACAAAAATAGTAGTTGATTAATTCGAAAAAAAAATATATGATATATCTATATGCAGCCTGATACGCTGATATCAGGTAAATAAAGGAGGAAGTACATTGTTAGAGATTATGTCAAATGAAGCTGAGTCCTCTGCAAAGATTATTGTAATCGGTGTAGGCGGGGCTGGTAATAATGCAGTTAACAGAATGGTGGAAGAAGCCATCGGAGGAGTTGAGTTTGTTGGTGTAAATACTGATAAACAGGCCCTGACACTTTGCAAAGCTCCAACAGTACTTCAGATTGGTGAAAAGATTACAAAAGGCCTTGGCGCCGGTGCACAGCCGGAAGTTGGTCAGAAGGCCGCTGAAGAGAGCATAGAAGAAGTAAAACAGTTGATCGAAGGTGCTGACATGGTATTTGTTACCTGTGGAATGGGTGGTGGTACCGGTACAGGTGCAGCTCCTGTTATTGCAGCAGCAGCTAAGGAAATGGGAATCCTGACCGTTGGCGTTGTAACAAAACCTTTCCGTTTTGAAGCAAAAACACGTATGAACAATGCTCTTACAGGAATCGAGAATCTGAAGAAAGCTGTTGATACATTGATCGTTATCCCGAACGATAAACTGCTCGAGATCGTAGACCGTCGTACAACTATGCCGGAAGCACTTCGCAAAGCTGACGAGGTTCTGCAGCAGGCTGTCCAGGGAATTACAGACCTGATCAATCTGCCGGCACTGATCAACCTTGACTTCGCGGATGTTCAGACAGTTATGACAGATAAAGGAATCGCACATATCGGTATTGGTGAGGCCAGAGGAGATGACAAGGCTATGGAAGCTGTTCAGCAGGCTGTATCCTCTCCGCTGCTTGAGACAACCATCAAAGGTGCTACTCATGTGATCATCAATATTTCCGGAGATATTTCTCTTATGGATGCAAATGATGCAGCAAGCTATGTACAGGAGCTGACAGGTGAAGATACAAACATCATCTTTGGCGCTATGTATGATGATTCTGTTGCAGACTATGCTAAGATCACAGTTATTGCAACCGGATTATCCGATACAGCTGCAAAGACCACTCCATTTGGTACAAGAAGCAATACAACACCATTTGGTGTACGTAAACCGGCAGCAGGTACATCTGCACCGTCTTCCAGTACAATGTCCATGCCAAGCTTCAGTCTGCCGACTATGAACAATGGTTCTTATACAGGCAAAGTTCCGACCAGCACAGTACAGAAGAAAGATATCCAGATTCCGGATTTCCTGAGAAACAGATAGGAAGCGACAGGATTAGAAACTGAATGATTCAGACATAAAAAAGACGCTGTTTGATGCAGCGTCTTTTTGAGCGTCAGGATCAGCATTTGCAGGAGAAGGTATTACATTTTGTTTCGTTACATCCGTCTGTGCTGCATCCGGCCACATCAATGGCAGAAGCCGTACATTTGCGCTGATCGTTATAGGTACATTCCTGAGCTTTACAGTCGATGTTGATTTTTTCACAGCCGCAGTGATGAGCTTTGCTGTTTGTCATACCGGCAGTCGCGCGGTCACGAAAACTTCCACAGTTTGTTTCATCTGCACGATGAGCATTATCTCCTGTAATCTCAATATCGCCTCTGGAACAGAGCTCATTTTCATTGTAAAGACATTTTGTGGCACTACATTTCAGAATTGTCATAATAGAAGCCTCCTTCTTATATAATGATATGATTATGCATAACAGCAAACGTCATGCAGGAATAGTATGCGCTGAAAAAATAAAAATATGTATAAAAAATAACTTGACATTATATAAAAGACATGATATCTTTTTAAAGTACGTGGAAAACAAAGCAGAGTTTCACTCTCACCTCAGCGCATATAATGCGGCTCGGGTTGATATATCGTAGCAGGCTGATCTACAGAGATTAGGGAATGCACAGAGATAAAAATGAAAAAGAGGTTTCATTTGGTTATCCCTGGATATAGCAGAGTGTGGAAACTGTCCATACTCTTTTTTGTTTTCATAAGACAGGGTGGAGTTACTGTTCCTATACAGTAGCTGAGAGATTCAGGTTTATCATTTATTTAAATGTATGGAGGTGTACTACAATTAGCAATTTAATGATTAACGAACAGATCAGAGACAAAGAAGTACGTTTGATCGGACCGGACGGAGCACAGCTCGGTATCGTGTCTTCCAGAGAAGCATTTGCAAAGGCACAGGAGGCCGGACTTGATCTT
>OLPH01000533.1_pt1 | contig 46571 bp, 51 predicted proteins | sample 1672951 | NCBI WGS metagenome assembly OLPH01 (sample SAMEA3136740, study PRJEB25190) | human gut metagenome | reverse complement strand
CAAACCACCCCCACCCTCTTCAAAGATTTTCGACTTTATCGAATCCCTGTTCGTCATTTTTTCTGATTCCCCAGATTGAAAACAAGGAACTCACAGCCTGACAGCTTGTGAGTTCCTTGTTTATTGGGGATGAGGAAGCGGCATTATGGATGTCCGGCTTGATGCCGGATCAGAGGTTCATGCTCTGGATGCGGATGGCTTCCTCCGTCGCCTTGGTCTTGGCGATGCCCTTTCCGGCGATGTCGAAGGCCGTCCCGTGTTCGGGCGTCGTGATGGCGTAGGGCATACGCGGCCTGCTCTTTCGTTAAGCACTCGACTATATGACTGACGGAAGAACAGGCCGCGTAACGGGCCACGGAGAGGATGAAGGGCATGAAACGATACCATGCCCTTTCTTTTCGCCCGAAGGCCAGCGCCGGGAAAGAACGCGCTCACCCACACCAAACCTGCGGCCTTTTTTGGGGTGTGCTTTATGCCATCTCAGAAGGGGTGCAATCCGGCCCTTCTTTCTTGCTGCTGGCCTTTATTTTTTAGAAGGGGCGCTGGCTGAACATGCCGAGGATTGTAGCGTATTGCGGGAGCAACGAAGGGAAGAAGAAAAACCGGCAACGAGGGAAAGCCTTGTGTGTCCGTATGTTGCTGTATTTTTCCAAAAGGGGAGCAAAATTTCCTAGCCGCAAAAAGGCCGTGCGGACAGTTTGCGGACAGTTTTGCGGACAGTCACGAGAAAGGGGTTACATCTTTTGATGTAACCCCTTGTAATCTATGGAGCCAGCACGCGGATTTGAACCGTGGACCTACTGATTACGAATAAAGTTCCCTTACCATCACAGCACGTCACTAGATATAATAGTGGCTCATTTTTGTTGCTATTACAAGACCTTTCGAGTTCATGTTTTTCACAGCGGGTCATAATTTACCCCGCAGCATGCTCGAAAACGTGCTAGAAAAAGCTAGAAATACGTTTCTAGCTATAAGGGAGCTAGAAAAATGAAAGGCATGATTAAGACCAAGTTTGTCGGGGTATATCGATATGTTAGCGATACAAAACGCTTCGACGGCAAGCCTGACGAATGCTTTTATTATAGTTACCGAGATGAGGACAAAAAATTCCGCTGGCACAAGGTCGGATGGCGCAGCGAAAAAGTTACCGCGCAGTATGCGGCGGATAAGCGCAGCGAATTCATGGTTGCCGCACGAAACGGCGAAACGCCAAAGCGAACCAAGAAGAGCAACGGGATCACCTTCGGCCAAGGCTATGAAGTATTTAAGGAGAAATGGTTCCCGAACCTGAAAAATGGCGGGTATGACATTGCGCTTAGATACCGCGTTCATACGGCTCCGCTGTTCGCTAACAAACCCGTGGACAAAATCACTCCTCTGGAACTGGAGGATTACAAACTTTTTCTGCTCAAAAAGGGGCTTGCTCCGGCCTCCGTGCGCCTCATCCTGGGCGACATGCGGAACGTGATCAACAAACTCAAGAAATGGGGGCTGTTCAAGGGGGAGAGCCCCTTTCAACAAGTGGATATGCCCAAGGTGGACAACGCCCGCACTAGGTTTCTGTCCAGAAGTGAAGCGGATCTGCTTTTGGAAACCATCAACCGGCACAGCCGTAAATGGTTTTTGATCTCCACTATCTCTCTGAATACTGGCGCTCGGTTGAGCGAAGTCACCGGGACGAAGATCCATGACCTGCAACCTGAAACGCGGGTCTGGCAGATCCGGGGCAAAACCGGACGGCGCAGCATTACCTTGAACGATGCAGCCTGGAACGCCTTTACGGAAGCCCTGGAGCGGCGGAAAAGAATTATCATCTTCACCAGTGGGCAAGTTGATCAGGACACTATCAATTTCGTATCCCAGGAAACGGGCCTTTTCCCAACGGATGTGAAGTATTTGCATCTGGAGTGCGTTGATATGGAGCGTGGGGTTATCATCTATCGGAGAAGGAACAGCGCGAAGTATCGCACTTACCGGATTACGGAGGCTGTCAGGCCGGTGTTTGAAGAATGGGTAAGTAAATGCTCTTCCGATTTGATATTCACTGGCCGGGGTGGAATCCCGGTAGGTTCCAGCACTAATAAGACGTTTGACCGCTCCGCCAGCGAATGCGGCCTCAATCCTGCCGGGATTGACCCGCTCGATAAGGTGGTTTTCCATACGCTGCGGCATACCTATTGTTCCTGGGAGGCCATCAAGGGCACTCCCTTGTTCAAGATCGCCCGCCTTGTCGGCCATAAAACCACTACCATGACGGAACGCTATGCCCACCTGTGCCCGATTACCGAATCGCAAAACCTGATAAGCAAGGATGCTGACTCCACAATAGAACAGTTGAACGCCATTCTGACTCACCTCATTAAAGAGAAAGGGATTGAGCAAGTTCCGCAATCGGTTCTGGATTGGGTCGACCAAGCCGGTTAATCGTCATCACGGGTCAATATCTCGCGCTCGTTGAGATATTTTTGCAGATCCTTCTGAGGATATAGAATCTTGCCCCCGTCCTTGATGTAGCGCGGCCCTGCGGCCTTGGCTCTTTTGTTAGCCAAGGTCGCAGCGTTCAGGCTATAGACCCTTTCAACCTCTTCGGGCGTGAGATTGACCTTTCGCTTTATTTCCTCAATTTCCTGCACGGAAGCTGCCAGCGGTCCGAGCGTCCGTTCAAAGGTTTCCTGCATAGAGTCCATGCGGGCTAGGACGGTGCTCAATTTCCCGTTGAGTTCGGCTTGAATACGGGCTTTCATCTGCTCTACAGTCAAATATTTTTCCAATTCGTCCTCATGGGAGGGGAAAAAATCTTCAGGCTGCATTTGATTCCTCCAGACGAGCAGGCGGTAAAGGCTCCGCCGGTGTTTGATAGCGCAACAGTGGCAGATTTTACGTCATGAAAACATGGTTTATTTTACAAGAATTTCTTGTGAAGTAGACCAAAAAAATATACCTACTTTTCCTCGACGGAAAGCCGAGAAACGGCAATAAACGTATTCACGGACTCCCGAACACTCATTGCGGCGGACGCCAAAGCATCCCCCTGGAGCGTGGTAGGCTCCACAGGCTGCGTCAATCTCTCCTCGCAAACGTTGAGGGTCAGGGATACCAACTCTTTCGCCTTTTCCTCGTATGCCTTCATTTTTTCCGTCTGCTGCCGTGTCATGACCCAACTCCTTTTGTCAGTAACTCACTTCTGTCCGCTGGCCCGCTCTGCCGCAATCGCCAACAGGTAGCTTAACTCTTTTCCTATTACTGCCGCCATGCGCTGAGCGTCCGCAATCGATACCGATTGAGGCTTCCCGGTATTGGACGCCTTGAGTCGTATGGAAGTCCACCGCGAAGCCGCTGCCTTTGGTGACATTTCCGGCCAAATCTGCGCCGCAAACTCGCCCTTCTTGAAGCCCTTTCTTTCGGCTCTCTCGATGACAATCTCTACAAATGCTCGCTCGACCTTCTGGGAAAAATGATCGCCATTCATGGCAGCTCCTTAAAAATTGCAATAGTGCGTGTTTTTTCTACCCGGATTTTTTGACCTTGTCTACAATAAAATAAAGGTATATTACAAAAGAAATTCTTGTTATAAAAATTAGGAGAAATCCTATGTGTGACGCGGTCAATTCGCTTTTTATTCAGTTTGGCTCGCATGAAAAAGTAGCAGAAATACTTGGATACACATCAAGACACTACAGGAAAATACGGCGAAAAATCGAAAGAGGGGAAGAACTCCCCTCACGCATTGAGGTTTTGTTGGACACAAAATTGCGGGAAATTCAACGCGGCTGCGAGTCGGGCCATGCCCAAGAATGAACCCTTGCGGCGCTCAATGGCCTATGTGCAATTTCTGGCGCAGTTGGAAGAGATAAAACTGCTTCTGGCTCAAGGCTATTCCAAAAAGCTGATCCATGAACGGCTGACAGGAAAAAAGCACATTTCTATGGCCTATGTCACGTTTTGCCAAATCATGCAGAAAAAAATTCAGACTGGTGCTCCAAGCGTCCCTAAAGACCAAGGACCAGCCAATGCCGCAGAACCGTCAGCGTCAAAAACGCTTCCGACCGGCCCCCGGATCGTCAATGCCGTCAAAGAGCCGTTTCCCGACCCGCGCAAGATGAGCCTGGAAGACGGCATTTAACCCCATAGGAGTCTATACGATGGCAACAGTGCATTTCATTCAGCAGGGCAAGGGCGGCGTGGGCAAATCCATGATTGCGTCGATTTTGTATCAGGTGTTGCTCCTGCTCGGTAAAAAGGTCGCTGCCTTCGATACCGACCCGGTGAACGCGACACTGGCCGGATTCAAGGAATTTGAGGTGACGTGCCTTGATATTTTGAAAAACGGTGACATTGACCCCCGCCAGTTCGATACGCTGATCGACACGATCATGGAGCAAAAGCCGGAAACCCACGTCATTGTGGACAACGGCGCGTCCTCTTTCCTAGCTCTCAACGGCTATATCAAAGAAAACAGCATTATCGGCATGTTGGAAGAAGGCGGACACGCCGTATTTTTTCATTCGGTCATCACGGGCGGGCAGGCCATTGGAGATACGGTTCTCGGCCTGCGTTCCCTGGCCCTCGGCTTTCCGACAACGCCCATTGTGGTCTGGCTGAATCCCTATTTCGGGGAAATCGTCATGGATGGCCGCCCCTTTGAGGAATTTAAGGTCTATCAGGAGTTCGCTGGGCAATTCCACGCCATAATCACCATCCCTCAAGGCAACAAGGCCACCATCGGCAAAGACTTGGAAACTCTGTTCGCCAAGCGCCAGAGCTTTGAGACTGCTATCAATTCCGGCCAGTCCATAGTGGGGCGCTCCCGCCTGCAACGCTACCGGAACGAATTGGTGGAAGCCGTGAATAACGCGGCTATCGCGTGAGGGGGGGCCATGTCACAAGAAGCTGACGCTCCTACGCCTCTTGAAGCGGAATTGGGCAACGCACCGGGAGTGGGCCTCACCCTGGAACAAATCCGTTCCGTGGTGTCCAAGGCCCATGACGTGATGCTGCCGAAAGATGACGCCACGCTGATGATCGCTACAATACTCAACGCCTATCTGACGGAAGTGGACAAGCTCCAGGCCCGGCACGAAAAGGGGCTGACCCGGCTCATGGCCGAAAAAACGGACGCCTATGTTGCCGGTGTGCAAACGGCGGTGAACCAGCTTTCCACAAGCCTATCCTCGGCTTCTGTTGAAGGCATCCGCAAGGTTTTTGACGACCATGCGGCCCGGCTTGCAACCTTCAAGAGCAATGTGACCCTTGCTGCCGTGGTTGTGGGCCTGTCCGCGCTGTTGAATGTGGCTGTGTTCATTTTGAAGGGGTGCGCTGATGCTACGGGCTTGTGATGATCCCCGGCTACTGGCCGGGCTGCGCCATTCCTGCGGGCCTGTGTTTATGGACGCGCTGGAAGACCCGGAAGTCATAGAAATCATGCTCAACCCTGACGGTACACTCTGGATTGAAAAGTACGGGCAAGACCATGAATGTGTCGGCACGGTTCCGCCTGCTCAAAGTCGGTTGATTCTTTCTCAGGTGGCAAGTGGCCTCAATCTGACGGTCAATGAAAAGAGTCCCATAGTGGAAGGCGAATTTCCGCTGGACGGTTCCCGCTTTGAAGGGACGTTTCCGCCCATTGTCGGGCCTGGGCCTTCATTCTCGCTGCGCAAAAAGGCCAGCCGCGTGTTTACGCTCCAGGAATACCTGGACTCCGGCTCCATCACGGCGCGGGTGATTGAAATCATCCATGACGCCGTGCTCCGGCGCTGGAATATCGTGGTGGTGGGGGGAACCTCCAGCGGAAAGACCACCTTCGTCAATGCGGTCATTGACGCAGTTTCCACGCTCACGCCGTCACACCGCCTGATCATCATAGAGGATACGGCGGAACTGCAATCCAAAAGCCCCAATGCCGTGTTTTTCCGTACTTCGGTCATTGCCGACGTTAATATGCGGAAGCTGGCGAAAGTCAGTATGCGTTACGCTCCCAAACGCATACTCATAGGCGAAGTGCGGGACGCCGCCGCCCTGGAACTCCTGAAACTGTGGAATACGGGGCATCCGGGCGGGGTGGGCACGTTTCACGCGGACAGCGCGGAAGAAGCCCTTCCCCGGCTGGAAGAACTGGTTGAGGAAGCGGGCCTTGGCCCCAAGCAGAAGTTGATAGGCCGGGCGGTTGATCTGGTGGTCTTCATGGAAAAGACCCCGGACAATCGGCGGCAAATAGCCAACATCCTGCGTGTGGACGGCTTTGACCCGAAAACGGACACCTATCACACAGAGTATTTGTACAACGTAAAGGCGGAACATGGCGCATGAGCACTGAACAGACGCACGGCTCCGGCACTTTTCGCTGCGGCAAGTGCAAAAAACTTCTGGCAAAGGGCTGCATTGAAGCTGGAGAAATCGAGCTTTTCTGCCCTCGCTGCAAAAGCAGAATCGTCCTGCGGGCTGCACGCCCCAACCTCGCGCCGCCCCAATCGGGAAATGACGGCCTCCACAATGGAGATCGTCATGCACAGCCTTCAGACTTCCGGTCGTAAACTGTCTTTTTTCCCTTCCCTCTTCGGCCTTTTGGCCCTCTGCCTGCTGGCCTGCCCTGAACTGGCGCTGGCATCGGGCGGCATCACGGAATTTTCCAGCCCTCTGGAACGGGTGGTAAACACCATTACCGGGCCTGCGGGTAAATGGATTTCCATTGTAGCTATGGCCCTCTGCGGCGTCATTTTTATCATGAACAAGGACGACATCAGCGGCGGTTTCAAGCTGCTTTTATCCGTGGTTTTTGGCATTTCTTTCATCGCGTTTGCTGCCAGCATCGTTAACAGTGTCTTCTCTTTCTCCGGGGCGGTCATATGAGCAGGCCGCTTCCTATCCATCAATCCTTGCACCGTCACGCCCATATCCTCGGCGCGGAAAGGGAACTGGTGATGACCAGCGCCCTTATCGCGCTGCTGGTGGGCGTGGGCGGTCTGACGGCTGTTTCCATAGTTTCCGCAGTCGTTTTCTGGATTGTTGCCGTGTTTGTGCTCCGGCGCATGGCAAAGGCTGATCCGATTATGAGCCGGGTTTGGCTACGGCATATCAAGCAACAGGAGTTTTACCCGGCAAAGGCAAGTCGCTGGCGGGCTGTAGGGGGTTTCACATGCTGAAACTCATAGATTACCGCTCCAAAGCCAAAGGCTTGCCGGATTTGCTCCCTTATGCCGCTCTGATCGCACCGGGCGTCATCCTCAATAAAGACGGCTCGTTTCTGGCTAGCTGGGAAATCCGGGGACAGGACACGGGTAGCTCCACGCCTGATGAACTGGCCTTCGTGTCCGCACAGTTCAACAACGCGATTCGGTTGCTCGGGACGGGCTGGATGCTGCATGTGGATTCCATTCGCAGCAGCCATCGGGCCTACCCCGCGCCGGAGAAAGGGCATTTCCCCGATCCGGTGACGCAGCTCATTGACGATGAACGCCGGGCCTTTTTCAGTGGAAACCGCTGTTTCAGCACCAGCACCATTTTTTCTGTCACCTACAGGCCGAATTTTGAAACTGCGAAACTAGTCGGAAAGGTTCAGGCGGGTGTTATTTCTTCTCCGATTCTGGAAAAAGCACTGGGCCAGTTCCAAAACACCTTGGAAGAACTGGAAGACGCTTTGTCTTCCGTTCTGCACATGCAGCGGCTCTCGGAATATGAAGCGTATGGCGATGATGGCGAAGCCTGGACGCAATCTGACCTTTTATCCCATATCCAGCAATGCGTTTCCGGAGATCTGCACCCGCTGCGCGTACCGGAAAGGGCCATGTATCTGGATCACCTTCTTGCCAGCAATGATCTGGTCGGTGGCGTCATTCCCCGGCTTGGCGGAAAACACCTTGCGCTGCTTTCCATTGACGGGCTGCCACAAGAATCCTTCCCGGCCATGTTCGCGGATTTGGAATCGCTTCCGCTGGAGTACCGCTTTTCCACCCGCTTTATCTGCCTTGACCAGTACGATGCAGCCAAGGAAATAGACTCCTACCGCAAGGGGTGGCGGCAACAAGTGTATCGCTTTCTTGACCAGTTTTTTAACAACCCCAACGCCCGCGCCAATCGTGACGCGCTGCTTATGGCCGAAGACGCGGAAAACGCCCTGACCGAAGTGCAGGGCGGCTATGTTGGGGCTGGCTACCTGACTTCCTGCATTGTGTTGATGCACGAAAATCAGGAGCAGCTCCAAGATTGGGCGCGGGAACTGCGCCGGAACATCCAGACGCTTGGCTTCGGCTGCCGGGTTGAAACTATCAACGCCCTGGAAGCATGGCTTGGAACGCATCCGGGCAACGGCTACGCCAATCTGCGGCGGCCTATGGTCAATACGCTGAACCTGGCTGATCTTTTGCCCCTGGCCTCGGTCTGGACGGGTTCTCCCGTCTGCCCCTGCCCGTTTTATCCGTCCAACTCCCGACCCCTGGCTGTGCTAACAACGGATAAATCTACGCCGTTCTGGTTCAACATCCATGTGGGCGACCTCGGCCACACCTTGATTTTCGGGCCGACCGGCGCGGGCAAGTCCACACTGCTGGCAACACTGGCCGCACAATTCCGCTGCTATGCAAACGCCCGCATTTTTGCCTTTGACAAGGGTATGAGCATGTTTCCGCTCTGCCTCGGCTCCGGCGGGACGCATTACAATCTCGGCAACGCTGACCGCCTTGCGGGAGGTCTGGCATTCGCGCCGCTCCTGCGCATTGATTCCGAAGCGGAACGGGCCTGGGCGGAAGAGTGGATCGCTTCCCTCATGGAGTTGCAGCACATCACGGTCATGCCCACGCACCGCAACGCCATTCACGCGGCCATGCTGGATTTGTCGGCACAGCCAGACAATCTGCGTTCCCTGACCAGCTTTTTCCACATCGTTCAGGAACACCAGATTAAGGATGCTATCCAGCACTATACCGCGCAAGGGGCAATGGGGCGGCTGCTGGATGCGGACACGGACGATCTGACGCTTTCACCGTTCATGGTCTTTGAGATTGAAGAACTCATGAGCCTGGGCGACAAAAACTTGATTCCGGTTCTGACCTATCTCTTTCACCGCATTGAAACGTCACTGGACGGAACGCCGACCATCCTTGTGCTGGATGAAGCCTGGATCATGCTCGGCCACCCTATATTCAGGGAGAAAATACGCGAATGGCTGAAGGTCATGCGTAAGGCCAACTGCGCGGTAATCCTCGCCACGCAAAGCCTCTCGGACGCCAAAAACTCCGGCATTCTGGATGTACTGGCCGAATCCTGCCCCACAAAAATCTTCCTGCCCAACATCACCGCCGCGCAAGAGGCGCAACGCGAACTCTATGTGGGCATGGGCCTAAACGAAACCCAGATCAACATTATCGCCCGCGCCACGCCCAAGCGCGACTATTACGTTGTCTCGCCCCTCGGCAGGCGACAAGTACAACTTGCCCTTGGCCCCAAGACGCTGGCCTTTGTCGGCTCCTCCGACAAGGAGAACCTTGCCCGGATTCAGGCGCTTGCTGCGGAATATGGTTCCGGCGGCTGGCAGTACGAATGGCTGCGGGAACGCGGCGCGGCATAACAAGGAGTTTCTATGAAAAAGTTACTGTCCGTCTTGTCCCTCATGTGCATGTTCGCCACGCCAGCCCATGCCCTGACTGTTTCGTGCGTGAATTGCAGCAACAGTCTGTTGCAGGCTTTGGATCGCGCCACAAACATGGAGCAACTTTCCACGCTTATCAGTGAATACCACGAGTCCGTAACGCAAACGGCCCAGCAAATCCGCATGGTGCAGCAGAATATCGAGCAGTACGCCAATATGCTGCAAAACACCGCGCAACTCCCGGCCAATCTGGTGAATGAACTCAAAGGCAATCTGACCCGCCTTGCCAACCTCTCCGGCAACCTCAAGACGCTGCGCGGCGATATTGTGGGGCTTGGACAGGTGTTCAATTCCCTGTTTCCCGAACAGGCGCTTTTCGAAGAGCTGGCCGGGGCCAGCCCGGCACAGGTTGAAGCCGCCAACGCACAATATCAACAGCAGTGGGACAAGTGGTCTGCAACCGTGGATCAGGCTTCACAGGCCACGTTTCAGCTTTCCGGCCACCAGCTTGACGATTTGCAAAAGGATGCCGGGCGCTTCCAGTCCTATCTTGAGGAATTGCTTTCCACGCCGGACGGCCAGCAAAAGGCGATCATGGCGGGGAACCAGCTTTCCGCCCTCCAGGTGCAGGAGGCCCGGCAGCTCCGCGAACTCATGGCCACACAGGTGCAGTCCAACTTAGCCAGTCAGATGAAGGCGGAGAAAGAAAGCCAGATGGCCCAAGAGGCATGGCGGGACACATTGAAAACAAACCGGATCGGCAGTGCGAAAGCCAAGCCAGACCCTTTTTAGGCGGCGGCCATGAAAAAATATTTGCTGCTTCTGGCCGTGCTCTGCCTCCCTCCGCTGGCGATTCTGCTCCTGCCGGAACTGGCCCATGCCGCTGATGAAGATTTCGTCTCCAAGCTGGTGCATGAGTTTTACAACAAAACAAGCACCTGGGAGCCGACCTTGAAGCGGTACGCCCTGGTTGTGTTCCGCGGGCTGGTCATTCTGGAGGTGTGCTTTCTTGGCATCAAAGCAGCGCTCAACCGCGATCAGCTTGGCGACATTCTGAAACAGTTTGTCATGCTCCTGCTCATGGCCGGGTTTTTCATGGCCGTTATCACCTATTACAAGGAATGGTCGTGGAACCTGATCAACGGCCTCGGCGCAATCGGCAGGGAACTGACCCCCGGCGACTATTCTTCAGAGTCTCCGTTCCTGACCGGAATGCAACTCGTCAAACTGGTGCTGGATAAACTTTCCGTCTGGTCGCCGGGCAACTCCATAGCCCTGCTCATTGCCGCCCTGGTGATCATTGTCTGCTTCGCGCTCATTTCCGCGCAAGTGGTGTTCATCAAGTGCGAAGCAATGGTGGCAATGGCGGCGGCTGTTATCCTGGTCGGTTTCGGCGGTAGCGCCTTTCTCAAGGATTATGCCGTCAACGCGATCCGCTACGTTCTGGCCGTGGCCTTCAAACTCTTTGTTATGCAGCTCGTGCTTGGGGTGGGCATTGCCTTTATCGAGAGTTTTTCCACGTCCACTGCGGAATTGCAGGATATTTTTGTGGTCATTGGCGCGTCCGTGGTGCTGCTGGCCCTGGTTAAATCCCTGCCAGATGTCTGTGCGGGCATTATCAACGGTTCCCACGTTTCCAGCGGCGCGGCGCTTACAGCCTCGGCTGCCGCCGTGGGAGGGGCGACTCTCGGCACGATGGTCGCCGGGAGCAACACCGTTCAGAGCGTGAAAGACGCGGCCAAGGTGGCAAGCATGGACGGGGCTAGGGGCCTGAGCAAAGCGGCGCACATGGCGAAATCGCTATGGGGAGCGCGGCAGGATGCTAAGGCTTCCGGCGAAAAAGCCCTCAGTACCCGTACCCGGTCTGAAATGCAGGACCGGCTTGAACGTGCCAAGATGAATAACGACACATAAGGCGGTATCTATGCCTTTTTTCAAATCACAAGTGAAACTACCCGTGCGGGAAAAAGGGGGAAGCCCCTACCTGGACGGACGCGAAGAGTGGCTTGAACGCTACGGATCTTATATCAACCGTGCCGCGCAATGGCGTATGGTCGCCTTCCTCTGTCTGCTCATCACCGGCGTTTCCATCACTGGCAACGTCATACAGGCAAGCCAGACAAAGACCATTCCCTACATTATCGAAGTGGACGCTCTCGGCAAAGCGGCGGTTATGGCGCGGGCGGATGTGGCTAGCAAAACCCCGCAGCGGCTGATCCAAGCGGAAATTGCCAAGTGCGTCAGTGATTGGCGCACGGTCACGGCGGACGTGGAACTCCAGCAAAAAATGATCGAGCGGCTTTCCTTTTTCATGGCCGGAAGCGCTAAAGGCGTTTTGCGTCAATGGTACGAAGCAAATAATCCTTATGAAATCGCCAAAAGCGGCAAGTTGGTGCATGTGGAAATCAAAGGGCTGCCGCTGCCGGTCAGTACCGATTCCTACCGGGTGGAATGGGTTGAAACCGTCCGCAGTCATGCGGGCGTCATGCTGGATTCCCACAATTATGAGGCCACGGTGACAATCCAGATCAACCCGCCCACGGTGGACGCTGTTCTGCTCCGCAATCCGGGCGGCGTCTACATTACGGCGCTGTCGGCTGGCAAAGTGGTCGGTACTCCGGCTCCCGTCAAACCGCAAAACAATCAGGAATGAGGCTTCTCATGAAAAAGATACTGTTTCTGCTTCTTGCCTTTACGCTCTGCGCAAGAACCGCGTTGGCGGCCCAGGACATTCCCCCCGGCTACCCGCCGCCCCTGGACGGCATGAGCGCCAGCCAATCCGTACAGGAAATCGACTATATTAGCCCCAAGGTCGTGCCGCTGACCCCGAAGGAAAGAAAGGCTCTCAGCCTTTCCGATGACTGGGCGCGGCAGAATGTTGATCCGGTTCTGTCCGGCGGCGGCAAGGTGGTGTACGTCCACGGGGCCAGCCTGCCCACCATTGTGGCAACGCCCATGCAGGTTTCGGATGTGGAGCTTGAAGCCGGAGAGGTGGTCAATGAAATCGTGGTGGGCGATTCGGCCCGCTGGATGGTGGAATCGGGTTCAGCGGGTTCCGGCCCTGACGCCAGGGTGCATTTGTTCATCAAGCCCGTGGATGCGGGGCTTGAAAGCTCCACGGTGATCACCACAAACCGCCGCGTGTACCATCTGCGTCTTGTATCACAGCGCAAAGGCCACACGCCCTATGTCGGCTTCCTCTATGCGGACTCGCTGAACCGTCAACGCGCGGCCCGGCAAGAGAAAGAAACCAAAGAGCGCGAATGGAACTCCACCACTGTGGATGGCCAGCAGGCGGATTTATCTAAACTCAATTTTCGTTATGAGGTGAAGGGCAAAGCCGCTTGGAAGCCAGAGCGGGTATATGATGATGGACGGCAAACCGTTATCCGGCTGCCGGAGAAAACCGCGTCCGGGGAAATGCCCGTTTTGCTCGTCCGCAAAGGGAGCCGTGAAGTGCTGGTCAATTACCGGGTGAAGAATTCGGCCATGATTGTGGACGGCTTATTTGAGCGGATCGCGCTCATTGTCGGCGTGGATGGCGATCAGGAAAAAGTGGAAGTCATAAGGGGAAAAAAGTGATGCGCATAGTCATTTTCCCATTGCTGCTTCTGGTGTTGTTGGCTTCGGGCTGTGCAGGGCGCGAGCCTATGGGTTCCTATTGCGGGCCTTTGCCGGAGGGTAACGCCGTTGCCGCTATCGCCGCCGATGCCGTGGACTGCCTCTCAAGTCTGTACCCTCCGGGGCATACATCCGTTCACCTCGTCCCGGCCAAGGACGAGGGCAATAAATTTGCCCAAGCCTTTGAAAATGGTTTGCGCACAAAGGGCTTCACCCTGGTTCCCGATGCGCAAACTGACACTCTGGCAATAGCCTACACGTTGGATGCCATTTTCGAGAAAGGTGAAAAATCCTCGTGGTATCTGCATCTCCGTATTTTGGACAGTGAAGATAACGGAAAATCCATTGCGCGGGCCTACACCGCCAGCGGCCAGCCGGAAGCCGGGCAAAGCCGCACGGAGATAGAATTCAAACGCTCCCTGCTACAAAAGTCGCGACAGATCGTGACCAAAAGCAAAGAAGCGGCGGGAGAAGCCTATAACGCCCCCCGCAGCTTCCTTACGGAATAGGGGGCGCATGTCTGACGTTACCCCCAATAGTCTGGAGCCGATAAAAAAGGTTGATGTCGCCCGCATGAGTAAATGGCCTCTCTACGCCGTGTTGCTCGCCGGGCTGTTTCTGCTCGGCGTGCTGGTTTACAGCGTGAACTTTGCCCACAACCAGGGAAAAGAACAACGCGGCACTCCCAAGGTGGATATAAAGGAGGAAGAAAAACCGCTGCTCATGGTCGAAGGGCGTGGCCTCGCCCTGGCTCCACCTGAGGGCTCGCTCGCTGCGGTACAGCCCGACACGCCCGCGCAGAACGGCGCGAAGCGGGAACCGCTGATCGTGGTACAATCCGACAAAAGGCAATCCGACAGTTACCGGCAGGAATTGGAAAACCTCCGGCGCATGAAGGCGCAAGCTCACCTGGCCGCGCTTTCTGCTCCCCTTGGCGTGAAAAAGGCCAGCCAGTCAAACACGGCTCCGGGCTCTGCTGACGGTTCTGGCTCTGCTCCTGGCAAGCCTTCCATGTCCATGTCCGATGCTTCCGGACTGCATGAAAGATCCTATGACTTGGCTGCGGACAAGGACAAAGAGGCGTTCTTTGATCGAGCGGCAAAAGACGCAAGCTGGATTTCACCGTATTCCCGAATGGTCGGGCAACAGTTTGAACTCAAAACAGGCGCGGTGATCCCTGGTGTCATGGTGACGGGCATCAATTCCGACCTGCCCGGCAACATCATTGCCCAGGTGTCGCAAAACGTCTTTGACTCGGCCACAGGCAAGCATTTGCTGCTGCCGCAAGGGGCAAAGCTCTTCGGCGTGTACGATTCCCGCGTGATCTACGGGCAGGAACGGGTTTTGGTGGCCTGGAACCGCGTGGTGTTTCCTGACGGCTCGTCCATTACCCTTGGAGCCATGCCCGGCTCGGATATGGCGGGCAATGCCGGATACACGGATGAGGTGAATAACCACTATTTCCGTATGTTCGGTTCCGCCGTGCTCATGAGCCTGATGTCCGGCGGCATGGCCTACACAATGGATTCACTGGACAACAGCAATTCCGAAAGCGACAAACCGACCCTCCAGAATGAAATGGGTTCCGCCTTGGCCGCACAACTTGGACAGGCCACGCTTCAACTCCTGCAAAAAAACCTGAACATCAAGCCTACACTAGAAATCAGACCCGGCTACCAGTTCAACGTCATTGTGACAAAAGATTTGGTTTTTGAGCGGCCTTACCGGCCACAGCGATAATCTTTCCCCTCTGCGAGCCTTGCGCCCCGACTTCGCGCCGTCCTCATGTGAGCGGGCGGCCTCATTTCGAGAATGTTATGGCTGCGAAAAAGGTTCAATACGGTTTGGGGGAAGAAACTCCTAAAACGACTCTGCGCTGGCTGTATCTGCCGTTCATACTGCTGCTAGGTCTTGGCAGCATGGCTCTGGCGACTCAGCGCATCGCGGCGTTTTTTGAGTATCAGGCCGCTCTCGGCCAGCCGTGGGGAATCGCCTTCGGCCTTCCCTGGTATGCGCCGTGGTCGGCCTTTGTCTGGCAAGAGGGGGTCGGGGCAAACGATACCTACGGGTTTATTGAGCAGGCCATTGCTCACAGCCAGGTTCTTTTCCTGCTTCCGCAATTTGTCATTATCGGCTTCTGGCTCTGCTTTCAGAAAGAATTGCGTTCCAATGCCAACTTGCACGGTTCGGCCCGCTGGGCGGAAGAGCGAGAAATCCGCACGATGGGCTACTTTGAGGGCAAGGGCGTCTATGTGGGCGGCTGGCTGAAAAGGTATGCTGGGACCGCGCTCCTGCTGCGCAAGCTCAAATCCAGGCCCGAAGAAATACAACTCTACCTCCGGCACAATGGCCCGGAACACATAATGGTTTTCGCGCCTACTCGTTCAGGTAAGGGCGTGGGCCTCATCCTGCCTACGCTCCTGGCTTGGGAAGGTTCTAGCATTGTTCTTGATATAAAAGGAGAAAACTGGGCCTTAACTGCCGGGTGGCGCAAATCGCAAGATCAGCTTGTCTTGCGTTTTGACCCCTCCGATCCTTCCGGCGCGTCCGCCCGGTTCAATCCCTTGGAAGAAATCCGCCTTGATACCCTGCTAGCGATACCGGATGTGCAGAACATGGCTGCCATGCTGGTAGACCCCACGGGTAAGGGGCTTGAAGACCACTGGAGCAAAGCGGCCTTTGGCATGCTCGGTGGAGCTATCCTGCATTGCTGCATAATGACCCGTCACGCGCAAAAGCGCACGGCAACCCTCTATGACCTTTCCAGCATGTTGGCTGACGAGAGCCGCACCATCCAAGACCTGTTTAAGGAAATGGTGGGCACGGATCACTCCGTCCTGCTGCGGGAGATATTCCCCAAGGCTGAAGGCTCGGATGCCGGATCCAAGGCCCATACCTTTATCGCCAGCTCAGCGCGGGAGATGTTGAACAAGGCGGAAAACGAAGCTTCCGGCGTGGTTTCCACTGCGCTGACCAATCTGGCGCTGTACCGCGATCCGGTTGTGGCCTTAAACACCGCTTCCTGTGATTTCCGCATCCATGACCTGATGAACCATGAAAAACCAGTGAATCTGTATCTTGTCATATCTCCTGCGGACATTGACCGGATGCGCCCGTTGCTGCGGCTCATGGTGGATATGATTGTGCGCCGCATCTGCGCCAAGATGGAGTTTGCGGACGGTGGAAGCATGGTCGGGTATAAACACCGCCTGCTGCTCCTGCTGGACGAATTCACCAGCCTGGGAAAACTCCCGATTATGGAGAAGGCGCTGGCCTATATCGCCGGATACGGCGGCAAGGTCTACATCATCGTTCAAGACATTGCCCAACTCAATGCCGTGTATGGCAAGGACAACGCGCTCATGGCAAACTGCCATGTCCGTATTGCCTACGCGCCGAACACCATTGAAACGGCCAAAACCCTTTCCGACATGACGGGCAAAACCACTGTTGTGGAAGAAAAGGTTTCTCTCTCTGGCTCCAGAACCGGGCATATGAAAAACGCCTCGGTCAACGTCTCCGAAACAGCCCGGCCTCTGCTTACGCCGGATGAGTGCATGAGGCTCCCCGGCCCGGAGAAGGATTCTCAAGGCAAGGTAGTAAAGCCCGGCGATATGCTGATTTTCACAGCCGGGCAATCGCCTATCTACGGTCGGCAAATTCTCTATTTCTTTGACCCTGTGTTCTCGGCCCGCGCAAAGATTCCGGTTCCCGGCCTCACACCCCAATACCAAAGCGGCATAACGGATTCTCTTTACGAGCCGCGCCCTGCGGCGTGGTACTCGGCAACGCCTGTTGTCGCGGCTCCCCCTGAAAAGAACGAGGCTTTCAGTGAACAGTACTTCGTTGCGTAGCCTGACGCGGCGGGCGCTGTTCATTGGGGTGTGGCTCGCGCTGACGTTTGCCCTGGCCTCCGGCGTGGGCCTGCGCTTCAATCCCACGCCGTCACTGCCCATGGGCATCTACCGCCTTGCTCCCGGCCTTCCAGAGAAAAACGATCTGGTGAGTGTTTGTCTGCAAGGTGAGTTCGCGGAGCTGGCTTTGGAACGTGGCTATCTGGAGCCTGGTTCCTGCCCCTCCGGCCTGCGGCCCCTGCTCAAGCGTTTGGCCGCGCTGCCGGGGGAGTCTGTTGATCCGTCCGCATTCCCGATCCGTTCCGTGGACAGCCAAGGGCGCTCCATATCGCCAGTTCTGATGCCGGGCGTCGTTCCTCCCGGCATGGCCCTGGTGCTGGCCGATCATCCCGGCAGTTTTGACAGCCGCTATTTCGGGTTCGTTCCGTTGGACAGACTCCAGCGGGTGGAGGCTGTTTGGCTCTGGCCCGAAAATGAAAAAGGCCATCATGCCTTGAAACATGCGGGCCTTGAAAGGAGTCCTTGTGTTCGCTCTTTTAAGCACCCCTAGGAGAGATAGTCATGCTGTTAGTTGTGATTGTTTGTGCCTGCCAAGTTGTATGCTCAACAGACAGTCCAGTTGCCAACAGGCCTACGAAGAGCAGGCCTGTAAAGAATTTAATAGTCTTCTTCATCTGACCCTCCCATCGGGCATTAAAGGTGAATTTCCAAAACGAATCTCTAACCGCTGCTTCAACAATCCTTTCTCTCACTATGGTGGGGTTACTCATCCAGGGATGCTGAAAAGAACAAACTTGTCTTAATAGTTAAGCACAGCTCTATAAAAAGCAAGAGGTTTAGCCGTCTTAAAAAAGGAAAATGACCATGCACAACAAAGAATATTTACGCGCTGCGGCAAAGGCCATTGCGCAGCAGATTGAAGGCGATTCCGTGATTTACGGCGTCCCGCTTGACCCTGACGTTGCGGACTACATGGGCGCTTTCCCCGAAGAGGCCATTACGCTGGCCGACATGGTGGAAGACGGCCTTTTGACCGTCACCGATTCCGGGGAGGTGGTCTATGTCGGCTAACACCAAAACCGGCACTCAGAAGCCGCAGAAGCCGAAGCGGCCCCCGTTCCATGAAGAGTTTGCTAGCAAGATCATTGAGCGCCTTCAGGAAGGAACGGCCCCGTGGCAAGTACCTTGGACGCTGGGAAAAGCCTCCCTGGTTCCCCACAATCCCGTCTCCGGCACGGTGTACCGGGGCATGAACCGGGTGCATCTGGCGCTTTCCGGCTATGACGACCCGCGCTGGATGACGCTGAAACAGGCCAATGACCACGGCTACAGCATTTTGCCCGGCAGCAAGGCCACACCGGTAGTCTATTTTCAGTTCATTGCGGAAAAGGACAAGCTAGATAAAGAGGGCAAACCCGTCTTTGGTGCGGACGGCAAGCCGGAAAAAGAAAAAGTGGAGCTGGACAAGCCCATTGTCCGCTTCGCCTATGTCTTCAACGCTGAACAGGTTGACGGCATTCCTCCGCTCCAGCTGACAGATAAAGCCTATGCGTGGGAGCCCATAGAAAAGGCGGAAAACATCCTTGCCGCCTCCGGCGCGGCGATCAAGCACGACCAGAGTAACCGGGCCTTCTATCGGCGCATGGAAGACGCCATTCATCTGCCGCCCAAGGAAAACTTTGACGCGCCGGATAAATACTACGCAACGGCTCTGCACGAGTTGGGCCACTGGACAGGCGAAGAAAAGCGCCTGAACCGCGAGTTTGGCCCCTTTGGTTCGGAAACGTATGCGCGGGAAGAGTTGCGGGCGGAAATCGCCTCATGGATGCTCGGACAGGAAATCGGCATCGGCCACGATCCCGGCCAACATGCCGCCTATGTGCAGTCATGGATTCAAGCCCTGAAAGAAGACCCCTACGAAATTGTGCGGGCCTGCCGCGACGCGGAAAGGATCAAAGAATACGTCTTTGACCTGGAGCGGAAAAAGGAACTTCAGCAGGAGGCCCCGGGACAGACGGTGCAGCTGGAAAAGACCGCGCAACGCGGCAAATCTCTTGAAAAGGATGAGCGCATAGCCGCTATGGGCGTTCCTACGGCTCCAGCCAAGGAGAAAACTTTTCTCGCCGTTCCCTACAAGGAAAAGGAACGGGCAAAGAAGTTCGGCGCGAAGTGGGACAAGGATAACAAGCTCTGGTACGCACCGGAAGGCACTGACCTTGCTCCGTTGGCGACCTGGGTTCCTGAAATGACGCTGGAAAAGGCTCCCGTGCCGGAACCGTTCATGCTTCCACAAGAGGAATTTGCGCGGGCTTTGGAAAATGCCGGGCTTGATCTGCGCGGCAAAGCTCCGATTATGGACGGGCATATCCATCGTGTGCCACTCATCGGCAGAAGCGGCGGTGACCTGGACGGCGCATACTGCGGCTATCTGGATGAACGGCCTGCCGGCTGGATGCAGAATTTCAGCACCAGCGGCAAAACAACCTGGGTTGCCACGGGCCATACGCTGACCAAAGAGCAGTTGGAAGCCCAACACGACGAAATTGCACAAAAAAGCGAGGAGCGGCAGCGGCTTATTCTGGAGCGCCAGCAAAGAGCGGCGCGGGAAGCGTATACGGAATGGATCGCTTATGATTGGGCCACAAACGAGAATCCCTATCTACAAGCCAAGGGCGTTCAGCCTTTCGGGGTGCGTGAGGACGTGGTCGGCAACCTTCTTGTGCCCGTGATGACTGTGGACAAGGAGTTGCGTGGCTTGCAAACCATTGCCCCGGAAGGTGCAAAAAGCTTCATGTACGGGATGGAGAAAAACGGCAACTTCCACCTGATTGCCGAGCCGGGGAAAGACCTTTCTCAAGGGGATATCATCCTGGCCGAAGGCTATGCAACCGGCGCGAGTCTGCACATGGCAACGGAAAAACCCGTGGCTGTGGCCTTTGACGCGGGAAATCTGGAACCTGTAGCCAAAAAGCTGCGGGAAAAATTCCCCAATGCCGCTATTATCATCTGCGCGGACAATGACCACAAACACACACGCCGCACATCGGACGGCGTGGAACCCTGGAACAAGGGCGTGGAACTGGCGCAGAAGGCCGCTCAAGAGGTCGGCGGCAAGGTCGTGGCTCCGATCTTCACCGATGAAGAGCGGGCCAGGGGACTGACGGATTTTAACGATCTGCACCAGTCCCGTGGGCTGGATGAGGTGAAACGGCAAGTGGGGATCGTTTTGCAAAAGGGGGTTGCGCAGGATAAAGGCCAGGAACGTGGGAAAGCGCGGGAGTTGTCCTTATGAACGTGCATTTCTCCAGTAAAAAAATGGAGTGGGCAACGCCTTGGGAACTGTTCCACGTGTGGGATATTTCTCACGGGCCTTTTACCCTGGATGTGTGCGCCACTTGGGAAAATGCCAAGTGCAGGACGTTTTTTTCGCCAGCAACCAACGGCCTGATACAGTGTTGGCATGGAGTATGTTGGATGAATCCCCCGTATGGCCGTGAAATTGGCCGCTGGATAGCCAAGGCGGTGGAAGAAATACACCAGAGAAACGCAGAGCGCATTGTCTGCCTTCTCCCGGCCAGAACAGATACCGCTTGGTGGCATGCGTTTGTAATGCCCTACGGCGACATTCATTTTTTGCGTGGACGGGTACGTTTTGAAGGCGCGAAGCATCCTGCACCATTCCCAAGTGCCGTAGTCATTTTTAGATAACTCAGAAATTCTGCGGGCCACGCGCCCCGATCTCGCTCTATCTGACGGTCTTTAAGAAAGCATCATGCATGCGGGGCTGTTTACTCAGGAGCCTCTCCGTAGCGCGAAAAAGAGCAGGGGGGCCTCAATTCTGGTCGGAAGCAACCCCTATCTTCATGTCTTTTACCTTGAAGGTAGAAAGGTAGGGCTGTGTTCTAAACACTCACTCAATAGATAACCATTGTACAAGGCGATCCCTATGCTCAAAGAATATTTTTATTGCCTTTTCCACTTTGAAATTTTTTAGGTGTCACACCGTAGCGCTTGAAAAATTCATGACTGAAATGACTCAGACTCTGGTAGCCGATATGCACACCGATCTCTGTGACATTCATGTCACCTGCGGCAAGCAGTTCGCGAGCAACCTCCATGCGATAGTTCCTGAAGTATTCGAACACAGGTAGACCGAAGACCTGCTTGAAGCCCACCTTCAGTTTTTTTTCACCGACACCTACCATCTTCGCCAATTGCGCAAGTGTTGGTGGACTTTCCATATCCTGCACCAATAATTCCCTGGCTTCCTTTATGCGTCGTACATCTGATGGCGATAGGGATACTGTCCGTTCGTAGCCATTTTGGGTGGCAAGATATTCGATAAGCTGTGTTTCTATTAGTTCAAGCGTTCGAATTTCCATATGCAGTTTGCGCAGGGTTCCCGCATAGGCGCTTGTTACAATATCTGCTATAAGACGGATTTTTTGAGCGCTGTTTTTGCCTATCCACTGAAATGCTGTTTTGCGGCCTTCAAACACACGTTCCAGTTGCTTTGGTATGTTGGTATGTTCCGCCACAAGATAGGGATAAAGGAAATCTTTATCCATAATAATACTTAATCTACGCATGCCACCTTTGCACCTCATATTCCCTACTGTGTCTGAAAGATATGTGATGCTATTACTTCCGCTGGTGTGCAACTGCGTTGTTCCGCTCAGCGCTCCATGCTTGTAGCTACAATGGTTCGATCCAGTGAGCATAAACCCGAATATGAGCGGAGAACTCTGAATTTCAAATTCCATATGCAACGGATCTGTGGGCGAAAGTTGAGAAAGCTGCAATACAAGGCCCGGCCTGAGCATAAAAGAATCTGTTCCGCAGGTTCGGTAAAAACCAGGACCGGCGAAGAGCGTCAAATCTTGTCCTAATCCCATACATTCCTCAACGACCCCGGCGATACCCCGCTGGGGATATTTTTTGACCTTTCCACGGTTAGCAAGACTCTTTTTTTTAGTTTAATGAAAAGGAAAATCAAATTCAATTAAAAGTAGCACACGCCGGGGAGAGGTGACACGCCATGCGTCATTACATTTTAGGAGGGATCCTAAGTTATTTTCTTCTATTCGAAAGCGCCCATGCGGCAGAATCACGACCGCAGCCCGCTGATACCTATACGCTGGAAGCGATCACCGTTACCGCCACGAAGCGTGAACAGGCGCTCCGGGAGATTGCAGGCAGCGTCTCCACGGCTTCGGATATCGATCTGGAAAATCAGGGGGCTGAAACCTTGCAGGACGCTACAAAAATGTTTCCCAACGTCCATATGAAAAGCACTAGCTCCGGTAATGAAATTGTCATTCGCGGCATGTCCACCTGGGATACGGCGCTACATTCTCCAGCGGGGCTTTATGTGGATGGGGTGCCGTATCCTTTGTCCTACATGCAGAACATCTACCTGCATGACATGGAAGGCATTGAGGTGTTGCGCGGTCCGCAGGGAACTCTTTATGGCAGAAACAGTGAATCGGGGGTGATCAACCTTGTGCGGCGCACACCGGACAACAAGTTACGGGGATCACTTTTTACGGAATTTGGGAATCATAACACCTTTCGTCTGGGGGCTTCTGCGGCTGGGCCATTGCTTGAGGACAAGGTGTACTTTTCAGGAAGCTATCTTCGCCATCAAACGGATGGCTTTGTCCGCAACGAATATAAACAGAAAGATCAAGCGGCACGACACAAGGCTGATTCGGGACGAGTGGTTTTACGACTCACCCCTACGGATGCGTTGGATGTGCGCATGTCATTGGATGCCACACACAGTGACGATGGCATAGGCAGTATGCGCTTGTCCACCGGGCCATACCGTAGCGGACGGTATAAAATTCGCTCCGACGCCCCAGACGAGGCTTCGTCTGATCTTGTGATTCCTGCGTTCACCATCACACATACTGGCGAGCATGTTAGAACAACATCAATAACCAGCTATTTAGATTACAAATACAAGATGTTGTCTGATCTTGACAGAACGCCGTTACCTCTGGGCGTGTCCGACATGAGCATTAATCAGCGCAATATCTCAGAAGAGCTGCGTTTTTCTTCCGTAGGTAAGCAGAGGCTTTCTTGGGTAGCCGGGCTCTTTTTGGGCAAAACCTCCATGAATACGGATATGAACCGAATTCGCCGACGGGCCGCTGCAACCACATATCTGCATACGGACTACACGGAAACAACGGGGGCACTTTTCGGGCAGGCCACCTATGCCATTACGGATGCCTTTCGGCTGACGGCAGGTCTACGGGCTGAATATACGGGCTTAGACGGTGAACAAACATATAAAACCGGTGCAGGGCAGCGGCGTGCGTATGAAAAAGGTTTTCGCTACACGGAGTTCCTTCCCATGGCTTCCGCCTCTCTCGACGTTACAGACAACCTGACCACGTATGCATCATGGTCCCAAGGCTATCTGCCAGGAGGCTTTAATGTTTTTTCAGCCAGTTCAAAAGATACATTTTATTATAAACCGGAATACAGCACCAACTACGAACTTGGGCTGAAAACACACTGGCTGGATAACAAATTACAAGCCAATGTTTCCGCTTTTTATTCTGACATCAGAGACAAACAGGTTCGGGAAGAAGTTCCATCTGCAGGCATCGGTACATGGAAATTCACCAATTCTGCAAAGGCTCATACCTCCGGCGTCGAACTAGAGGTCAGGGCATACCCACTTGAGGGCTGGGAGTTGCGTGGTGGCGTTGGATATGCCCGTTCTGAAATTGACGAGTGGACGGTGTCCACTCCCAGTGGTGGAAGAAAAAACTATAGCGGCAATCGTCTGCCTTGGGCACCAGACCTCACGTATCACCTAGGCGTTGGTTATACACATCCATCCGGCTTTTTTGCGCAAGCGGAATATCTCGGATCTGGAAAACAGTATTTCGACGCTGAAAATACACTTAGCGATCCTGGATACAATACAGTCAATCTTCAATTCGGATACCGTGGCGAAAATCTTACCGTGGCTATTTGGGGGAAGAATGTCTTTGATACACACTATATAACAAAAAAACTTGTGGCTAATGGCAACAAAATTGTGGAAGACGGCAATCCGTTCAGTTTCGGTACAACTGTTTCATGGAGTTTTTAGTATGCACGATGAAAAAAAAATTGCATCCGGACATTCTGCGTCACCGGATGTTTCAATCCTCACAGACTGGATGCTCGGCTCAGTGCGCACAGCGTTGCTTGATCTGGCCCTTGAGCTGGAATTACCCGATATTCTGCACAAGACGGGTACGCTGGAAGGTATAGCGGCACACCTCGGTAATCCGCATGCTGGAAATCTCGCCCATGTCCTTGATGCTATGGCAGCTCTCGGCCTTACCTCAAAAAAGAATGGGGTCTACGCCAATTCTGCACTTGCCGAAATGTATCTTCGCAAAGAAACCAATACCTACCTAGGTCACCTGATGCGTAGGCTCCAGGCCATGCAGCACCGGAATCTCAGCAAGATGAAGGAACTGCTCTATTCTGGGCCGCAGCCGGTAAAAGAAGATGATCGTATTGACGGAAAAGATCTGTGGAAAAAATCTAGTCGTGACATGATTGCTTACCAACAGGGCGAGGTATCTCGCAGACTGGCGGACATGGCGGTGTCGCTGCCGGAATTTCGGCATTTCCGCCATATTCTCGATCTTGGATGCGGACCAGGTATTATTGGTTTATCTATTATGGGCCGTAATGCGGCATTACGGGGAGCATTCTGCGATTTGCCTCCTGTACTGGAGTTGACCCGAAAGGAGGTCGAGGCTGCGGGCATGGAAGAGCGTGCGGAGTTCTATCCCGGTGATTACAATCTGATCGACTTTGGATGCGGCTATGATTGCATATGGGCCGGTCAGAGCCTGTATTTTGTGAAAGACCTCCCTGCATTCATGAAAAAGCTGCTGGACGCCCTGAACCCCGGTGGAGTCTTTGTCAGTCTGCACGAGGGACTGAACCGAGAGCGCACCGCTCCGGAGAAGGTGGTTATTTCCCGCCTCTCTCTGGCGTTGGAAGGCCAAGATGTTTCGTTTGAGGAGGGGCGCATAGCTAGGCTGGCACTTGAGGCTGGTTTCGCCTCTCTGGAACGGCGAACTATCAACATGCTTTTTGGTGAAAATGAAGTAGCAATCCTGCGTAAGTCCGGGACATTGACGGAAGGCACGGTATGAACATCCGTCCGTGCGCGTTCGCTCTTCTTCTTGCTTGGGTGGTCTGCGGGGGCTGGACTATCTCTGTCGCGGCGCAACCTCCGCTACGCCTTGCTGGTCCACCCGTGCGCGAGGCCATTCCGCTAGTGTTAATGCGCACTCTACCTCCTCACGTACCAGGAAGGGAAGGGGCCGTGTTCACGCCCTGGAATTCACCGGAGCAGCTTCGCGCTCTCATCGCCAAAGGTAAGGTGGACGTGGCACTCATGACGGTGGCGTCCGCCGCCGCGTTGCACAACAAGGGAGTGCACTGCACTGTAGTGGCCGTATTTTCCGGTCCAGCCTGGATTGTTTCCACGAATCAGGAATTTTCTAGCGTGGACATGCTGAATGGGGAGGAGATTCTGTTGCCTTTCGGGCCAGGGGAAATGCCGGAAGTTGTGCTACGCATACTCATGAAAAAACACGGGCTGAGCTTCATGCCCCGCCATGTGGGTAGCGCTCTAGAGGCCGTGGGTATGCTGCGTAGTGGTCGTGCAAAGCATGCCTTCTTGGTGGAACCGGCGGCAGGAAAGGCCATGTCTGCCCTTGGAATTCAGATTGATACCTCAGGAATTCCCGTTTTGGGATGTCTGGATATCCGTGCACTGTGGGCCGAAACGTTTCCTCAGTCACCATATATGCCGCTGGGGGCGCTTACCGTCTTTGGTTCACTGGCGGACAGTCAAGAGGCTCTAACTGCCATCCGTACGAGTTATGTAGAGGGAGTGAGCCATGCTAGGGAGCACCCCCGCATGGCACTTGAAACTACGGGCGATGTTTTTCCTGTTTTAGGCAGGAGTCTTGAAGGAATGAATGTAGAGCGGGTTTGCGACATACGCATTATGGACAGCGACCACGCAGCGATGATGGCGACTTTTTTCCTCACCCGGTTACTTGAAGTTTCTCCGGCCTCTGTTGGAGGGCGTATGCCTGGAGAAGACTTCCTGAGGTTGTCCGATGCGCGCCACTGATATGTTCTGGGGGCTTTTGGGCTGCGGTGTTCTTATAGGAGCATGGGAGGTTGCGGCGCGGGGCTGTCAGGGATTTGTTATGCCATCGCCAGCGGCGACGCTTATCGCCCTGTGCGACATCCTTTCACAGTCAGACTTCTGGCGCGATGACTTCCGCATCAGTTTTGAGCGTTTTGTGTGCGGTATCGCTTTAGGTGGAGGTGCGGGGATCTGCTTAGGGCTGGCAGCTGGGTTTTACAAACAGCTGCGTTTGGCGCTTACCCCCGCCCGCTGGATGCTTTCCAGCGTGCCTGGCGTAGTTGTGGTCATGCTCGGCATGCTTTGGTTCGGTATTGACTCTGAAATGGTGATTTTCGTTGTGGCCCTAACGGTAGTGCCAACGGTGTACGTAGGTGTTGTGGAAGGTATCCGATCCGTGGATTCCGGGCTGCAAGAAATGATCGCCGTTTACCGCATTACCCGCTTACAACGCTTCTGGCATGTGTATCTTCCAGCTATCACAGCACCCTTACTCTCAAGTTCCATTATCGCCCTCGGGGGAGGGATGCGTGTAACCATTCTGGCGGAAACTATAGGTGCCACCTGTGGGCTAGGCCATGCTTTAGCTATCGCCAGAACCAATCTGGATACTGCGGCGCTTTACGCTTTGGCGCTGGTCAGCATGCTTCTAGTGGGTGTTCTTGAGGCGGCTCTGCTGTTGTTGACCAGACACAACACATCTCAGAGGAAGGCAAGATGACTTCTCTGGTGCTTTTTTCTCAGGTGGGTTTTGCCTACGCAAGACATGATGTTTTGCGTGACCTTTCCCTACAGCTGGATCCTGGAGAAGTAATAGTTTTGCAAGGTTGCAGCGGAGTAGGCAAGTCAACTTTATTGCGTCTGGCGGCGGGCATTTTGCGTCCCACAAGTGGATATGTCCACATCGGAGCGCAACGCATTGGTGTTGTCTTTCAGGAACCCCGTCTGCTGCCGTGGAGAACCGCACTCCAGAACGTCATGCTACCTTTACTCAGCTTGGGGATGGATCCCGCCCAAGCCGGACAAAAGGCGACGAATATGCTGGAACATATGGGGTTAGCCCATTTTCTGGAGGCGGTGCCCGAGGAACTCTCCGGCGGCATGAAACAGCGCGTTTCACTGGCGCGAGCGCTAGCTGTGGATCCGGAACTATTGCTTCTCGATGAACCGTTTGTCGGTTTTGATCCCGCTCTACGCGCCGAAATGAAACGATATTTGGCTGATTTCCTTTTCCGATCTAGAGCTGGAATGATGCAGATTGCACATGATCCTGAAGATATATTCATAAAAACGGCACGCATTATGACGTTGGATCAACATGGTGTCGAATGCCGTCAAAAAGGACACAAATATGAAAAACATGGAACCGTTCTGGATGACGCTTCAGAGTTTTAGAGATGACACATTTATCGTGCAGATGCTGATCATCGTTGCGTACTTGGGCATATTGTTTCTGATTGCCAAGCGAGAGGGAGCCAGAACTGATGCTATCGTCAAGGTCATATTAAGTAGTATATTTATTTTTAACGGTATCGCCTGCTTTTTGATGTACTTCAGTGAACTACCCATGGCGAAGTTTTTTGCTGGCCCTCTGTATCTAGCTATTGGTTATCTATTTCTTATAGATATTATGGCTAGAAGAATTCATTTTACCTTCAATGTTTCTCCATTGAGACGATTCTTAGCATTCATCTTTGTCATTCTTACTTTTTTATTTCCAGTATTCGGTATGCTCAGTGGGCATGGCATGATTGCACTACCTGGAGTGCCGTGCCCATTAGCAATCTTTACACTGGCTCTTCTCAGTGCGGCAATGCCACGTGTGGATAATATCATTGTTTTTATGTTGCTTGCCTGGGTTCTGGTCAATATTCCTAAGATTTTTGGACATGTTGGATGCTACGAAGAAATAATCCTCATTCTGGCTGGTGCGTACGTGCTTGGCCTGAACAGAATCATGCCAGAGAAAAACATCGGAGACGAACATGCTTCGACATGAGCTCTTATCAAAACCGAAGTTCGAAGTTACCCCACGCTCCATGGTGAAACGGCCTGTAGAATGTGTGGACGCCGGAAGCGCCTATTGCCCGTGCCAACTCGCGGAACTTGGACAATGTATAGAGTGCTCACTGCTACGCGGTGAAGGCGAATGCCGTTGCCATTGGGCCGGATCGTGCATTTTGTCTCACAGCCAATGGGGTAGAGGTAAGGTCCGGCAAAGCTGCAAGTTTCCAATCCTTCAGCAATGGGAGCGCCATGAAGGTGCAATAATAGTTGCCGTACGAGTTACGCCGTCCCTAGCGGCTGAGCTGCGTGCGCCAGGAAGCTTTGTTTTCGCTCGTGGTAACGAAAATCCGCATTTTGATACCCCTATTGCCGTTGTTAGAGCATACCCAGAAACACAAACTATCATACTTGCATATAGGGTAATCGGGCCGAAGACTAGAAGTCTGCGTGGATCCGGAACTGAATTGTGGATACGTGGCCCGTACTGGAATGGAATAACGGGTCGTAGGCGTATTACAGCGACGAGGGGCGAATCCTGCCTTCTTGTGTCCGGTGGCATCGCAGCTTCTGTCCTTCCCAATGTCGCTGATTCACTGCTACGTGGCGGAAATCAAGTCACTGTGGTGCTTGGAAAACCAGAATGCGCATTTATAAGGGAATTTTTGCCGGAATCTGAGATGCGCATTCTCGAAATGACCTTTCCTGACGAAAAAGAAGCTCTCCATACACTGATGAAGGAAATATCTTGCCAGATGGTGTTCTGTGCTGGAGGTGAGCTTTTGACCAAAATGACGGCGGATATTTCGGCTCGTGCTGGTGTGACTGCATTATTTTTTGGAGCTGTTAGCCGAACCATGTGCTGCGGCGAAGGCATATGTGGAGCATGCCTTGATGTAATTGGTTGTGAACCCATCAGAGTGTGCAAAACACTGCGCTAAGGTGTGATACTCGGTAAGGACGGGCAGAACATGAAAAGTACGGTGATTATTATCGGAGGCGGGTGGGCAGGTTCTGCGGCGGCGCTTGCTGCAAAGCAAGCTGGAGCCGACAGGGTCGTCATTCTGGAGCGTACGGACATGCTTCTTGGCTGCGGTTTGGCAGGTGGAATCATGCGAAATAATGGTCGGCAGACGGCGGCGGAAGAATTGACAGCCATGGGTGCGGGAGGACTTTTCAGCATCACCGACAGTGTCGCGACGCATAAAAATGTTAATTTCCCGGGGCATGCGCATGCTTGGCTCTATTCTACTACTAAAATCGAACCGGCGGTGCGGAATTTTCTGGAAACGTGTGGCATTGAGATACGATTCCGCTCGCGTGTTGTTGAATTTCTGACGAGCGGCTCAACCATTTGCGGCGTGGCGTTGCATGATCTGGCAGAGTCAAGGCTCGAAGGTGACGTATTTGTAGACGCTACAGGCTCGGCGGGTTCGTTGAGCAATTGCACACGATACGGAAACGGTTGCGCTATGTGCGTTCTGCGTTGTCCAATGTTTGGACCTAGGATTAGCCTGACGGCCTGCGCTGGGTTGACTGATTACGTGGGTATGAGACGCGACGGCGAAGTAGGCTCTCTTTCCGGTTCTTTTGAACTCCGTAAGAACTCTCTGTCTGCGGACATCCAAAAGGCATTGAATACGCGAGGGCTTGTCATTGCTCCGTTGCCCAACACCTTGATCAACCGGGAGAAGCTGCGGAGCAAATCCTGCCAGCAATACGCTCTGCAAGAATATGCAGCTAACGTGATCCTCTTGGATACCGGAGACACGGCTAAAATTATGACGCCGTTTTTGTCACTGGAAGATATGCGACACATTGCCGGATTTGAAAACGCCATGATCGCCACGGGGAGCGGATATGCAAATTCGGTACGCTTTTTGTCTAGAGCCCCTCGGAATAACTCTCTAAAAGTGGACGGCTTTCATAATCTTTTCTGCGCCGGTGAAAAATCTGGATTTTTTGTGGGGCACACCGAAGCTATAGCGACAGGCTCTCTTGCCGGACATAACGCAGTGCGGACGTTGCGGGGAAAACACGCAATCACGCTACCGCAAATTCTTGCTTGTGGGGACATTATTCATGCCGAACAGGAAGGCCTTTCTTCTGAGTTGGGCCTCGTAAAACGCTATACATTTTCTGGAGGAGAGTATTTCGACAGAATGAAAGTAAAAGGTCTTTACACAACACAGATGAGTGAGATTGCTAATCGCGTTCGTGAGGCGGACTGTTACGGAATATTTGTAAACAGACCTTAATAGAATAGGAGTTTTGAGCATGACGAGTCAACACACAACACGCTGCTTTTTCGGCTGCAATGCAGGCAGTGGTTTTCACACCTTTTTTAACTTTTTACCCAGGCTTGAAGGAGCACGTATTATTATTGTCAAAGGTGGACCAGGGACGGGAAAATCTACGTTCATCAGTGCCATTGGAGAGACTTTTGCTCAACAGGGTTATGATCTGGAGTATCAGCATTGCTCCCTTGACCCTCAGTCGTATGACGCCGTTGTCGTTCCGGCATTGAAAGCCGTAGTCACTGCTGCCACCGGTCACCATGTCTTTGATCCCAGAAATCCCGGTGCAGTGGATGAAATTCTCAACCTTGGCGACCATTGGGACACCGAAAGAATCCGTCAGCACTCCAAAGAAATTATAGAAATCAACCAGGAAGCGGAGAGGCTTTTCCGTAAAGCTTTCCGGGTCTTGAACGCAGCCAGACAGTTCCTTGCCAATGTGGAAGATATTCATATTGCCCACCAAGATCCTAGAGAGCTGTCCGCTGTAGCAGAGCATCTCATTGCAGACGCTCTTCTTCGCTCCAACTCGGAAATGTACGGAGCGGAACGCCATGCCTACATTTCTTCCAATACACCGGAAGGAGCCATTCACAACATCGCCAGCCTGCTGCGCCCAGAAACTACGGCTTTGGCTGTGAAGGGAGAAGCGGGCATGGGCCGGACAAAAATTCTGGCGGACGTGGCCGAAAAAGCGAAACTCCGTGGTTTTGATGTGGAGTATTACCACAGACCCATTGACCCTCATCTGCTGGATCACGTGCACATTCCCGCACTGAACATTCTGGTGACAACGCAACCTGACGAGTTGCCGACGCAGGTTATCAAAGAATCCTTTACGCTTCAGGGAAAGAATACCAAACGTCCAACCGGGCTTCAGGACGAAATTTCGGAAAATATGGCCCGATATGAACAGACTCTTTCCCTTGCAATGCAAACCCTGGCGCAGATCAAAGCAGAACATGGCGTTCTTGAAAAATATTACATTGACAGCATGGATTTTGACGGGGTCAGCAAGCGCCTTGCCGCAACCATAGACTCCATTGCACGGCAGGCGAGCGTATCTGGACAGGCAAACTAACTTGGTTGTGAGCTACATCCGGCATAGGGCTTCGCGCCCTGCCGGATGGCTTTTGACCGTCATAGCTGACTGCGTTCAGCGCGCGGAAGACCCCTTACACGAATTTTAAAATCGTAATTATTGAGCCGTATCATCAGAAAACGCAGCGCAGTATTAGAGATGCTCGCGGGACTTCAAAATACAATTGGGGGAGGAACAGCGGATGGATTCCATGCTTCAGGCCGTGTTGCAGGCCAGTATTGTTTCTAAGTGCGTATTAGTATTGCTTTTGTTTATGTCTGTAGCGAGCTGGGCATATATGGCCGCCAAGTGGTTGACCCTGCGTGCTGCACGACGGCGTACCAGACAGGGACTCTGCGCCTTTGACGATGCAGGTGCATTGGCTTTTGCCTTGCCTTTGGTGGAGAGCGATAAACGCTCCCCCCTGTATGGCATCACTTGCCGAGCTGTACGAGAATTCAATCGCATCACCCGCACTGGCGATGCTGAGCGCCTGCTCAACGACAACGTCCGCCGCGCCCTACACTTCGGTATTGCCGAAGAAATGGCACACCTCAAATCTTCGTTGGCGCTTTTAGCTACTGCGGCCAACACTGCTCCCTTCATCGGCCTTTTCGGTACGGTGTGGGGCATCATGCACTCCTTCCATGCAATTGCCTCCCTGAAAAGCGTTTCCTTGGCAACAGTCGCTCCCGGCATTGCCGAAGCGCTCATTGCTACGGCGGTGGGGTTGTTCGTCGCCATCCCTGCGGTGTGTGGTTACAACATCTTCCGTGCGCGCCTTACAAACATTGAAGGCGTGTGTATCAACTACGCGGGACAGCTTTTGAACCGCATGCAGCATGAGGTTAACGCTTATCAAGACGGCATCTCATTTGCGGGGGAAAGGTAGCCATGTCTTCCTCTGATGACGATTTTGTGGCCGATATCAACGTGACTCCTTTTGTGGATGTGATGCTGGTACTGTTAATCATTTTTATGGTTACGGCACCCATGATGACTGAAGGTCTAGATGTGGATCTGCCGCAAGTACAAGCTGCGGAGGTACTGCCCACGGAAGATGATCACATGATTTTGAGTATCAAAAGCGACGGAGCGCTGTTCCTGGATGAATATCCCACGACCATGGCCGACTTGGATTCTCTGCTGAGGCGTACCGTACTTGCTCTGAACAAACAGCTTTTCCTGCGTGCTGACAAGGCAGTTCCGTACGGTGTGGTGATGGAAGTCATGGGCTGCATCCGGGCAGTCGGCATAACTAACTTGGGCATGGTGGCGGAATCTGGGGGTGGGCTGGCATCCGAAGATGCCGAGAAGGTGCAGTCCGACATAAAACCTGCAACGGGCATGACTTCGCAATGACCTCTATGAGCTTTTTCCAACGTGCCGCGACCGTAGTATTTTCCCTACTTCTACATGGCTTCATAGCCATAGCCGGATTCTTTTTCGCAAGCACCGAAATCTTGCCGGAAGAGAAAGCCTATCGCGTTTCACTCGCTGAGTTTGCTCCGGCTCAGACCTCTATTGCTCCGGGACAGGAAAAAAAGACAACTTCAGCATCTGCGGAACCTCAACCTAAAATGCCGATTAGGCCAGTGGAGCCGGAAGTCGCCCCGACTCCGCCCAAACCGGCACCGGTAGTTCCTGCGAAACCAGTGACTCCCTCGCGCCCCAAGCCTAAGCCCCAAAATCGTACCATAAAGCAGACGCAGGACACAGAGAACCGAACAGAACAAGCTTCCGCCCAGAAGTCACAAACAGCCACGATGTCACAAAATTCGACAGAAACTGGCGGCGGTACGGCGCAGGGAGCAGCGCGTACCATGGGTGACCTGAGCGTATACGCTGAAGACGTCGTGGATCAACGTCCGTCCATTTCTCGCAGAGTGATGCCCGAATACCCGAACAAGGCCCGACGGATGAACATGCAGGGACAGGTGGTGGTTCAACTTGTCGTGGATGTTTCCGGCAAGCCACAACAATGTACCATTTACTCTTCTAGCCCCACAGGCGTCTTTGATGAAGCGGCACTGGCTGCGGCCCGGCGAACACGGTTCCTTCCAGGAAAGGTCAGAGGTCAACCGGTTAATACAATTGTTCTGATTCCTTATAAATTTTCTCTACGATGAAAATTTAATGAATATAGCCTGATAAGGCATCTTATCTATCGCCCAAGCTGCTGCGCACGGCAAGGCATCTCATAAGCATCCCGCATCGTAAATGCGTTTGGTGCCTCTGTGCGGCAGCCATGGGAGAAACGGACGGGCTGTTTCTCGCTTGTGCCCTTAATGACCGCTTGTAGTAATACTGGCGGTTTTTTTGTGAGTATCAGCATTGTTGCGGTATGCAGAAACTCCAAAAGGAGTTTTTCATGGACAAAAGCAATCTTGAATTTGAAGATCTGGAAAAAATTTGCCGTGAAGTCATTAGTAGAGTTCTACACACATGCGAATTGGAACTTCTCAATAATAATGATGAAGTAAAAGCTCTACCATTCGCTGCAATGGCTGTGAAAGAATCTATCTTGACATTTTTGGCCCTAATTAATTCTAAAAAAACGTAAATAGCTCCTAACAGTGCCTACGGAGGTAGGCACATCAAATTGCACTGCTCTCAACCTAGGCCACAAAATATTTTTATACCATACTATCATATCGATATAGACAATGAAAACTGCATTATCTCGTTATCTCTCCATATTTTTCTGCTGTTTTTGAATGTGCTCTTCATCCAACTTTTTTTCTCGACGCATAATTTTATTCCCCTTTATCCACAGACTGTTCCCCCATTTTTTTTGAGCATAGCGGAGGGCGACATGCCGGATGGAGGCATTTTTGTTTGAAAAGAAGAGTTCCTTTCCGCTGTCCAGAATCCTCCCACCACCAGGTAGGAAAAAAACAATTATTCCCTTGTGATCTACTGTTGCCGAGAAACCACGTATGTGTGTTATTTCCTCGGCGGCAAGCTGTTCCATACGTAACAGAGCCAAAAGCTGTTTCTTTCCTTTGCCGCTCATGATTTTATTATCCAAGGCAGCTAATTCCTTGGCTGCGTATTTAGCCTGCATTTCCGCACGACTCATTGTTGGTTGCTCTTTACCGTGCAGTGCCCATTCCTTAATCGCGGAGTCTTGCGGAACGCGATCCGGCTCCGCTATCTTCAGCTTGGAACGTAAAATGGCTAAAGCGATTTCATTGCCCTGACCAGCCTTATATTGTAGGAAACCATTCCATGAAGTGAAAGGAACCTTTTCACGTATGTCCTCACAAGTAGATTGAAACGGCAGCTTGGCTCTGGCGATTTCTTCTGCCTCATGCTTGCGGGCCAGTTGCAGCAGACCAAGGCGGTTCTTTTTTGCTATGTTCAGCCGTTCCAATTCCCTGCGTTTGGCCGCCCACTTTTCCCTGATTGCCGCAAGTGCTGCGTTTTCCCTTTCTTTGATGGTAGCCAGTCCGGTTTTCCGGTCTTTAATGCCCTGCTGATATTCCGCGTACAAAGCGCCTCGTTCTGGAGCGCGATGCAAGGGGGTCGCCTGATACCGGCTTTGCTCTGGTATTTTTTCCAAGTCCCGCGCTGGAAGGTACCTCCCGAACTTTCCCTCCAGCTTTTTCAGTGAGAAGGCTCTGTCTACTGCGCTGACTTTTACGGTATGCTGCTGATTATGGCGATCAGCCAAAATCAGACCGTTCCCGTGTGGTTTTATCACCAAACCATGCCGGGCAAGCCCCTCATGGAGCGTTTGCCAATCCGTTGCTGTCGCCAAAACATACAAGATGGTGTCTCTCTGGTCCTTAGCATACGATTCAAAGGATTGTTGGCCTGTGTGGGCTTCAATGAGGGCAGCTTTTGCGCCCACTGACCGCTGTTTCTCTTTGTTTCGGCCATTATCAACCACAAGACCGTATTCCTGCTCCAGCTCCCGGCATAAAGTGTCCCGCTTCCAGTAATCGCGGAAAGGCTCATGTCGGGTATGTTTTTCCGGGTGGATCATGTTGTAGGCTATGTGCATATGGAGATTGGCGGTGTTTTTATGGACGCCACAATGCCGCTGATGCTCGGTATAACCCAACGCGGCGGTAAAGCGTTCTTCAATGGCCATGAACACCTCCGGCGTCAATTTTGCCTCGTCCTCCAGGCGAAAGCTGATCACAAGATGGTAGGTTTTGTTTTTCGTGGTGCGGACGTTTATGGCCTGAACGTCCATGGCCTCGGCAATGCCGTTCTGGTAATCATCATCCCCAAGGCATCCGGCGCACCAGCGCATGAGACTTTTTTCGCCTTCATGCCCGGCATCGGCAATGTACTCGGCAAGACGGGCGTAGTTGTCATTTTGGGGGCTGATATCCACTTTTTTGCTGATCATCGTATGCCCGCTATGGCCTGCTGAACTTCCCGCTGCCGGACGTCCAGTTCATGTAAAAGACGGTGAACTGTCAGCCTGTCCGCGCCATTCGCCAATGCCTGTTTCACCAGCCCGCCAAGTCTGCCAAGGTCGCCTTTGAGCCGTCGTAATTCAATCCTTGCCTCCTGATGTTCCAGACTTGGGACGGAAAATCCAAGGCACACCCTTTTGCTGAACGTGGAAAGGGACAGCCCTGCCTTGCTGGCCGATGCTCTGATCTGTGCGTGTTCCTCTGGGGTCAGATAGGTTCTGAGAATCAATTTTTTGCTCGGCACAAGGAGCCTCCTGAATTTTGGAGGCTCTTAGGCCTGCATAGTGACGATAAACGAGCCAAGCGTAGCGCCTGCCACGCTCTGGGTCTGGGGAATGGTATTTGCCCACAGCTTTCCAGTTCAGGCCGTAGCGGGCGATCTCTTCCGCAAGTATCCATGTACCCCAACTCTCATTGATGGCCGGGTCGAGCAGTGATAACGGGTCTATGCCGTATCGCTCCATCCACCATGAGTTTATCTGCATTTTACCAACGTCAAAAGACAAGCCAGCCGCAATCGCCTTTTGTATGAGCTGTTTCGCTTTCTCCCGCGTGGCAGGGTAGTAGGATCTTCCGGCTATATTGACCGTAAAAGGGTTTAGGCCGGATTCCTGAAGGGCGATAGCTTCTACCAGTTGGGCGGGCGGCTCTGGCGTGGCGTAAAGTTCCGCTGCGACTGCTGGTGTATACAGACAAAGCAGAACGGCTAGCGTGAATGCCATCTTCATGGGGTCTGCCTCTTGTTTTGGCGTTGAGCGGAACCGCGAATAAGCAGCCCCGCAGGGCAGGACAGGAATGGAGCCGCCGGAAGGTGGGTACACTTCCTCTGTCCTGTCCTCTTAAATGCCAATACAGTAGCACAGGAAAAAACATTTAAGAATACAAGCACATAAGTTATGCTTACTTATTCTTGGCTATGGCTATGGATTACTGTCTATGCTTGGGGATGCAGAATTATGGCTGCGCTTCATCAAAGTATGGCAAAATATGCCTGTGTAAGCGTGACAAGTTGCCACGAGTTAAACTGCCAATTCCCCAGACGCCGTCTGGAGGATTCTGCCAAGGGAACTAAGCAGCCCCAGAAACGAGCCTATTACTATTCACGGAACGCAGGTAGATGACTTGAAGAGCGTTATCAGCTAATTTAGCAGCAGGTTGCTGCAAAATTTAGGAAGATACTGAGTCGATATGAAAGACAAAGAATTGAGCTTTGCTCCACAGGGCTATGACGCCCTTTTAGAAAGCCTGAAAGCCCGCGTCCACAAGGCTCGCATGTCCGCTGCCTTGGCTGCCAACTCGGAGTTGGTAACCCTGTATCTGGATATTGGCCGGATGATTCTTGACCGCCAATCCGCCGAGGGGTGGGGAGCCAAGGTTATCGAAAGGCTTGCCACGGATCTCCGGGCGGCATTTCCCGACATGAAGGGTTTTTCACCAAGAAATTTCGCCTATATGCGTAAATTAGCTAAACTTTGTTCAGAAACCCCAATTTTGCAGCAGGTTGCTGCAAAATTACCTTGGGGGCATACTCTTGTCCTCATTGACCGGCTAAAGGCCGATAATGAACGCCTTTGGTACGGGCTGCAAACGATTGAGCATGGCTGGTCACGCGCCGTCCTGCAAATACAGATTGAAACCAGGCTCCATGAACGGCAAGCCCAGCTTCCGAAAGTAAGTAATTTCAAAGATCGGCTGCCGGAAGCACAGTCGGACATCGCGCTGGAAGTCCTGAAAGACCCGTATATTTTTGATTTCCTGTCAGTGGGCGAAAAAGCGCATGAACGGGAGATTGAACGTGATTTGGTTCGCCATATCACAGAATTCCTGTTGGAACTCGGTAGCGGCTTTTCCTATGTCGGCAAGCAGGTACACCTGGAGGTTGCCGGGGAGGACTTTTATCTGGACTTGCTTTTTTACCACCTGAAATTGCGGTGCTATGTGGTTATCGAGTTGAAGGCCGGGGCTTTCAAGCCGGAATATGCAGGCAAGCTGAATTTTTACTGCTCTGCGGTGGATGACATGCTTCGCCACGGGAACGACAATGCGACAATAGGGCTGCTCCTTTGCAAGGAAAAGAACGGCCTCCTAGCCGAGTATGCGCTCCGGGATATGAACAAAGCCCTGGCTGTTTCGGACTACCAGTTGACTCGCGCCATACCGGAAAATTTGAAGCCCAGCCTGCCGACCGTGGAAGAAATAGAGCAAGAGCTGACGCCAGAAAGGTAACTATTTTGCCATTACTTTAGGGGGGAGATTTGAATATTTCTCGAATAAAAATTGAAAACTTCCGGAACTTTGCCGATTTTGATGTCACGCTAAACGGCAATATTGTTGTAGTCGGAGAGAATCGTGTGGGTAAAAGCAACCTGCTATATGCTCTTCGCCTACTGTTTGATCCAAGTTTGCCAGATAGTGCGCGACAACTCACTTTGGCAGACTTCTGGGACGGGTTGGACGATATCGGCCCAGAAGACAAAATAACCATCCTGGTCGAAATTTTGAATTTCGAGAGTGATCTTGACCTATTGGCCGTCCTTACAGATTTTAGAACCGATCATGACCCCCAGACGGTGCGGCTAACCTATGAGTTTCGCCCTAAACCTGGCCTTGAAAAGGAGCCAGCGTCTGAAGATGACTACGAATTCATCTGTTATGGCGGTGAAAGTGAGACTAAACGATTTGGCCACGATTTACGGCGTCGCATACGAATGGATTTACTCCCAGCCTTGCGGGACGCAGAGGGGGAGTTAGCAAATTGGTATCGTTCCCCATTGAGGTCGCTCATCGAGAGAGCTTTTAGTCGCATCGACCGTGAAGATCTCGATGAGATTAGAGAAGCTATTGAAAATGCAACGGAAAAACTCACAGAATTTGAGTCTGTAGAAGCACTTGAAGAGCAACTCAAAGCGCTTTTCACAGATATGAGCGGCCCTAAGCAGGACGCGAAGCTGAGCTTAGGTGTCGCAACGACAGGCCTTGCTCATATCTACCGGAATATCAAATTGTTGATTGATGAAGGGCGTCGTACAATTTCTGATGCGAGCTTAGGTTCTGCAAATTTAATATTTCTCACTCTTAAATCTTTAGAGCTAAAGCTTCAAATTGATGAAAACAGGCGAGATCATACTATTTTCTCCATTGAAGAACCAGAAGCCCATCTGCACCCACATTTACAACGTTCAGTTTATCGACATCTTTTCACAAATTTCGCCAATGCAGAAAATCAAAATGCGTTATCAATCGTTCTTACAACTCATTCTCCTCATATCACAAGCATTGCTCCGCTACGCTCTCTACTCCTGCTGAAAGATACAGAAGCTGGAACAGTGGGGCACTCAACGGCTCGCATTTCTTTGACCGAGGCAGAAGCAGAAGACCTTGAACGCTATCTCGATGTAACTCGTGCTGAAATGCTTTTCTCTCGCGGGATAATTCTTGTTGAAGGAGACGCCGAGAAGTTTCTACTTCCTGTTTTCGCTGAAACACTGGGCCATAATCTCGACCATCTTGGCATAACTGTCTGCTCCGTAGCCGGAACGAATTTTGCCCCTTACGTAAAATTTCTTAGTTCACTGGAAATCCCTTTTGCCGTCATTACAGATTGGGATCCAATTAAAGGGAAATCTCCTCTCGGTATAAACCGAGCAAAAAAATTAGTTCTGCTGGCAGAGAACATCAAGACCGGCGCACTTCCTCAAGCTCTCTACCAAGAACTTGAGCAGTTAATTCAAGATAATATTGATGAATTTAGCCATCGATGTGATTCGTTAGGCGTATTTACAAATTTTCACACACTGGAAGTTGATCTATTTGTAGAAGGTTTTTCAGAACAGATTATTGATACTCTTAATGAACACAGTTGGAGTGATGAAAGGAAATCTTGGATTGAGGAATGGGCTAATGATACGGACACATTGAATACAGACAACTATCTAAAACTGATTGAAGCAATCGGCAAGGGGCGTTTCGCACAGCGCCTAGCGTCACGTATAGGTGGGATAGAACCTCCAGAATATATTCATAACGCCATTGCGTATGTGGTTAGCCGTGTCTAATAGTGCCCTATATCTACGCGTTGCGGAAGATCTGCGTTTAAACAAAGGCCAATGGGCTGCTTATGAGTCGCAGGGTAATTGTGTGGTTTTGGCTGGCCCAGGAAGTGGCAAGACAAAGACTCTGACGCTCAAGCTCGCTCGTATGCTGATGGAAGATGTCCAGACTCCAAGAGGACTTGCCTGCATCACCTACAACAACGAATGCGCGAGAGAGCTTGAAGAACGCCTTGGAGCACTTGGAATTGAGCCAGGAAGACGGGTGTTCACTGGAACAGTACACTCTTTCTCACTTACCCAAATTATTCTTCCCTATGCAAAGGTGGCTCAGATGGGGCTGCCTGATAATTTTAAGATTGCCACTCGTGCGGAGCGAAGGGTGGCTTTAGAGCGTGCGTTTGTTCGGGTTATCGGGGGGCCAGAAAATCCACATGATTGGGATTTTCGTATGGGGATTTACCGACGATCTGTCATTGATAGGAACTGTGAGGAATGGAGGGGACGTGACCCTCAACTAGCTCAGCTTGTAGAAGCCTTTGAAAAAGAATTACGCGCGTTAGGTCGTATCGACTTTGACGACATGCCCTTGCTGGCAATTCGTGCTTTACAGCAACATGCTTGGTTACGGGACGCGTTACTTGCAAAATATCCCATTCTTATTGTCGATGAATATCAGGATTTAGGATTAGCTCTCCATCATATGGTGATGGAGCTTTGTTTCAATACGGGCATGCGCCTGTTTGCAGTGGGCGATGTTGACCAATCTATTTACGGGTTTACGGGTGCAGCCCCAGAGCTGCTCCAACAACTTTCAACTCATGATGATGTAGAAACCATCAGGCTCAGGCTAAACTATCGATGCGGCTCTCGCATTGTCACTGCCTCAACTTACGCTCTTGGAGAGGAGAGAGATTATGAGGCGGCAAAAGAGACGGGGGAAGGGACAATCTACTTTCATTCGCAGAGTGGCTCCTATCAGGAACACGCCTCTTTCCTCTGCTCTACTCTCTTACCTGAAATACGGGCACGCCTTCCCCATCTGAAACTTGGTGATATTGCCGTTCTCTATCCTGCTGCATATATAGGCAATAACGTTGCTGAGGCGGCTCAGGCAGCCGGATTCTCAATACTCAGAAGTGATGGGAATGCGCTTTATCCACGTGGAAACCGTCTTATGCGCTGGCTAGAGCAATGCGCAGAGTGGTGTTGCGGTGGATGGCAAACCGGCTCGCCAAGATTTGGACGCATAGTTAATGAGGGGGAACGCCTATTTTCGGAGGCTCTCTCAACTGAGGATGCACGGCTTTTTTTTCAGCAAAAGTTGATAGATGTGTTGTGGAGACAAAGAAGCGAGTCAGAAATTTTAGCGCATTGGCTTCAAAATTTATACAACATATTGCTCAGTGACTTGGTGAAAGTGTGTCGAACTATGGAAGATGATGCCGATATTTTAATCACTTTCATTGAGCGTTGCTTGGCTGGCGATTGCCAAAGTATGAGTATCAGCCAATTTGCAGGTCAAAGTTCCGGGCAAGATAGCCTCAATCTTTCAACACTACACAGCTCGAAGGGGCGAGAATTTGCAGTTATTGTCATGTTTGGCATGGATGCGGGGCGGCTACCACGAAGGAATGCAACACGCCGTGAGTTAGTCGAATCGCGGCGGCTTTTCTATGTTGGCCTTACTCGTGCGAAGGCGGAAGTACACATGATGTTCTCAGCCAGTAATCCGTCACAATTTGTATCTGAGCTTCAGGGTCGCCTTGCTGAATAAAGATCAATTTCGTAAGTCACCATCCTTCGTTACGGTCGAGAAAGTCTTGGAACCTTTCATGTTCAAGCTCATCATCATGATAGTACTCAATAGCGCCATCCCCGTAGCGTTTTGTTATCCATGTCTCAAACCCAGCATCATATCTAGCGGACTCACGAGCAATAAAGCTCCTTTCCCGGCCACGCTCAGCCCTTTTAACATCTTCATTCCCATGGCATTCTTCGAAAACAACTAAAACATCTTGCCGTTGTTCCCTTTTTAATGTGTGATAATGCAAATGATGAACTTGTATCTCGTCAGTGCGCCAATTCCACCCACAAATATCACAGAGAAATCGACTTTCTGGATCGTCGAAACGTGAGCGCTTTTCAGATGTTTCATTGCCATGGATAAACTCCATTCGTTTCTTTTTCCATTCTAGAGAACGAATATAGTCATCATATTCTTTGCGTAGGTGTTTTGGTACATTTGCCATATCTATCACCAACATATCATCATAGCATTTATATGCCAAAATTTGGCATATAGTGTTTTCTTAGTGCTATAATTTATGTTCAGCAATGGGCATTTCTGTGGAAAAGATATGGAATCCACACGGATGGATGCCCAAGTTAAACCTGCGGCCAACACCTAGCTCTAGGTAATCTCCAAAGTCAGCTGCACTTGTAATGTCTAGCCCTTGCGCCAGCATCTGTATTTCTTCTAATGAGCAAGGATCCATTTCTATATTTTTTTTACAGAACAATGGTGTTGTTTTTTTGAGTTTTTCGACTCCATTTCGCCAGATTTCAATACTGGTAGAACTCACCTTAATAGTTAACCCTCCGACGAACTGAACAATTCCATTTTTTTCAGATATAAAAATATTCTGAATCGTTTTTCCCTGCACGCAGGTGTACATTTCAATAAATGAGCTGGCCCAATTCTCAGGCATTGTCAAAAAGCGCCTGTCCCGAATGGCTTCTTCGTGTCCTTCAAAATCACTGACCAAGTTATAAACAAAGTCGAAAAATGTCGGGGCGTAGCCCAAATCGTCAGCACAAATATGCACGCGATTTTTTAATCCATTCAACGCCCTACTAAACATTTGAAAAAACGTCTCTTCACTAAATATTAGCTGCTTTCCCTTGATCGGAGGGATGAGCCCTATATTATGAGCACTAGCCCAAGCTTCACAGCCACTTGTAAACCCTGTAGGCGACAATACGAGTCCCAAATATGTTGTGCCGTCCGCATATTTATTCATGGTTTGTACAACGGAGCACCATTCCTGTACGTGGGCTGGCGCAGCGCGGCTTGTAAAAAGCTTACAGCTTATTAGTAGGACTATATTGGGTTCAGATGCAAACTCTATGGCTAGAACGTCTATCTCTTTTTTGGGAGGGCCTTGAAATGAGGCAACTTCAGGAAATAGTGCATTCTCAATTTGAATTGTTTTATTGTGATCAACCTTGGCCGAGTGTCCTAATATCTCTGATGCTATTTTGAAGGCCTTCTCTTCGAGTATATTTTTGAATTTCATTTGAATACCTTCTCGCCAGAAGCTAGTATCATTCCAGGAGTGAGTTTTTCAGCTCTCACCTTTTTTAAAACATTACCGTCACGCACAACAAAAATTGAATCTTCCGTAACGGACAAGACTGTAGCGCCTATTTGTTTTCTTAGCATTTTTTTAGCGAATCGAGGGCGACGAATTTCTGTAATACGTTGTGCTAAGAACTCGCCGCTTTCTGTTGGTTTCAGATTATAAAGATCAAGATCGCCAACATATAATACGAGCCCAACTTCATCATTAACTAAAACTCTTTTTTCTTCATTTTTGAGAGTTTGAACAAGTTCATCTAAATCCACTCGCTCGCCAAATTTATTAACAATGATAAATTGTTCCACAGGGCTAGCCATTTTTGGCCTCTTTTTTGTCAACTGCCGGAATGTTCTTCAAAATATTTGAGATTTCTTGTTCAGACATTTCATCTGGTTGTTTCTGTTTGCTTCCTTGGACAGGAATTAACCTGGGCTTCCCGTTCTCATCCGCACCGATGATGCATCCAGGATCTCCATCAAGAACAAGTATTTTTATTGTTAGCTCACAGCTCGGGCAAACAACAGATTCTTCTTGAAATGGCGGCATTATGGTAATTCTGCCACCGCAATTGCATGATAATTGAAATGGTTCACCAGTTTTTAAGGCAGCCCCAGCAACAAATGTATAAAGGTCGAATTGAGGTTTTTGCTTTTTTTTCATTTCCCCTCACAGAATGGCATATTGTATTGTGTGTGGTGCAGTTGCAACGGCTAAGCCAATTTTGTGCCCATGACGCGTTTTGCTTTTTAATTTTTTGTCTCTTGGTATTAGTGCGCGACACCTACGGCCCTACCATGCGACACTTATTTTTTATGAGCAAGAGGGGTCAGAGCAGCTGGCAGGAAAAATGGAAACTTTATTAGGTGAGAGTTGATTTTTTTGATTCATTTAGGCCAGAATGACCTATTTGAGGAATGAGAAGCGCAGAGTATCTGGGGTCTTTGTGCTGCCCCTTTTATAGCCTATTTCTAGCTGGCGTCCTGGCCTGGGCTGTATCCCAGTGGATACCCCAAGGCCACGTTGGTTCGCAGCTGGGCCTCACGGGAATCTATCCCCTGGAGGACAAACTCGCTCCATTTCCGGCTCCAGGCGATCCGGCGTTCCATGCGCTCTTCTTCGGCGCGAGGGGAGAGGCGCTGGAAAACACGTCCGACCGGGCTTTTGAATTTATCCCGTATCCGGCCCATGAACTCGGAGAGCTTGCGGTTTGCCTTCTGCGCTTTGCGGCGTAACCTTTCAGACGCCCTGGCCCGCTCTCGGTGCAGCATGGGGCCAAGCCCCAGCCATTCAAAAAGCGCCTCCGTCACTACACGGATGGCCCGGCAGCCGAAGTACATGCCTTCGTCGTTCTGTGTGCGGGGCTGGGTCACTTTCATGAAACCGGCTTCTTTGAAGAGGGCAATGGCCCGCTCACAGCGGCGCTGGCCGATACCCGAATCCCGCACGATAGTCCGCATGTCGATGTCTATGAAGCCGCTGGCCGCCGTTGGAGTGCCCAAACACATGGAAGCCAAGTCAAGGTAGGAAAGGATCGTTTCCAGGACAATCTGGCAGGCTTCCCGGCGTTCTGACCTGGTTCGCCTGTTTGGCTGCGCTTGCAGGGGCGGGCATTTTTTAGGATGAAAATACCAAGCCTTTGCCCGTTCGGCGGCGAGGGAGAGGATGCGCGGCAAGCCGCCTTTTCCTTTTCGGATGGGTTTTGCCGGGGAAAGCCTTGGGTTCTTCGGGTCATGGCCGCAACGGTTTCCGGTCATATTTCTACCCCGCAAGGGGTGGAAACCCGGTGATGCTCGAAATACGCTCGAAAAGCGATTCCGCTGTCATGCTCTAAATAGGCTAGAAAAGCCCTTTGGACGCAAAACAGGAGTTTAAGTGCTTTTTTTGCACCTAAACCCCTGTAATTTATGGAGCCAGCTGCGAGAATTGAACTCGCTACCTGCTGATTACGAATCAGCTGCTCTACCAAGTGAGCTAAGCTGGCAAATACCTGTTTTCTAAAACTTTTTTCGTCACTTTTGCAGTAACTTTTTTCTTCCCGCCAGTTGACAAGCTGGTCTATTACGAATCAGTTGCTCTACCAGCTGAGCTATGCTGGCGCATTGACCGATGGCCAATACAGGGGGAATCAATAGCTTGTCCCCGGTTTAAAGTCAAGCCATTTTCCTTTTGGAGGAATAAAAGGTTTTGGGGACGGCTTGCGGCACCTACGGCGTCAGGTGCGCAGACGGGCCGTAAAGGGAGATTGTGACAAATGGATTACGGACGTTTGAAGGGGCGATCAGGGCTTGATTCTCCACAGGTCTGTCCGTATCCTGTGCGCTGTTTTCCAAACCGTTTCAAACCTGTATTTGCGTGATCAGGACTTTTTCATGACGGACCTTTCTTTTTTTGAACAGGCGATTTCGTTTGTTCTGCATATCGATCAGCACCTTTTCGCACTTGTCGCGGAATATGGGGCGCTGCTGTATCTTTTTCTGTTTATCGTCGTGTTCTGTGAAACCGGTCTGGTAGTGACGCCTTTCCTGCCGGGCGACTCGCTGCTGTTTGCGGCGGGGACCGTGGCCGGAGCCGGGCATCTCAGTTACCCGGTGTGTATGCTTGTCCTGGGGGCGGCGATTTTGGGGGATGCCGTAAACTATGAGATCGGGCGGCACGTGGGGCCGAGCATATTCAGCCGGGAGACACGGTTTCTGAACAAAGAGCACTTGCTCAAGGCCCATGCGTTTTACGAACGGCATGGCGGAAAGGCCATTATCCTGGCCCGGTTCATTCCCATCGTGCGTACCTTTGCGCCGTTTGTGGCTGGGATTGCGCTCATGTCCCCGGTCAAGTTCCTGTCTTTCAACATCACCGGGGCCATCCTCTGGGTGGTGGGGCTGGTTTCCGCCGGGTATTTCCTTGGCAACATCCCGATCGTAAAGAACAATTTCAGTGTCGTCATTTACGGCATCATCATCGTTTCGGTCCTGCCGGTGGTTATCGAGTTCATACGGGCAAAAATCAAGAAATAACATATAATCTGAGGAGGCTCTATGCTGCGTACTCCTGTAGCTGAAGCGCTCGGTGCGGCGTCCGCCGCGTCTGAAATCCGTATCGGCGG
>OLPH01000530.1_pt1 | contig 46609 bp, 36 predicted proteins | sample 1672951 | NCBI WGS metagenome assembly OLPH01 (sample SAMEA3136740, study PRJEB25190) | human gut metagenome | reverse complement strand
GGTGCGCATGATAACTGTAGTCATGGCTCCAAGTGTCTCATGGGCTTGAGACCGGCGTGGATGCCGACGGCACGGATACAGGACGGCGGATTGGTAGACGCGTAGTATTAAGACGGTGTTCGAACGGTCAAGAAAAGAGGAACGAACATGTCGATGAAGGACACGCTGAAGAAAGCCAAGATCGCGGCGATGAAAGCCAAGGACAAGGCCAAGCTCAACCCGATCAACCTGACGTTGGCGGACATCCAGAACCTGGAGATCGCCAACGGTCACGAAGCGACCGACGAGGAAGTGCTCAAGGTCATCCAGAAGGGCGTCAAGACCCGTCGTGAGACCGCCAAACTGTACAAAGACAAGGGACTGGCGGACAAGGCCGCTCCCGAAACCGCCGAGGCCGATTTCCTGGAAACCTTCCTGCCGGCGGCCGCCAGCGACGAGGACTACGCCAAAGCCGTCGCCGACGCCGTGGCAGAAGTGAACCCGGCCGGCCCCAAGGACATGGGTCGCGTCGTCAAAGCCGCTCGTGCCGCGCTTGCCGGCAAAACCATCGATGGCGGCAAGCTGGCCGGTCTGGTCAAGGCCGAGCTCAACAAGTAATCGTCTACGAGCAGCGTCTCTTTCCGCGTACGAAAAGCGGGTCCAAACAACAAACGTTTGGACCCGCTTTTCATAAGGAACGCGAATGTGCTGGCTCAACGCTCGTGATGGTCGATATGGTCGGACACCACGTCGCCGATGGTCTGCACGATCTGCACGAGAATGACGCACAGGATCACGGCCACGGTCATCACGTCGTACTGGTAACGCTGGTAGCCGTAACGGATGGCGATATCGCCCAAACCGCCCGCGCCGACGGTACCGGCCATGGCGGAGAAGCCGAACAGAGTGATGAACGTCAGTGCCGCACCGCGCACCAGCGATGGCAGGCTTTCGAACAGCAGCACCTTGAACACGATCTGCAGGTTGCTGGCACCGAAGCTTTGCGCGGCCTCCACCAGACTGCCGTCCACTTCGGCGAGCGACTGTTCCACCACGCGCGCCACGAACGGAGCCGCGGTGATGACCAGCGGCACGATGGCGCCCGGCACGCCGAGCGAGGTGCCGACAATCAGTCGGGTCAGCGGGATGATGGCCACCAGCAGAATGATGAACGGCACGGAACGCACGATGTTCACGATCCAGCCGAGCACGGTATTGAGCGGTGCGTTCGGACGGATGCCCTTTTTCGCGGACGTGATGAGCAGCACGCCGACCGGCAGGCCGATCACATATGCCAGCAGCGTCGCCACAGCAGTCATGATGATCGTGTCACGCACGCCTTCGACCAGCAGTTCGCCATAATCGGCGATGAATTGCGAAACCACCTGTCCCATCTCACTTCACCTCTTTCTGGGCGGAATCATCGGCCGCCCCATTCTTCGCGCCATCCGCCGTTTCGTGCGTATGCCGATGGTTCGTCACCTTCGCGTCGGCGATCAAAGTCTTCAGAATGTCACTGTGCGGATCGGCGAACAGCGCTTCCGTATCGCCCATTTCCACAATGCGGCCTCCGTCTATCATGGCCACACGGTCGCAGATGTTGCGTGCCACGGACAGCGAATGCGTGATGACGACCAGCGTCACATTAAGTTCACGGTTGATGCGACGCAGCAGGTCGAGGATCTGCGCCGTCGTGGTGGAGTCGAGCGCGCTGGTGGCCTCATCGCACAGCATGATGGACGGATTGTTGGCCAACGCCCTTGCGATGGCCACGCGCTGCTGCTGGCCGCCGGACAGCTGGCTGGGGTAGCGGTCGGCCAGATCAGCCAGACCGACCAGATCGAGCAGATACCGCGCACGTTCCTCACGATTGGCTTTCGGCGTGTGGTTGAGTTCCAGCGGGAAGGTCACGTTGCGCAGCACGGTGCGCTGTTGAAACAGGCTGAAGTTCTGGAAGATCATGCCGATTCCGGCGCGCACGTCCGCCAGCTCCTTGCCTTTCACGCCGGTGATGTCTCGTCCGTCGATGAGCACCTTGCCGGAAGTGGGGCGTTCCAGCAGGTTGATGCAACGCACCAACGTCGATTTGCCCGCGCCGGACGAGCCGAGAATGCCGAAGACCTCACCCGAATCGATGGTCAGGTTAATGTCGTGCAGCACCTCATGCGCTTCGGCGCCACTGCCGTAGCTTTTGTGCAGATGGTCGATCTGAATCGTCATAATGTCCTGTTCCTAATCGTGTTCCATAACAAGAATGCCGCAGGGTAGTATACCTGCGGCATTGAACTCCTACTGCCGAAGCGGGTCTTAGAAGACCGGAACGACAGCGCCCTTGTAGTTCTTGTTGATGTAGTCACGCACCTCGTCGGACTTCAAAGCCTTCTTGAGCTCCTTGGTCTTGGCGGTGTTCTCATTGCCTTCCTTCACCACGAGGATGTTCTGGTAGGTCTTCGCGGCCAGACCGTCGGCCTTCTCGGTGGCTAGCGTGTCCTTGGTCGGGTCGAAGCCGGCCTGGATGGCGTAGTTGCCGTTCAGGGCCGCGATGTCGACATCCTTGATGACGGTCGGCACGACGGCGGCCTCAAGTTCCTTGAACTTCAGGTTCTTCGGATTGGAGGTGATGTCCTTCGGCGTGGCGTTGATGTCCTTCGGATCCTTCAGCTTGATCAGGCCGGCATCCTGCAGCAGCAGAAGCGCGCGGGCCTCGTTGGTGGCATCATTCGGCACGGCCACGGTGGCGCCGTCCTGAAGATCCTTCAGCTCCTTGGTCTTGCCCGGGTACAGGCCGAACGGCTCGAAGTGGATGCCCTCCACGGACACCAGATGCGTGCCCTTCTCCTTGTTGAAGTTGTCGAGGTACGGCTTGTGCTGGAAGTAGTTGGCGTCAACCTCGCCATCCTCGGTGGCGGTGTTCGGCTGCACGTAGTCGGTGAACTCCTTGACGACCAGCTTGTAGCCGTCCTTCTCGACGAGCGGTTTGACCGCCTTGTTCAGGATCTCCGCGTGCGGGGTCGGGGAGGCGGCCACGGTGATGGTCTTGTCGTCCTCCTTGGAGGCGGCACCGTTGAAACCGGAATTGCCGCAGCCTGCCAGGCCGAAGGTCGCGAGCGTGGTGACGGCGAGCAGTGCGCCGAGAATCTTCTTGTTACGCATGGTTGAGTTCCTCTCTCTCAATTTCGCTACACGGCCCGGACGCTTACTGCGGTTGCGGGCCAACGATTGACCAATATAGAGGAACCTGTGACGGCAACACGTCGCGCGCTTATCGGAATTATTTATAAAGGGCGCGAAAACCGCAGGAATATGCGAAAAACAGACTTGTGAATCGTAAATAATCTTGCGGAAACACCGTCATATAACGCCGAAATGCTTAAGCGCGTTGGCTATGCCGGCGTCGTCGACGCTGTCGGTGACGTAATCGGCCGCCGCTTTCGGCTCGTCGGTGGCGTTGCCCATTGCCACGCCGATTCCCGCGAATCGTAGCATGTCCACATCGTTGCCGCCGTCGCCGAATGCGATCGCATTGTCTTTCGTCCAACCGAAATGCTCCAGCATCACCTGCATACCAACCGCCTTGCCTCCATCGGCGGGAATCAGATCGGTGAAAGCGGGATGCCATCTGACGCCGCGCACGTTGCCGCACATGCTGGCGATTTCGGCTTCCATCGTCTCGTCCACATACGGGCTGATTTGGAACGTGGAATGGTTTGCGATGCGTTCGCGCGGATCATGCACGTCGATTTTCGGCGCGGTCTTGCCGAGACTGTTCCACGTGCGTTCCAATGCGGCGTTCGTGCGATTGAAATACCCGTAGTCGCTTTCCGCATAGTTGGCGACCACGTCGGCATGCGTTTCAAGCCAGTCGGTGATCAGCTTCACGTCGGCCTGGTCGATCGGATGCCGGTAGTCGAGACCGTCGCGCGTGGTGCAATACTGGCCGTTAAGTCCCACGATGCCGTCGAACGTGACGGGAATGGTATCAAGCACCACGCCCATGTAGGAGGGTGCGCGGCCCGAACAGATGAACACCTTCACGCCATTGCGCTGCAATGCATGCAACGCGTCGACGGTGGACTGCGGCACCACATGCGTGACGAAACTCGTCAACGTGCCGTCGATGTCGAAAAACGCCGTCTTGATGTCCTGAGCCATGCTGCCTCCATGAAAAACCATGTCAAACCCGGTATCCAGCTTACGAGGATATGTGCGAAAACGTCGTGCACGGCACGGAACACGACCACGAAAATAGGAAAAACGGCCGGATGTGCCTACAATCGTCAACCATGAGCGAACATATCGAAATCACGCCGGAGATCATCGAAATCAGGCACTATCTGCATGCACACCCCGAACGCAGCTTCAAGGAATACGAGACCAGCGCCTACATTGAGAAGCTGCTGCGCGCACACGACATCGAAGTGCTCAACAATCCGCTCGAAACCGGCGTGGTCGGACTGATCCGCGGCGACCAGCCGGGACCACGCATCGCATTGCGCGCCGACATCGACGGTCTGCCCATCCAGGAAGACACCGGTCTGCCGTTCTCATCCGTCAACGACGGCGTGATGCACGGCTGCGGCCACGACCTGCACATGTCGTACATGCTCGGTGCCGCGTTCTGGCTCGCCAAGCGCCGCAAACACATCAAGGGCTCCATCAAACTGCTGTTCCAGCCCGCCGAGGAACTTGGCCTCGGCGCGAAGGCCATGGTCGACGCGGGACTGCTCGCCGACGTATCAGCCGCCATCGGCGCGCACAACAACCCGAACTACGCGCCCGGACAGATCGCCGTCGGCCCCGAACCGATGATGGCCGGCTGCGTGAAATTCCATGTAACCCTGCACGCCACCGGCACACACGCCGGCTATCCGCACAAGGGCACCGGCCCGATCGAGGCGCTCGCCACGATGGTCCTCGCATTGCAGACCATCGTGAGCCGTAACGTATCGCCGTTCCATCCGCTCGTACTGTCCATCACCGAAATGCACGGCGGCCACGTGTGGAACGTCGTACCCGACAAGGCGAGCTTCCAAGGCACCGTACGATACTTCCACAAGTCCGACGGTGAACTGGTGGAGAAACGCTTCAAGCAACAGGTCCAGTCCATTGCGGCCGGTTACGGCATCACCGCCGACATCGATTGGGACGACTTCCAGAATCCGCTCGTCTCCGATACGGAACTTTCCAAGATAGTCGCCGACAACGTGCGCGATTACGCCCAGCTCGAACCCATCCACCCGTCGATGGCGGGGGAGGACTTCTGCGATTTCATGCCCGTCACCATGCCTGTGTTCGCCTTCATCGGATCCAACGGCGAGGAAGGCTGCCCGGATTGGCACAGCCCGCACTTCGTCGGTCTTGACGAATCGCTGCAAGCCGGCGTGGAATTCTACGCCAACGCGGCGCTGACGGTGCTCAACGAACTGTCGTGACGCCACGTGCGGAACGCCGCAATCGCAATTTTCATAATCGTAAAAACACAACATATCCAACAAATCAACGGTAGGTTAGGCAGCTATGACAGACATTCGCTTCGCACTCGCCCAAATCGACACCTGCGTCGGAGACCTTGATTCCAACGCCGACAAGGTCATGCGATACGCGCATCTCGCCGCTCAACAGGGCGCGCAAGTCGTCGTGTTCCCGGAAATGACATTGACCGGATACCCCATCGAAGACCTCGCACTGCGTGCCACCTTCCGCAAAGCCGCATGGGACAAAGCCAACTGGCTCGCCACCGAACTGGCATCCGACAGTCTCGGCGAACTATATGTGGTGGTCGGCACTGTAGGCACCGACCGTGAAACCTCCAAACCGCGCAACCGACTCGTCGTCCTGCACGACGGCGTGGTCTGGGCCGGCTACGACAAGCATTTCCTGCCCAATTACGGCGTGTTCGACGAATTCCGCATCTTCAGCCCCGGCAACAAATCCATGGTGCTCGACGTGAACGGCGCGCGCATCGGCGTGGCCATCTGCGAGGACATCTGGCAGGACGGCGGCCCTGTGGCCGAACTCGCCAAGGAGAACATCGACCTGCTGCTGACCATGAACGGTTCGCCATACGAGGAAGGCAAAACCGACACCCGTCTCGACCTCGCGGTGCGCCGCGCGGCCGAAGTGAACGCCCCGATGATCTACCTGAACCAAGTGGGCGGCCAGGACGACCTCGTCTTCGACGGCGGCAGCTTCGTCGTGGACACCGACGGCACCCTGCTTGAGTGCTCGCCGATGTTCATGGAGGATCTGAGCTTCTTCGACTTGGACACGTCCGCGGAGCATCAGAAGGTCGGTACGATCGCAGCCAAACCCGATCCGGACGAGGAAGTGTACACCGCCTGCGTGCTGGGTCTGAAGGATTACATGGCCAAGAACCATTTCAAGGGCGTGTGCCTGGGCCTGTCCGGCGGCATCGATTCCGCGCTCGTGGCTGCCATGGCGGCCGACGCGGTGGGCGGCGAGAACGTGTACGGCATCTCCATGCCGAGCATGTATTCGTCCGACGGATCCAAGGACGATGCAGCTGATCTGGCGCGCAATATCGGCGCGCATTATGACATTCAGCCCATCGAGCCGCTGTTCGTCTCCTTCCAAAACCAGCTGGAACTGGAAGGCGTCGCCGCCGAGAACCTGCAGGCGCGCATCCGCGGCGTCATCGTCATGGCCTACTCGAACTCCAAAGGACTGCTGGCCGTGGCCACTGGCAACAAGTCCGAACTGGCATGCGGCTATTCCACAATCTACGGCGATGCGGTCGGCGGCTATGCGCCGATCAAGGACCTGCTCAAGACCCGCGTGTGGGAGATCTCCCGCTGGCGCAACAAGGCTGCCGCCGCCGGCATGGGCATCGGCGGTCTGCATGTCGTCGGCAACGAGCAGGGGAGCGCGGGCACTCCGCTGCCGGATGGTGTGATGATCCCCGTCAACTCGATCGAGAAGGCGCCGTCCGCCGAATTGCGCCCAGGGCAGAAGGATTCCGATTCGCTGCCGGAATACGCGCTGCTCGATCAAGTATTGGCGATGTACATCGAGCATGCTCATGGCCGCGCCGACCTGCTGGCCGACGGCTTCGACGAGGCGACCGTCGACACGGTCATGCGATTGGTCGACCGCGCCGAATGGAAGCGTCGCCAGTATCCGCTGGGACCGAAGGTGACGGCGCTGGCGTTTGGACGTGATCGCCGTCTGCCGGTCACCAACGCATTCCGCGAATAATCGGCGATCGCAAGCAGAACATCGAGAGCCGAAGGAAGCCGATATGGAAAAGCAGTGGTATTTCAACACCGTCACCGAGCAGCCGGAATTGGGCATGATTTCCCCGGCAAGCCACCGCATGGGGCCGTACAGAACCCGTGAGGACGCGCTCGACGCGTGGAAGATCGTGCAGGAACGCAATCTCAAATGGGAGGAACAGGACCGCGAATGGAAACGCTGGTCAGCGGACGGCTCGGCATCTTCCGAAAAGTGAATTCCATATGAAAACCACGCCCGATTGTGATTTATGTCACTAATTTCGGGCGTGGTTTTCAGGCTTTTCGCAGATGATTGCCGTTACAATCATGAAGTAGCGACGGCGTAACGATGCGTCGCCAACCGACACCCAGTAAGGAGTGGAAATGGCAGCAGTTGATGCAACGGCGGTCTCCCAGGAGGAACTTGAGGCTAAGGCTTGGGAAGGCTTCACCGAGGGCAACTGGCAGAAGGACATTGATGTCCGCGACTTCATCCAGAAGAACTACACGCCATATGAGGGCGACGAGTCCTTCCTGGCTGACGCCACCGACAAGACCAAGCACCTGTGGAAGTATCTGGACGACAACTATCTGTCCGTGGAGCGCAAGCAGCGCGTCTACGACGTGGACACCCACACCCCGGCGGGCATCGACGCCTTCCCGGCCGGCTACATCGATTCCCCGGAAGTCGACAATGTGATTGTCGGTCTGCAGACCGATGTGCCGTGCAAGCGCGCCATGATGCCGAACGGCGGCTGGCGTATGGTCGAGCAGGCCATCAAGGAAGCCGGCAAGGAGCCCGATCCGGAGATCAAGAAGATCTTCACCAAGTACCGCAAGACCCACAACGACGGCGTCTTCGGCGTCTACACCAAGCAGATCAAGGTAGCTCGCCACAACAAGATCCTCACCGGCCTGCCGGATGCCTACGGCCGCGGCCGCATCATCGGCGATTACCGTCGTGTGGCCCTGTACGGCGTGAACACGCTGATCAAGTTCAAGCAGCGCGACAAGGACTCCATCCCGTACCGCAACGACTTCACCGAGCCGGAGATCGAGCACTGGATCCGCTTCCGTGAGGAGCATGACGAGCAGATCAAGGCCCTGAAGCAGCTGATCAACCTCGGCAACGAGTACGGCCTCGACCTGTCCCGCCCGGCACAGACCGCACAGGAAGCCGTGCAGTGGACCTACATGGGCTACCTCGCCTCCGTCAAGAGCCAGGACGGCGCCGCCATGTCCTTCGGCCGTGTCTCCACCTTCTTCGACGTCTACTTCGAGCGCGACCTGAAGGCCGGCAAGATTACCGAGACCGACGCACAGGAGATCATCGATAACCTGGTCATGAAGCTGCGCATCGTGCGCTTCCTGCGTACCAAGGATTACGACGCGATCTTCTCCGGCGATCCGTACTGGGCGACTTGGTCCGACGCCGGCTTCGGCGACGACGGCCGTACCATGGTCACCAAGACCTCGTTCCGTCTGCTCAACACCCTGACCCTCGAGCACCTCGGACCTGGCCCGGAGCCGAACATCACCATCTTCTGGGATCCGAAGCTGCCGGAAGCCTACAAGCGCTTCTGCGCCCGAATCTCCATCGACACCTCGGCCATCCAGTACGAGTCCGATAAGGAAATCCGCTCCCACTGGGGCGACGACGCCGCCATCGCATGCTGCGTCTCCCCGATGCGCGTGGGCAAGCAGATGCAGTTCTTCGCCGCCCGTGTGAACTCCGCCAAGGCCCTGCTGTACGCCATCAACGGCGGACGTGACGAGATGACCGGCATGCAGGTCATCGACAAGGGCGTCATCGACCCGATCAAGCCGGAAGCCGATGGCACGCTGGATTACGAGAAGGTCAAGGCCAACTACGAGAAGGCCCTCGAATGGCTGTCCGAGACCTATGTGATGGCTCTGAACATCATCCATTACATGCATGATAAGTACGCTTACGAGTCCATCGAGATGGCTCTGCACGACAAGGAAGTGTACCGCACCCTCGGCTGCGGCATGTCCGGCCTGTCGATCGCGGCCGACTCCCTGTCCGCATGCAAGTACGCCAAGGTCTACCCGATCTACAACAAGGACGCCAAGACCACGCCGGGCCACGAGAACGAGTACGTCGAAGGCGCCGATGACGATCTGATCGTCGGCTACCGCACCGAAGGCGACTTCCCGCTGTACGGCAACGATGATGACCGTGCCGACGACATCGCCAAGTGGGTCGTCTCCACCGTCATGGGCCAGGTCAAGCGTCTGCCGGTGTACCGCGACGCCGTCCCGACCCAGTCCATCCTGACCATCACCTCCAATGTGGAATACGGCAAGGCTACCGGCGCCTTCCCGTCCGGCCACAAGAAGGGCACCCCGTACGCTCCGGGCGCCAACCCGGAGAACGGCATGGACTCCCACGGCATGCTGCCGTCCATGTTCTCCGTCGGCAAGATCGACTACAACGACGCTCTTGACGGCATCTCGCTGACCAACACCATCACCCCTGATGGTCTGGGCCGCGACGAGGAAGAGCGTATCGGCAACCTCGTTGGCATCCTGGACGCCGGCAACGGCCACGGCCTGTACCACGCCAACATCAACGTGCTGCGCAAGGAGCAGCTCGAGGATGCCGTCGAGCATCCGGAGAAGTACCCGCACCTGACCGTGCGCGTCTCCGGCTACGCGGTGAACTTCGTCAAGCTCACCAAGGAACAGCAGCTCGACGTGATCTCCCGTACGTTCCACCAGGGCGCTGTCGTCGACTGAACGGCACAATCAGCCAAATGAAAGCCGCCGCATGAAACGACGGTAATGCGAAGGGACGGAGCTCGTGGCTTCGTCCCTTTCGCTTTTCCCATATCGTTTTCCCATATGATTGGGATGGCAGATGAAAGGGGACATTGATGTCTGAACATATTTTCCGTTCCACGACCAGACACATGCTGAGGGATTCCAAGGACTACGTCAATCAGACGCTGATGGGAGGCCTGTCCGGATTCGAATCGCCAATCGGCTTGGACCGTCTCGACCGCATCAAGGCGTTGAAAAGCGGCGATATCGGTTTCGTGCACTCGTGGGACATCAACACTTCCGTGGATGGTCCTGGCACCAGAATGACCGTGTTCATGAGCGGATGCCCTCTGCGCTGCCAGTACTGCCAGAATCCGGATACTTGGAAGATGCGCGACGGCAAGCCCGTCTACTACGAAGCCATGGTCAAGAAAATCGAGCGGTATGCCGATTTATTCAAGGCCACCGGCGGCGGCATCACTTTCTCCGGCGGCGAATCCATGATGCAGCCGGCTTTCGTGTCCCGCGTGTTCCATGCCGCCAAGCAGATGGGAGTGCATACCTGCCTCGACACGTCCGGATTCCTCGGGGCGAGCTACACCGATGACATGGTGGATGACATCGACCTGTGCCTGCTTGACGTCAAATCCGGCGATGAGGAGACCTACCATAAGGTGACCGGCGGCATCCTGCAGCCGACCATCGACTTCGGACAGCGTCTGGCCAAGGCAGGCAAGAAGATCTGGGTGCGTTTCGTGCTCGTGCCGGGCCTCACATCCTCCGAAGAAAACGTCGAGAACGTGGCGAAGATCTGCGAGACCTTCGGCGACGCGTTGGAACATATCGACGTATTGCCCTTCCACCAGCTTGGCCGTCCGAAGTGGCACATGCTGAACATCCCATACCCGTTGGAGGACCAGAAAGGCCCGTCCGCGGCAATGAAACAACGTGTGGTCGAGCAGTTCCAGTCGCACGGCTTCACCGTGTACTAAACGCCCGTCCTCTCAATGGCTTCCCCATATTCGCTGGATATGCGGAACGCCTCATATCGGTCCATGCCACCGACTGAATCGATGGCATGGACCAATTTATTCATACGCTGAAAAATCTTCACATTCGACGCGTGGCAAAGTGGTTCGAAATACTACGAAATGCCCTTCTCTGTCGTAGCCTTGAACTATGGCAGACATCTTTGATTTTCCACGAGATGCGCGCAACGTGGCGCGCGCCGATGGCAAGGAAGCGGATATGGGCGGCGAAGCCCCACAGACCATGCTTATGCGACCGCAGGGCGTTCCCGACCAAGTCTGGAACGCGGTGCTTTCCGTGGACCGTATGCGGCGTTTGAAAGGCATGACATACCGTGAGATTCCGGTGCCCAATTCCATGGCGAACTTCGGCATCGGCGTCGCGTTGGAATGCGATGAAACATACGCATCCGGCTGGATCATGATCCTGTACTCGCTCAAATTCCGAGAGGACTGGCACTCCCACTGGCGTTGCGTGGCTTTCGCATCCCTGCCACTGCCCGACAAGGAGGACGACTGCCTGACTCCGGGCATGTACTGGGACATGATGATGGAACGTCTCAATCCAAACGATTCCGAACATGTATCCGGCACCGTCACAGTCACCCAAAACACAGCATTCGGCCATGACCCCGACGTGCCCAGGGTGGGCTGCGAGATCCGGGTGTCTTGGACTCCACTAGACTATGCCGATGGAGGCCTTGACGCCGGCTCCCAAGTCGGACAGTGGGCGTCGTTCCTCCGGTCCATGACGCAATCCGAGGAGGAAAACCCCGTTGACTGACGAGCCGAAGCTGCTGGCGGAACCGCGCGAAGGCGTGCCCAACGTGATCGACACGTTGCCGGCATTCCGTGACTATTGCAGTGAGCTGGCTTCCTCACATGGCTCCCTTGCCGCGGACGCGGAACGCGCATCCGGCTTCCGGTATGGGCATGAGGACTGGTTGGTGCAGTTCAAACGCGACGGAGCCGGCATCGGCCTGCTCGATCCGCAGGCGCTCGCCGCGGCCGGGGCGGATTGGAACGATTTCAACCGTGCCGTCGGAGATGCGGTATGGATTCTGCATGATTCCCTGCAGGATCTTCCGGGATTCGACGAACTCGGCATGGAACCGCAACGGCTGTTCGACACGGAAATCGCCGCGCGTCTGCTGGGATTGAAACGATTCGGACTCGCCGCTGTCACCGAGCATTTTCTTGGACTGACCCTTGCCAAAGAACATTCTGCGGCTGACTGGTCGTATCGTCCGTTGCCCCGCGACTGGCGAAATTACGCGGCGTTGGACGTCGAACTGCTCATCGAGCTTGAAACGAAGATGCGCGCCGAACTCAAACGCCAAGGCAAGATGGAATGGGCTCAGGAAGAGTTCGATTACGCGCTCAAAGAAGGTCTGGGACCACGCAAGGAGCATCTGATTCCCTGGATGCATGTCTCGCACATCACTGAAGTCATGCGTGACCGGCAAGCGCTGGCCATCGTCCGCGCGCTATGGACCCGACGCGACGAACTCGCGCGCGAATACGACATCGCGCCGACCCTGCTATTGTCCGACAGCTCCATTATCGAAGTGGCGAAACGCAAACCACACAACGCTGCGCAATTCCGTTCGATTCGCTCCATCAACGAACGTGTGCGCATCCATACCGATTCCGAACAGGACAAGATGTTCGAACGGTACGCGCCGATTCAACGCAAAATCAAACCGAGCATGTGGAAGAACATCATCCAGGACGCGCTCGCCCTGCCGCCAAGCGAATGGCCGGACGTGGACGGCGGCGCCGCGCGGCGTCATGAATCGCAGTCAGCCTCGGCTCCCAAATCGATTCGCGTGTGGAAGGAACGGTATCCGGAACGTCTGCAAGTGCTCAACAGGGTGCGCAAGGCGGTCTCCCAGATAGCGGAGGACACGCGCACGCCTGTGGAAATCGTCATCAAACCGCAGTATTTGCGTAACCTGTGCTGGACGGACGAACCTCGTAAGCGTGACGTCGCGCGATTCCTCAGCGAACAGGGCGCACGCGACTGGCAGGTCTCCCTAGTTGCAGAGTCCGTAAGTCGCGCTATTATATAGAGGTTGCCTAACGGCAGAAATATGAAGAACCGTATTTTTCAGGAGCGCAAGCGTGAAAATCAGCGTCAGGAATCTTGAGCCGACCAAGGTGAAGCTCACCGTCACCGTCGACCCGGAGGAGTTCAACCCGTATCTCGACGAGGCTCGCAAGGAAATCGCAAAGCAGGTCAACGTGCCTGGCTTCCGTAAGGGCCACGTGCCCGGCAAGATCATCGACCAGCGTATCGGCTTCGGTGCCGTCGCCGGCGAAGCTGTGAACAACGGCGTGCCGGAGCTGTATTCCAAGGCTCTTGAAACCAAGAAGATCCACCCGATGGCCCAGCCGGAGATCGACGTTCAGGACGTGCCGGAATCCGCCAAGGATGAGACCAAGCTGAAGTTCGTCGCCACCGTTGAGCGTCGCCCGGACATCGAACTGCCGGCTCTTGACGGCATGGAGATCGAGGTCGCCAAGGCCGAGGTCACCGATGAGGACATCAACAACCGTCTGGAAGCCCTGCGCCAGCGTTTCGGCACCCTCGTGAGCGTCGACCGTCCGGCCGCCAAGGGTGACTACGCCAACATCGACCTCAACGCCGAAATCGACGGCGAAACCGTCGACTCCCAGGAGGGCGTGAGTTACGAGCTCGGCTCCGCCACCATGCTCGACGGCCTGGATGAGGCCCTCGAAGGCCTGTCCGCCGGTGAGGAAACCAGCTTCGAAGGCACCCTCGAGGCCGGCAAGCACGAAGGCGAGAAGGCCCTGATCAAGGTCAAGGTCAACTCCGTCAAGGCCGAGGAACTGCCGGAACTCGATGACGACTTCGCTTCCGAAGCCTCCGAGTTCGACACCCTCGACGAGCTGAAGGAAGACCTGAAGAAGGTCGCCGCTCAGGACGCCGAAGGCCGTCAGGCTACCGCCGCTCGTGACGCGTTCATCGCCAAGCTCGAGGATGGCCTCGAGATTCCGGTGCCGAAGGGCGTCAAGGCCGAAATGGTCGAGCAGCAGCTCAAGAACGTGACCGCGGATCCGTCCAAGGCCACCAAGGAGCAGAAGGCCGAAGCCGAAGAAACCGTGGAGAAGGAACTGCGCGACCAGATGGTGCTCGACGTGCTCGCCGAGACCATGGACGTCAAGGTCTCCCAGGGTGAGGTCTTCAACTTCCTCGCCTCCATCGCCCAGCAGTACGGCATGGACCCGAACGCCTTCATCCAGGCCATCATCCGCAACGGCCAGATCGGTTCCGCCGTGCAGGAAGTCGGCCGCTCCAAGGGCCTGCTCTCCGGCATGCGCGCCGTGACCTTCAAGTCCGAGGGCGAGACCTTGGACCTGAGCGCCTTCCTCGGCGAAGCCGCTGAAGACGAAGAGTCCGAGAGCGTTGAAGCCGCTTCCGCAGCCGCCGCTGTGGCCGACGAGCTCGCCGCCGACAAGGACGCCGAGTGAATCGCTGCCGTCGATAGGCTAAAGCGCTGACAAACGCGTAAAGAAGGCTGGAATCCTTTGATGATTCCAGCCTTCTTCGTTTTTCTCTCAAATACTGGAGGTTCGACTCTCCTCAATGATGCAACCAATATTATGAATCAGGCGTCGGCGACATGTTCCGCCGACGATAGAGGGGAGAATCAAATGAAGGACGCTACGCGGGAGAACCCTGCGAAGACCACGCATACCGATTTGAAACGCAAGATGGAGGTACGCCACCTCCGCATGATTTCACTGGGAGGCGTGATAGGTACGGGACTGTTCCTCAGCTCCGGCTACACCATCAACCAGGCGGGCCCATTGGGCACGGTCATCGCCTACGCTATCGGCGCGGTGATTGTGTATCTGGTCATGCTCAGCCTCGGCGAGCTTTCCGTCGCCATGCCGGAAACCGGCTCATTCCATGTGTATGCGACCAAATTCATCGGTTCTGGAACAGGCTTCACCGTCGCGATCCTGTATTGGCTGACCTGGACGGTCGCATTGGGGTCCGAATTCACCGCTGCCGGACTTATCTGCGCAAATGGTTCCCCGGCACGCCGGTATGGATTTGGAGTGCCCTGTTCATCGTGGTGATCTTCACCTCGAACGCGCTTTCCGTGCGCTTCTTCGCGGAAACCGAATTCTGGTTCTCTTTCATCAAAGTGGCGGCCATCGTGCTGTTCATCCTCATAGGCGGTTGCGCGGTGTTCGGCGTGCTGCCGATTCAAGGGTATGACCATGCGCCGCTATTCGAGAACTTCGTGAAGGACGGATTGTTCCCCAACGGGTGGATGCCGGTGTTCACCACCATGCTGACGGTGAACTTCGCCTTCTCCGGCACCGAGCTGATCGGCGTAACGGCCGGCGAGACCAAAGATCCTGACAAAGCCATCCCGAAGGCGAGCCACACCACCCTGTTCCGTCTCGTCATCTTCTTCATCGGTTCCATCGTGGTCATGGCTTCGCTGATTCCTTGGCAGGACGCCGGTGTGGACGAAAGCCCCTTCGTGCTGGTGTTCAACTCCATTGGTCTGCCTTTCGCCGGCGACGTGATGAACTTCGTTGTGCTCACCGCGATTCTTTCGGCTGCGAACTCCGGGTTGTACGCCTCCACACGCATGCTGTGGTCCTTGGCGAACGAAGACATGATCCCACACAACATCGCCAAAACCAATAGCAGGGGAGTGCCGATGACCGCGCTTCGCCTGAGCATGATCGGCGGTCTGCTGGCATTGCTGTCCAGCGTCGTGGCCGCTTCCACGGTTTATCTGGTATTGGTGTCCGTGTCCGGTTTGGCCGTCGTGATCGTGTGCTTCCAGCAATTCGGGCCATCCGACAGGTTACGGACAAGCCGATCATCGTGTATCCGAACAACGGTGACATCTACGATCCGAAAACCAAAACCTGGTCGCCTAATCCCACCGGTTCCGAACCGGCCTTCGCCCATCTGGTACCGCAATGGATCGACGCGGGAGCCCGACTCATTGGAGGATGCTGCCGAACGACTCCAGACGATATCCGAACCATAGCGCATGCCGCTTCGGCGAACGTCTGACGAGCAGCAGAGACAGCTAACCGGACCTTAACCGGACCTATATACTGGCAGGTGTGATGAATTCTCAAGGATATGCGGTAGTCGACTTCGAAACCACGGGTTTAAGTCCCGCAAAAGGCGACCGGGCCATCGAAATCGGCCTGGTGCATGTGGCTCCGGACGGTACGCTCGAAGACGAGCATGAGACGCTGATTCATGTCGATCGCAGTGTCGGCGCCTCATGGGTGCATCACATTACCGCACGCGAACTGCTGCATGCTCCCGATTTCGAAGGTATCGCGCATGAGCTGCGCGACCTGCTCGCCGGACGCGTGTTCGTGGCACACAACGTGTCGTTCGATTCACGGTTCCTACTTGCGGAATACTCGCGTATGGGAGCTTCCATTCCGGTTGATCAAAGCACCATGCTGTGCACGATGAAACTGTCGCGTTCCCTGATCGGACGGGGCAAGCTCGCCGACTGCTGCGAGTATTTCGGCATTGCCAACGAGGATGCGCATAGCGCGTTAAGCGACGCTCACGCCACCGCCATACTGCTCGGACGACTGTTGGAAGCCGACCCGGAATGGCCCGGCTTCCAACGTCGGCTGGACGCGGCCGGTGCCGCTGCGGAACAATGGCCCACATTCGCAACTCTGCCGAAGAAGGGATGGCTGCCGCGCGGCACGCATCTTGCGTAGTGACGACGGGCACTGAAACGCTGATTGGCGGCTATGAGAACAGGAATTTGATTTCGGCGAAGAACTCACGGACCATATTGTTGACCAGCATGTCCTTCGGGGAACTTGCCGCGATGCCCTGCGCCTGCTTCAGACCATTGGCATGTGCGATCTGCAAGGCACGGAACATGTGGAAATCATTGGTGACGATACCGACCGAAGCGTTCTCCTGCCGCATGAGCTTCTTGCTGTTGACGATGTTCTCCATAGTGGATTCCGACTTGGACTCCTGGATGATGCGGTTTTCCGCAATCCCATGCTTCTGCAGATAGTCGGCCATGCCCTGTGCTTCGGCGAACGGCTCGTTATGGCCCTGACCGCCGGAAACGATGCAGATGGTATCCGGATTCTCCTCCAGATAATCGATGGTTCTGTCCAGCCGATAGCGCAACGCTTTGCTGGGGCCTGACTCGCGCACCTGCGCGCCAAGCACAATCACATAATCAAGATCCGGCTCGCCCTGAGCGTTCATATTGCCGATGATGCAACCCTCTATTGTGCAAAACGCGACAATGCCGATGGCCACCACAGCGATGATGGCGCCCCTGATGATCCGGGGAAGCGTCGCCCACCAGTGACATGCGATGCCAATCGCCAGCAATGCGAAAACAACGGCGAGAACCAGCCAGACCTTCCAAAATCCCGTGCCCGAATGCGTCCTCAACACGGCGAACGCGTAGGCCGCCGACAGCAACGCCAGCGCAACACACACCACAATCGCCAGCCGTCGCAGCATCATCTTCATCGCAAGCCTCGTGTCGTCATCGTCCTACATCACTTCATACCGTGTATCAGCGTAATGAAATCGTTCCCGCAGAGTGCCGTACCGTGCCCGAATGCGAACGATTCTTTCGCATTTGCCCTGAGCGCATCTTCGATAGGGGCGAGGTATAGGATGGTTGCATGACTTGTGAAACACCTACCATCCGTCCGTTGCGTCGCACCGATTTTCCCGCTTTGGAAGAGCTGATACGGCTCGCATGGTACGACGATGGCAACGATTCACACAACACGCATGACGAGGTCGGACAGACGTCAGGCCCAGACAAGCGTCGCGCCGAACTACGCAAGGCGACCCGTCTGCGCAACATGCATCGGCTTGCCGCAATCGACATGCAGGATTGCCTGGCCCGCACCACCAAAGCATATGTGGCCGAACTTAATGGGCAGGTGCTCGGCGTGATTCTCGGATCGCTGCGTTCGGATATCACCGGTCGGCAGCGGACACGCCATATGCTGCGCCGACATTGCCTCACGTTGCCGTTGCTGGCAAGCCACGAGGGACGTCACGGTCTGCTTGCGCAGCTGGCCATTCTGCAGGCCGACGAGGCGTTGAAACATGACGCGGGCAAGGAGTACGAGGCCGAAGTGGTGCTGTTCGTCGTTTCCCCGGCCGCACGAGGCATGGGAGTGGGGCGCAGACTGTTCAACCATATGCTTGGCGTATTCCATGACGCCGGCCTGCGCGAATACTTCCTGTTCACCGACAGCACATGCGATGTCGGCTTCTACGACCATCGCGGACTAATCCGCAAAGCCGAACGTGATGACCGGAACGATGGTTCCTCGCGGCCGAATCCGACAGACAGCTCGTCCAGCGGGTTGACGGTCGGCACGACAAGCCTGTTGGCGGATGACGAGCCCATGTCTTACTTCCTGTACGAAGGACGTTGCTGAAGTCATTCCCCACTGAAACAGTGCTTGCTCAAGCAAGAAGCCACGCATTTTGGACTGGATGCGCGGCTTCTTGGCTTTCCCACATGGCATCATGCATGCCAGCGAGCGGCGAATTTCCTATGCGTTGAGGAGCGAAAACGGCCGGAACTCGGAGCATGGAACATTTTCGGCAACAATAGGCCGTATAATGGCGCGCGTCGTTCCTGCCCGGGCCGCGCAGGTCGAGGAACGGCCCACGGCGACCGCCGCGATCTCCAACTCACGGTGCGCGGCGTCAACCAAGGCAAGGATTCATCATGGCAGAGCCATCCTCTGAAACGATTACCCAAAAACCACGCATCCCGATGCTGAAGCATGCTCCGCAAACAACGGAGGAAACACGCAGATCCCTGAAATGGCGTGTCGTCGACATCGCCGTCGGAGCGGCCGTCGGCGTAATGTCCGGCGTGATGTTCTGGGTGTTCGATGGCATGTCCTATGGCTTGTTTCCTTTACTGACCCTGATACTTCCAGGCTCCGCGGCACTGCTGCACGCATTGTTCTATTTCCCCGCCACACTGGGCTTGCTGATCGTACGCAAACCGGGCGCGTCGGCCTACGTGCTGTTAGTCGCCTCGTTCGTGGAAGTGGTGCTCGGCACGAAATACAGTGTGAGTCTGGTAGTGATCGCGCTCGTGCAGGCGCTCGCCGCCGAAACGGTGTTCGCGGTGTTCCGCTACCGCCGTTGGACGCTTGGCGTCACATTGCTGTCATCCGTGGCGATCGGCATCGTATACAACTTCTACCTGTTGTTCTTCTACTACCAGGCGTTTTCGTTCTTCAGCCCGCGCGGCCTTATCGGCACGGCATGCGAGCTGCTGAGCGCGATCGTATTCGCCGGGTTCGGCTCGTGGATCCTCTACCGAGCCTTGGCCAAGTCCGGAGTCCTCACCCGCTTTGTCTCCGGACGATGACGCATGCTCGGGGGAATTTACTTTGATTGGTCGGCGTGCCGGAATGTGAACCAGGCGAGGATCTGTTGCTCGCTGACTGGCTTGAAATCCCATGCGTCGAGCCCCACGTTCACGCTGAGCGGATCGGTGCCGTTTGGAATGCCTTGATGCGTGTGACCATAGAGCAGCCAACCTTCGGTGGTCGGTACCACATCGGCGAACTTGTTCCAGTTTTCCGGCCAGTTGCCGTGTTCTTCGGTCAATGCCGAGAGTCTGGGAAAGTGGCTCATGCCTATGGTCTGCCGTGTGGTTGCGGCCGTCGGCTTGCCGGTTCCGTCGAGAACGGGAAGCTCCATGTCGATCTCACGGTAGTCGTCGATGGTCTCGAACACGTTCTCGTATAGCGCGTCATTGGAGCGGAGACGGAAGTTGCGGTCGTGGTTGCCGATGATCAGGCGCAGATGGCGGCAGTTGATGCGGCGTAGACAGTCGAGCGTGTGCTCGACGGTGCAACGGTAGGAGAGATCGCCGAGAATCCATAGCTCGTCATCACGCCCGACGGTCTCGTTGATGTTGCCGATGATGGTGTTCTCATGGCGTGTGATGTCGCAGATTGCTTTGAACGACGTCTGATTGTCGCGTACGTATTGTTTGATCCATGCGTGCGCGGCGGCGCGACCCTGTGCCTGCCAGACATCACGGTATTCGGTGCGGAGCCTGCCATTGTTCAGGAATCCGCGCAGTGCGGTGACCAGAGGGTGGCCGAAATGCGTGTCCGAAGTGAAATAGCGCATGTGATTCCTTACGGTATGCGGTTGCTGGATGTTTTTATCAATGATAGAGCGCAACATCACGCGAATGACCCTCCCCAAAAACGCTTGTTGGCTTGTTTGTGGCACTGTTTGGCGAGTATGAGCGTTGGAATTCCAACGCTCATACTTCGGGTTTCGGCGTTCGAGTGCCACAAACAAAGCAACTAGCGAAAATGGGCCGTACCGGTTTGGTTTGTCCGGTAGATAGTGGTGAATAATTACATGACGCGGCAGGATTAAGGCTTACCAGGAGGCGCAATGGTTCGGGCGGTGATCTACACGGATTTCGACGGTGTGCTGAACGCGTTCCCCGATGACAAGGTGCTTCGGCGGGGAGGGGTCGGCCATACGCAATGGCTGAAGGAAGGTGACCCGCGTAAGGAACTGTATGATTCCGTGCGTGCGTTTCCCCTGACGGGCAACGAGCAGGTGCGTACAGGGCATGGGCGCTTCCGTGTGCACTGGTCGCGTGAACTTGCCGGCATGATGCATGACCTAGCCCTTTCCAGCACCGTCGAATTGAACTGGCTGACCACATGGCAACCGTACTGTTCGAGAGTACTTGATCCCATGCTTGGCTGGGATCCGAGAATTGAACGGACTATTGTCTGGTACGATCCGGTCACTAACGAGCGGAGATGGACTGGCAAGCTCGCGGAGATTATGTCACGTGTCCGGTTCGAACGGCGACAGCAGGAGCCGTTGCCGATTGTCTGGATTGATGACGAGGAGTGTTATTTCACCTCGAAAACGCAGATCGAGTCGCTGGAGCCTGCGGCACCGGTGCTCATGGTGAGGCCGGACGAGCGTATTGGCATAAGCCGGTGCCAGTGGCGGCTGATCTGTGACTTTCTTGATGATTCGAGTGGTTTCCCGTCTGTCAGTCTGGATGAGGAGGGCACGGTTCGCGATCATGCGGCACACGTGGGGCTGTGAGGGGATGGCGAACGTCTCCCGTGGCGAATCTTGGGATTGAGTCTCCTCGGCTTTTGCTGTACCGTTTTCTGTACATATGTTGTCGGATTGAAGAGGAGATTGCCATGGTCACGGCGGTTGCGTACACCAATTTCCGTAAGGATCTGAAATCGTATCTGCGTCGCGTGAATGATGATGCAGACATGCTTCTGGTCACCAACAAGGACCCACACGACAACGTGGTGGTGATGAGTGCCGACGATTACGAGTCTCTCATGGAAACGCTGCGCGTCTATCAGAATCCCGGATTGTTCGACAAGGTCCGCCGTGGAATGGCCCAGGTGCGTTCCGGTGGTACCGCCACGCACGATCTGGTCGGGGAGTGAGCGGTGCTGCGTTGGACCGAGGATGCGTGGGACGAGTATCTGTATTGGCAGACCCAGAGCAAGAAGACTCTCAGACGCGTCAACGTGTTGATACGTGATACGATGTGTTCCCCGTTCACGGGCCTCGGTAAGCCTGAGCCGCTCAAATGGGAATTGCAGGGCGCGTGGAGCCGGCGCATCGATTCCGCGAACCGTTTGGTGTACATGGTCGATGGTGGTGACCTGTGCATCCTGTCCGTGCGCGACCACTACTGAGCATTGGGGTTGTGGACGTTTTCTTGGAGATTATCGCATTGAAAAGGACTAAATGCGCGATTGCAGTCATTACGCCGGGTCGTAGAGCCGTTCGAGAATGAGCGGGAGGCTTCGGATTTCGCTCATGATGTGTCGATGAGGACGACTACGGATAACAAAGAACGAAGCTACTGACTGAAGGGCATGTAGAACATTAAAAGGTGAACTGGAAACATGTCTCTTAAGTCGGACATACTCCTAGCTCACGCCGTGATTCTCCAACCTATTTCTTGCCCCACCCGAACTTGGGCAGTTTGATCTCCGGGAGCTGTTTCAATCCGTCTGCTATTCCTTTGCCAAGCTGCTGCACTCCGTCGGCTATCCCGGCGCCTGCGTCCTGAGCACCTTTCGCAATGGCGTCGCCCGCATCCTGCGCGATGTGCGCGGCCTGGTTTCCGGCGTCCTGCATTCCCCTGGCAACGGCGGCACCGGTGCTCTGAGCGCCATTCGCTATCGCATTGCCGACGTCTTGGACGGCGTGTGCGGTCTGCTGCCTGGCATTCTGCAAGGCCTTGCCGGTGTCGTCTACGGCTTTGCCCGCGGCCTCGATCCAAGTAGGCCCGTCTTCGATGTGCAGATGAATGTGCTCAAGTTGCAATGTGCTGGCGAATGCATTGAGATCACTGGTGATGCTTTCGATGTTGGCAATGGCATGAGGTGAACTGTATGGGTTCAGCAGCACCTTCCCACCTACGATTCCAGCCTTCGTTTCCAGTTGCCTGCCCAATGCGTTGAGTGACTGCTCGATTTCCGCAAGACGCTTGTTCCTGGCAAGCACGATGCCCTTCTTGTATGCTTCGAGCTGTTCAGACTCCTCTTGGCATACGCGCGCGAGCTCGATGCAGGAGACCTGATCCTGCATCCTGATTGCGGATGCGAGCATGCCCAACCACTGGTGGATCTCCTGACGAATCTGCTGGGTCAGCGGGCGAACCTGCTTGGGATCCTGCTCGCGTTCCACCTTCTCGGTGAGGCCCTTGATTTTGGCGATTGCATACGCTTGGATGGTGGCGATGTCTTGCGGGCAGCCTGACACCTTAGACCATGTGGTTGCGCTTATCGAACCGACCTGCTGGTAGATGAACATGGTCTCGTCGATCATGTGGGATATCCCGGCGAGCTTGCTGACGGTCTGATCCTTCTGATCGCGCAGCAGATCATCGAGCTTCGCATCGATTTCCTTCAGGTAATCGGTGATCTCGGAGACGGCCTGTTCCAGAGCCATCTGTGCCATGACGCCGCTGATACCGGTGAGTAAAGCGGGGTTGAGTTGCCCAGGCTGGGTAAATTGCAAATGTTTGATGATGCGCCCGTTCGGTTGCCGTACAACACCGGCTTGGAACAGTCCCTTCTTACAGTTCTTGCCGTATTTGGCGACCAGCTCAGCCGATTCCTTGGTGAGTTTTACCCATCGCCCGCTTTCGGCCATGGCATTGCCGGCTGCCTGTGCGCCTTTGCTGGCCGATGAGATGGTCTGCACGGCTTTGGCTGTGAATGCTTTGGAATCGAAGCCCTCATCCTTGAGCCAGAGATCTATGGTACCGGCGTCGCCGAGGAAGACGATGCCTTGTTCATCTTGGATGATGGTGACGCTTTGCGTGTCGTCTGGATTGTTGTTCCCGGTGTTGGCATCGGCATCACCGTCTCCGCCTTCGAATGGGATGAGTTCGTTGGAATCGTCGTCGATCATGGTTATTCCCTTCAAATCCACTTGGCAGCAGTATACGACCGGCAGACGCATCGGTGTGCTTGGGAGTGGCGGGGAACAGGTATAAAAGCGGTGGGGAAGTGGTCAGTCTTCGATCTGGGCATCGCCCGAGTCAAGGGACTGGAAGATCTCGTTGAACAGGGCCTCGGTTTGTGCCTGGAGCTTTTCCAAGCGAATCTTATGCTCGCTGCCGGTTGTGGATCTGTTCATGGTGTCCATAAGACGAAGGCTTTGCAGGGTGCTCTTCCATCGTTCGACTGGTGCGTTTACGGGAAATTGGTTGGCGTATTGCTCTAGTGTTTCCTCAATGGTGTCAAGTTGCTTGGTGACTCTTGCTGATGGGCTAAGCGCGGCAGGCAGATGCATGTTCGCGGCGGCCTGCTTGAGTTTGCTGCCTACCTGTTGCTCGCTGACAAGCTGCGCCACCTTCTGCATGTTCTCCGGGTTGACCGCGATATCGACCGCCGTTTTGACGGCATAGGTCGCCGCCGATGCGACGATCCCCTTCAGAAACCCACCTTTGCGCGTCATCGGTTACCCCTTTCAACACGGAAACTCTTCTAGGAACAGTGTAGTTCAGAGAAGGCGGATCAGATGTTGTCTGAAAACATCGTTGCGTGTCTTCTGCCTGGGAAGTCTTTCGGGGGATGCCTCGTCTCCAGAAGCAGATTTTCAGCGGAAATCCTTCCCGGTTTCTTTGCGGAGTGTCGCAAGCTTTTTGTCCTTGCGGGCCTTTCTTCCGTCTGTGTTTCGAATGGTGCCAGTTGGAAGATCATGCTTCTTTTCATAGGTATCAACAGTGCAATCACTTCTTGTTTTTCGGACCTTACTGAACATGGTGAATCTCCTTCGACTTCAGCTCGTTCTGAGTTTGTGCACTACCTATATTACTTGTTGCCAGAATGCTGAACAGTGAATATCGGAAGAGGTTTCAAAATGATGCGGTGAGGGGTTGCAGGCATGACTTGGATGTCGTGATTATTCCAGACCTAGGAATATCCTGAAATATTCTTGTGTCTTAGCAAAGGGAGGAATACGCATGGCGGGCTCGTACGGTGCGGAAGCGACGCAGGGGGAGCGGTACCGGCTTTCCTTCACTGTCGGCGGACTTCTTGCCTCGCAGGGCCGGGCGCTTGCGGAAATGTATCTGAATCATCTGAATCATGCAGGCGGCGGCGACGCTGAGTGTTCTCCCCAAACCGAGGTGGGCAAGTCCATTGTTGCGATTCGCCAGCAGGCCATCGAGGAAAACGTTCTTGCGATTCGCACGGATTCCGCGAACAGGCGCGTTGTGGCGGAAACTACTAGGCGGCTCAGTGCGCTCACGGTTGGGGAGCTTGCATATTTGGCAGGCCCTGATTCCTCCATATCCGACCGTGAGGCACTTATGTGGATCGCGATGTGCCGTTATTATGCAATCGTCGGGGAATTCGCTGGTGAAGTGCTCAAAAAACATTATCTTGTAGGGAACCTGCATCTTGATTTCGAGGATTATGCTCGCTTCATTGCGAACAAGGCTACATGGCATCCTGAGCTGGAAATCATAAGCGAGGGAACGGCGAAGAAACTCCGGTCCAATCTGTTCAAGGCCATGGTTGAGGCCCATCTGTTCGATAAAAATTCCGACACGGTGGTTTCCTTCCTACCCAGTCCCTCTTTGGCGGATATCCTTATGAAGAGACCAGATTCGTTCGGGTTTTTCCCGATGCGTGAATCATCCTTGTGAGTACGAATGGGGGATAGCATGACCGATTTCATCGCAGGCGTTGAAGCTGCCGATGAGCACCGTGACATTGATGCTGATTTCGCTCATTTGCGCGAGATTATGGAGTCCCGTTCGTTCAGAACCAATAGTGGATTGGCCGGTGAGCAGCCTTATTATATTTATGACTATCCGCCTAGGCAGGAGCTTGAGGTCGCCGAACATATCAGGCAATTGGTGAGTCAGCTGCAGACGATGACGCCGAAATATGATGGCGATTATGCTCCGCAGGTGCTCACGCTGGATTTATTCGATGTTGTTCTGGAGATTCTTGGTAATCGTGGCATTCTGGATCGTGTGCTTAATAGGGAGGCAAAACGCCACATAAAAGTCTCGTCGGATGCGCATACGGATAAGTTTTTAGGACTGCTCGATAACGTGTTGGGCGCGGATACGGCTCAGTTGCCTGATACCATTCGTGATCATTACGAGCAGGCCAAGAGCGAGGGCGGAGCCAATATCGTATTCATTACGGGAATCGGCAAGGTTTACCCGTATATTCGTGCGCATACACTGCTTAACGCGTTGCAAGGGCGCATCGATGATCGCCCATTGGTGCTGTTCTATCCGGGTACGTTTACGAGAAGCGCTTCCGCGGGGTCGGTCATGTCGCTATTCGGCTGTTTGCCTGGGGATAATTATTATCGTGCGCAAAATCTGCGTGAGATGAGTGTGCGACTGGAGGAATGACGGCCTAAGGGTTGTTTTGCCGATTTAGGTGGAATGCGAGTAATGCTTGTGAAGTATTCGTTCAAAGAAGAAGGGAACGCAGATGAACGGGGAAAGCGCTATCAGCTTCAAGGAGTTGTTCAGCAAGGACATTGACCGCAATATCAATGGTGTGATCAAGGCCAATGATGAGAAGAACCTTGACGATGAGGTCAATGAGTATGTGCTGACGGAGGAGATTTGCCGCAATCTGGCCAAATTCCTCGATGCATATAACGACCCGTCGAACCACGAACAGAATGGCGCATGGATTTCCGGTTTCTTCGGTTCCGGTAAATCGCACCTGTTGAAGATGCTGTCGCATATTCTGGGCGAGGTCCCGGCTGAACTCGTTGACAAGGGCAATAAGCCGACCATGAGTCGCGAACAGATTGTTCATGCCTTTATGGGCAAAGCCGAATCGCAGGATGACCAGATGCTTGCAGGGCAGCTTGAGAAGACCTTGACGATTCCTGCCACGTCGATTCTGTTTAACATCGATCAGAAGGCAGATAAATCCAATGCCTCCGATGCGCTGTTGTACGCCTTTGTCCGCGTATTCGATGAGGCGCGTGGCTTCTATGGCAAGAATCCGTTTGTCGCGAAATTCGAACGTGATCTGGCGAACAACGGCTACCTTGACGATTTCAAACATGAATTCGAACAAGCGGCTGGCAAACCGTGGAGCGAGGGGCGCGACGAGGCCGTGCTATGGGATGATGAGATCTGCGAAGCCTATGCCGCGGTGACGGGCAAGCCGGAGCAGGACAGCATCATCCAGCGGTACGAGGATACGTACACGATGACGGTCGGCGACTTCGCAGACGACGTGAACGCATGGCTGTCCCATCAGGAACCGAACCGCCGCATCCTATTCCTCGTGGACGAGGTAGGCCAGTTCATCGGTGAGAACAGAGAACTCATGCTGTCCCTGCAATCCATCGCCGAGGATCTTGCCGTCAAGACCAACGGGCGTGCATGGGTGGTGGTCACTTCCCAGGAAGATATGGATACTATCGTCGGCGATCGGACCAAGCAGCAAAGCTATGACTTCTCGAAAATCCAGGGCAGGTTCTCCATCAAGCTGAAGCTCAACAGCGCCGACGTGGTGGAAGTCATTCAGAAGCGCTTGCTGACCAAGAAACCGGAATATGAGTCGGTGATGAACGAGCTATGGAATGAGCAGAACGCGAACCTGCGCACCATGTTCGAATTCACTCGTGAGACTTCGAAATTCAGTAATAACAAGGCATACAGCAAGGACGATTTCATCGCATCGTACCCGTTCGTGAACTATGAATTCGAATTGTTCCAGAACGTGCTGCGGGAAATGAGCCGGTACAACATGTTCTCCGGACGCCACGCATCTGTGGGTGAACGGTCCATGCTTTCCACCATCAGCAGCACGCTGCGGTCCAGTCAGAATGAGATGGTCGGGGCCCTGATGCCGTTCGACAAACTATATGACGGTATTGCCGACGCCATCCAATCAACCTCGAACTTCCGCATCAACCAAGCCGAAAAGAGACTCGGCTCCGATATAAAGGAACTGGGCGTACGCCTGCTGAAGGTGCTGCTGCTGGTCAAGCATGTCGACGGATTCCCTACTACACCGCATAACCTGCGCATTCTGCTGACCGACCAGTTCGACATGGACGTGATGGAACTGGAACGGAACATCAAGTATGTTCTGGGAGAGTTGGAAAAAGACACGTATGTGCAGCGTGTGGGAGATACCTACAACTATCTGACCAACGAAGAGCAGGATATCGAGCAGGAGATCAAAAGCACGGACATCGACTCCAGCAAGGAAATCGACGAGCTGAAGAAGATCCTGGTCAGCGACGTGCTCGGCAAGATGACCGTGGCATACGGCGAACAGCGTGCCCAGTTCCGCTATGGTTTGCGCATCGATGGGGTGCAACAGTCCGCGCAACAGCCCATCTGGTTGAACGTGGTCACTTCGACCAATGCGCAGGACCGTGCCGATGCCATTCGCATGGGCATGGGTATGCGCGACACCATCACTTTGCTGTTGGATATGTCCGACAAAACATTGCTTGACGACCTGCGCATGTACGTGAAGACCTATACGTACCTTATGCGCACCGACAAGAGCAGCCAATCTGAGGTTCGCCAGCAGATCATCTCCCGCAAGAGCGTCGCCAATGAAAGGCTCTATGCGGAATTACGCACCCGTGTCGCCAAGGCCGCAGCCAATGGCGAGTTCGACTATAACGGCGGAACCGTGGAAGTGAAATCCACCGAGGTGCAGGCCCGTATGGCGGAAGGTCTTGGAACGCTTATCGGCCGGTATTACACGAACTTCTCCCTGCTTGGCGGGCAACGATATGAGGAAACGGATCTCGCCCGTATCATCATGAACGCTTCGCAGCACCAACCTGGCATGCTTGACGGCATGAACGCAGTGCAGGACAAGCTCGACGTTCCCGCCGATGATGTGTTCGCCGCGGTCAGTCGTGACAAAGGCAAAGGCATGGTCGCCACCGTCAAGAGCCTTCTTGATGCCTACGGCAGCGTTCCCTATGGTTGGCCGTACGCCGCCACGCTCGCATGCATCGGCCACCTGTATGGTTCCGACAGAATCACGCTGACGCTGGACGGCAAGCCGGTGCAGCGCAGCGAGGCCGCCCGTTTGCTCAGGGAAACGAAAAAGCAGGACTCCATTCGTGTGGATCTACCGCGCGTATTCGACACGAGAAAAGTTTCACAGCTGCGTGACTTCGCCAGGGATTTCCTTGGACTCACCGTCGCGGACCTGCCATCGAACGCGATTGATCTGGCGGAGGCCGTTACCACGCGACTTAAGCGGGAAGCGGAGAGTCTGACCCAGCTGCGCGTGCGCAATGCCCGATTCGGCTTTGTGCAGCAGCTCGACAAGGCCATTGAGAAAATCAACTATGCCTCCGGAATGGGTGAGGACTGGCTGCTTGGTGATTTCACCGCACAAGAAACCGAAAACGGTTCCGAAGAACTGCTCGAGTTTAAAGAAGACGTAATCGACCCGATTGTCGCTTTCCTCAACGGCTCCCAATCCAGGATTCTTGCAGACGGATTGGAATGGCTGAAAAACAACAAGCCGAACATCGACTATGTATCTGGCACTACGGCAGCAAGCCTGTACCAATCCGCGGAACAGCTGGCAAACGACCCGAACATCTTCCGCAAAACCAATAAATTCAAGACTGCCATTGACGATCTGCGTGAGGCAACAGACGCAACCATCCAAACCGAACGCGCCAACGCGCTTAACGACGTGGAAAATATTCGCGCCAGAATCCACGATTCCACCGAATATCAGCATGCAACACAAGCCGCGCAAACCAAGGTCGAGACAGAACTGGACCAAGTGGCGGAACGCATGCAGCGCATACCGTTCATCTACAAAATGCGCGAAAGCGTACACGAACTGAGCGAACGCACTTACCCGCAACTCATCAACGCACTAGCAGCCTCCGCGCCGAGACCGAAGACCGCGCTCGCAGGAGAGGCGCAGGCTGCTACAGCTACTACGCCGATGGATGCGAACATTCCTGAATCGCAACAAAAGGAAACCCCGCGCGTGGCCGTGTCGTTCGCTACCATCAGCAGGCCTCACACCAAGGACGCTTTGGAAACCAAGGATGATGTGGATGACTTCCTTGATGCCTACCGCCGTGAGCTTATCGTCGCCATTGAGAATGGAAAGAAGATCCTGCTATGAACACGTCGAAACTGCAAGCCTTCGCAACGGATGCGCGCCGCCAGCTCATGAACGCGGTGAGGGCCCGGCTTGACGCCGCATTGGTGCCGAATTCCGACGCCCAGGTTGACGACCCACGTGCGTTCGCTTTTCTGCAGCGTGAGATCGAGCAGGCCGGTGGCGGCGTAGAGGGCCGCAGACATGTGGTGGAACGTTATGCGTACCGGTGGTTCAATCGCATCATCGCGTTCCGTTACATGGATGTGCACGGGTTCACCGGTACGCCGGTGGTCTCTCCAGCTGGCCTGACCAGCACGAACGGTCTGCCGGAAGTGCTTGCAGCCGCGAAACGAGGCGAGTATGACAGCAGGGTGTTCTCGTTGCGGGTGAATGATAAGGCCAAAGAGCGCATTGAAGGATTGCTGAGTGGCTCCATTTTGGCAGATGATCCGCAGGGCGTGGCTTATGGCCTGCTGCTGCAATCCGAATGCCGGTTCTGGAATCGTAACCTGCCGTTCGTGTTCGAAAACGTCGGCAAGGAAGCCGGCAGAGTGGATGAACTGCTCATGCCAGCCGATCTGCTCGCCGAGGGTTCCGTGTTGAGGAATGCGGTGGAGATCATGACCCCGGAGGATTGCGGCGTTGACGATCCGTCTGGCAATGTGGAGATCATCGGCTGGCTGTACCAGTACTACATTTCGGAACGCAAGAACGAGGTGATGGACGGGTTCAAGAAGAACCACAAAGCCGGAGCCAATGAGATTCCCGCAGCCACCCAGCTGTTCACGCCGGATTGGATCGTGCGCTACCTGGTGCAGAACACGGTTGGCAGGCTTTGGATGCAGTCGCATCCGGATAGCCAGCTGTACAAGAACTGGGATTATTACATCTGGCCTTCAGAGAATGATGCCGCCGGGGATGAGGACATTCTCAAAATCCAGACCCCGGAGGATTTGACCGTCTGCGATCCCGCATGCGGTTCCGGCCACATGCTTACCTACGCGTTCGACCTGCTGTATGAGATCTACGAGGAGGAGGGGTATGCGCCGAGCGATATTCCCAGCCTGATTCTCAAACACAACCTGTACGGCATGGAAATCGACGAGAGAGCCGCAAGCCTTGCTGCCTTTGCCCTGACCATGAAGGCTCGCTCTCGTTCCCGTAGATTCTTCAAGAAGCAGGTGGAGCCGAATATTCAGCGCATTGTGCCGATTGCGTTCAAGGAAGACGAAGTCGCCGAGCTGAATGACCTATACCAGGTGAATCTGGACTCCACGGTATGGAACACCTATGCGAAGGCGGACGTGTACGGTTCGCTGATTCAGCCGCCACAGGAGCTTGTTGAATTGGCGGCGTCATCACCGGAAAGCGAGGATGGCATCGATACGTTGTTCGACCCACTTCTGCGTGAACATGCAGAGGACGTATTTACTCAAACAAGGTACCTCGCACGTAAATACGTGGCAGTAGTGGCGAACCCGCCATATATGGGTGCGAAGAACATGAGTGGCGAGCTTAAACAGTTCGTGCAGGACCATTATGAGGATGGCAAAACTGATTTGTATGGCTGTTTTTACGTTCGCTTTCTTGGATTGGCTATGGAACATGGTCTTGAAGGAATGGTTCTTGGGGACACATGGATGTTCATTAAAACTTTTGAAGGGATGCGGAAAGATTTAATCGAGAAAAGAAGAATTGAGAGTTTTCTTCATATTCGAGATATTTCGAACCATCCGGATATTTTTGGTGCCAATGCAGCTTTTGTTATCTGTCCATGTTGCACGAGTTATAAAAAAACTACTTTCATCAAATTGACTCAAACTGGGGTAGTCAGGAAAAGTTTTGAGCTATTGAGCATTCTTGCAGCTGATGGATCTAAAGTGCGTTTTGAAGTGGATCAGCGTGAGTTCTCGCAGATTCCGGGTTCACCAATCGTCTGTTGGCTTAGTGAACCTATGCTAGATACTTTTGCCAAGAACAAAGCACTCAAGGAAATTGCTGAACCTCGGCAAGGTTTAGCAACGGCTGATAATGCTCGATTTGTACGTGAATGGTGGGAAGTCTCGCAATCCAAGTCGAAACTTACATTGGATAACTCAAAGGACAGAAAAACTTCGGTTTGCGATAAATGGTTTCCCTATAACAAAGGTGGCGAATACCGCAAATGGTATGGCAACCAGGAGTTCGTTGTTAACTGGGAAAATGATGGCAAGGAACTTGAAGATTTCAGACCTAGATCGGTCATCCGTAACCCTAAGACCTATTTTCGGCCGTCTATTTCGTGGTCAAGGATTAGTTCAGGCGCTCCTGCTTTTCGATATTTCAACGAAGGTCATATCTATGCTGATACTGCGCCGAGCATTTTCAGAGAGACTGATACAAAGCTTTATGAGGCAATGTCTGTTTGTAATTCTTCACTCGCATTAACTCTGTTGAAGGCCATTGCTCCAACTCTTCATTTTGAGGTTGGGCAAATATCACAGATTCCGATGGTCGAAGCATTGCCAAGCGAGCTCCTGACAATCGTAAAAGAAGCAATCAGCGTCGCGCGTTTCGACTGGAACTCGTATGAGACATCATGGAATTACCAGCGGTTCGCATTGCTTGATTCCAGTCAGGGGGTTTGTGCGGATGATTTGCTTGAAGAAGCGATATCGCATCTGCGTAGATATTGGGATTGTGTATCCGAGGAACAGCATCAGCGTGAGATTTGCAATAATGAGCTGGTCGCAGATGCATATGGCGTGCGTGATGACGTGCCATGCGATGTGCCGCTGGAACGCGTGTCTTTGAAGCGCAACGTCGCGTTCGCATATCCGAAGGATACTCCGGAAGTGCGCAACGAGAAATTCGCGCAAGATGTCGTCAAGGAGCTCATTTCCTATGCGGTGGGCTGCATGTTCGGCAGGTATTCGCTCGATAAGCCTGGTTTGATTCTCGCTTCGCAGGGTGAAACACTTGATGACTACCATGCGCAGATTCCGAACCCGTCATTCGGGCCGGACGCGGACAATGTCATTCCGGTCACGGAGACGGACTGCTTCGAAGATGATATCGTGACACGGTTCCGCAGGTTCCTCACCGTGGCGTTCGACAAGGAGAATCTGGCCGCGAACATCGCCTACATCGAACAGGTGCTGGGCAAAAGCATCCGCAAGTATTTCGTGAATGATTTCTACAACGACCACGTGAAGATGTACTCGAATCGTCCGATCTACTGGCAGTACTCCAGCCAAACCAACAACAGGGGCTCGTTCAAGGCGCTCGTGTATCTGCATCGGTATACGCCAAAAACCACGAACGTGGTGCTCAACTATCTGCGTGACTACACTGGCAAAATCGCCGACATCGCCGATAGCTTGGAACATTCGGATCGTGCCGCGGACCAGAAACAGGCCGCCAAACTGCGCAAGGCCGTTCTCGAGTGTAAGGATTACGAGGACCAGACCCTGTACCCATTAGCTACCCGCAACCTGGAAATGGATTTGGACGACGGTGTGCTGGTGAACTACCTGCGCATGGGCAAGGCATTGCGTTCCATCCCCTCTATCGAGAAGAAGCGCAAAGACGTCTCCACCTGGACCTGGCCCGTCCATCCGCTGGGCAAGGAGTAGTTGTCAGCTTATGTGGATTACGGCAGATGTGAATATTCCTCAGCAGTTGCTCGACGCCTCCGCGAAGGATGAAGTGGTTTTCTTTGTCGGCGCTGGAGCTTCATTTAATCCTCCCTCCATCCTGCCTTCCTACAAACAGTTAGCCACAATGCTTGCTGATGAGGCAGACGAGTCCCGGCCTTGTGATGATGAGCAGTTAGATCGTTTTATCGGGATGTTGCCTGATAATTTCAATGTCCATAAGCGAACTAAAGATATTATGCGTGGTGATGATATTCATTGCAATTCCACACATGAGGCCATCGTCAGACTTGCTAGTAGCGTAAAAACTCCGCGCATTGTGACAACAAATTACGATCTTCTTCTTGAGGAAGCTGCGCAAAGGCAGAATTGTGATTTAGGTAGAAGCTATTATGGACCGGCTGTCCCCATCGGCAGCGATTTCTCAGGATTGTTGTATTTGCATGGTTCAGTGGATAGCCCTGATTGCGAAATAGTCCTTGACGATAGGGATTTTGCTCGGGCTTACCTTTCAGAGGGCTGGGCGACACGTTTTCTACTTAAGCTATTTGAGACATACACGGTTGTATTCATTGGCTACAGCTTTGGCGATGTCATTATGCGATATCTTGCATTGGGCATTTCGTCCCACGCCAGACCTCGGTACATTTTCCTCTCTGAGGAGGATATGGACGGAAGAGATAATGAATGGCAACATAATGGAATTATTCCAATTCCCTATCCTGCTGCTAATGGGCATCATGCGTTAGTTGAAGCGCTAACCGCTTGGACTGATTATATATCCTCGGACTACAATGCCTACAAAAAACGTTTACCGGGCATTATCGAAAATGGCGTTCCGAAGGATGCTGTTGATCTTGACTATGTTAGGGCTGCGTTATCTACAGATGAAGGAGCGCAATGTTTTGTTGACATTATTGAAAGGGAAGAAGGTCAGGAAAAAACAGATAAATCGAAGATAAAGAGGGAATGGCTATCTTGGCTGATGAGCTCGGACGCGTTCCGGGAAGTTTTCACAGAAAGGGCCCCAAAGACTCAGAACGAGAAGATTCTGCTGGATTGGTTCCTTGTCGATTTTGTGCAAAAGCCGGAAGAACGAGATTTTGTGCTGTATGTGCTTTGCAAGTTGCAATCATCGATGTCTGATTGGTTATTTGAGCAATTGCATGAATGTGTCAGTTATTGCATCAGCCATTGGGGCAGACGGGATTTAATTCCGGTCTTTACCGTTTTAATGACTTCTATGCAGGGTCATTCCGCTCCAAGTGTTCTTGATAAATTTATTGATCCATCATTACTTTACAATTCAGACATCTCGCCTCAAATATTATCTCTCATTATTCGCCCATATTTAAAACTGACTACCCTTTTCCAAGGGAATGGCATAAGGTCTAGAGCTGAGATTGCGTGGCCATATGACAGGATAGAAGAGCTTGATAATCATTTGAATTTCGATATGAATAAGATGGCATTTCTTGCTGAATCAAGCTTGCAAAGAGCGAGTGCTCTATTACAAGCCTATCAAGGTGAAAATGAATACTCTTGTTTAAGTAGGCCATCGATAGAGCCTAGCGATCAGAATTTATATGTATCTGATTTGCAATCTATGTTTGTCGACATTCTTCGTGATTATGCGCATGGTCATAAAGATCAACAGGATAGTCTGATATATCGGTGGTGGAATAGTGAGTCTGCGCTTCTTAAACGTTTAGCGATTAATACTATTGCTTTTTCGGATTGGGATGCGAACCGTAAAATCACTTGGATTCTCGAACATGATTATTTATTTGACTTGGATGCCCATCATGAAGTCTATATGGTTCTTAAAGAAGCCGCTCCGAGCATGGGAGAGAATTCGAAGAAAAACATACTAGAATATCTGAGGAATAAACTTGATTCCCTCAAGGAAACATATTCTGATGAACGAACGGCGCTTTATGAGCAGTTTGATGTTCTTCAATGGCTTCTTAAGCATATGAATGGTGGAATGGAGAATTGGCCTGAGGCTCAGAAGTGGAAGAATGAGCTTGCTCGGAAATATAATTTTTTGCCGCGAGAGCATGCAGATTTCCATATTTATTCTGAAGGGGTTTGCAGTGTAACTACTGGAATTACTGATGAGCAATTTATTGATATTTTGGAGAACCGTCCGTCTGTTCTCGAAGAAAAAATGTTTGGTAACCAAGATAAAACGGTTAAATTTGATTCTTTGAGTATTAATAATCAAATCTCTGAAGTTGTTTCGCATAGTCCGCGGGTGGGATTTACTCTTTGGGAACTTGTCAATCGGCATAAAGAAAGTGACGCAGTTCAATATAGTTGCTCAATCATTCGTGGGTGGGGTGAGGCATCCCTGGATGATGAACAAATATTGGTTCTTGATTTATTGAAGAAGCTATTGCCGAAGATGGGGCAAGATGAAGTAAGCGCAGTGTCGTTTTTCCTGAATAGACAGATTGATGGGGAAAAGACTACGATTACCGCGAAAACTTTACAGATAATGAGTGATATCGCGTTGCAAATTTGGGAACGATATAGCTCGACATTCAGCGCAAGTAAAGATCAGCAATGGCAGAACGATCCAGTTACATATTCCTTGAATTGTTGGCCTGGTAAACTCGCTTATTTCTGGATGGGCAGAATCCGTTGGAGATATAGGCAAGAAGCTGATTCTTGGAATGGTCTTGATGATCTCGAAAAGAAGATGGTTCGTCGTTTTGTAGATGATGAAGGTGACTTCTCTCCGCTCGTTTGGACAGCATTGCTTACAAATATCAATATGCTTCATTCGCTCGATCGGGAAAATACAGAGAGCTGGTTGCCTGATTTAATGAAAAAAGCGGGCACGAAGTTTATTTGGAATGTGATGCTCCCGAATCCGAATCTTAATATTCGACTTATTGACATAGCTTTTTATGAGAGCTGTCTTGATGAGTTTAAATATCTGTCTCATTTGGATGATTATAAGAAACAAAGCTTTCTCTTACAGGTATTTTGGATAGTTACTTATGCTGGATTGGAAGATAAACGGAGAACGAAACTTTTGTCTAAAGTCGTGACAGCTGGGAATGGCATTTATGCTCCTTTGTTCATGGACCGGATTGTGTGGGCTTTCAAATTCCGGCTTGATTCCAAAGGCAAGAATATGGTGTGGGATTTATGGCTCCATCGATTTATTGAAGATCGTCATGCCGGCAAAGGACGGAACTGGAGTGAAAAAGAGCGAATTGCTTTTGCTGAACTAATTCCTCTGTTGGATGAGCATCTTAAAGAAGGAATGAAGTATCTTTCTGATAATTTCCCAAGAATTATGGGGCGGGATTTTATCAACCTTATTATGCTTAAAAATATTGATGATATTCCGCAGGAATGTGCGGAGGCATTTATTGAGTTTTATACGTGTTTATTTAAGCAACCTGATATTCCTTATGTATGGCGAGTAGAAGAATTATTGCAGAATCTAATCGATAAGTTTGGAATTGGCAAAGTTAGTCCATTGGTGTCTTTAGCAAGGCAGAAGCGTATCATCTCAGATACTTGGAGTCCTTCTTTCAAAGGAGGAGCTGCGTAATGGTGACGAAGAAGGTGAGATATGGGTATTAAAACACTGTTGCGCGGCGAATCCAAGAATGTGGAGTACAAGCTCACGCCTCCTTCCAGGAGCATCAACTACACCAAAACCGCGGTAGCGTTCGCCAACGGGCAAGGTGGATGTTTGGTGTTCGGTGTCGAAGACCAAACGCTTCGCGTGGTTGGTATTGCCGAAGACAAGGTGTTCACGGTGATGGATTCCATTTCGGACGCCATTGTTAATAGCTGCGAGCCGATGATCATTCCTGACATCACCATGCATGATGTGAACGGCAAGACGGTTATCGTGGCTGAGATCGCTCCCGGCTTGCAGCGTCCGTACCATATCAAGTCGCTTGGCCAGGAGCAAGGAACGTTCGTTCGCGTAGCTGGCACCACGCGTCAAGCCGATCAGCCCACCATCCGTGAGCTGACCATCGAAGGCAGCAGCCGGAGCTTCGACCAAGTACAGTGCCTTGGACTGTCCATAACGGAAGAAGACATCGAGGCACTGTGCGCAAGTCTGACGAAAACCGCGAAGGATAATGCCGAAGACCCCTCGAAAGTCAAAACGGTTACGGAGAAACAGTTGCTGCAATGGGGCGTGCTGGCAGAACAGGATGGGCGATTGGTGCCCACCAACGCCTATGCGATTCTGACTGGTAATACGGCCGTCCGGTCCGTGGTGCAATGCGGAGTGTTCAAGGGAACCACTAAAGCTGTGTTTGTGGATCGACGTGAGTTCGTCGGCACTCCGCAGGAACTCATCGAAGAGTCCTACCAGTATGTGTTGCGCAACATCCATATGGGTGCCCGATTCAAGGGCGTGTACCGGCAGGACGTGTATGAGATTCCGCCGGATGCCATTCGAGAGCTGATCGTCAACGCGATAGTGCATCGCAGCTATATCGACCATTCAAGCATTCAGATCGCGATTTACGATAATCGATTGGAGATCACTTCGCCCGGGCGTCTGCCGATGGGACAGACCATTGAACGTATGAAGCAGGGCTATTCAAAAATTCGCAATGAGGCATTGGCCTCTGCTTTTGAATACATGGGTTATATCGAGCACTGGGGGAGCGGCATCCTGCGTGTGATGCAGGAGGTGCGCGATGCCGGATTGCCGGAACCGGAATTTCTTGGCGGCGATACGGATCTGCGTATCAATATCTATCGCAATGGCTCAGAGACAGGTATTGTGACGGGATTGCGACGGGATTCGCTTTCTGATGACGGGATTGTGACGGGATTGCGACGGGATTCGCTTTCTGATGACGGGATTGTGGAAGGAGCAACTTCAAAAACGAGTGCTGCTCCGAATGCCGCCATTGCAGTGGTTCCATCCCAGAAAGAGCGTATTCTTGATGCGCTGCGTAAGAATGCGAGCATTTCTATCTCTGACGCCATACGGATACTGGGCGTGCAGGAAAGGCAGGCTCAACGAATATTGAAGAGTCTGGTAGAGGAAGGCAGTGCAGTGAAAATTGGTGCTGCCCGCGCCACTCGATACGCTGAAGCGAAGAAAAGGACGGAACTGCATGAGTGAGAATAGCCAAGTAACAAGACTGCTCGCCAGACGTTTCAGCCAGCCAGGCGAGCGTGGGCGCATCGTGTTCTGGCGTGATGACAAGAAACAGTACGCGGATGTTGTGGAAACGTTGGTGGGGGAGCGCACCACTGATGAGATACTGCGTGAGGTTGAACTCATCACTCCGGAAATTGGGGATGAGAATGACAGACGGTACATTCCGTTCACGGTGCGCTATCGCATGTTCCACGAGCAGCCGAATCAAAAATTCCTCGTGTATCTTACGGAGCCGGCCCCGGCGGTTCAAGACAACTGGCTGTTGGATTTGGAATTGGCGTACTGTCCCACGTTCACCATGGACAAACTCGCCGTGACACTTACGGAAACGCTGCCGGAAGCCTCCGCCGACACTCGAAACAAGTGGTTGGAAGTAATGAGGGGCGTGCCAAAGTTCTTCGACAGCGAAGAACGCGCCAAGCGTCTCGCGAAACGTCTTAACGCGCACGACGACGCCACCGATTTCCAAGCGAAGATGATCGCCACGCTGCTGCAGCTGAAAGAGGATCGGCACAGCATGCAAGACATCTGGGCTGAGCTGCTTGCACAATATTCGCAGGGTGACGATTCCGGTATCACCGCGATCGAACGCATGGGATTAAGCACGTTCCATTGGACTGGAACACGGCGCATTTATCGTTTTGATGTGGATGCCGATGCCGGCAGCGAGCCGACAGTGAAGGACTTCGTGCTATGGCTGTTCCAGCTCGCATGGAACGGATTCTCCGATGGAAAGAACGCCGTCTCCACTTATGCGAACATTATTCGCGACTGGGACGACTGGTATAAGAACATCGACATGCGCACGGTACTGCAGAATCTTTCCGAGAACGCCGTGGAGGAACTGCACCTGTCCACTCGAATCGCCGACATGAGCGTGGAAGAGCTTGCCGACCGCGACCTGTTCCGCGACGTGGACGAGATGATCGTCAACAAGCTGTTCGAACGGTTGGGCTCGCAATCCATTACGGACGACCAGGTGCAACGAATCATCAACGGGCGTAAGCAAAAGCTCTGGTATGCAGAATATACCGACCAATACGAGTGCATTGCCGCAGCAAGCAGGCTTCGCGCCGTGTTGACTGAATGCAGCGGACTCATTAGCACCATCAGCTCACCGGAACAAGGGATGAAGCTATATGCCGAAAAGCTGTACAAGGCCGATGGCGCATACAGAAAATATGTGCTCGCATGGCATCGTGCCAACCCGGATGCGGTGAGCGTGGACGATGATCTGCAAAGCGCCTACGAGGCATACCAGCAGGATCTGGGTCAGGCATGGCAAAAACAAGTCGATACGCTTAGCCAATGGAAGTTCATAGACATGGACGCGCAAACCAATTTCTATGAACGTGAAATCGCGCCGGTATTGAAGTCCGGCAGAAAAATCGCCGTGATCATTTCCGATGCGCTACGTTACGAGGTTGCGCAGGAACTGTCCGAACGCATCGACAGGGAGAGCCGTTTCAGTACGAAACTGAACATGCAATACAGCGTTCTGCCATCCTATACGCAACTTGGCATGGCGGCGTTGCTGCCGCACGGCTCGCTCGAATTCGACAGCAAAGACCGTTTGTATGTTCTGGCTGATGGACGCAGCACCAAAGGAATTGAAGCGCGCGCCGCCATTCTTTCGTCCGTAGGCGGCAAAGCGATTAGATATGACGATTTGACAAAGCTGAAAGTCAGCGAAATCAAAGAACTATATAAATCCTGCAACGTGCTGTATGTGTATCACAACCATATCGACGCCACCGGTGATACGGAGAAAACGGAATCGGAAACAGTGGACGCATGCGAGAAGACGTTCAAGGAACTGGGCGAAGTAGTCAAAAAACTTGCCAGCGGCAACGTTCATAACATGATCATCACTGCGGATCACGGATTCCTCTATCAGGACCGAGATCTGGACAGTACAGAATGGCTGAGCGAACAGCCCAAGGGCGATGCGGTATGGGTGAGAAAGAGGCGATTCTCCATCGGATCCAATCTTGCTCCGGGTCGCGCGTTCGTGACATTCAACGCCACACAGATAGGAATGGACGATGCTCGGAATGAAGGCATAAGCATCCAAGTACCGAACTCCATCATGCGCTTGCGCATGCAGGGCGCCGGTGTGAAGTATGTGCATGGAGGAGCAGCATTGCAGGAAATCGTCGTTCCTGTGCTGCATGTCAGTAAGGGGCGTTCCGCGGCCGACGATGTGAGGGCTGTGGAATTCACTATTCTGCAACGAACCGACAGGCTTTCCAGCAGACAGTTGACTGTGGAATTCTTCCAGAATGAGCCCGTTGGAGGAAAAATCCGTGCACGTACCGTATTGGCCGGATTGTGGGGGCGTGATGCGGCAGGCAATGATGTGCTCATCTCCAATGAGACACTGGTCGCCTTCGATCTGCTCGGGCAGGAGAAAAGCGAACGCCATGTGACGGCTACGCTCATGCTGACCAGTGACGCGGAACGATTCAATGGAACGAATATCGAACTGCGCCTGCGTGAGAAGACAGATGGGTCAAATGTGTTGGTCATGCTTGAGCAGAAGGCACGATACTTCTTCAAACAGGGCGTGGTGGCCGACGATGCCGGATTCTTCGACTGAATTGGATGAGCACAGAGGAGAGCGACCGTAAGGGGTAACACAATGAATGAGCAGGGTATGAGCCAGAACGGTTGGATTGAAAGTCCTGAACACAACGCGGATGGGAATTCCCTGAGCGCGTTGGATGTCAAGACCACCGACCTGTTCCCCGGAGTCACCGTCCGCAAGGATCTGGTGAACAAGGTCAAGGGCAATGCGCTGGTGCCCTCATATGTGCTGGAGTTCCTGCTCAGCGCATATGCCACGAACACCGACCAGGCCAGTATCGAGTCGGGTGTGGATCGAGTGCGTGCCATTCTTGCAAACAACTATGTGCATCGCGAGGAAGCCAATCTTATCCAGTCGAAAATCCGCGAGAAAGGGAGCCATAGGATTATCGACCGTGTGCAGGTGGTGCTCAATGACAAAACCGACCTGTATGAGGCGACATTCTCCAATCTCGGCATCAGCCAGGTCATTGTCGATCCAAGCCTTGTAAAAGCTTATCCGAAACTGCTGGTGACAGGCATCTGGTGCATGTGCCAGATCGGTTACGCATATTCCGGCGACCCGCGCGAAGTACCATGGCAGTTGCTGCAGCTCAAGCCTGTGCAGATGTCGCGTGATGATCGCGAAAACTACATGCAGCAACGTTCGCAATTCACCGATAGCGAATGGATCGATCTGCTGATGCAATCCATTGGGTTCAATCCCGATCTATTCTCCGACCGGGCGAAACTGCTGCATCTGGTACGCATGGTGCCGTTTGTGGAACGAAACTACAATCTGGTCGAACTCGGGCCGAAAGGCACCGGCAAATCGCACATCTACTCGGAATTCTCACCGCACGGCATGCTCATATCCGGCGGGGAAGTGACAGTGGCCAAACTGTTCGTGAACAATTCCAACGGACACTTGGGGCTTGTGGGCTATTGGAACACGGTGGCGTTCGACGAGTTCGCAGGCAAGGCCAAGAAGGCCGGCCGGGACTTGGTGGACATCATGAAGAACTACATGGCCAACAAGTCGTTCTCCCGTGGCGTCGAGACGTTCCAAGGCGAGGCGAGCATGGCGTTCGTAGGCAACACCTCGCATAACGTGCCGTACATGCTGAAAAACTCCGACCTGTTCGAGGAACTGCCGAAACAGTATCACGATCCGGCATTCCTGGATCGTATTCACTTCTATCTGCCGGGTTGGGAGTTCGAACAGATCCGTTCCGAAATGTTCACCAGCGGATTCGGTTTCGTTGTCGACTATCTGGCGGAGATTTTGCACAACCTGCGCGATGCCGATTACAGCGACCGGTTCGAAAAGTATTTCGAACTGTCTTCCACACTGTCCACGCGAGATAAGGACGGCATCAAAAAGACGTTCTCCGGATTGATGAAGCTTATTTACCCGGACGGCAATGCTTCTCCTGAACAGATGGAACCGTTGCTGCGTTGCGCCATCGAGGGCCGTAAGCGCGTCAAGGACCAGCTGTGCCGCATCGACTCCACCATGGAGGAGGTCGAGTTTACCTACAAGCGTGTGAGCGACGGTGAAGTAGTCGCCGTGCAGACGTTGGAAGAGCTCGACTACCCGCAGCTGTATTGGCGTGGGCGTGTAGCTGAGAATTCGGAAGATAAGGGCGAGGCGGAAGCGCCTGTTGCCGATGATGCCGTGGCAATTGCGGGTAGCGAGGGAGGAGCTGGTGCCTCTGAGAATGCCGATGCCTTGCCCGTAGCGCGGCATCAAGAAGCGGTGATGTTGACGCCGGTCGAGCGTCTTGCAGCAAAGGCCGATGGAAAGCAGCGGGAACTGGTCGAGAATCAACGTGGAATCACGTATTTCGGATTATTCGGCCCCTACTTGGCCGGGGCAAAGAAAATCGTTGTAGAGGATGCGTATGTGCGTAAGCCGTACCAGCTGCGTAATCTGGCTGAGTTCTTGGAGATGCTGCTGAGATGCAAAAATCCCGATGAGGATGTAGCCGTTCATCTGGTGACCGGGCATAATGAGCCTGGATTCATGGAAGCGCAGCTAGATGGTTTGAACGAACTGGCATCGACGTTCTCACAGCTGGGCGTGAACCTTACCTACGAATTCAGAGACACTTTGCACGACCGTTCCATTACTTCGGATACCGGATGGGAGATTCTTCCCGGCCGCGGGCTTGACATCTTCCAAAAATTCGTTGACGGCGATTGGCTTAACCCGTTGCTGCGCCATCAGCAGCTCCGCCGCGTTAAGGAATGCAAGGTCACGTATAGGCGAATTGATGAGAAATGAGTTGATTTAGGTCTCAGGAGGTAAGAAGAAAGACAGTGATGAATTGGACGGATGCGGTTCAGGCGATTTGTGCCATTATAAGTACAATTGGCGGCATTGGTGCACTTGGCGTTAGTGCATGGCAAATTTATTTGGCTTCAAAGCAGATGAGAGAAACATCAAAGCAATCAAAACAAGAGAGTGAAGACCGTAACCGCCCATATATTTCGATGGATGTTGTTCCGGGTCTTGGCGGAGTTGGCTGTTGGGATTTAAAGATAAGCAACACGGGAGGATCTCCCGCAAGAGACATATCAATTTCATTGTTGCACGATCATTTTCTATCCGATGAAGATGGTTCATATTTAAAAGATAAGCTTGAAGCTTTTTGCTCCACACAGTTTGATTTAATGCCAGGAGCGTCCCGTAGAATTTATTGGTCGATTTATTCTGCAGATGAGAGCAGGGTATTAGAGGGGGCTCCTCTTAAAGGAGTTATTTCCGCTAGGTATTCGTGGAAAAATGATTCTAGAATAATCGCAGATTATGAGGACAACTTGCCATATGACTGTGAAAATGCACCGATTCCCGCACCCTCGACGGGCTCGAAGAGAGAGGGTAAGTCCGAAACGGACTCATTAAAAAACATAGAGTATGCACTTAGAAGTATTTCTCATCAAATTGGTGAACTCGCAAGATAAGAAAAACGCGCTAAGTTGGTGCATGTATTTCATATTATGGAATGGACCGATTTTGGTGCAATGATTAAAAATTATGTTGTATTTGTAATTTGAATTCTGGAAGGAGGATATGACCTGTGTTAGATACTGATTTTCAGCCGATAGACAATGAAGAACTATAATTGCAAAGAGATGTAAATTACAAATATGTTATGCGATATCAGTGATTTCATATTCAGTATCAAACTAAATCAACTTGTCATTGGGAAAATACCAAATTATTGAGTATGATGTTTGATGTAGAGTCCAATGGGATTGCCGAGGTTATCAAATATAAGTCTTTAGGTGGCTGTAAATCCTACTGCATAATCATTGGTATAGAAAAGAAACACTACTGATGAGAGAATGCATGCAGAATTTTCAGAAAAAATGGTTTGTATGTTGACTTTTGAATTTGGCGGGAATGTCGTTGTATAGCTTCAATATAGCTATGATCGTGTATACGTATGTCTAGAAATAGAGCTAATGCAAGAAGAGAGTCTTTCTGATTATTCTCGCTACTTTTTGTTGCTAACAAAGTTAGCTGCTTGTATTTATCTGAAGTTTTAAATTCCTTGAGAATTGTCTTAATTTCTTGATCGGTTGCTCCAAGTAAAGGGATTTTATCGTTTTTAGCTATTTTTGTGTTGATGGTAGGAAGATGCGTTTCCTGCAAAATTGAAAAAATCTGTTGACTATTTTTGAGGTATACTTGTTTGCTGTTGATTTCCCTGTCAATTAATAGCTGAGTGTTATATATGACGCTGTCTCGAATATTTAGTATATCATTCTTAATGCTTTGGGTGATCATATATTTTATTCTCTGTGTCTTTTTAAGAAATGTAAAAAATACTATAATATATAGTAGTATTGAAACGCCATTTGTTATTGCTGTTATTAGTGATAGCAATGCATTATAATGGAAAATGAATGGAATAAATATGAAGAGTAAAGAAAGCATTAGAAAGAAAATTATACTGAATGACCAGTATATGTATCTATCTAACGAGAAGTCTTTAACCTTAGGTGCCTCTATTATTCTTATTGAGAAGAATGATACTATTGCTATATAAAATACAGTATATATAAGTAAAATAACGAGATTGTTATTAATTATAGTAGAATTCTTTTTCAAGAGAAGGTTGATTACTAATACTATAGTAAAGTAAATTATGCCTGAAAGAACAAAAAAGATGTATGTGAATTTCTGTTTTTTAACGTCTGTATACTCATTCAGTATATTTTTAAGGTGATCTATTTTTTCGCAGGAAATCTTGATATCTTGGTTAAAGATAACTTGTTTTTTCGCATATTCTTCTAGAGATAGAAAAAGAAAGTCGGAAAACCATACAGTTAGTGTTGCAAATATTATACTGTAACGCGTCAGTTCAGGGAATATGACAGAGCTGTATACTGTTCCCGCAAAACACGTGTAAGAGTTTATTTTACATATTCTTATAAGAAAGAATTCTGGAAGTGATGACAATGATGTTGTGGAAATGAGAAAAGAAGTTGCGAAGCATATTCCTAGGAGGGCAAATAAATCACTGAATCCTGATCCATTTATTACTTCTTTCCAAAAATCAGAAAAATGAAGGTCTTTATGAGTAATTTCCCATAGCGAATAGCGCAAACACTGCATGGGAATAATCATAAAAGCAGCGTAGAAAGATCTTTTTACTACATCACGCCATTCGAATTCTTTATATATCATTTTGTTTCTTCAATTCTGTTGTAGTTTAAGTAGTGATAGCTAATGATTATAGTAATAGTTATTCCGTTGATGCAGCGGGGATGTGACAAATATCTTAAAGTCATCAGTGTAATAAACGGCGACTATTTGAACATCACCTAAAATGATGCAGAACCTCCGGTATATCGGTAGAGACGAGATGTACGAATATGCCGCAACACGGGCTGATTTTGTCGACGTGTATGGCGATCCGTCCGGCCGCAAGACGAACAGCGCCACATGGGCAAGCTTCGGGATCGGCTCCAATTTCTGCCACACGGACGGAACTTTGAATATCCGTGGCGGCTATATTGCGGTCGATCTGTACTTCACCGACATATTCCAATATTCGAAGCTTTACGGCATGAAGGATTCCGCCGAACGGATACTGTCGGATCTCGGCGAGGTGATTTGGGACGAGCCGGAAGCTGACAAGAAAAACCGACACCTTTGGATACGGCGTGACGTGGATTTTGCCAGTGACATGACGGAAGCCTACCAATGGATGACGGACGGGCTACTCGCTATGCGCAATGTGTATGAGCTGCTCGGCTGATGTTTTGGCCGTTTCGACTGCTGTGCGTTCAATGCTTCATACAATGAACGTAGTCATCCAAAAAGAGGCCGCCATGAAATACGGGATGAGGAAACCCAGCTGGAAGAAAAGCCTGTCCGCGCGTACGAAGGCCGCGCCACCCGCGCGGTCAAGAAAGCGTTGATTCCCGGCTATGGCAAGAAGGGCATGGGCTGGCTGCATCCCAAGCGCAAACTGTACAACACCATCTACAAGAAGACCACGTTCAGCCTGTTCGACCTGTTCAAGT
>OLPH01000505.1_pt1 | contig 47930 bp, 21 predicted proteins | sample 1672951 | NCBI WGS metagenome assembly OLPH01 (sample SAMEA3136740, study PRJEB25190) | human gut metagenome | reverse complement strand
CCGACAACATCCTGAAGCCGGCAGACGGCCACACCGTGACCATGCCGAGCCAGGACATGATCCTCGGTCTGTACTACCTGACCACCGTCATCGACGGCGCCAAGGGCCAGGGCCGCGTGTTCTCCTCGCTGGAAGAGGCCGAAATGGCGCTCGACAAGCACGAGATCGACATGCAGGCCAAGGTGCTCATCCGCCTTCCGCAGGACTTCGTGCTGCCGAAGGACTGGGAGCCGGGCGAGGTCAAGGTCGTCGATCCGGAACCGGGCAGCCCGGACGTGGTCAAGGAGGAGCGTTTCCATGACGGCTCCGTCCTGTTCGCCACCTCCTACGGCCGTATCCTGTTCAACGGTACCTTGCCGGTCGACTACCCGTTCGTCAACGAGCAGGCGCCGAAGAAGCGTCTGAGCAAGATCGTCGACGACATCGCGACCCGTTACTCCACCGCTCAGGTGGCCGCGACACTGGACGCCCTGAAGGATCTGGGCTTCACCCGCGCACCGTGGTCCGGCGTGTCCTTCGCGTTCTCCGACGTTATCCAGCCGCCGGAACTGGACGAGTACATCGAAAAGTACGAAGGCGAAGCCGACAAGGTTAACGAGAACTACGAAATCGGTATGCTCACCGAAGAGGAGCGTCGTCAGGAACTGGTCGACCTGTGGACCAAGTGCACCAGCGAGGTCTCCGAGGCGGTTGAGGAACACTTCGATTCCAAGAACAACCTGGCCATCATCGTGCAGTCCGGTGCACGAGGAAACATGATGCAGATCAACCAGATCGCAGGTATGCGAGGCTTGGTGGCAAACCCGAAGGGCGAGATCATTCCTCGACCGGTCAAGTCCAACTACCGTAAGGGCCTGTCCGTGCTGGAATACTTCATCTCCCAGCACGGCGCGCGTAAGGGTCTGGCCGATACCGCACTGCGTACCGCAGAGTCTGGCTACCTGACCCGTCGTCTGGTGGACGTCTCCCAGGACGTGATCGTGCGCGAGGAGGACTGCGGCACCAAGCGCGGCCTGACCATGAAGGTCGGCGAACGCGATGCCGAAGGCAACCTGCACCTGGTCAAGGCCGCCGACGGTGGCCCGTACTCCCGTCTGCTCGCGGCCGACGTCATCGACCCGGCCGACGGCGAGACCGTGCTGTACAAGGCCGGCGACGCCCTGTCCATGGACGTGCTCAACGATCTTGTTGCCCACGGCGTGGAAGAGGTCAAGGCCCGTTCCGTGCTGACCTGCGAATCCAAGCGTGGCGTGTGCGCCAAGTGCTACGGCTGGTCCCTGGCCACCAACAAGCTGGTGGACGTCGGCGAGGCCGTCGGCATCGTGGCAGCACAGTCCATCGGTGAGCCTGGTACCCAGCTGACGCTGCGTTCCTTCCACTCTGGCGGCGTCGCTTCCGCTTCCGATATCACCCAGGGTCTTCCGCGTGTCACCGAGCTTTTCGAAGCCCGTACCCCGAAGGGCGAGGCTCCGATCGCGGAGTTCGCCGGCGTGGTCAAGGTGGAAGACACCGAGCGCGGCCGTCAGGTCACCCTGAAGCCGGACGACGACTCCGTCGAGCCGATCGTCTACCCGGTGACCCGTCGTGCGCCGATGCTGGTCAAGGACGGCGACCATGTCGAAGCCGGCACCCAGCTCATCGAAGGCTCCGTCGACCCGAAGAAGATCCTGCGCATCCTCGGCCCGCGCGCCGCACAGGTGAACATCGTGGAGGAAGTGCACACTGTGTACCGCTCCCAGGGCGTGGATATCCACGACAAGCACATCGAGGTCATCGTGCACCAGATGCTGCGTCGCATCACCGTGATCGACTCCGGCGACACCGACCTGCTGCCGGGCGAACTCGTGGACAAGGCACGCTTCAAGGCCGCCAACATGGAAGCCGTGAAGAACGGTGGCAAGCCGGCCGCCGGCCGTCCGGAGCTGATGGGCATCACCAAGGCTTCGCTGGCCACCGATTCCTGGCTGTCCGCGGCCTCCTTCCAGGAGACCACCCGCGTGCTCACCGAAGCCGCCCTGAACCAGAAGGTCGATGACCTGAAGGGCCTCAAGGAGAACGTCATCATCGGTAAGCTTATCCCGGCAGGTACCGGCCTCGCCCGTTACCGCAATGCCACGGTGGAGCCCGACAAGGCCATCCGCGACACCATCTACCCGAACTTCGGTTTGGGCGGCGAAGGCACCGACAGCTCCTTCGGCGACACCGACCTGTCCGATGTGGACTTCTCCAACATCGACTTCGGCGACCTGAAGCTGGGCGATGACTTCAACCCGGATGACTTCCTGGACGACAACGGCGGCCAGACCGATCTGGGCGACACCCTGTGAGATTCCCCTCACGATAGTCGACAGACGAATCATCTGACATAGCGAAAGGCGGAACCGACCAATACCGGTCGATTCCGCCTTTCGCCATATCTATATGTCGTGGGATTGCGAGGTTGTGGATTAATCGCGGGGGAGGGTTTCGCAGTCGTCTTTTGACGTTACTTGATCTTCTCCGAAAGCGTGGTTTCCAGATCCTTCAACGAACCGCTGAGATCGGCCTCCTTCGCGGCCTTTTGCAAATCGGACTGATCCAGGGTCGGCGAATCGATGTCGGACATCTTCGAATGAAAATCCTGAAGCTTTTCGTAATCGGCGGACCCATACTCGATATCGTTGAGATTCAGATCGGCCATCTGATCCACAATGTCCTTCTTCTTGCTGACGCTTTCCTGCATATCCGCGCCATACTCGGCATAGGACTTGATGGGAACCTTGGCCAGATCGCCGGCGTCGGCGGCACAGCTTTCGAGCGCCTTGGAAAGATCGCGATAGTACGAAGACATGTCGGCGGAGTCGAATTTCGGCAGCTTCGTACAGGTATGCGTCATCTTCATGAGCGCGGGCATGGTCTGGGCCAGATCGTTCATGTACCTCTCGTATTTCGCACGGTCCTGCTCGAACGTCTCGTACTTCTCCTTGACGTCCTTGTCTTTCTTCACGGCCTTCATGGCAGCCAGCTTGTCGCTGTCCTGCTTGAAGGTCTTCAACTTCTTCTTGTCCTCGTCATAAGCGGAGGATGAATCGTTGTCCGTTGCGCTCGACGCCGAGCTGAATTCCTCATTGATGGCTGTATAGCTGCTTTCCAACGCCTGCGTTTGGACCAGCGCTTCCTCGTAATCGGAACGGCTGACGCGATTCGTAAGGAAGAACACCGCTGCCAGCGCGATGACGACGACTGCGGCCACCGCGCCGATGATAATGGCGACCGGCGGCTTATTTTTGGCCGCGGCGCCGGCTTGCTGGGAAGGAAAGTTGCCGGGCATTGGCGGTTGCGGCTGACCGTATTGTTGCGATTGGGCATATTGTGGCATCGCAGGCTGTGGAACCGCCGGTTGAGACGCGGTGGGCTGGGGGCATGGCGGGCTGACCGTACGGCATCGGCCGCGGCTGACCATACTGCGGCATCGGCGGCTGAGGCTGTCCATAAGGTTGCGGTTGTCCGTATTGCTGCGGCTGGCCGTACGGCATGGGTTGCGGCTGTCCGTATTGAGGCCCGCCCGGCTGTGGCTGACTGTAGTTTGGCGCCTGCGGCTGCGGAGGCTGGTTATACTGCGGTTGCCCATTCTGCGGTTGACCATACGGAGGAGTGTTCGCCATGAGAAAAGTCCTTCTTATCCTTTTTCCTTTTTTTGAATGTCGAATCCGTGAACACGGAGGGAAACATCGACGTGTCCGTCTCTTTTGACGAGTTACAGCATAATATTTTGAGATGGAATATGCGAGCATCGTATTGCAGAATGAGTATCGTCAGACGGCATGGACGTCACCTTCCTACAATGGGAATATGAGTTTTCTACCTTACCCGCCGCCGCCCGAACTAGGGTGGTATGACGATGACGTCACGGTGATGGCGCAACCTACAGCCGAACCCGTCGACAATGCCGCCGATTCCTTGGAAACACGCGAACGGCTCGCCGCACAGAACGAATCGGACGACCACGATATGCAGGATGTTTCCGTTGCGAAGGGCGACGCTGCCGTTTCGGACGAGGACGATATCGACTGGGACGGCACCGTGCTTTCCGAAGCCTTCACCATGAAGCAGCCGAAGCACACGTACGTGCTGGACAACGAGCAGACCGGACAGCAGGTGATCGTGGATATGGGCGTGCTCCTTGGCCGCAAGCCTTCGGCCGAAGTGCCCGCCGGCGCCAAATCGGTCAAGCTGGAGGATCCGACGCGCACAATCTCACGCAACCATGCGGCGATCAGCTTCGACCAGGATGGCACGCTGTGGATAGAGGATTACGGTTCGCTCAACGGCACGTACATCATCCAAGACGATGTCGAAACCAAAGTGGAACACAAGCCGATGCAGCTGGAGGCGCCATGCACGGTGCGTATCGGCGACCAGTTCTTCCAATTCCGCAAACAGTGAGGGCGTTTGTTAGTGAAGACACGATTACGCTGACGGACTGCGTTGACGATTTGTGTTGACAGCGTCGGCGCGGACGGTTAGCGGTAAGACGATAAGGGGTTGTCACGGAGATTCCCGCGACAACCCCTTATGTTTCAAATGGTCTGATAATCGGCGTTAGCTCACTGCTGGCGCAGACGAATGGCCGCGTTGATGGCCGAATCGTTCAACTGGCCAAGCCAGGCAAGCAATTCCGGATAGATGTACGGATTGCGCGCAAGACACGGACGAAGCTCCGGCGCTTCGCTGGCGATACGGGCCATCAACATCTGATCGGTGGTGGTCATGGCCAGTTCCGCGGTGAACCCCGCGTCTGCCGGCGATTCCTGGGCCGCGGCATACTGCTGTTCGGCATACTGCTGTTCCGGTTCGTTCTGCGGCTGGCTCGATGAATAATCGGCCACTTCGGACAAATCGGCGGGATTCATGTATGGGTCGACATACTCGGTCGAAGCCTCGTTGGACGCCGCATAGGCAGCGTCCTGACCGTATTGCTGGTTCACCGGCTGTTCCGGCTGATACTGCTGCTCCTGCTGGAACTGTTCCGCCACTGCCGGCTGATACTGCTGCTCCGGCTGGACCTGTTCGGCAACCGGTTCGGCCATTGGCTGGGCCGTCGGCTCGGCAATCAGATGCGGCTGCACGCCATTTTGCGGAACCGGCCAGCCCATCGCCACCAGCTGCTGGCGGGCGCGCTCATCGCCGAATTCGGCGACCCAACGCTTCAGACCCGGGTACGCTCGCGGATTGGCAACGACATTCGCACCGAATTCCGGATTCTCGTACGCGATTTTCGCCAGGAACACGGGATCGGCGTTCGGATCCTGCACGGCCGCCACCGCGGCATCGAAATCGACCATCATGATCTCCTTGTCTCGTGGTCTGTAACCATCTTATTGAATGACTCGTAACGTTTGCAACGTACCGTCCAGCACATCGTCGATATCCTCGTCATCGCCGATCTTGCTGACGTTCCAATCCTCGTCGCACGGCATATCGGAACGCATATCCACCACGATGACGGTGATGTTGTCGCGGCCACCGGCGTTCAGCGCGGCGCGTACCAGCATGTCCGCGGCCATCTGCGGGTCGGCGTACGCCGCCGCGATCTCGGCAAGCTGCTCACGGCCGATCTGCGCATGCAGCCCATCGGAACAGATGATGAACCGTCCGTCCGCATGCGCGGCGTACCAGTCAGGCTGGATGCCGGCAGGCGCGCCGACACATTGCGTGATGATGTTGCGCGGAATGCAACGGCTCGCCTCATCGGGCAGCATCTGCCCCGAATCGATGGCGTTCTGCCGTTCCGAATGGTCGCGGGTGATGCACGTCAGCGAATCCGCCAGCCACGCGCCATTGCCGTCGGCGCGCATATGGTACGTGCGGGAATCGCCCACATTGACGATGTAACACCGTTCGTCGGAACATATCGCGTCATCGCCGACACGCGTCGGCAGCAGCACGCCGCTGATGGTAGTGCCCGCAACGCCGCCGAGCTGCTCACCCAGACGGAGCACCTCCTGCTGGGCAAGGATCAGCGTTTCGTCAATCGCGTCAAGATCGCGCGTCGGCAGTTCGGCCAAACGCGCGAACCGTTCCGCAACATCGGAACTGGCCTGCTTGCCGCCCTTGCCGCCACCCATGCCGTCGCACACCACATACACGCCGTTGCCTGCGCAGGCGCTGTCCTGGTTGTCTTTCCTACGCAAGCCGATATTGCTGTTCAGACCGACCTCAATATGTTTGACGTTCATGAGTCCCGCCTTTTCACACCGATTTTCCGCAAACGGATTTTCCGGAAGTGGAACACGTCCGCAAGCGATAGTTTCGCCCGCCACCTGCGGAACGTCGGCAGCGAGCCGAGCATGAACTTTCGTTCTTCGGCGATGTCATGCCAGTAGCGTTCCGCATGCTCCTGCGTGACATCGCCTCCGGAGAAGGCCGCGTAATCAGCCTCCCTGCCCAGCGCGAGCAGTGTATCGGCTTCGAAGCCCATCTGTTCGGCGATGGCCTGCGCCTGCTCGTTTCTGGTGCCTTGGACGTCAAGGCCGCTTTGCCGGGCAAGCGCCGCGACCGCCTGCCATCCGGCAGCGACGCGTTGCGATGCGCTGCCATGCCTGCGCGCCCGAGCCAGGGCGATCGCCTTGATGGCGAGCAGCAGGCCGCAGACGATGAGCACCGTCCACAGAGGGCTGCCGTAGATGGCGACTTTTCTGACGATTCTGCCGAAACGCTGCCAGAACAGGCTCGTCGGCGTCTCGTCGGCCATGCTGCCGCCAAGCGACGTTTTGCCCTTGGCTTGGTTGTCGTCACGCAGCGGATCGGTAAGCGGCACCGGAGGCTGACGCACCAAGGTCTGCGGATTGGGCGGAGTGAGATTCTGGTTCTCGTCGGGAGCCTTCGTTTCCTTCGGTGTCGGGTAGAACGCCACCCATCCGTAACCGTCCAGCTTGATCTCCACCCAAGCGGTCACATCGTTGCCGGTGAATTTCGTGGTGGTGGTTTTGCCATGCTTCTCGGTGCGGCTGTCGCTGATCTCGCCCTCGTCGTTCTTCGGCAGGAAGCCCAGCACCACGCGGCTCGGCAAGCCGAGACTGCGGGCCATAAGCGCCATCGCGGAAGCGTATTGCTCGCTGTCTCCGACCATCGCACTGCCGGCGAGCAGCTGGTCGATGCGATAGTTGCCGTGACCGGCTCTGGACGGGTAATCGCCATTCAAACCATGGGAGAACCAGCCGGATTCCCTGAGCTTGTCGGCAAGAGACTGCGCGGCCTCGCCGCCCTTGGACTGGCCGCCCGCAATCGCGGTGGCCAGCTTATCCACGCAATCGGGCACATCCTCCGCCTTGGGCTGGCTGATGGAGGAAGCATTCGCCTTGGCGATCTCCTTATCCGTCGGCGTCCGTGGAATGACGCCGGTTTCCGTATAGGACAATCCCGGAGAGGTACGCGAAGGGTAGATCGCCGACATGGTGTCGGTGTTGTAGTAGAACGAATCGGCGTCCGACGATGTGGCGAACTTCACGCTGGAAGCCGCGCCGGCCATCGGCAGCCAATAGTCGCTCAAACCGTCATCGACCGTGAATTTCGCGGTGAACCGCTTGCCGGTGGCGTTGTTTGTGATGGAATCGCCCACACGATGGTAGTTGGAGGAATCCGAAGCCATGGTGGAATCGGACAGGTTCCACACATTGCCGTCGAAACGGTCCATAACCGCCAAACGCACCGTGGAACCGGCCGGCAGATCGTCGACGGTCAGCAGCACATCGTCCTTATGGTTCTTGATATACGAACGCATGCCGCTCAACGGGCTGGTGTAATCGTACGGGCTCAGCGGCGGATCATAATGGTCGCGCAGAATGGTGCGGTTTTGCCCGACCACCAAGCATCCGCCGACCGCCACAGCCGAAGCCAGCAGCACGATGACTACGGAACTGAGCCAACGGCCCAATTCCAACAGTTTCCAACGCGCGCTGACCCAAACCACCAGCACGACCGCCATAATCGTGCCGATCGCCATACGGTAGAAGCCGCTCGACGTGCCAAGCAGCGCGCAGATCGCAAGATTCGCCACGACGGGAACGACCGCGACCATCGTAAGCCGGCCATCCTCCGCAACCGCGAAGATACCGGCCAGCAGCGCGGCCCACAGGCAGATCGTCCACACGGCGAGCAGCGAGCCGTCGCCGGTGCCGGTCGGCGGGTCGATGGCCAGCAGGTATTTGAACGAGCCGAGCATCCGCATCCACCCCTGCGTCAACGTGCGCAATGTGGGAATGACATGGGCGATGGCGGTGCCATTCAGGAAGATGACCGGGCCGACCACCAGCTGCGCACACGCCATGAACAGCATCTGCCACCACAGGCGCAACGCGGGAACGAGACCGGCAAGCGCCACGAGCGAGCCGATGATGGTGGCGGGGATTGCGGCGCTCGTCCAAGACAGGGCGGAGCCGTATACGTCGATGAGGTTGCTGGCTGCGGCGATGGTCAGCAGGGCGGCGACCGTGAGGCTTGCGTATTGCGCGGCGTGTGGCTGGTTGGTGTTGGGCATGGCTGGGGACTTGCCGCTGCGGGACATCCAGATGACGGAGTGGGTGGAGTTCGCCCATGAGCCGGTGCCTGTGCCGGTCGCCATGCCAGTGTTGGTGTTGGCGGAGTTGGTGCCTGTGCCGGTGAGGTTGCCGGTGAAATTGCCGGTGTTGGTGAATGTGGTGCTCATGCCAGCACCCCCATGATCATGGGGAGGTCGTTGAGGTCTCCCACGGTTGCCAAGGTGAAGTCGGAGTAGCGTTTGATGGCGCGCGGTTGGCCGGTTGCGGCTTGAAGCACCACGCAGGTTGCGGAGCGGGGGAGTGCGAGGACCATGTGTTTGATGTCGTCGATGGTTTTGAGCCTGCCGACGGTGAAGAAGTAGAAGGATGCGTCGGGGGCATGTTCGAGAGTGGTTTGCGCGAGGTTGGGATTGTCGTCGATGTCAGGGTCGATGCCGCTGCAGCCATCGAGAAATTCCGTGGCGTTGCGCGGAATGGCGTGCGTGGAACCGGCATGCGCGGTGACTGGCCGGTTCTGCTGCAGGCATTGCACGCCGATGGAGGCGTGGACGGATACGGCCAGTTCGAATTCCTGGGAATCGATGTAATCATCCGGGTTCACGCTGATGGTCAGAGCGGTGTCGGTACGGCGGGTGGCTTCGTATTGGCGGATCATAAGCGATCCGGTTTTCGCGGAGCTGAGCCAATGCACGTTGCGTACGTCATCGCCGGGCTCGTATTCGCGCAGGCCGTAGAAGTCGAGGTCGTCGTCGACGATTTCGCCGCTTGGCTGACCTTCCAAATCGCGTGGAATGCCGGCGTTCAGGGTGCTGAGCAGCACGGTCTGCGGATGAATGAACACGTTGATCTGGTCCACGAGTTTCTTTTCGTGGCGGATCAGACCGAACGGGTCGCCTTTGCGGATGGATAGCGGGCCGATGGGCAGCACCGCGCGGCTGACGGCGGTGAATTCCACAGTCGTCTGGCGTGACTGGCCTGCGGCGAGCATGGGAATGGCGAACCGTTCGTGGTTGTCTCCGATGGGCAGGTCGCCGCGCGCCGACGTGGTGGGGGTGCGGCCCGGATTGTCCACGCAGACGTCGACTTTCACCGTGTCTGACACCGTGACGCGTCTGCTGGACACGTCGATGGTGGCTTGGAACGAGGTGTTGCCAAGGGAAAGCATGACCGCCGCGGCCAGCATGACCGCGAACACCACCGCCATGGCCAGCAGCTCATGCCACCCCAGCAGGACGAACGCCACCAGCGAGGCGACGGCGAGCGCCGCCACCGCCCAGCCAAGCGGTGACACGTATGAGGTGGCCAGTCGCTTGATGCGATGTTTGAGGCGGCGTAGGGATCGTTGGATGGTCCGTCTGCGCTGCACTGTGTGCGAATGCCGCATTCCTTGACCTTTCGGATTGTGTGGTGCGTATGCCGGGGTGGATTGTGTTTCAGGCGTTGGCGCCCAGGGTTGGGGCCGGCACGTCTTCGAGGATCTGGCCGATCATCTGTTCGGGGGTGTTTCCGGCGAAGGTGGCTTCGGCGGTGAGGGTGATGCGGTGCGCGAGCACGGGTACGGCGAGGTTTTTGACGTCGTCGGGCACTACGTAGCCGCGGTTGTCGGAGGCGGCCCATACGCGCGCGCAGCGGGTCAAGGCGAGCGCGCCTCGCATGGAGGAGCCGACTTGGATGCGTTCGTTGTGGCGGGTGGCTTCCACCAGTCGCACGATGTATTCGAGGATCGCGTCGTCGAGATGCACGGTTTCGCTGATGTTGCGCATGCGCAGCACGTCTTCGCCGGTGAGCACCGGATGCACGGTGGCGGCGCGGTCGGTGACGTTGACCTGTTTCAGGATGTTGACGCTCACGTCGTGGCTTGGATAGCCGATGGTGGTTTTGATGAGGAAACGGTCCATCTGCGCTTCCGGCAGCTTGTAGGTGCCGAGCTGTTCGATCGGGTTCTGGGTGGCGATGACCATGAACGGCTGCGGCACCGGGTGGGTGACGCCGTCGACGGTGACCTTCTGCTCTTCCATGACTTCGAGTAGTGCGGACTGTGTTTTCGGTGAGGCGCGGTTGATTTCGTCGGCGAGCACGATGGACGCGAAGATCGGGCCTTCGCGGTATTCGAATTCGCCGCGCTTCTGGTCGTAGTAGGTGACGCCGACCACGTCGGACGGCAGCAGGTCCGGGGTGAACTGGATACGTTTGAACGACATGTCGATGGAGTTGGCAAGGCCTCGCGCCAGCTGGGTTTTGCCGGTGCCCGGGTTGTCTTCGAGCAGGATGTGCCCGCCGACCACCATGGCTGTGGCGCATTGGCGGATGGGTGCTTCCTTGCCGACCACGACCTGGGAGACGTTGTCTACGAGCTTGGCGAACTTCTCATGGAATTCGGTGATGTCTTTGCTGGGTGCGGTCATCATGGACGTGTCGACGACCGGCTGGGATTGTTTGACGGGCTGTACAGGCTGGCTGGGCTGTACAGGCTGGCTGGGCTGGACGGGTTGGGTTGGCTGGACGGGCTGCTGCGCGGGCATTGCGACTGCCGGATTGGCGGCCGATTGGCGAAGGTTCTGCGGCATCGGCTGACGGAACCGCGGCTGGTTCGGCGTTGCCGGGGCGGACTGTTGCGGCAACGCCGGTTGGGCGGTGCCGTGCGCGCTCAGCAGCGTGCCCTCCGGATCCTCATCGGCTTGCGGCTGCTCCGGCAGATTCGGCGTGTGGAACGCCGGCTGCTGCTGGCCGGGTTGGCTGGGAACGCTTGGATTATGGCCGATGGAACCCAGCTGGGTGGCATCATCGAAATCGTTGCTCATGGGTTGCTCCTTGCTTGTTGTGTTGCTCGTGTGGATGGTTCGTTGTGTTTGCGATTGCTGTGATCGTCCGTTTCACCATCTGGCGTAGTAGGCCAGGCCGCGGACCCAAGGCTTGGATGCGCCGTCGACGGTGGACAGGGCGACGGAGGATGCCACAGGCCGGTCATTCCGCGTGGCCGCTTCGCCTTCCGTGGACGCGTCAGAATCCGATGGCTCCGACGGTTTTGATGGTTCTGAAGGTTCCGACGGTTCGGGTTTCGGCGTGGGAGCCTTGTACCTGTCATGGTCCAGCAGTGTGCCGCCATTGTCCTCGTTGTTGAGCGCGGTGTCGGTGCCCACCACCTTCGCCTTCCACGCGTAATCGACTCCGGTCGGCAGCACATCCTTGACGTTCAGTTTGTCGGAGCCCAATACCCAGGCGACGTCATAGGATTTGCCGTCCGCGGTGAAGGTGATCACGGTTCTGCCGGGCTGGCCGTACATGTTCACCGATCCGCCGCTGACCTTGATGATGTTCGGATCATTGGCGTCCCACGTCAGCATCGGCGCCTTGACGGCGGCCTTCACCTTGCGGACGTATGCCGGATCGGCCCTGCCGGACTTGGAGGTGCTTGCCGCGCCATTGAAATGCTGCGTGACGGAACCCGAGGAACAGAACTGCCATTCCTTGAGCGGGAAATCGTGCGATCGTTCGGAAGCGCCGGCATGGTAGGAGCCGAGTCCGTCCGCGCTCACCGTGAACCCGTCGGCGTGGCCGTTCTCCTTCCAACTGACTACGCACACGTCGTCATGCCCCTTGACGCTGACCGATTCGGGCGCCTTCACCGCGTATTTCGGTGTGAAACGTACGGTCGAATCGTCACTGGTCGTTTTCTCCTTGCCGACCACCGCCGCCTTGATGGTGTATTCCCTGGTGTTGAGATCATGGTCCGGAATCTTGAAATCGTAGGATCCGGAACATCCGTCGATGCTTGCGCTGACATCTCCGGAAATCTCGACGGCCTTGCATCCCGCGTTGCGGGTGTTGCCCACGGATTCGACGGTGACGGTTCCCGTGGTGTCGTCGTTCGTCACGGAGATCTTCGGCGCATCGGGCTTGCCCCACGGCTTGACAGCGTCGGACGCCTTGGACGGTTGGCTCCAATTCACCTTGTTGTGGGCGCGTACCGTCGCCGTGTACGAGTCGCCGTCGGAAATCGCGTTGTTATCGAAAACAAAATCGATTCCGGTGGAATTTGTCGTCTGCTTGGACGGCGCGTTCCTGCCGGACAAAGTCACCTCGTAATTGTCCACCGACGAGAAATTGCCGTCCGGAGCCTTCCACGTGACGCTCACCGTGTTGCCCTTCACACTGGCCGTCACATCCGTCGGCGCATCAGGCAGCTTGTCCGGCGTGCCCTCGACGGCGTTGGAATCCTTGGACCAGCCGACCTCGTTCCTGGCCTGCACCTTGAACGAGTAGGTCTTGCCGTTCTTCAACCCGTCGATGAGACAGGAGGTTTTCTGCCCACACGAGCGCTCGCCGGACGCGTCTCCGCCCCACATCACCTTGTATTCGGTGATCGGGCTGCCGTTGGCCGAACCGGCCGTCCAGCTCAGATTCACGGCGCCATCCTGCGGGTCGCCGGACACCGCGGAAAGCAGCGGCGCATCAGGCTTGTCCATCACCGAAACGCTGATGGTGCCGGTCACCTCACGTTCCTTTGTTTTGGTGGCGTCGCGCACGGTGACGACCACCTTGTTGGTGCTCGCGCCGATGTCGGAAGCCGCCCTGATGGACACCACGCCGTTGGACGGGCAATCCACCGTCAGTTTCGACGCGCCGTCGGATGTGCATCCGGTCACCGTCAGCGGAGTGCCGGGGAACGGATTGTACGCGTCGGACAGCAGATTCACCTGCTCGCTGGAACCGGCCTTGATTTTCACGGTCTTCTCGGTGACACGGGCGAGCGGCCTGTTGGACGCGGTGACGCGCACGGTCATACCGGCGCTCACCGTACCCTTCGCATATTTGATCGAGACGGGCACGCTCACCGTGGTGCCCGGCGTGGCCGTCTTGTCCGCGGACACGGTCAACGTGCCGGAGGGAGACACTCTGGCATCCACACTGCCGGAATTCACGCCGCCGGAATACGAGTACTGCTTCTCATCCTCGTACAGGCCCGACGCCGAATGGGTCAGCGCCGTCAGATTGATGGTAGTGGCCTTCTCGCCGGCCACCACATCGACGGTGGAGGACGAGAACGTCGGCGGCGGAACCTCACGTCCGATCACCGTGATCGGAAGCGTGAGCACCGCCGAATTGACGATCTTCACCTTGTCGTTCTTGTCTCGCTTGCCGTCCACCGCGGTGAAGGTGATGGACGCGGGACCCGCGTAATCCTTCGGCGCGGTGAACCTCAACGTCTGGTCGTTGACGTACAGGTCGCCGTCCGCGGCCTTCGTGGCGCTCACCGAATCGGCGCCGTCCACATACGCGGTCTTGCCCGCGCCCACACGCACGTAGTCGGCGATGTTGATGGTGATGGTCTCACGCGCATTGACCTTCAACGCCGGCGCCTTCGGACGCAGAACCGGCGGAAACACGCCATATGCGGGCACTTGGATGAACGCGGTGGACGTGATGCCGTACGTCGTGTTCGTGACGGTGTACGGCACCGCGCGCGCCTCATCGGTCAGATTAACGGTGATGATGGTGGAATCCTTGCCGCCCTTGACATGCGCATGGTCGGTCGCGGAAGGATCCACGCCCACCTGAAGCTCGTCGGCGGTGCCGGACGGATTGGCAATCCACTGCGAAACGTCCACGTCCACGGATTTCTTGTCGATCGTGGCGGCGGCCGGAACACGGTAATCGTACGCGGTCGGCGGGTCGATGGCGGCGTTCTCGTCGACATTCACCGTCAACGTCGCCGAATCGGACAGGCCAGCCTTGTCCTTGACGGTGTAGACCACGTAATACGTGCCCGCCTGCTTCGGCGTGGTGAACGACAGCATGTTGTCAACGACCTGAATGCCGCCGATGCCTTGCGATTCCACGTCCTTGGCCACGGTCAGATCAGTATTGTCCCCGGAAATGTCGTTCTGCGCCACCGGCACGGTGGCCGCGGTGTTCGGACGCAGCGTGATCTCGTCGTCGCGCGCGTACACACCCGAATCGGCTCCGGATTTGAACACGCCCACACGCACCTGCGCGGTGGCCCTCTGACCGGTCCAATCCTCCACGGCGTAGGAGAACGTGTCCGTTCCGGACGAATCGGCATACGCCTCATACACCAGATACGTGGCGCCCACCTCGCTGATACGGCCCAGTTTCGGCGCTTTGTTGCCCAAACCGAGCAGCTGCACGTCATCGCCGTCAGCGTCGATGCCGGTGAGCGTGATCGGAATCTGCACCTTCTGCCCGGCCGCCACCTGCGCCTCGACGTCGGACGGTGTCGGAGCCGCCTTGTTGGACGCGTCCTTCTGATGCACGTTGATGGTGATGGTGGCCGAGGCCGCGTTGCCGAGATTGTCCTTCACCGTGTAGGTGACGGGGAAGGAGCCGGTTTGTCTGGTGGCCTGATAGCGCACGGTGTCGCCGGACACGAACACCAGACCCTTGAACGTGTTCTTGTCATACTGCAAGTCGTTCTGCAGGCTCACCGTGGTGCCGTCGGAATACGTGACATGGTCGAGCACGTCCACGGACACGATGCCTTCGGTGCGCACCTGTGTGGTGATGTTCTCGGCCTTCGGCACGGAATTCGACGTGGTCAGCGCCGGCGGCTGCAGGACGATGACGCCGGTCGACGATCCGGCCGCGTTGGCCACGGTGTAGGAGATCCGCACCGGCTCGGTCGGCACCTGACGCGCGGTGATATAGACGCGCTTGTTGCTCACCACACCGGTTTTGATGCCGCTTTGCGCGTCCGCGGTGACGCTGGTCACCGACAGCACGCCGCCCATCGGGTCGACGTCGTTGGCAAGCGGCTCCACAATCGCGGTATTGTCCGCGCCTAGCAGCGCCACATCGTTCGCCGCGATCGGCTTGGCGGCGTCTCCGGCCACCGCCTGCACCTCCACACGAGCCAGACCGGTCGACGGAATGGAACCCTGCGTGATGGTGTACGGCACATAGTAGGTGCCGGGATTGGAGGCGGTGAACGTGATCGACATGTCGGTGGCGTTCATGGTGGTGGCCGCGCCGGACGGCGTCTCCACCGCGGTCAATTCGGCCGGTTCGACGGACGTGCCGTGCACGTACGGTTTGAGCGCGATGGTGGTGCGGGTGTCGGGCGTGGTCTGTTTGACCACGGGGTCGATGACCGCGTCCAGCGTGTTCGCCGGCTTCACGGAGAAGTAGATCATGCCGATGCCGGTCTGCTGGCCGTCGGACACCGTGACCTCGATGCCCGCCCTGCCGGACGACATCGAACCGGCGTTGAAGACCAATTGTCCGTCGGCTCGCGTGGACACCGTCACCTGATCGGTGTTCTGCGGCGATGCCGACACCAAGGTCAGCGGATCGCCGTCGGGGTCGGAGAAGCTGCCCAACGCGTTCGCGGTGTACGAAGCACCCTGCTCCACGTCGATTTCCGGCGGAGTGTCGCTCTGCAGCGGCGCATGGTCGTCGCCGCCGGCCAGCGTGAGCGACACGGTGGCGCTGGACGTCTGCCCGCGTCCGTCGGAAATCTCATAGCTGAAGGACACGTTGCCCGCGGCGGCACCGGAGGCGTCGAGCTGCAGATACCGGCCGTCATACACGGGGGAGACGGTGATGTTCGCGCCATCCGGAGCGCTCACCGACGTGATGCGCAGCACGGAACAGTCGGTCTGCTCGTCGTTGCGCAACACGTCGAGAATCTGCTGCGATCCCACGCGCGCGCCGAACGAATCGTCCACGGCCTTGATCTGCCCCGACTGCGCCGAACAGTTCTTGCTGAAATTGTGCTGGTTGTTGGCGCTGTCGTTGTTTTGCTGCTGTTGCTTCGACTGCTTGGTCTCCACCTTGTTCCACTGGATTTTGATGACCTTGGTGGACTCCTGCGGATTCCACACATTGCCGTTGACCACGTCGTTGAGCACCACCAGACGATGGTTGGTGCGGAACACGAGCTGCGAGGTGGGATTGACATCTTCCAACGAGGAAAACTGTGCGTCCTTGTCGTTCGCCGCGCACACCCTGATGTAATTGTTGGCCTTCTGCGCCCACGCGGCGAACACGCAGCCATTGGTGGACACCGGCTGCGCGGCATCGCCCTTGCCGGCGTTCGGCAGCTGCGTGACCTTTTTGCTGCCCAAATCGACCATGGCGATGCCCCGCGGCGTGGAAACCGCCACCCAGCCAGTCTGCCTGCCATCCGTGGATGGCGCCTGCAACGTCGCCTGACCCTGCAGGCCGATATCCGCGCTGCCCTTCGGCCAGAACACCTTGCCGGCACCGGCTACGACCGGCGTCTTGCCGACCACGGTGAACGATTCGACATTCGTGGCGCCCTTGATCGTCGCATCCTTGCCGGGCGTTCCCTGAGGTCCGTCGACACTGAGCACCGCGCCGTCGGACGTGCGGTAGCCGTAGACGACACCGTCATGCGTCACCGCGATACGGCCACCCGACCCCAGCTTCATCTTCGGCGAATCGGTGGTCGGATTCATGGATTTCACATCATCGGCGGACCCGACCCACACATTGCCCGTCTTGACGTTGATGAACGCCGCGGTGTTGCCTCCGACGACGGTCCGCGTATCCGATTTGATGGTGGTGTTGCCGTTTTCGCTGACGGTGGAGGCCTCGATGCTGCTGGCCTTCGTACCTTCGGAGATCACGGTGGAGCCATCATGCTGGGCCACGTCGAACCGGGCCGCAGTGGAGGCGACGCCCGCGTCGGCGTCCCGGTTGCGCACGTTGAAACGGGCGGCCTTGCGGTCCTTGAGCGAAGTGACCCACACGGTGCCATCGTCGAGCTGCACGTGACGTTGCGTCACCGAACTGACGATGACGGCTCCGGCGACGATGCCCAGCAACAGCAGCAGCATGACGATCGGCGTGATCCACCGGCGACTGCCGGAAGGCAGCAGCTTGCGCAGCATCGACCCGAATCGCAACTGCCGTTCGTACGATTGCGCCGACTGGTTCTCGGCGTTCCTATGCTTGCTCATCGACTGGCTCTTCCCTGATTGTGCCCAAACTTTGCTTGACCGCGCATCCAACCGCATGCGCCTACCTGTTTGCCCGCATGCATGCCGGGCTGTATTGGTTCGTATCGGTTCATGTCACCCGCATCCGGCCGCAAACTCACGGCTTGGCCGCGCACGCGATCATGGGATTCTCGGACATCTGCCGGTCCGCGCGGACCAGACTCACCTGCACGCACGTCTGCGCGCCGTCGGCCGGATCGATTTCGATACTCGTCGACTCCGTGGTGGTGCCCTGCGCGTTCGGGTCGGTTCCCGAATCGCCGACCAGCGACCACGCGTACGAATCGCCATCCTTCGGCGAAGGATTGACCCATGTGAACCGCACTTTGCCGTCGGCGGTGTATTCGCCCGTAAGATCCTGCACGCTCGGCACACTGCCCGACGTGATCGCCGAATCGGGATCGTCCTCGGCATGGTTCTGGGCGCCATGGTTCTGCACCTGCACCTTGCTGTTGTCGGAGGACGCATCCATATTCGGCATGACGACGGTGACGAACGCCAACGCCATCACGACCACGGCGGCCGCCGCAGCAACCGTGACGGCCAACGGCTTCGCCCACCGGGCATGCTGTTTCGCAACCGGGGCGGACTGGTCGAATGCGGAAGTCTGCGCGTACATGTTCTGCGGATAATCCGGCACACCCTCGACGGTGGTCTGCACGGCACGGCCATACAAGGCCTGTTGCACGCGCTGCATGTCGCGCGCGAACTCCAACGCGGAATAGTAACGATCCTCGGGCGTACGGCTCAAGGCCTTACGCAACACCCGTTCCACTTCGGCCGGCACGTCGGGACGGTTGAGCTTGGGCAGCGGATTGTTGAGAATGACGGACTTGAGCCGTTCGGCCCGCACCTGCCGTTGGGAATCGCCCAGCACATCGGCGTAGAAATACTCGTACGGCGATTGGCCGATCAGCATGGCGAACAGCGTGGCGCCAAGCGAATAGATATCGGACGATTCATTGCCGCCACCGCCTTGGGCAAGCACCTCCGGCGCGGCCCACGCGATGGTGAAGCCGACACCCGGACGCCCATAGACGGACCCGGCGATGCCGAAATCGGCGAGCATGGGCATATTGTGCGCGTTGATGAGAATATTGCTGGGCTTGATGTCTCGATGGATGATGCCTTTGCGATGCGCGGTGAACAGCGCGCTCGCCAGATCGATACCGACGGTGAGCATCTGGTCGGCGGTGAGACGGCCATGCTCGAGGAACGTCTTGTAATTGCCGCCCGGAGCGTATTCGAACACGGTGTAGCCGCGCCCGTTGACGGTCACGCCGTTCTCATAGACGGAAAGAATGTAGGGGTGTGTGGAGATCTGCCCCATGAAATTCGCTTCGGAACGGAAGCGGACCGCGGCACGTGGGTCGAGCGTGTTCTTGCTGATTTTGATGGCCACCTGACGGGCCGGGGAAAGCTGCTGGTACAGGTACACGTCGGCTTCGGAACCGGAGCCCAGCCGTTTGATCAGTGTGTAGCCGGGAATCTGAGGGGGAATGCTCCTTGAGGCTTCCATGCTTCCTCTTTCCTGTAGTTCCTGCCCGGTTCCGTGCGTTGCGTCTATGCTTCGACCGTACTCGTCGTCATGGGCAGGCCGTCTGTTCGCTGTTGAACCTTCCCGGGCTGCGCCGCTAGTCAATCTTATTGGTGGCGGTGTCCGAAAAACTTTGTAGAGGGTATCGATGTCCATATATAAAGATGGCGGTGTCCACGATGACGTTTTCAGGACGGCTTCGGACGATGATATGCGATTCGTAGCCGGACCGTTCGGCTAAGCTGGGGAGACATGATGGATGTGGACGATCTCGATGACGCGACATTGGTTGCGGGGGCACCCCGCAGCGGCAAGACCCGGTTCGCGCTGGACATGCTGGTCGCTGCGATGAAGCGGCATGGCGACGCGTACGCCGTGATGACGGTCTCCGGCAGACAGGTGGCCGACCGGCTCGGCGACACCGTGATCCGCGAACTGTCCGCGATCTCGCAGGCACGCCCCGTCACCACCCTGCCAGCCGTCGCGTTCCGCATCATGACCGCCGTGCGATCGCATGCCGGACAACCCCTGCCGAAACTGCTCAACGGGGCCGAACAGGATGTGGTCATCCGCCGCGTGCTCGCCAAGCATGCCGAACATGCCGAGCACGGCGACGAATGCTCCACCTGCGCGCTATTGCGCACCTACTTCGTGGTCGCCGACTGGTCGGGCATGGTGGTGGACGACGCCACCGACGCCTTCGCCAACCAGCTGCGCGACATGCTTGCCCGCATGAACGAGATCGGCGCGAAACCGGAACTCGAAGACGCGCTGATTTCCCGCGCTGCCGACGAACACGGCACGCTTGACGAACGACGCGAACGACTGCGCGTGCAATGGCGGCTCGCCTTCGCGCTGCGTGCCGAATACAACCAGGCCATCAACGAGGCATATCCGGACCAATACCGTCTCGACGCCTCGCAGCTCATGATCGACGCCGCGGCCGCCGTGAACGAAGCCGAAACGTCCGACCTGCCGAAACTCGTCATCGTCGACGATTTCCAGGACGCCACACTCGCCGGCTTCGACTTTCTCACCGCATTGCGCAACCGTGGCGTGCGTCTGTTGCTCGTCGGCAACCCCGACGAGGCGGTGCAGACGTTCCGCGGATCGTACCCTGAATATCTGTTCAACATGGCGCAATCGCGATTGGGCGCGCGACTGGTACGGCTGGAACCGTCCCATATGGCCGAAGGTACGGACCTGGCCGCGGTGGCGAGCCGCGTGAGCCTGACCATCGCCAGCACGGAATCGACCGACGACGCGCTGGCGAACCGCCCCGGCAAAATGCCGGCCATCGCCATACCGGAGACGCGCGACGGCAGTCTTGAAGCCGCGATGTACCGTTCCACCGTCGAAGAACTCGACGACGTGGTGTGGAAAATCAAAACCGAACATCTCGAACACGGCCGCGACTGGAACGACATGGCCGTGATCGCCCACGACAACGCCACCGTGCGCACGTTCGGCGAACGGCTACGCGCCGACGGCGTGCCCGTACGCTATTCGAGCGTGACCCGCCCCCTCAAGGACGAACCGTTCGTGCAGGGCCTGTTCTCCATGATCGAACTGGCCGAACTGAAACGGCAAGGCATCGCCACCTCGTCCATGAACCTCGACACGGCCGGCGCATACGTGCGCTCACGCGTCGCATCGATTATGAACTCGCCGCTGATCACCACCCCCGGCGAACGTCCGGCTCGGCTGTGCGTGGTCGAATCGGCGATGAACGCGCTCGGCTCGCTGGCCACGGTTTTGCATGACGATACAGCCGATCCGACCACGTCCGACACGTCCGGACGCGCGCTGCTGCCACAGCTGATCGACGATTGGAACGATTACGTCGAAACCTTCCACACCGCACGCGTGGCGGCATCGGCGTCGGACGCGGAAAACGCTGCCGACATGGGCCTGCCGGCAATCGACACCGACGACCGGCTGATGACGGGAGAGCGTGCCGCTGAGGACGCGGACGAACCATCCTTCGGCATGAACGCGCTGTACATCCTGCTATTGGAAGGCGACACCGACCGCGTGCTCGACGCGATCGCCTCCGTACTGGGCCGCAAAGACCCCCAAGCGCAAGCCTTCGCACGCCTGTGGAAAACGCTTGACGATACCCTGCGGTCGGAGGCACGCCTGACATCCCACGAACCGCAATACATGCTCGACTGTGCATGGCAGGCGTTCGGCAAAGCCGAAATCTGGCAGAAAACGGCGTTGCGCAACAACGCCGAAGGCCGCGCGGCCAACGACCGGCTCGACACCGCGATGCGCCTGTTCAGCTACGCGTCCGGCGGCGAATCGAACGGCGTGACGGCAGCGCACACCATCGACGCGTTCATCGAACAGGTCCGCGCGCTCGCCATCGAAGCCGACTCCCTGGCGCACACCGCGCCGATCGATCAGGCCGTGACGCTCACCACGCCCGCCGGAGCTGCCGGAAAACATTGGAAACTCGTGTTCATGCCTGCGTTCCAACAAGGCCAATGGCCGAACCTCGCGCCGCGCAACACCCTGTTCGGCGGGGAGGAACTCGCCGACATCATGCTGCATGGACGACTGTCCGACGACATCGTCACTTCCGCAGGCCGCGAAAACGCGCAGCTCGCCGCGGTGCTCGCCTCCGAACAGAAAAGCCTCCTTGTGGCGCTCACCCGCGCCGATGAGCGCGTGACGGTAAGCGCGGTCCTCAACGAAGACCATGTGCCGTCCGACTTCCTCTACGGCTACCTGCCGGAATGGTTCGACCGCGACCGGGATGCCGATGCGGAAACACGCGTGTACACGGCGGTCGGCGAGGCCGGCGAATACGCGGGACTGGAGGCCGACCCACGTGGCCTGGTCGCCGCCTCGCGAAGCGTGCTGGCCCATGCGCCGACCGATTCCCCCCAAGCGCGCGATGCCGCGCAAGCCTTGGCGTTGTTGGCATCGCATGGCATCGCCGCCGCGAATCCCGACAATTGGGCGTTCCTTACGGAACATGCGGGAGCCGACGATATGACGGAAATCGACGGCAAGATGGAATCTGACGGGAAAACGGAGCATGCCGACAAGGCGAAGCTTATCGAACAACCGGAATCCATCGAAAAAACAGACGGCCAATCCGACGTGGTCACCCTTTCTCCATCCGCCGTGGACAGTTTGTGGGCGTGCCCGGTGTGCTGGATGCTGGAGAACCGTTTCGCCGGCCCACGCATGGGCAGCGCGGCCACCAGCTTCGGCTCGCTCATCCACGCCGTCGCGCAACAGGCCACCGAAGCCGGCCTCGACCTGCCCCAAAACCACACCGCGGTAAGCGACGAGGACAACATCGACGAAATCACCCAATGGATGATCAGCCGATACAAGACCCTACGTGGCGACCTCAACGCCATCGACGACCCCGAGGAACGGTACAAGGCGCTCGGCAAGGACGCGAAAGCATCGGTCGCATTGCGCAACATCGCCACATATTTCGTCAAGTCGAACCGTACGGGATACCCGTCGAACAACACCGAAACCATCACCGTGGGAACATTGGACCATGCCGAAGCGGAACGGCAGTTCGCCGCGCGATTCGACTTCGACGACATCCTCGACGCCTACAACGCCATCGACGGCAACGCTCCGATCTCCCGCGACGAACTCATCGCCATCATGGGCGCGCTCGTCGACGGCTGGCCGGAAACCGGCATGAGCGACCGGCTCACCGTACGCCTGTCGGGCAGAATCGACCGTCTTGAACACCGCCGTACCGCAGACGGCCGCGAACAGGTACGGCTGATCGACTACAAAACCGGCAAAGTGCCGAACGGACGCTCCCTGTTCGGCGACCTGCAGCTCGTCTGCTACCAGCTGGGCCTCGCATTCCCGGAACACGGCGGAAAACGCGGCGCGCAGGCGATCGCAGCCATGCCGGACATCACCCAAAGCGCCCTGTTCCACGTCATGGAATACGCGGCACCCGCGCCACGCAAAGGGCAAGGCGACGAAGCGTACCACCAGCAGGCGCTGTTCGCCGGCGGAAGCATCAACGCGGGCGATTTCATACCCCGCAAATACGTGCCCAAAATGGCCAGCGTCTTCACCAGCGGCCTCGACGACGTCGAACGGCCGGCGCAGGTCAGCGAAGAACATTGGAAGCAACTTCTGGAATCGCGGTCGAAGATGACGGTATGGTCGCTGACCATGATCTCCCGCGTCTTCTATGCGGCCGCGGCGAGCCGGGCCACCCGCATCACCGCGCGTCCGACCGCGGAACACGTCGGATACTGCAGAACGTACGGCAGTGGGGTCTGCCCGGCCTGCCAAGGCGAGCAGAACACCGTATTCGAAAGGACCGTGGCATGAACGGGAGTAACGGTATGAACGGAAGCATGTCAACGAACGGGGCCACAGCAAAGGGCGATGCGATGGACACTGTGCCGGCCGCCACGCCGAAATTCACCGACAGTCCGGAACAGGCCGCCGTCATCCAAGCCCCCTCATACGAGGACGTGGTCGTGGTGGCGGGCGCCGGCTCCGGCAAAACCTACACCATGACCCGCCGCATCATCACCCTCATCGACCAGGGCATCAGTCCCGAGAAGATTCTGGGCCTGACCTTCACGCGCAAAGCCGCCTCCGAACTGCTTTCGCGCGTCTCCGCTGCCGTGACACGCAACCAAGCCGGACGCGGTACACGCGTCGCCTTCCTCAAACCGGAAGTCTCCACCTATGACGCGTTCTTCCAAACCATCGTGCGCCAATACGGCCTGCTCGTCGGCTTCGACCAAAACACGCAGCCATTGAGCGAAGCCGGAGCGCTGCAGCTCATCCACACCGTGCTCGACAAGCACATGGACCAGCTCATGGCCTTCGACCAAGGCGGCGACGAACTCGGCAAATTCTCCACCATCGCCGGCAACGTGTTCACCCTATCCAACGCCATCGCAGGAGCCATGATCGGCAGCGACTGCACCAGCTTCGACGAAGCCGTGGAACGCGTGCGCGCATGGGATAAGGCGTTCGTGGCGCAAGTGGCCAAAGCGCTTGAAGACGAGGGCGTTCCCGATGACGAGCCGAAAGTGGGCAAGGCTCCGAAACAGAAGAAAAAGGAATCCGACACCGCCTTCGAAACCCGCATGCGCGAATACCGCGCCCAATGCCACCAACTCTGCGTCTACAAGACCGCGCAATTGGCCGGCACGGCCCGCAAACGCGACCTGCTACTCGACCTCGTGGCCGACTACCACGCCGAAAAACGCGCCCTCAACATGGCCGAATTCAGCGACTTCACCATCGCCGCATTCCAACTCGTCACCCGATTCCCCTCCATCGGAGCCACCTACCGCAAACGCTACACGCACGTGCTGCTCGACGAATACCAAGACACCTCCACCACGCAGGCGGCCCTCCTGACCGCACTGTTCCACGCCGATTCCACCCATCGCAGCGCGGTGAACGCCGTCGGCGACCCCTTCCAATCGATCTACGCATGGCGAGGAGCCAGCCCCGGCGCATTCCGCATGCTGCAACACGACTTCGGCCACGACGCCACCGACAAGCCCTACACGCTGACCGTCACCCGACGTAACTCGCGCATGGTGCTCGAAGCGGCCAACAATCTGACGAAACCATTGCGCCTGCCCGCCAGACGTCGCGGCAGCTCGCTTATGCGCGAAGTGGACGTGCCCCCGCTCGCCAACATCGACAATGCCCCCGAAGGTACGCTCGGCGTGCTTGGCTACGCCACATTCGGCCAGGAAATCGACGCCATCGTACGCTTCGCCAAACAAGCGATCGCACTGCACACGCCAACCGAAAACGAGCTCGCCGACGGAGCCAAAGACAACCGTCCGCACGTGGCGCTCCTGTTCCGCTCCAAAACGCAGATGCCAGCCTACGAGGACGCACTGGAACAAGCCGGCCTCACCACACTCGTCGTCGGCCAGGCCGCGCTCCTGGAACGTCCCGAAATCAAAGACATCCTCGCCCTGCTGCACGTCGTATGCGACCACACCGACAGCGGAGCGCTCATGCGGCTGCTCGCCACGCCACGATTCGGCCTGTCCGCCGACGATCTGCAGGCGCTCGCCGGCATCGCCGAACGGCTCAACACCGCGCAACGCTACCGCGCGCTCGTGTCGGCCGGCATCGTGGAGGCGGATGCGAATCCGTCCGACGCCGACATCCGCGCCACCGTGCGCGCCTACCGCGACCAAGTGCCCAACGCCGTCTTCCTGATCGACGTGCTGCTGCGCGGCGATCTGCGGCACCTCGTCGACGGCGTATTGAGCCGTACGGGAGCCGCGAGCGTCATCCACGCCGGTCGCGTCATCCAACAGGTGCAGCGCACGGCCGGCCATCCGTTGCCGGAAGTGGTACGCACGGCCATCACCGCGCTCGGACTGGACATCGACCTGCTGCTCGCCGAACGGATGCGGCATCCGGATGCCGGCAATCGTGCCACATCGCATGCCGCTTCGTCACTCGACGCGATGCTGTCTCTGGTGGACACCTACTTGCAGGAAATCGCCGCGCAGGGCACGCCAAGCCTGCGCGCGTTCATCTCGTGGGTGGATTCGCTGCGTGACGCGTCCGACGACAACGCCACCGCACCAGATACCCCCGTCGATGTGGTGCTCATGACCGTGCACCAGTCGAAAGGCCTGGAATGGGACGCCGTGGCCGTGGTCGGCATGCGCGACGGCACCTTCCCGTCCAGTCAAGGCGACCGCCTGAGCGTCAAAACGGACGAAGACCATCCGGGCGGTCGGCGCGACGGCGTATGGGAGCCGCCGGAATACTTCGAAAAAGCCCACACTTGGCTGGAAGACCCGTCCGCGGTGCCGGTTCCGGTGCGCGCCGACGCGGATATCCTGCCACGATTCCCGCACGACGCGCCCATCGGGGGCAATCCCGTGGAATCGCTCGACGGATTGGACGATGCGGAAGTGATCGACGACGAGGTGTTCGGCACCTTGCGAACCATGGCCGTCGACGATATGGAAGGAATGGATCCGGCAAGCCTGTACCTGACGCAACAGGAGGAATACGGCCGCCGACTGCACGCCGACGAACGCCGTCTCGCCTACGTGGCGTTGACGCGCGCCCGCTACGAGGCGCTGCTCGTATACAGCGGATGCAACGAGACGAGCCGCGACTCCCGCCTGGCGGAGGGAAAGAAAAGCGCCGCGCCGTCGAATTTCTGGCTGGAGACGCGCGATTCGATGAACGGAATCGTCACCGCGGTACGCGAACCGGACAACCTGTCCGACGATGTGGACGGCTCCCCGCACACGCTGGGACTTGACCTGCCCGACGGCTATTTCGTAGGCGAACACGCCCGCGATTTCGAGAATGCCGTGGTGGGCGATGCGTGGAACACGCCGCTCGAACCGGTCTCGGACGACCATACTTTGCCTTGGCCGTGCGATCTGAGCGCCGATGTCGCCGACAAGCTGCGTGCCGCGGCCGAACAGGTACGTGCCGTCGAATCCGACGAACCGAATATCGCTGAATCCACGGGAACGCAGGGCGACGTTGCCGATGAATCCGCCACGCCATCGCCGGAAACCGGAAACTCACTGCTGCGTCTCGCCAAACTGCTCGTCGCCGACGAACATCTCATGCCGGAACCGGACGCGGCTGACGCAGGCGAATCGCAGGACGCCTTCGACGAGGCCGTGCGTGCCAAAGGCGAACGTATCCTTGCTGCCGGCCGCCAAAACGTCACCTCGCTGCAAGCGCGCGCCGGCTCCATGGGCGAGCGTGACTCCCGCGCCTACTGGCGTGGTCTGGTCCGTCCGATTCCGCACGTCGCCTCGCCGGCGGCACAGCTCGGCACGCGGTTCCACGCATGGGCTGAGCGTTTCATCATGGCGGATGCGGACGTCGACGGCATCGGCGGTACGGAAGGTGCTGCCGGCATGGCCGCGCAGTCGCGTGCGGAACTGATCGCATTGATAGGTGATACGCAAGTCGACGCGGACAACGGCGGCGTGCAATCGCAGGACGCACCATCGCAGGACGCCCGATTGCGAGACGAACGGAAACTGGCCGCTTGGCAGCGTCGTCTCGTCGCCTCGCCGTGGGCAAAACGACGTCCAGCATGGGCGGAACGCCAGCTCGTCGTCGACATGCCCCAGCTCGGCACCATCGTCAACGGCAAACTCGACGCGGTGTTCTTCGGCGGTCTCGACGAAACGGACGAGACGAAACGCTACACCGTGGTCGATTGGAAAACCGGCGTAAAACCACGCAAACCGGACGAAATCAAGGAGAAGCTCGCACAGCTCGACCTGTACCGCCTGCTGCTCGCGGCGATGGAAGGGGTTCCGTTGGATGCAATCGACGCCTGTCTCTACTATGTGAGTGAGCCTCACGAGGCCGATCGGGAGCTTGACGCCCTCGACAAAACAGAAGAAGAGATCCTTGCCGAGTTGAGCTACGGAATTCCGCAGCAATCCGACAACGACTAGTGCCGGTGCGCAATGGCTCCTTGACCGAAGAAAGCGGGGGAGCGGCGCTTTCCGGCCTGCCTGCGGGAGAAACCGCTATGCAGGCAGCGTTGTGGAGGAACGCCGCTACCCTCGTGCAGCATGTGTGGGCGGGCGCACATGCCGGACGCAACGACAGTTAAGGAGTGTTTGATATGGCTGCGAACAGCGCAACCGCAATCCCGAACGCCGGCATGGGTGCCGGAACAAACAACGCATCGGCAATCGTCTTCCGTCCCATCGTCTGGGGCGATCTGGACGCGGTGGTCGACCTGTTCGACCGTACCTGGCCGCAGGATGTGGACAAGGTCGACGCGGACATGTCGCGGCTGATCTCCCGATATTTCGTGCTGCACTACCTGCTGCCGACCACGTTCGCCAACGGCGCGTTCGCCGCCGACGGCACACTCGCGGGCGTCACGTTCATCCGCGTCGCCGGCGAGGCGCCGCAGCTCGACGAAATCGAAGTCGGCGAGGAAATGAAGGCCTTGGAACGCCGCATCGACGCCGATCCGGAGGCCGCCAAGCATATGGCGGCGCTGAAATCCGGCTTCTCGGTGGAACTCGATCTGGAACGCGAAGGGCGCGCCAACGAAACCACCATGGGCGAGCTGGAACTGTTCATCGTCAACCCCGACGTGCGCGGCCACGGTGTGGGCGGGCAGCTTTGGAGACGCATGCAGGAGCATTTCGCCGCATGGGACGTGCCCGCGTTCTACCTGCACACCGATTCCGACTGCGACGTGAGCTTCTACGACCACAAGGGGTTGGACTGCATCGCGCACCGCACGGCAAGCGAGACGGTCGCCCGGCTCGGCGGCAGCGCCGACGGCGAAGTGCCGCCACTGTTCGACGACATGTTCATCTACCGGGGAAAGGTGACGGCGTGACGAGCGCGAAACCGCAATCGCAATCGCACGAACCGCACGAATCGCAGAAAACGCAATCGCCATACGCGCAGCTTTTCCGCATTCCCGGCACGAAGGCGTTCTGCGTGTCCGGAGCCATCGCGCGACTGCCGATGTCCATGATGGGCCTCGGTATCGTGCTCGCGCTCAACCACATGTACGACAATTGGACGATCGCCGGCGTGATGAGCGCCGCGTACGTGCTCGCCACCGCCGCGGTCACGCCGCTGTACGCGCGCCTGTTCGACCGGTTCGGCCAGCGCAAGGTCGGTCCGGTGATCCTGACGGTGCAGGTCATCGTCATGCTGGGCTTCGCGTTCGCCGCACTGATGCGCGTGCCGATTCCGCTGCTGTTCGTGCTTGCCGTGGTCATGGGCATGACGCAGTTCTCGTTCGGCGCGCTCGTACGCACCCGTTGGGCGTACGTGCTCGACCGCGCCGACAAGGAGGACCTGCTCAACACCGCGTATGCGCTCGAATCCGCCATCGACGAGATCGTGTTCATCTTCGGGCCGATTCTGGCGGCTTTCCTGGCCGCGTCCGTGCATCCCGTATCACAGCTGTTCGTGCCGACCCTCGCCTGCGCGTTCGGCGGTGCCGTGTTCTTCGCATTGCGTGACACTCAACCGCCGGTATTGCGCGAAATCACGGTCGTCGCGGCCGATATGGACGATGCTGACGTGCGATTGGCGGCCGGCGGTGCCGCTGGTGCCGCGGTTTCCGCGGACCGTTTCGATTTGGATCGGCTCAAGACGGGCGATCGCGACCGCAGGAAACGCAACGTGCTCACCTATGCGGGTGTGCTGCCGCTCCTCGCCGTGTTCATCGTGTTCAACATGGCGTTCACCGCGTTCGACACGTCCATGACCGCCGTCATGAAATCGCTGCACCTCGACTCCGTGCTGGGCGTGCAGCTGGCCATGCTGGCCGTCGGCTCCTGCATGGGCGCGCTGGTCTTCGGCTCGCGCGAGCTCAAAGGCTCCCGTTGGCGTCACATGATCATGTTCCTCGCGTTGATGACCGTCGGCTTCGTGGTGATCCACCTGTGCCAGGGCAACCTGATCGTGATGGGACTGGTGGAGATCCTTACCGGCCTGACCATTTCGCCGGTGTTCGCCTCCGGCAACCTCGTCGTCAAGGAGACCGTGCCCGAGGAATCGCTCACCGAAGGCCTGTCCTGGGTGAGCACCGCCGGCACGATGGGCGCGTCGTTCGGCTCCATGATCACCGGCATCGTGCTCGACCATTTCAATCCAAGCGCGGGATTGAGCCTGCCCGCCGTGTTCGTGGGCTGTTCGATTCCGTTCGCGCTGATCGGCTGGCTGCTGGCGCGTCGCCGCGGCTGACCGACGTTCGATCGTCAAGCGTCATAGCCGCCTGCCTCCGCGTCGAAGCGTCTCTTTAGATTCGTAAGTGGAACACGTTATGGACGTGGGCGCGTGATTCAAAAACATGTGTGAAAACGCATGCGATTATGCGCGCGGCAAGCGCGCACGGCATGCGCGCGCCCGCGAAAACATCAAGGAGCTGCAATGATCAAGGTTTCCGTAGTCGGCGCCAAAGGCCGTATGGGCTCGCACGTGGTCGACGCCGTCAATGCCGCCGCCGACACCGAACTCGCGCTCGCGCTCGACGCAGGCGACGACCTGACCGCAATCACCCCCGAAAACACCGACGTCGTGGTGGAATTCACCGTGCCGAGCGTGTCGCTGGGCAATGTGCTCGCCCTCGTCAAGCAGGGCGTCGACGTGGTGGTCGGCACCACCGGCTGGACCGAAGAGAAACTCGACCAGGTGCGTGCCGCGCTCGCAGCAGCTCCGCGTGAGGGCCAGAGCGTGTTCATCGCGCCGAACTTCGCCATTTCCGCGGTGCTCGCCGACCATTTCGCAAAGGTCGCGGCACCGTACTTCGAATCCGCCGAAGTCATCGAACTGCACCACCCGACCAAGGTGGACGCTCCGTCCGGCACCGCTTTCCACACTGCGCAGGGCATCGCCGAAGCGCGCAAGGCGGCCGGCTTGGGTCCGGTTCCGGACGCCACCGAAACCGACGGCGGTTCCCGAGGCCAGGTGGTGGACGGCATCCACGTGCACGCCGTGCGTCTTCGCGGCCTCAACGCCCACGAGGAGGTGCTGTTCGGCAACTCCGGCGAACAGCTGACCATCCGCGCCGACAGCTTCGACCGCATCTCCTTCATGCCGGGCGTGCTGCTGGCCGTGCGCAAGGTCTCCACCGGAACCTACCCGGGCCTGACCGTCGGCCTCGACCACTTCCTCGACCTGTAACCGTAATTCTTTTTTCAAACTGCCGACGGGTGCATGTGTCTCCCGTCGGCAGTTTTTTTATGGCGGATCTGTTCCGATTATTTGGCAAGGCGTGCGATGGCGGCGCTGACTTCCACCAGCTTTTCGTCGGCGACGGTACCGCCCTCCGCCGCGGCTTTGGCGACGCAATGGTGCAGATGGTCGTCAAGTAACAGTAGCGCCACCGACTTCAGTGCGCTGTCCGCTGCGGAAATCTGCGTCAGAATGTCGATGCAGTATTCGCCGTTTTCCGTCATCTGCCGAATGCCGCGCACCTGCCCTTCGATGCGATTCAATCGTGCGATGATCCTCTTCTGGTCGCTTACGTACCCATGCTGTGTGGCGTTCATATCGTCCTCCTCGCTGCGCTGAAAATTTTATCTACGGCTGAAGTTTGCTCGTCCTTCTTGCCAATATACCCTATAGGGGTATATTGTGATGGTGTTTGCCGAAATCGAAAGCCAATTACGGACGGAAGGCGGCTGGAATATGCACATCGCAATCGCGCTTATTATGGCGCTGCTCGTTACTGCGGGCGTGCTGTGGTTCTTCTTCGCACCGCGCAAAGCGTATCGTGCGCCGTTGCGCGACGGCGTGCAGGAAGCGGTCGTCGAAGTCAAAGGCGGGTACAGCCCGGCCGTCATCGAAGCCGAAGCCGGCGTGCCGCTACGGCTGATCTTCGATCGCAAGGAAGACGGCGAATGCTCGTCGCATGTCGTGTTCTCCGATTTCGGGGTCGATCTTGCGTTGCCCGCCTTCCGCACGACCACGCTGACGCTTCATCCCGACCAGCCGGGCGAGTATCCCTTCGCATGCGGTATGAACATGCTGCACGGCACGTTGCGCATACTGCCGGGAAAGCATGCAAGTGTCGGTGCCGCCGCCGGTTCCGCGGTTGGTTCCGTCGGCGCCAGTATGTCCGATTCCGGCAATTCGGACATTCGCGCGACTGCTGACGGTGCCCACGCATCCGGTTCCGCGGAAACAGGCGTGCAATGCGCGCAAAAAGGCGCCGTCCAAACGTCCGGTTCGGGTGATTCGGGCAAATCGCGCGGATTGGAATCGGAAATTCGCGCCCTCATCACCCGTCTTATCGTGGCGGCCGTCTGCACGATTCCGGTATTCGGCTCCACCATGCTCATGCTGTATCCGATGCCGAACTGGCTGCAGTTCCTGCTGATGCTGCCAATCGTCGGCTATGCGGCATTGCCGATTTTCCGCAGCGGTTTCGCCGCGATCGCCCACCGCTCGCCGGAGATGAACGCGCTCGTCAGCCTTGGTGCGCTGACCGCATTCGCCTACTCCTGCGTGGTCACCTTCGCGCCGGGCATCCTGCCCGACAATGCGCGCGAACCATATTTCGAAGCGGTCGGTGTGGTCGTCACGCTTATGCTTGTCGGCCAGCTGCTCGAAGCGCGCGCCCGCAAAGGCACCGGTGAAGCCATGCGCGCATTGGCGGGTCTGCAACCGAAAACCGACCGCGTGGTGCGAGACGGCAAGGAAACCAGCATCGCCATCGATGACGTGCGCGTCGGCGACATCATCGCCATCCGTCCCGGCGAGCAGCTGCCGGTCGACGGCATCGTCATATCCGGCAGCTCCACCGTGGATGAGTCGATGATCACCGGCGAAGCCATGCCGGTCGCCAAAACCGAGGGCAGCGAAGTGACGGGTGCCACCATCAACGGTGGTGGCTCGCTGCGGTACCGCGCCACGAAAGTCGGCAAGGACACCGTGCTCGCGCAGATCATCGGCATGGTGGCCGCCGCACAAAGCTCGAAAGCCCCCGTGCAACGATTGGCGGACCGTATCTCCGGCGTTTTCGTGCCGACCGTGGTACTCATCGCCGTATGGTCGTGCGCGCTGTGGTTCGCGTTCGGCCCCGACCCGCGCGTCACGCACGCGCTGGTCGCCGCGGTGTCGGTGCTGCTGGTCGCCTGCCCGTGCGCGCTCGGTCTGGCGACGCCCCTGTCGGTGACGGTCTCGACCGGTCGCGCGGCCCGTATGGGAGTGCTGGTCCGTTCCGCCGAAGCGTTGGAAACGTGCGGTAAAGTCAACGCCGTCGTATTGGATAAGACCGGCACGATCACCGCCGGCAAACCCACCCTTACCGATGTGCTGCCGTTGGGCGTGTGGCATCGGCGTCCCGATGATTTGCTGACGATTGTCGCCGCCGCCGAACGCGATTCCGAACACCCGCTCGCTGCTGCGATCGTTGCCGCAGCTGCGGAAAAAGCCGACGTCGCGGACGTTGCGGAACTCGCGCAAACCACCGATTTTCAGGCGATTGCCGGCCGTGGCGTCACCGCGCGTGTCACCTTCCGCGGTCTGCCGCACACCGTCGCCGTCGGCAACACCGACCTGATCGACGACCTTGACGTCAACATGCCCGACGTTACGTCCGATACCTCCGAAATTGCCTCCGAGACCATCCACGATACGAACCTCGACGCCATCATCGCCGACATGGAACTCCTGTCGCAGCAAGGCAAAACGCCGATCCTAGCGGCCATCGACGGCCATCTCGCCGGCATCGTCGCCGTCGCCGACGTGCCGAAAGCCGACTCGCGCCAAGCCATCGAACTGCTCCGCAAACGTGGCGTCGAAGCCGTCATGCTCACGGGAGACAATCCGACCACCGCACGCGCCATCGCAAGCCAGGTCGGTATCGACGAACGTCATGTGATCGCCGGCGTGCGGCCGGAACGCAAGGCCGACGAAATCGCAAAACTCCAATCGCAAGGCTATACGGTGGCGATGGTCGGCGACGGCATCAACGACGCGCCCGCCCTCGCCCGAGCCAACGTCGGATTCGCCATCGGCACCGGCACCGACGTGGCCATCCAATCCGCCGACGTGACACTGATGGGCGGATCGCTGATGGGACTCGTGCACGCGCTCGACCTGACGCATGCCGCCATGCGCAACATCGCGCAAAACCTCGGCTTCGCACTCGGCTACAACAGCATCGGCATCGCGATCGCGGCCGGCGTGCTGTATCCGTTCACCGGAACGCTGCTGAATCTGATGATCGCCGGCGCCGCGATGGCGTTCTCGTCGTTGTGCGTGGTGACGAACGCAAGCCGGCTGCGCCTGTTCGATCCGGACGCGGAGGCGGCGAAAAACAAGACGTATCGGGTACGCAAGCCCGATCCGAGCAAGAATAATGGCAACCAGCACAGTCGGAAAGGAACGATCATGGGACTGTTCAGCGATCACAAGGCCAAGAATGAAGCCGAGAACATGGGTGCGATGGGCGCCGGACACTGCTGCGGCGGTCATGACGGCCACGGCATGGCTTCGAATATGGGCGATTCCGCGGCGAACGTTGCGAAGGATCCGGTTTGCGGCATGAGCGTCGATCCGGCCACCGCGGCCGCGACCCGCGAATACGGCGGCGTCACCTACTACTTCTGCAACCCCGGTTGCGCCGACAAGTTCGCCCAGAACCCGGCCGCCTACCTGGGCTGAGACCTGATTCTCGTCCGTCCCCAATCTGCCGACATCGAATGACATCCGGCCGTCGGCGGGTTGGGGATTTTTGTTGAATGGTTGATTTACGGATTCCGATTCACGGACGAACGATAAGATTCCCCTCCCGCACTCCGGAGAGCGCGTCCCGCCCCGCTACAAACGTGCGCGTGACGACGCCGTTAAGCGTCATGCCATCGCAGGCGCAGATCGGATTGCGGCTTTCCAAAGCGGTAGCATCCACAACAAACCGTTCGTACGGGCGAATAATCGCCAAATCGGCCCGCAATACCGGCGTTATATCGCCACGATCGTCAAGTCCCACAAGCCGTGCGGTGTTGCACGACATCCACCGCACGACGTCGGCCAAACTCAAGCCGCGCCGCATCGCACCCGTCAACACCGCGCGGAATCCGACCTGCAGACTGGAAACGCCACCCCACGCGGTGGCGAGCGTGCCGGCTTTCATATCCGCGCTGGCCGGGGAATGATCGGTGACGACACCATCCAACGTGCCGTCGGCAAGCCCCGCCCATAGCGCGTCCTGCTCATGCAGATCACGAATCGGCGGACAGCATTTGACCGCGGTGGCGTTGTCGGGAATATGGTCGCAATCCAACGTGAGGTAATGCGGACAGGTCTCCGCGCTGACCGGCAGTCCTTCGGCCTTCGCCCGCCGCAGCACGTCCACGCTCAGACCGCTGGACACGTGCAGAATATGCGTGCGGCAGCCGGTGCGTGCCACCAGCCGTACGATCTTGCGCACCGCGTTCGCCTCGCATTCGGCCGGGCGCGATGACGCGTTCAACAGTGTTCGCAGCAGTCGGGGATTTTGTTGCCGCGTTAGTCGCCCATTTCGCTGGTTTGGCACCGTTTCTTCTATGCCGAATCCGCCCGATATGCGATGTTGATTGTGTGGGGTAAGCTGTTTTTGCCATGGTCGGTCATCTCCTGATGGTGGGTCGCGTTGCCAAGAGGCGCCGCCACTGCCTGTGATGGATGCATTTCAGTGCTTACGGCATCTGAAATTCTTCATTCGTCGTGACAGTTGTCGGCGGCCAAACCTGGTGAAACCCGGAAAGCAAGGGGTAGCATCGTCAGGAGAGCGGATGCGCCGCGTGAGAATGTACTGCAGGGAAGGGCGATGAGCGTGACTTCTGGAATTATGCTTTCAGACAATATGGGGGCTTCGAAGGATGCCATGGACGAGGAAGGCAATGCTGCCGCGGACCTCGGCTTGGTGGCGCGCATCCGGGAATCCTTCGATTCGCTGACTGCGACGGAACGTGAGGCCGCGCAGTTCATTCTGGGCCATCTGACCGATGTGTTGGTCTGCAATTCCGTGGAGCTGTCGCAGTTGAGCGGCATCTCGCAGCCGACGCTCAGCCGCCTGTACCGCAAGCTCGGCTATGCGAACGCGGGCGAATTCAGACGTGACGTGCGTCGCGTCCATCGTCCTGGCTCTCCGGAGCTTTCACGGCACACCCAGTGCGACGATTTGGTCGCCGACCATCTGCGCCGTGACGAGGAAAGCCTGAAACGCACGTTTGAAGGCATCGACCGCGCGCAACTGTCATCCGCATGCCAAGCCATGGCCACGGCCCCGCATGTGGCGGTGGTCGGGTACCGCAGCAGCTATCCCGTGGCGCTGCACATGCGCGAACAGCTGATGCGGCTACGCGGAAACGTTGATATTCTGCCGAATCCAGGCCAGTCCATAGCCGAAGATCTGGTTGATTATGCGGCAGGCGACGTAATCGTCATCATCGGCGTGGGCCGGCGTCTTCCCTTCTTCTCGCGGCTCATCGACGTGATGCTTGAGCGCGGCCTGACCGTGGTGGTGATTGGCGACATTTCGGCGCGCAACGCCGTCATCGGCCGTAACGTCGCCTTCTTCAAAGTGGTGCTGAACTCCCACGTGCTGACGAGCTTCACCGCGGCGTTCGCCCTGATCGCCCTGATGGTGGACGAAGTCGGAAAATGCCTCGTCGATACCGAAGACGAGGTGCACGCGCGTATCGAAGGCATCAACGATTGCTTCGATGCGCTCAATGAGCTTGAAGATTGATAGGGAAAATCTAGGCGCGGCACGTCCCGTTGGAACGGCGGTAAACGGAAGTGGAAGCGGGAATGGGAACGGAATGAATTCAAAACGAAACATGCTGGTGTACGACCGGTCCTCCACCGGATTGTGGGTGGCTTTGATCTTCCTCGTATCGCTGAATCTGCGGCCCGCCATCGCCGCCGTCGGGCCGGTCCTCGCCCAAATGGGAACCGACCTTGCGTGGGGTGAGGGCGTGCAGGGCGTATTGACGGCGATTCCGCTGATCGCCTTCGCCGCGGTCAGCCCGCTGGTCACGTTCCTTGCACGCCGCATCGGCATCGACATGTCGATTCTGCTGGCCCTGCTGTGCATCGCGGCGGGCGACGCCATCCGCTCGTTCGGCGGCGGCGTCGGCATCTGGCTGGGCACGGTGGTGTTCGCTTCCGCCATCGCCGTCGGCAACGTTCTTGTGCCGGTGATCGCGAAACGCGACTATGCCGGCCATGTCGCGATGGCGACCGGCGTCTACTCCGGTTGCATCACCGCCGGCAGCGCCACAGCCGGATTGCTGTCCGCGCCGCTCGCGCAGATGTGGGGCGGATGGCGCGCGTCGCTCGCCTTCTGGAGCGTGCCGCCGCTGGTTGTCGCCGCGCTGTGGGCGTTGCGTATCCTGCACAATCGCAAAGTCGTTATCGCTTCCGCCGGCGGCACCATCGAAACCAGCGATACTGGCGATATCGATGATATTGGCGATCGCAGCACGACGGCCAACGCACAAAACCCGCATTCTGCACAGCGACCGGCATGTTCCACGCAATCGTCGCATGGCGTGTTCGCCCGCGTGCTGCGCCGTCCGATGACGTGGTACGTGACGGCCTTCATGGGGCTGCAATCATCCGCTTTCTACACCATGTCCAATTGGATGCCGTCCATCTCGGCGTCCATCGGCTACGATGCCTCCACCGCCGGCGTGCATCTGTTCATCTTCCAAGGCATCGGCATCCTTTCCGGCTTGGTCATTCCTAAGCTCATGAACGTGCGCGGCAACCAGGTCTGCGCGGCGCTCACCGCCAGCGCTCCCATGCTGATCGCCGGCCTTGGCATGCTGCTGTTGCCTCACCTCATGCCGGTATGGGCGTTCGTCGGTGGTTGCGCGCAGGGCGCTTCGCTGGTCGTGGCGCTCGCACTGATCGCGCTGCGCGGGCATGACAGCGCCGAAACCGTGGTGCTGTCGGGCGTCGCGCAGTCGTTCGGCTATCTGATCGCCTCGCTCGGCCCGCTTATGTTCGGCGTGCTGGTCCAGGCCACCGGCGGCCACCATGTGCCGCTGATGGTGTTCACGTTCGTCGCTTTCCTGCAGTGCGTCGTCGCGGTCGTCGTCGGCAAGCCTTCCAAAATGTGATTTTTCGCGTCTCATGAAATCGCAAGCGTCCGCAGAGGGAAGTACCGTTAGCCGTATGACAAGCCCTAAGACTGACGGTACTATGCATCTGCTCGACCCTGCTCCATTCGGACGTATCCTTCCAGCCATGGTCACCCCCATGAAGGCCGACGGAGCCGTTGATTTCGAGGCCGCGCAGCGTCTGGCCAAGCAGCTCGTGGCGGACGGCGCCGACGGTCTTGTGGTCAACGGCACCACCGGCGAATCGCCGACCACCCATATGGAGGAGAAGGTCGAACTGGTCCAGGCCGTCAAGGAGGTCGTGGACGTGCCGGTCATCTCCGGCGCAGGCTCCAACGACACCGCGCACACCGTGCGCATGGTGGAGCAGACCCAGGAGGCGGGCGCCGACGCGGTGCTCGTGGTCGCCCCGTACTATTCCCGTCCGTCGCAGGAGGGCGTGTTCCGCCACTACAAGGCGGTCAACGACTCCGCGGACAAGCCGATCATCGTCTACGATGTGCCTGGCCGTACCGGACTGCACATCCAGCTGGAGACCTACCGCCGTCTGGCCGAGCTCGACCACGTCAAGGCCGTCAAGGACGCCACCGGAGACATCGCCGGCGCGGTACGCAAGCGCATGGAGACCGGCCTGACCTGGTATTCGGGCGATGACGGCCTGTTCCTGCCGTTCCTGTCCGTCGGCGCAGTCGGCATCATCTCCGTGATCGCGCACGCCGCCGCCGGCCCGATGCGCGACCTCGCCAACGCGTTCGACCGTGGCGACATCCACGAGGCGCAGCGCATCGCCGTACAGCTGGCACCGCTCGTCGAAGCGATGAACGGCAACGGCTTCCAGGCCGTGATGGCCAAGGCCGCGCTCAAGGTGCGCGGAGTCCTCGACTCCACGGAAATGCGCCTGCCGAACGTCGGCCCAGGCGAAGCGGAGCTCGTGCGCGCGGAAAAGGGCATGCGCGCCGCAGGGCTGCTGTAAAATCGCATTACATAACGTGCGGTTGGCCGCCGCGCATGTACGGCGGCGGCCTGCTTTAATTCCTCGTCTTCGCAGAGGCGGAGACAATGAGTAACAGAAATCCAACTAGGAAATGGCAACAGAAGAAACCAAGAACACCACAACGCACAAGCGCGGCAGCAAAGCTGCCAAGCGCACCGAATCCGCAGCCAAGGCAACCAAGTCCGACAAGGCTGTGAAGTCCGAGAAGACCGCCACCAAGAAGGCGAAGTCCTCCACCCGCGGCCGCGGTGGCTCGTCGCGCAACGGCGGCTCCCGTGGCTCCCGCGGCAACGGCTCGAACCGTCGCCCGTCACATTCCGCTCCGCAATCCACCGCGCCCCAGCAGGACGAGGTGCTGATCGCCCCGCCGAAGTACCGCAAGGGCTCCATGCGCATCGTGCCGCTCGGCGGTCTGGGCGAGATCGGCCGCAACATGAACGTGGTCGAATACAACGGGCATATCCTGCTCATCGACTGCGGCGTGCTCTTCCCGGAAGAGGAGCAGCCGGGCGTGGACCTCATCCTGCCTGACTTCCACTACATCAAGGACCGTCTCGACAAGGTCGAGGCGCTCGTGCTCACCCACGGCCACGAAGACCACATCGGTGGCGTGCCGTACCTGCTCAAGCTCCGCCCGGACATTCCGCTGATCGGTTCCAAGCTCACCCTCGCCTTCGTTGAGGCCAAGTGCAAGGAACACCGCATCAACCCGACGCTCGTCGAGGTCAAGGGACGCGACAAGCTCAAGGTCGGCCCGTTCAACCTGGAATTCGTGAACGTCACGCACTCCATTCCGGACGCGCTCGCCGTGTTCGTGCAGACCCCCGCCGGCTCTCTTATCGACACCGGCGACATCAAGCTCGACCAGCTGCCGCTCGACCACCGCATCACCGATCTGGTGGAATTCGGCAAGCTCGGCGAAAAGGGCGTGGACCTCCTGATGATGGACTCCACCAACGCCGAGGTCCCGGGCTTCGTCAAGCCGGAGACCTCCATCGGTCCGGCGCTCGACCAGGCGTTCGCACAGGCCACGCGCAAAATCATCGTGGCCAGCTTCTCCAGCCACGTGCACCGCGTGCAACAGGTCGTCGACGCGGCCCACAAGTACGGCCGCAAGGTCGTGTTCGTCGGACGTTCCATGGTCCGCAACATGTCCATCGCCGCCGATCTGGGCTACCTGCGTCTGCCCGAGGACACCGTCATCGACCTGAAGCAGGCCCATGACGTGCAGGACGACAAGCTCGTCTACATGTGCACCGGCTCCCAAGGCGAGCCGATGGCCGCGCTCGGCCGCATCGCCGACGGCAACCATCGTGACATCACCATCAACGAGTTCGACACGGTGATCCTCGCCAGCTCCCTGATCCCAGGCAACGAGCATGGCGTCTACAAGGTCATCAACAAGCTTGTGCAGCTCGGAGCCCGCGTGGTCAACCGAGACAACGCCGCCGTGCACGTCTCCGGCCACTGCAACGAAGGCGAGCTGCTGTACATGTACAACATCGTCAAGCCGAAGTGCGCCATGCCTATCCACGGCGAAAACCGCCACTTGGTGGCCAACGGCATGATCGCCGTCAAGACCGGCGTCGATCCGCAGAACGTCGTGCTGGCCGAAGACGGCGACGTCGTCGACCTGTACCACGGCCAGGCCGCGGTCGTCGGCTCCGTGCCGTGCGGCTACGTCTACGTCGATGGCGATTCCGTCGGCGAACTGACCGACGAAGAACTCGAGAAGCGTCGCATCCTCGGCACCGAAGGCTTCGTGTCCAGCTTCGTGGTCGTCGACACCGAAACCGCGGATGTCATCACCGGCCCGAAGATCTACCTCAACGCGGTCGCGGAAGACGAAAGCGAGTTCGACAAGGTCCGTCACCAGATCGTCGAGCAGCTGCAGGACGCGATGATGCAGGGCACGCGCGACACCTACAAGCTGCAGCAGATCATGCGACGCACGCTCGGCGGCTGGGTGGCACGACAGCTGCACCGCAAGCCGATGATCGTCCCCGTCGTCGCCGACATCGCGCAGGACGTGGATGACGCGATGGGACTGAACGCCGCGAAATAAGCCGTAAATTTACCATAAATTGAATCAAGGCGACGTGATCGGCACAACTGATCGCGCCGCCTTCTGTTACCAGAAAGAAGGAGTGACATGCCAGGAGCAAACCTCACCCGAATCGAAGCGGAAGAACGCAAAAGCATCATCGCCGCGCCAATCCATTACACGGTCAAGCTTGACCTGACCCGCGGAGCCAAGGATTTCGGCTCCGAAACCACCATCACCTTCGACGCGAAGCCGGGGGAGTCAAGCTTCCTTGACCTCATCGCCAACGAAGTCAGCGAGATCACCCTCAACGGCGAAACCCTCAACCCGGCCGAAGCGTACGCGGACAGCCGCATCGAGCTGAAGGGCCTCAAGGAGCACAACGAGGTCACCGTCAAGGCGATGTGCCAGTACTCCAACACCGGCGAAGGCCTGCACCGCAGCGTCGACCCGTCCGACGGCAACGTCTACCTGTACACCCAGTTCGAAGTGCCGGACGCCCGTCGCGTCTACGCCGTGTTCGACCAGCCTGATCTGAAGGCCGTGTTCGACTTCTCCGTGCTCGCAGCCAAATCCTGGATCGTCACGTCCAACATGCCCACCGCCTCCGTGACCGACAACGAAACCGTCACCGAGGAAGGCACGCTCGGCGATCACGCCGCCGAAACCACCAAGCTGTGGGTGTTCGAACCGACCCCGACCATGAGCTCCTACCTCACCGCCATCTGCGCCGGACCGTACGCCGAATGGCACACCGAATACGCCAATGAGGACGGCCGCACCGTGCCGATGGCCATGTACTGCCGCCAGGCGCTCGCCAAGGCCTTCAGCAAGGACGTCGACTACCTGTTCGACATCACCAAGAAGGGCTTCGCCTTCTACGCCAAGACCTGGGGCGTGCCGTACCCGTACGCCAAGTTCGACCAGATCTACGTGCCGGAGTACAACGCCGGCGCCATGGAGAACATCGGCATGGTCACCATCCGCGACCAGTACGTGTTCGAATCCAAGGTCACCGACGCCTACGCGGAACGCCGTGTGGTCACCGTGCTGCACGAGCTCGCCCACATGTGGTTCGGCGACTACGTGACCATGAAGTGGTGGAACGACCTGTGGCTCAACGAATCCTTCGCCGAGTTCACGTCCACCCTCGCCACCGCCGAAGCCACCGAATGGAAGGACGCTTGGGCAACCTTCAGCTCCGGCGAAAAGAGCTGGGCGCTGCGTCAGGACCAGCTGAGCACCACCCACCCGATCGTCGCCCCGATCAACGACCTCAACGACACCTACGTCAACTTCGACGGCATCACCTACGCCAAGGGCGCCTCCGTGCTGAAGCAGCTCGTGTACTACGTGGGCCGTGAGAAGTTCTTCAAGGGCATCAACAACTACCTCAACAAGCACGCCTACTCCAACGCCACCCTCGCCGACCTGCTCGCCGAACTGGAACTCACTTCCGGCCGCGACCTGAAGGCGTGGAGCGCCCAGTGGCTTGAGGAATCCGGCATCAACACCATCGCCACCGAAGTCGAAGAGAACGAGGACGGCACCATCAAGCGTCTCGCCCTGCGCCAGACCGCTCCGGCCGAGCATCCCGTGCTGCGCGCCCACCGTCTCGCCGTCGGCTTCTACAACGAGGATCCGGAAACCGGCAAGATCGTGCGCACCGACCGTTTCGAACTGGACGTCGACGGCGAACTGACGGTCGTCGATGCTGCCGCCGGCAAGGCACGTCCGTCGCTGATCCTGGTGAACGACGACGACCTGACCTACACGAAGCTGCGTTTCGACGACAAGAGCCTCGCATTCGCGACAAGCAACCTGTACCGCTTCGACGATGCGCTCGCCCGTTCCGTGCTCTGGCTCGCCCTGTGGGACATGACCCGCGACGGCGAACTGCCGGCACGCCAGTTCATCGACACCTCGCTGGCCGCGCTCGCCACCGAACACGAGTCCACCACCTTCCGTTACGCGCTGGCACAGGTCAGCACCACCGCATGGCATTACACCGCTCCGGCAGAGCGTGCCGAGATCGTGAAGCATGTGGCCGCCGAACTGTTCAAGCTGGCGGGTCAGGCCAAGGCCGGCTCCGACGAACAGTTCCAGCTCGTCACCGCCTACCTGGGCTACGGCGAGCCGGGCGACGAGACGTTCGTCGCCAACGCGAAGGGCCTGCTCGACGGTTCCGTGGCATTCGACGGTCTGGAAATCGACAACAACTTCCGCTGGACCATCATCAACGCGCTGAGCACCGTCAACGCGATCGACCAGGCGGGAATCGACGCCGAACTGGCCAAGCGCGAAACCACTGAGAACCGTGAGTTCGCCTATGGCGCACGCGCCGTGGCCGGTACCGCCGAAGCGAAGGCATGGGCTTGGAACGAGGCCCTGCACAACGACGAGCTGACCAACATGCAGCTCGAGGCTGTGGCCGGTGGCTTTGCGGCCACCCCGCGCGCCGATTTGGCCGAACCGTACGCCGAGAAGTATTTCGAGGTCGCCGACTGGATTTGGGAGCACAAGACCTTCCACATGGCTGAAGCGCTGCTCGAAGGCCTGTATCCGGGCTATGCCGATCCGGCGAAGCTCGTGGAGCTGGGTGACGCCTGGCTCGCCTCCCATAAGGACGCGGACAACGCCTTGCAGCGCATTGTGCGTGGCAACGTCGAGGCTTCTCACCGCACGCTGAAAGTGCGCGACTTCAACGCCGCGCTCTGATAGCAGGGGCGACAGGAACGTTCCCGCTTAAGAGCCGTCATGTCGTCGCACGACTTTGATTTTGGGTGCGATTTTCAAAGTCATGCGACGGGTATATCGGCATTTATGCCCCCTAATCCTCGGTTTTCGCTTGAAAATAAGGATTAGGGGGCATTTTGCGTCGAAGGCTGTCGCACGAATTTGATTTTGGAGGCATTTTTCAAAGTTGTGCGACAAGCGTGCTGGCTTTCATAACCTCTAACTCTTATTTTTCGCTGATTTTCAACGGAAAATGATAGTTAGGGGGTATTTCTTTATCAAGTGTTGTCGCACGACTTGATTTTCCGCCTTGAAATCAAAGTCGTGCGACACGAAAAGGGCATTGCGCGCCGTGAAATGCTTTGAATTGTGAAGTGTTATGCGATTGCGTCGTCACCTGCTGGTTTCGGCGGCACGGTTGAGTACGATAGGTCATGGAAATATCGTTTGCAGATAGCGAGGATTTGAGACTCATGCCACGTATGTTCGGAACCGACGGCGTTCGAGGATTGGCGAATAGGGATTTGACGGCACAGCTGGCGCTCGATTTGGGTGACGCCGCGGTGCGCGTGCTGGGTGATGACGAGCGGAGCGAATTCGAAAGCCGTCGCCGTGCGCTGGTCGGTCGTGATACACGAGTTTCCGGCGATTTCCTCGCCGCCGCACTGTCCGCTGGCATGTCCGCCGGCGGCTTCGACGTGATCGACGCCGGCATCATCCCGACGCCGGGCGTCGCATACCTGACGTCCGTGCTCAACGTGGAAATGGGCGCGGTGATCTCCGCATCCCACAATCCGATGCCCGACAACGGCATCAAGTTCTTCGCCCGCGGCGGCTTCAAGCTGCCCGACACCAAGGAAGACGAGATCGAAGCGGTGTTCGGCCAGGATTGGGATCGTCCTACCGGCGCCGGCGTGGGTCGTGTCAGCCATGACACCGCCACCGCAACCAACCTGTACATCGACCATCTGGTTTCCGCCATCGCGCCGGTCGGTCCGGACAAGTCGCAGCCGACGCCGCTGAAGGGCCTGAAGATCGTGGCCGATTGCGCGAACGGCGCCACGTCCGTGGTCGCTCCGGAAGCCTTGCGCCGCGCCGGCGCCGACGTGACCGTCATCAACGCGTCGCCGGACGGCTACAACATCAACAAGAACGCCGGCTCCACCCATCCTGAGCAGCTGCAGGCCATGGTCAAGGCCTCCGGCGCCGTCATGGGCGTTGCCTTCGATGGTGACGCCGACCGTTGCCTTGCCGTGGATGAGGATGGCAACATGGTCAACGGCGATCAGATCATGGGCATTCTGGCACGCGCCAAGAAGAACGCGGGCAAGCTCAACCATGACACCCTCGTCGTGACGGTGATGAGCAACCTCGGTCTGAAGTTGGCCCTGCGTTCCATGGGCATCAAGACCGTGCAGACCAACGTGGGCGACCGTTACGTGCTTGAAGAGATGCTGCGAGGCGATTATTCGCTCGGCGGCGAGCAGTCCGGCCACGTGATCAACCGTGAATTCGCCACCACCGGCGACGGCACCCTGACCGCGCTCACCCTGTGCAACGAGGTCGTCAAATCCGGTAAGAGCCTGAAGGAACTGGCCGCCGACTTCCCGCAGCTGCCGCAGACGCTCATCAACGTGCCGAACGTGGACAAGATGGCCGCCAAGACCAACGCCAAGGTGCAGGCCGCGGTGGAACGCGAAGAGAAGCTGCTGGGCGACACCGGCCGCGTGCTGCTGCGTCCGTCCGGCACCGAGCCGCTCGTGCGCGTCATGGCCGAAGCCGAAACCCAGCAGCAGGCAGACGAAGTGTGCGATCGCCTCGCCAAGGTCGTCGCCGACGAACTCACCCTGTAAGAGCCCGCAAGGAGATATGCCCCATGTTCGGACACAACTCGAAAGTGGACCTCGAACTCAACCGCGAGGTCGAAAAGCTCATCAAAACCGGCGGCAAAGAGAAAATCATGCCGATCGTGCAGGCCGGCGAACCGGTATTACGCCAGCAGACCATCGCCTACGACGGCCAGTTGAGCCGCAAAACGCTTGACAAGCTCATCGACACCATGCGCACCACCATGCTGGAAGCGCCGGGCGTGGGCCTCGCAGCCACCCAGATCGGTCTCGGTCTGGCTTTGGCCGTCGTCGAAGACCACGTATGCGAAGGCGACGATGGCGATCCGCGCGAAGCCGCGGAATTCCCCTTCCACGCCATCATCAACCCCAGCTACGAGCCGATCGGCACCGAAACCCGCAGCTTCTACGAAGGCTGCCTGAGCTTCGACGGTTACCAGGCCGTACGCAAGCGTTGGCTTGACATCACCGCCCGTTGGCAGGATGAGGACGGCAACAAGCATGAGGAACATCTGCACGGCTGGCCGGCCCGCATCTTCCAGCATGAAACCGACCATTTGAGCGGTGAACTGTACATCGACCAGGCCGAAATCCGAAGCCTGACCACCAATGAGAACCTTGAGGATTTCTGGTGCGAGGATCCGGTACCGACCGAAGCGGCGGCCGAACTCGGCTTCGAACTGTAACCGAATAGTAGCCTCAAATCGCGCGGATTACGGTCATGGTTTCGCGCGGACGAAAAGCGAAAAGCCGAATGACTGAATAGCCGGATAGCCGTGCGTCAGAACAAGTGGAAGCGTCTCTCAAGCAAACGCCTGAGAGACGCTTCCCGTATTTTGCGGGCCGCTACGAATCACCGACAGATTGGATTCGCCAGCGAATTCCGCGAATTGAAGGTGGACATCGGCTACGATGTGCAGGTATGAGCGAATCGACGACGAATCAACCCTGGCTTGACGATGCGAAACAGGACATCGGGCAATGGTCGGCATCGATGCCGAAAGACGCCGACGAACAGCCGATCGACTGGCAGTGGATAGCGTCCCTCGACTTACGGCACGGCATCGGCGTCGCCGCGCAGCAGCATATCGATTTGCTGTCGGCGCTTCGTACCGCGTCAGCCGGCAATGTTACGTCAGAATCGTCCTCGACATCGCAGCCGTCTGCCCGACCGTCCGCGCAGCAGCTGCACGACCTGCTGAAAGATGATCTTGCGATTCGCGACCGGCTCGAACCTGTCATCGCGCAGTGCAACAGCACTTTCATGACGGATTTCGACCGACTCATCGCCTCGTACCGTCTGCCACGCGCGCTCGCCTATGCGAACCGTCGGTTGTGCGACGAAATCGCGGTGTTGCGCCAAATCGGCGTTGCCATGGGACTGTGGACGATTACCGAAGAACGACGTGAGCGGGTGACGGTCCCGGTGCTGCAATCGGGGTCATCCGCAGCTGCCGGGGGAGTGGTGCTGGATGATATCCAGGATTGCACCGCAGACATCGTCAACGCTCGTGCGGCCCGTCGCGCCGCGGAGAAAAGGCAGAAGCACGCCAGCGACCGTTCCGTGTCTCGCGCGAATCTGGGTGGCGTCACCAGTCCTGGCGGTTCCACATTGTTCGATTACGGTTCTGGTTCGACCGGTTCGGCGAATGGCACGCAGGAAAACGCCGTCGATCAAAAGCAGACCAGCCGCCTGTCCGAATACCGCAAGTCCGATTGGCGTGACGCTTACCTGCCCGGTCGTGACGTGGACAACGTCATGGGCATCGACATCGAAACCACGGGCACGGATCCGGCGCGCGTGTACATCATCGACGTCGGATTCGAATACATGAATATGATTTCCCCACGGCCTGCGGACGCTCCGGCTGGCTACCAATACGAGCAAGGCTATTACGAGGCGGGCGACGCTTACGGCCAGTCGCGGTTGGCTTTCGGCGTCCCCGCTGAAAACGCTGCGCTTGGCAATCCGCTGATTCTCGACTTGACCGGTATCGACGTGCGCACGCGTTCCGTTGCCGAAGCCGCTTCCTCGTTCCGCTTGTTCGATGAGTGGCCGGCGGCGCAGATCGGATTGCTGCAGCGATTGGAGCAGCAGCCTTACGTGGCGCACAACGCACGATTCGAACATAGCTTCTTCATGCTGAACGTGGCCGGATATGCGGAAAGCTATCGTGCCGGCAAAATCACGATCATCGACACGTTGCCGATGAGCCGCCGTTGGGATGAGGGGTCGATTCCCGACGATGAGCACCCATACGGCAACAACACGTTGGACGCGTACGCCAAACGCCAGGGTGCGCTTGACGAGAGCAAGTCGGAACGTCACCTCGGTTTGGAAGATACGCACATCATGTTGGTCGCCATGAAACATCACTTAGGTGTGCTTCGTGCCGAAGGTCGTGGTCCGTGGGGCGTGGATGGCAAATTTGGCATCGGCGGCAAACACTGTGGACGCCGTCGGTAGGTATTTGCCTCTCGGTTTGTCAAGTTTCGACACGCCGATGGAACGTTGGATTTCCAACGGTTCACGCGTTGTTCATGCGGCCCGGGTTGCGCGGATCGCGATCGTGCTGTAAGTTTATCTCTTGCTGCCGCTCAGCGAGTGGTCCGGATGGTTCCGGTCCGCGAGGTGGGTGAGTGGTGGTGGTTTGAGAACTCAAGAGCGTATTTGTACTACTT
>OLPH01000490.1_pt1 | contig 49054 bp, 32 predicted proteins | sample 1672951 | NCBI WGS metagenome assembly OLPH01 (sample SAMEA3136740, study PRJEB25190) | human gut metagenome | reverse complement strand
TTCGGAAGAATGAAATGAAACTTCGGAAGAAAGAAATCAAAGTTCCGAAGAATTTTTCGATTCCTCCGTGGATAATTGGCGATCTCCACCGAGGAAATGGGCGATTTCCTTGATAGTGCCGTCGATGACCTCATCCTAAATAATGCGTTAGTCCTGCGAAGAGTTGGTGGGGTCAAAATTTTGTTGTATCTTTGTCCCACCAAATAGAGATGGGGTCACGACTTTGGTCGCTTTCTCTACTTGGGATACTCAGAGTATTGAGTCTTTAGCTCAGCTGGTTTAGAGCATCACCTTGACAGGGTGGGGGTCGGCGGTTCGAATCCGCCAAGACTCACTTAAGTTGTTAATGTTGTACGATTATAAGTTGTTGTACGATTGTTACATTGTTGGGAGGCTGTCGCTTGTTGCGATGGCCTCTTTTATTGTATGACGGGTGACAAAAATGTGAACGGGTGGTGAATTTGCGATGAAAGGGGTGTGCCCCCTCATAAGAATTATATATCTTTGCAAAGCAGGGGCGGATAGATCTGATTCGCCTCGTATAGCAAATGTCGAAATACAATAGAGATAGCAAATGCGACGAATAGTACAGATTATATGCTTGGCGCTGATAGCGCTCTACGGAGCTCAGGCACAGCAGATAGACAAGGCTCGAGGATCCGTCTACGAGGAGCAGACGGGGACTCCTATACCCGCTGTCAATGTTACGTGGACTGGGGATGGTATCACTTCGCAGGTCCAGACAGATGCCTCGGGAGCTTATACTATATCCTATAGTGGCACGGGGCGACTCACGGTCATCTTCAATAAGTCGGGCTACCGTGCTGAGGTGCTCGAGCTGGAGTGGCCTCGTGAGGCTAACCGACTGGAGCGTGTCTCGCTCACACCGACGCTCACGGCTGCTGACATGGCAGACCTCTCGATGACAGACTTTGTGATGAGCGATGATGGCGTGACGGCTGGAGATATTTCTCCGCTTCTGACCGCTTCGAGAGATCCCTATACCAATAAGGCGGGTTTCCAGTTTAGCCCGATGCGCTTTAGGGTGCGTGGTTACGATTCATATTACCAGTCTCAGTACCTCAACGGTATGCAGATGAACAATATGAACAATGGCTACTCCTCTTACTCCTTATGGAATGGCCTGAACAATGTGACCCGTGTGCAAAACAATGAAGACGGTCTGCAGCCGATCGACTACTCCTTCGGTAATATCGGCGGAACGATGAATATCCTGACGCGTGCCTCGGGTTATCGCCCTGGTACGACGCTTACTTTCTCAGGCAGCAACCGCACTTACAACTACCGCACGATGGCAACGCACGCCACTGGCATGATGCCTGAGGGCTGGGCTATCACGGCGAGTGCCTCGCGTCGCTGGGGTAATCAGTCTTATGTGCAGGGGCAGTTTTACGATGCGTGGGGTTACTTCCTCTCTCTGGAGAAGCAGTTCACCCCGCAGCACTCACTGGGCTTGGTCGTCCTAGCAGCTCCCACGGAGCGTGGCGTAGCCTCAGGTACGACGCAGGAGGTGTATGACCTGGTTGGGTCAAACTTCTTCAACCCAAATGTGGGCTTCCAGGGAGGCAAGCTACGCAATGCACGTGTTCGCTCTAATCATGAGCCGATCATACAGCTGCAACACTACTGGCAGATTAATGAGAAGAACAAGCTAACGACGGGTGTAGGCTATCGCTTTGGTAAGAACGCCTACTCAGCTCTTAACTGGGGCAATGGTCCTGACCCACGTCCTGACTACTATCGCAACCTGCCTAGCTACTACGGCTACATGAGCGAGACCCAAGATCCAGATATGGCAGGTTACTACGAGGAGCTTTGGCACTCGGACTGCAACATGCGCTACATTAACTGGGATCGCCTATACAATATAAATAGGAACAACTATCAAGTCCTTTTCGATGAAAAGGGACGTCAGATCGCTGAGGGCAACCGAAGCATCTACGTTGTGGAGGATAGACGCTCAGACCAGCGTCAGTTTAACTTCGCCACCACTTGGAATGCGCTCATCAACAAGCACCTCCGCTTTGACCTTGGTGCTAACTATCGCCTCAACCGTACGGCGAACTTTAACGTCATCGCCGACCTCCTCGGCGGAGACTACTGGCTAGACATCGACAAGTACTCCGAGCGAGACTTCGCTCAGGACCCCTCTAAGTCTCAGGTAGACCTTGATCATCCGAACAGAGTGGTCAGAGTAGGGGACAAGTATGGCCACAACTACCTAGCACACATACAGGAGGCTGAGCTGTGGGGCAACCTCTGGGGACAGTCTCGTCATGTGGACGGCTACTTAGCTTTTACCGCTGGCTGGACAGGTATGCACCGCGAGGGATTGCAGCGTAGAGGGCTTTTCCCTGACAATTCTTTCGGAGACTCGAAGCATCTGAACTTCCTCAACTATGGTGTCAAGGGAGGTATCACCTACAAGATTACGGGGCGTCACTACCTCGTGGCAAATGCCTCCTGGACGCAGCGTGCGCCTTATTTCGCAGATATCTTTGTATCGCCTCGTACACGCAATCAGTATGTGACGGATCCACGTCCCGAGCGTGTCCTTTCGGGTGACCTGAGCTATGTGCTCCGTTCGCCTTTTGTCAAGGGGCGTATTACTGGCTTCTACACGCACTTCTATGATAAGACGAAGAACATGAGCTTCTACGATGACGGCTACAGAGCTTTCTCTAACTACGTCTTGACAAACATCGAGTCGACGCACATGGGTGTCGAGGCTGGTATGGAGTTCAAGATCACGCCAGCTCTGACTGCCATCGCCGTCGTGAGCTACGGACAGTATCGCTATGCCAACAATCCTGACTACGTCCAGACGGTGGACAATAGTCAGAAGCTCCTAGAGCAGGATCGCGTCTACTGGAAGGGCTTCCATGTCTCAGGCACGCCACAGACGGCTGCGAACCTGAGCGTGTCGTATCAGTTCCCCTTCTACATGTGGGCGGGACTGGATCTCAACTACTTCGGACGTAGCTTCATCAGCTTGAACCCAATCCGTCGTACGGACAAGGCTCGTGCTAGTCTTGACTACGACTACGTTCGTCAGGAGGTCTTCCCAGGTGGCTTCACGCTTGATGCCAACGTGGGCTACTCGTGGCGCATCAAGTCGGGCGTCTATCTGCGCCTCAACCTCTCGGCCTCTAACCTGCTCAACACGAAGAACCTCCGTAGCGGTGGTTACGAGCAGCTCCGTGTTCGTTACACCAAGGAGGGCAAGATGATGAGACCTTTCGATAGTCGCTACTTCTACATGTACGGCACGACCTTCTTCTTCAACGCTGCACTACAATTCTAACCCCCTTAAAACGGATGAATAGTATGACACATATATATAATAGACTCATCGTAGTGGTCGGCATGCTCGCCTTGCTGACGAGCTGTCAGTACAACAAGATTGACCCGCCACAGGAGCGAACGCCACGCCCTCTCTGGGAGCGTACGATGACGATCCAAGAGCTCAAAGCACTTTACCAGTCGAAGCCCGTACGGGTCGTACCCGATGCAGTGATCGTCGGTCAAGTCATCTCGGACGATAGCGAGGGCAACATCTACAAGTCCGTCTATCTACAGGACGAGACGGGCGGTATCGAGTTCAAGGCGGGGCTGGTCAACTCCAACCTCCTCTACAAGCGTGGCTCTAAGATAGCCGTCCGCTGTCACGGCCTGACGCTCGGTAAGTATGGCGGAGTCGTCACACTGGGCAAGAACTCTACGGAACCAAAGTACGAGAATGCTTATCTCCCCGAGCAGATGACGCCTAGCTTAGTGCGCTGTGACAATAGTCGCCAGCCACTCGCCTACCGCACACTCACCATCCCGACGCTTTCACCTGAGTATACCAATACGTTGATACGTCTTGAGGGCGTACAGTTCGTTGATAGCGAGCTAGGTCAGACTTATGCCGATGCGGACAATAAGACGAGCGTCCCCGCTGTGGAGCGTCAGATCGAAGACCAGAAGGGCAACCGTGTCGTGCTACGTTCGAGTAGCTACGCGCTCTTTGCTGGCAGGCAGATTCCTCAGGGCTCTGGCAATATCACCGCCATCCTCGGCTACTTCAATGGGAAGCCTCAGCTCCTCATTAGCCTAGAGAGTGACATTAACTTCACCAGTCCACGATTTCAAACGACCAAGTAACGGAGGCTCCACGGAGCTTCGCTCAAGAATTTAAGAAACAGAGTTAGATCCAGATATGAAGACACTCAATAAACTTGCGACGAGACGACTACTCCTCGCTATCCTCACCATCGCTCCTCTGCTCGCTGTGACCAGCTGTAAGGATGAGATGGACTACTATGAGAAGCCCTATGTGACGCTCTCACCAAACTTCACCGACAACACGATCCCCTTCAAGCAGGATGGAGGTACGCAGGAGCTGACCATCGAGACCAATAGACGCTTCTCAATCACCTTCGGCGAGGGTGCCGAGTGGGTTTCGGCGACTCCTATGGAGGCGACCGAGGGAACGCACCAGATCACCATCACGGCACTCCCCAACAGAGGCGAAGATGCTCGTGAGGCTCAGATGATCATCAAGACCTCTACGACACAGCATGTCTACCTGATTATGCAGCTCGGCAGTACCGGCAAGGGAATCACCTACACCTCGCTCGCTGAGATCGCTAAGCTGGGTGAGGGGCTAGACAAAACTAGCAAGACCATTGACCAAGACCTGCGCATTCGTGCTACGGTCACGACTCATGCCGAGACGAAGCAGCTCCTCTTTGCCGGCTATCACCACATACAGGACGCTGAGGGCAACGCGCTCGTCCTGACGGTGCCCAAGGGCGAAAATCCATTGCAGTTTGGCGATGAGGTAACTGCTAAGCTCAAGGGAGCTAAGATCACTAACTACAACGGGACGATACAGCTACAGGTCTCACACGCACAGATGTCTATCGTGCCCAACAAGCCGATCGAACCAATCGAGACTACGCTCGCAGAGATCGTTGCAGGCAAGCATCCGAACCAGTACGTTCGTGTCAAGGATGTTCAGTTTGTCAAGCCAGACGTCCCCTTCTTTGACTCGGCTAGCGCTCCTTCCACACGTCATAAGCTTGTTGATAAGAGAGGCAATGAGGCCGAGCTAGATGTGTGGAAGACAGCTACCTTCGGCGAGGAGAAGGTCCCCTCTGGTAGTGGTAGCATCACGGCTGTTGTGACGGTCTATAAGTCCAAGAACTCCAATAAGACCTTCTTCAATCTCCGCCCCACGCTGCGTAGCGACATCAAGCTGGACCAGCCACGCTTCGACGTGGGTGGTGGCAATCAGCCCAATCCTAATCCTAACCCTAATCCTAACCCTAATACGCAGGGGAACGTCTATGGTGTCGATCTCTCGCAGACGGCTTGTACGATACCCTTTGCAGACGACTTCTCTAAGGGTGGTGAGGATAAGAAAGACTTTACGCTACCTGATTGGCTCAATAAAGCTCTAGTGGGTACTACACTTAAGTTCCAAAATGGATCATATGGCGGTGTACACTTTGCACTGGCAAGCGCCTTTAAGTCTACTGAGCCTGAGAATAAGTTTGTCCTCGTCACGCCACGCCTACAGATGAAGGCTGGCAGTAGCTACACGGTCGACTTGACTTATAGCACCGGCCACACCAATGGTGCTACGCTTACTATCCAGCAGCTAGACAAGGACGGCAAGCTGGTGAAGACGCTAGAGGTGATCAATGACCAGAGCAGTCCTAACGGTTTCGGCAACCAGCACTACAAGAAGAGCTACACGATCACAGGCTCTGCCGATGCTGGTTACATAGCTCTCCTCTACGAGGCTTCGCAGAAGCCTCTTCACACCACCACTTACCAAGTGGAGGCACTCACGGTCAAGTAGCCTTTCCTAGAGCTATCTCAAGCAAGCGGAGCCTCTGAGCTTAACCTGGAGAGCCAGTCCCCCGAGCGGGTAGGTCTCTCCGAAGGGTAGTCTCAGAGGCTTCGCCTTTTGTTATCTACTTTACTCCAAAGCCCCCCTTTACTCCAAAGAGCTATGTCCTCACTCCTATATAAACGTTCATATCTCCAGATGTTCCAGCTCGTGGGCTGGATGGCACTCCTGCTCGTTGGTTGTAAGCCACAAGGTACGTCACAGCCCGAGCTACCCACAGAGCTAGCCCTCTACGATCGTACAGGTGCCTCCGTGCGGGTCGTTAACCTCGAGCCATTAGACTTCTTCGTCACTGTCGAGGCTCCGACTAGCTGGACGCTCACTGCGTCGCCAGATGCCTGGCTCTCCGTATCCCCGAGCGAGGGCAATGCGGGCAAGCAGGAGGTGATCGTCTCGATCTCTGCCAACGAGGGTGGAGAGCGCAAAGCTCAGCTGACGCTCTCAGCCAATGGCAAAAGCGTTTCCTATACCATCACCCAGCAACAAGCTGCTGGGCATACGGGTGGCAGTGGCGAGTATGGCAGCGAAACGATCCTAGGTGACGTTTCTCTCCTAGAGGCTCCCAAGCTCTCGGGACGTAGCTCCGCTTACTATATCACCCACCGAGTAGAGCAGGAACAGCGTGTCAACTTCTCTGTCGAATATGACGTCGTCTACCACCATCCTATCTGGGTCTGTTATAGTGCCGATGACTACACCTGTCAGCGACACACCGAGCGCAGTAACGCTTGGAGTTGGGATCCCTTTGTGCCTAGCCAGTACGAGGTCACGCAGAGCGCTTTCAGAGGGTATGACCGCGGACATATTGTCGCCTCGGCCGATCGTCTTTACTCCGAGGAGGCAAACGAGCAGACCTTTTACTATACCAATATGAGTCCGCAGCGACGCAATCTTAATATAGGCGTGTGGGTACAGCTCGAGAAGCTGGTGCAGGACTGGGCGCGCAATAGTCATCTGCGTGACAAGCTCTATGTGGTCAAGGGGGGTACCCTGCGAGAGGGCGAGACCCTCGGCGTCACCGTGGGCGGCATCACCGTGCCGCGCTACTACTGGATGGCTATCCTAGCACAGCGGGGCGACCACTATCAGGCGATCGCCTTCTGGGTGGAGCACACCCGTCCAGCTCAGGTCGATCGTCCGCGCACGGTCGCTATCTCTATCGACCAACTGGAGAAGCGTACCGGCCTAGATTTCTTTCACAACCTCCCCGACAATATCGAGACCCGTGTCGAGGCAGCGCATCCCACGGACGACCTCTCCCTCTGGCCCGGCATCTAAATACGTAAATCTGTCACGATGCTTTTGTCAAGAGGCGCCTTCTTTCTTTTTGGCACGTTATTTGCTTTAGTCTTAATGCGTGCCTCCCGTATGGAGGGGCACGGTAAGTGAGACATTAATATATAACCAAGATAAACTATGACAATCAAACCATTGGCAGACCGCGTGCTGATCAAGCCCGCTACTGCAGAGGAGAAGACACAAGGTGGTATCATCATCCCAGACTCAGCAAAGGAGAAACCGCTCAAGGGCGAGGTACTCGCTGTGGGCAAGGGTACGAAGGATGAGGAGATGGTCCTCAAGGTCGGGGACAAGGTGCTATACGGCAAGTACGCTGGCACGGAGGTAGAGATCGAGGGCGAGAAGCTCATGATCATGAAGCAGAGCGACGTGCTCGCTACGCTCTAGTCCACGCAGTCTTATTCCTAATCAAGAATCAAGTAAATAGACAGATACAATTATGGCAAAGGAAATTAAGTTTAACATAGAGGCTCGTGACCTCCTCAAGCGTGGCGTAGATCAGCTATCAGACGCTGTAAAGGTGACACTTGGCCCGAAGGGTCGCAACGTGATTATCTCTCGTAGCTATGGCGCTCCGCACATTACCAAGGATGGTGTGACGGTCGCTAAGGAGGTCGAGCTGGAGAACGAGTTTGAGAATATGGGTGCCCAGCTCGTACGTGAGGTGGCATCTAAGACCAATGAGGATGCTGGTGACGGCACGACGACCGCTACGGTACTTGCTCAGAGCATCATCAATGTAGGTCTAAAAAACATTACCTCTGGCGCTAATCCTATGGAGGTAAAGCGTGGTATCGACAAGGCTGTCAAGGCTGTCGTCGAGAGTATCCGCAAGCAAGCTAAGGAGGTGGGTGATGACCTAGAGCAGATTGCTCATGTGGCTACCATCTCGGCTAATGGCGATGAGGAGATCGGCCAACTGATCGCTCAGGCTATGGAGAAGGTCAAGAAGGAGGGTGTCATCACCGTCGAGGAGGCCAAGGGTATCGATACGACGGTAGACATTGTCGAGGGTATGCAGTTTGACAACGGCTATATCTCTCCCTACTTCGTCACGGATACGGAGAAGATGGAGTGCCGTATGGAGAAGCCTTACATCCTCTTTTACGAGAAGAAGCTCTCTACCATCAAGGACCTTCTACCACTACTAGAGAAGGTGCTCCAGCAGGGTCGCTCTCTGCTGATCATTGCTGAGGATATCGAGAGCGAGGCATTGACCACACTTGTCCTCAACAGACTACGCGCTGGTCTTAAGATCTGTGGTGTCAAGGCTCCAGGCTTCGGCGATCGCCGCAAGGAGATACTACGTGATATGGCTATCCTAACGGGTGGTACTGTCATTAGCGAGGACACAGGTCTGACGCTGGAGAATGCAACGATCGACATGCTCGGTAGCGCTGAGACAGTCACGGTCGTTAAGAACAAGACCACTATCGTCAATGGCGACGGTGACAAGGAGGCTATCGCAGATCGCGCTAACCAGATCCGTCATCAGATTGAGAATACGAAGAGCGACTACGATCGTGAGAAGCTCCAGGAGCGTCTTGCTAAGCTCTCAGGCGGTGTTGCCGTCCTCTACGTAGGTGCTGGCAGCGAGGTCGAGATGAAGGAGAAGAAGGATCGTGTCGAGGATGCGCTCAGCGCTACACGTGCTGCGATCGAGGAGGGTACCGTACCTGGTGGTGGTACCGCTTACATCCGCGCTATCTCTTCTGTTGAGAAACTCAAGGGCGACACCGACGACGAGCGCACGGGTATCGAGATCGTTAAGCGTGCTATCGAGGAGCCTCTCCGTCAGATCGTAGCTAACGCAGCTAAGGAGGGTGCCGTAGTCGTACAGCGTGTCCGTGACGGCAAGGGTGCTTTCGGATACAATGCACGTACCGACAGCTTTGAGGATCTGATGAAGCACGGTGTCATCGACCCCGCCAAGGTAACGCGTGTGGCTCTGGAGAATGCTGCTTCTATCGCTGGCATGTTCCTCACGACTGAGTGCGTCATCGCCGACATCAAGAAGGACAAGCCCGATCCAGCAGCTATGGCAGGTGCTGGTGGCATGGGCGGAATGATGTAATCCCACGCGAGCCGATTCGCTAAGCTCTAGTCGCTGTGCGCTAGCACTTACGCTAGCACTAGTCGTCTAGGAGCAACAAATAAAGAGAAGAGTCCTACGTGTCCATGTGATACGTAGGACTCTTCTCTTTTATTGTCTAGGCCCCGCAACTCTCAGGAGTATCCCGCCGTTAGGGCTGGATGGAGCCGTGGGGAAGTGTCTCTTGGAGGGCAATCTCCTCTGCCGAGAAGTATCCCTTGTGGTACTTAATCTCAAAGAGGTCACTCGCTGGGCAGTAGAGCGCCTCGATGACATCGTAGCGTATCGGTAGGTTGATGCGCATTCGCTGTGCATAGCGCATACCACCGAGCATCATCTGATGTGCTTTCGCCTGGTCGACCGCATCTAGCGGACTCGTGGCGGTGTACTCCATACGGCTCTTGACCTCGACGATCAGTAGGTGCCGACCGTCAGACGCTATGATGTCAATCTCGCAGAGCGGGTCACGCCAGTTGATCTCGAGGAGGCGTATGTGCCGAGAGAGGAGGTAGCGCTGAGCTGCCCTTTCGCCAGCAGCGCCGAGCTCATTAGCAAGAGCCATGAGTAGGGGAGCCTTTGCTACTTATTTGGCTTGCTGGTAGGTGTCTATGTGACGCTCCTTCTTCTCTGGGATGATGTCCGCAATAGGCGTCAGCAAGCCCGTCTCCTCGACATCGCCGAACTCATCGTTGATCGCTGTGCCGAAGATGCGGATCTTCGGTGTGAGCGACATGTAAGCGTTGAAGAGCGGGGGAATGTTGATATTGTGCTTGCGTACCTCCGCCTTGAGCGTACGGTAGTCGCTCTTGAGGTCGTTCTTGACAAAGAGACGATCTATCTCCGCTGGGTCAATGTCCACCTCGACTGGATTCATCGGAAAGACCAAATGATCCTTGTCGCCGAAGTAGATCTCCATAAACTTAAGGATCAGGTTGCGGCAGTACTTATTGTAGGTCTTGTACATGGTCACCTTGCCAAAGAAGTACTTGATCTCAGGATAGATCACCGTCAAGGCACCCAGCCCGTCCCATAGGTTGTCGAGCGTGTAGATGGAAGACATGAGCCCCGCCCGTGTCGTCTGAAACTCCTGGCTCACGAATGAGCGACCCAGCTCGATCGTGTAGGGGAGGTAGTCGCGTACGAACTCCTCGCTGAAGCCAAACATATGTGACGTCGCCAGCGCATCCGTCTGCTCCTGATGCCGTAGCACCGCCTCACCGAGTATGTATCGGTAGCCGCCCATGATCTTCTCCAGCTCGGGGCTCCAGACGATAAGCTGTACGTAACCATCGTCCATCAGATCATATTTATCCACATCGCACTCAAGGCCCGTGCCGCCACCGCCAGCACGAAAGCTCTCCTCGCGCAGACGCCCCACCTCACGCATTGTCTGGGGGGCTTGAGCAGCTCGGAAGGCGTAGATCTCATTATTACTCTTATTGGTCTTACGGACGAAGAGCTCAGGTGTCAGCTCCTGTCGGATCAATTGCCGATCTATCGGCGCTATGATGGGTTGCTCTGTAGCACTCATTTGGATAGTTGGTCTTTCAGTTGGTACACTTGCTGCCGTATGAGCTCGACCTGCTGAGGTAAGTCGCTAGGCTTTACCCCCTCGAGCGTCTCGTAGGGGATAGGCTCACCGACCACTACGGTGAAGGAGCTCCCCTGTGCAGCAAACATTTCGTGTGGTAGCAATGCCGTGCCAATGTTAAAGCGTATGCCGAGCGCTTTCCTCAGTTGCTCGATACGGTAAAACTTCATCGAGTTGCGCCCGTGGAAGAAGAGCGGCACGATGGGACGGCGAAACTGTCTAGCCTGTTTGATAAAGCTTGGTCGCCAGAGCGGGTCCTGTATCTGACCCTTGATGAGTCGGGAGCAGAGCCCTGCGGGGAAGGTGATCACGGGCAGATCGCTCTCCAGCGCCTCGTGCATCCTCTGTATCGAGGAGCGCGCCTGAGCGCCGTACTTATTGACCGGTACGAAGATATTGGCGAGAGGCTTGAGATTCAGCAGGAGATCGTTGACGATGTAGCGGATATCTGACTGATAGTGACCAGCTATGAGGTGAGTCAGGCAGATCCCGTCCAGCCCCCCCAGTGGGTGATTGCTGATAAAGAGGGCGCGAGGGTCTGCGGGCAGATGCTCCGCCCCGACGAGCGTCAGGTCAATGCGAAACTCCTGGATCAAGGCATCCATAAAGTCAACCCCCTCGAGATGTCCGTAGCGCCGTAGCACATCATTGATCTCACGCTGATGGATCAGACGTGCCACACCATTAGTCACAAAGGCGGGCAAAGGCTTCTTGCGTCGTCGATTGAGGATAGCTGCTATATCGACCTGCTGTGGATGAAAGCTCTCTTCAGGCATAGATTGCATAAGATTTACTGCAAATGTACGACTAATGGCGCACATAGCGATTACAAAGCCGTTACAACACCAGGGACGTGCTCGGCTTGTAGACGGTAAATCTTGAGACACTCCTCATCGCCATTCCCGCTGCTACGCCTAAGATATTGGGTTCAATAGGGTGAAACTCCAGTTTCTCCCGCATGAAACTCTAGTTTCTCCCGTATGAAACTCCAGTTTCACCCGTATGAAACTCCAGTTTCACCCAAGTGGTACTGATAGTTAGCTCAAATGAGTATACGGACAAATAGGAAGATCCGTAGCATCCCCCGTAGGGCTGCCTTAATCTAGCCAAGACGCTGCAAATCCCACGAGTAGCCATCTGCAGGGAGGTGTGTCTCATTGCGTTAGCCAATTGGCGGGATCTGGGTACGGGTGACTTAGAGCTAGGACGAATCGTTTGCGTATCTTTGCAGTGCAACAGATCGATAACGAGATGGATACATTACGCTGTATGAAATATTTGCTGAGCGGCCTAGTGCTCTCCTTACTACTGATATCGTGTGGTAAGGGAGGCTCTGACGAGGGCACTGCGGGGGGCTCAGAGGTGGATAGCACTGCTATGATACGTTATGCCGAGGGGCTCCAAATCAAGCGCGCAGGGGCGGTGACGCTGGTCACTATCTCTGACCCAACGCATGACAGTAATGAGGTGTATCGCTACGCTTTGGTGCCTCGTGAACAGGCGCAGGAGCTGGCTGCTGAGGTGCCAGAGGGCTACACCGTGATAGAGACGCCAGTGCGTCGGGTCATCGTGATGACGACGCTACAGCTCTCTAACTTTATCAAGCTAGATGCGGTGGATCGAGTCGTGGGGATGCCGAGTACGCGCTTCCTCTTCAACGAGGAGATGCAGTCACGGCTGGCTTCGGGCGCTGCTAAGCGGATCGGCATCGAGGGCAACTTCGATAGCGAACTGATTATGGCTCTGCAACCAGACATTATATTAGTAAGCCCCTTCAAGCGGGGTGGCTACGATGTGATCAAGCAGCTAGACATACCGCTGATTACCTTCCTGGGCTACAAGGAGACTTCCCCGCTGGGGCAGGCTGAGTGGCTTAAGTTTACAGCGCTCCTGCTGGGCATGGAGGAGCGTGCGGAGACGATCTTTAGCTCGATAGAGCAGCGCTACCACGAGCTACAAGCTTTGATCACCGAGGACTTGCCACGTCCGAAGGTGCTTAGCGGTGAACTGCACGGCGGCAACTGGTACGTGGTGGGTGGCGCAAGCTACTTGGCACACCTCTTTGAGGATGCAGGTGCGGACTACTTTATGGCAGACGATAAGGAGTCGGGAGGCTTCTACGTAGACTTCGAGACGGTCTATGCTAAGGCTGCCGATGCGGACTACTGGCGCATTGCGAATAGCTACGATGGCACCTTCTCCTACGATGTGCTGGGCAAGACGGATGCGCGCTACCGAGACTTCAAAGCTTATCGGGATAAGCAGGTACTGTACTGCAATCTGCGGGAGAGACCTTTCTATGAGCTTTCGCCCGTGGAGCCGGAGGTGGTCTTGGCGGACTTGATCCACGCCTTTCACCCGCAGCTGCTGCCTGACCACGAGCCAGTCTTTTACTCGATATTAACCCGCTAAGGGAAGCTATGCGACGTCCGATTATAGCCTTTACAGTTATAGCACTCCTCATCGTAGTCTTCTTCGTGCTCAACCTATCGCTGGGGACGATCGCTATCCCTTTTGACCAGGTGGTACGCATACTCTTTGGGGCGGATGCTGGCGGCGATGAGATCTGGCGCAACATCATCTGGAAGAGTCGCTACCCGCAGACCATTACGGCTCTAGTAGCGGGGGCGGGCCTCTCCATTAGCGGACTGCAGATGCAGACGGTCTTTCGCAATCCGCTGGCGGGTCCTTCGGAGCTAGGTATTAGTTCGGGAGCTAGTCTAGGTGTGGCGACCTTTATCCTCCTCTCGGGGAGCATTAGCCAGCGAGCACTGGTGCGGATGGGCTTCGTGGGGGAGATGGCTGTCTCGGTGGCGGCACTCCTTGGGGCGCTCCTCGTGATGTCAATCATCATGACGATGGCGCAGCGTGTCCGTGGCAATGTGGTGCTACTGATCATGGGTGTGATGATCGGCTACATAGCGAATGCCATCATCGGCGTGCTGAAGTTCTTTAGCAATGATGAGGATGTGCGCAGCTATGTGATCTGGGGCTTGGGCAGCTTTGCCAAGGTGAGTGGCGATCAGGTTACTACCTTTGTCCTGATCATGCTGGTGCTGATACCGCTCTCCTTCCTACTGATTAAGGTGCTGAACCTGATGCTCCTCGGGGAGAACTACGCCCGCAGTCTCGGGCTAAACTACGGACGGGCGCGCCATCTAGTCATCTTCTCGGCCTGCCTACTGACCGCTATCGTGACCGCTTACTGCGGCCCGATCGTCTTCATCGGACTGGCGGTACCGCATCTCTGTCGCACCATCTTTGCCACCTCCAATCATCTGACACTGATGCCCGCCGTGACGCTCGTCGGGGCGCTCCTGGCGCTCTGCTGTAACTTGATCGCCCGCATGCCAGGCATGGAGGGCGCGCTACCGATCAACTCGGTGACGGCGCTCATCGGCGCTCCGATCGTGATCTGGGTACTATTTGACAAACGACGTAGAGAGCAACTGTAATCGTATGACTAGCCACGCAACGATAGAGCTTTGTGACCTATCGATAGGGTATCACCAGATGAAGCGCACGCGCGTCGTAGCGAGTCAGCTCAACGCTACTATCTGGTCGGGACAGCTCACCTGCCTTATCGGATCAAATGGGGTGGGCAAGTCGACGCTACTCAGGACGATCGCAGCCTTTCAGCCGAAGCTCGGCGGGGCGCTACTGGTCGAGGGCAAGGAGATACAGCAATACCGTGCCAAAGAGCTGGCGCGTCGTATCAGCGTCGTACTCACGGAGCGACTTATCATGAGCAATACGACTGCCTACGAGATGATCGCCCTAGGACGTAGCCTCTATACGGGCTTTTGGGGGCAGATGAACGAGAGTAATCGTCAGGCGGTCGACGAGGCGCTGCAGTTGGTCGGCATACAGCCTCTAGCCAAGCGCATGGTCGACTCGCTCAGTGACGGCGAGCGCCAGAAGGTGATGATTGCCAAGGCGCTGGCGCAGGAGACTCCTATCATATTACTGGACGAGCCGACTGCCTTCCTGGACTTTCCCTCTAAGGTGGAGATGCTTCAGCTCCTTCTTCGCTTGTCTCGTGAGACGCACAAGACGATTTTCCTCTCTACCCATGACCTAGAGCTGGCTCTTCAGATAGCCGATCAGGTGTGGCTCCTCGATGATGACCACAAGCTACATATGGGTCCGCCGAGGACGCTCGCTGGTGACGGGACTTTGCCAAGCTACTTTGAGGCAAAGGGAATAGACTTCGACCCCGAGACCTTACACTTCTCCATCCACGCCTCAAACGTATGATCCTAATCATCGGAGGAACCACAGAAGGGCGCAAAGCGCTCGAGGTGTGTGAGGAAGCGGGCAAACCCTTTTACTACTCCACACGAGGCGCTTCGCAAGAGCTCACGATGCACCACGGGATCCGTCTGGAGGGCGGAATGAATGGCGAGGAGATGGCGCACTTCTGCACGGAGCGAGCGATAGCCCTCATCGTAGATGCGGCGCACCCTTTCGCAATGGGCGTTCACCAGAGCGTGGCCGACTGCGTGTCTCGCCTGCAGCTCCCTGTCATACGGTACGAGCGCACCTTTCCCGCTTTGCCCGCCTCGGTTGTGTCGCTGGACTCCTTTGATGCAGCGCTGACATATCTCCTCAAGCAGCAACCTCGGCGACTGCTCGCTCTGACGGGTGTCAACTCGATCGAGAGACTGAGAGCCTACTGGACCCAGCACGAGACCTATCTGCGGGTGATGCCGATCGCAGAGACCGAGGAGCGACTACGGCAGAGCGACTTCCCGCTAGAGCGGGTGGTTTACTATGACAAGGAGCAGTGTGACCGAGAGCTCTTCGCCACGCTACGACCAGACATGATCCTACTCAAGGAGAGTGGCGACACGAGTGGCTTTGCGGCAAAAGTGGAGGAGGCTCTAGCACTAGGCATTATCGTGCTGGTCATTCGAAGGCCACAGATCCCTTACCCCGCTACCGTCACCGTCGAGGGACCCGTAGGACTTCGTCGCTCCATCGAGCGACTGCTGGGGAGCGACTTCTTTCCTCAGCGTATCGGCTTGACAACTGGCACCACCGCCACAGCTGCCGCTACGGCAGCCCTGCTCACACTGCTCAACGAGGAGTCTTACAGCGAGGTGACCGTAACCCTCCCTCAGGGCGAACGGGTTCCTTTTCCAATCCAGCATACGGAACTTACAGCGCAAGGCGCTCGAGCGGTTGCCATCAAGGATGCGGGCAGTGACCCTGACGTTACGGATGGCGCAGAGATCGTCGCTGACTTGTCGCTCACGCAGGCTCATAGTGGGGTCTCCTTCCTCCAGGGCGAAGGGGTAGGGCGTGTTACCCTCCCTGGCATCGGACTAGAGATCGGAGAGCCTGCCGTCAACCCCGTCCCGCGTCAGATGATGCGCCAAGCACTCGGCGCTTTGGTCGACCTCTCCCAAGTAGGCATTGACCTGACCATCTCCGTACCCGAGGGACGACGGCTCGCCCACAGCACCTTCAATCCACGGCTCGGCATCCTAGACGGCATCTCTATCCTCGGCACTACAGGCGTCGTGCGTCCCTATTCGAGCGAAGCCTTTGTTGAGTCGATACGTCGTGAGCTGGAGGTGAGCAAGTCAGTCTACGGCAAGCATCTCGTGCTCAACTCTGGCGGACGTAGCGAGCGCTACCTTAAGGGGCGCTTTCCCGACCTCCCCGCCAACGCTTTCGTTCAGTATGGCAACTTCATCGGTGAGACGCTCAGCCTAGCCAACGAACTGGGTTTCCCGCAGATCACCCTCGGCATCATGATCGGTAAGGCGGTCAAGCTGGCGGCTGGCGAACTGGACACACATAGCAAGAAGGTGGTGATGGACAAAGCTTTCATCACCGCCCTCGCCTCTGCCGCTGGAGCGAGCGAAGCACAGAAGCAACAGATCAGCGAGATGACCCTGGCCCGCGAACTGTGGCAGATCTTCCCTGACGGTACGCACCCTCTCTACCAAAGCATCGTTGATCACTGTTATCAGGTCTGCAAACCTCTCGTTCCATTGGCTCAGCTCGAGGTTCTTCTCATTCCCGACTCACAACTTTAGTCAATCGCTTATGTCAACCCTTCCCTCCCTTCTCATCGCTGCGCCTCTCTCTGAGAGTGGCAAAAGCACGCTCACCATGGGCCTCCTACGTGCTTACACACGTCGTGGTCTAGCCACCCAAGCTTTCAAGTGTGGCCCCGACTACGTAGATCCTAAGCTACACAGCGTGGCGACGGGTCGCCCAGCGGTCAATCTGGACCTTTTTATGTACGGTGCCGAGCGCGTGCAGGCGCTCTACGACCATTATAGTCAGGATGCTCAGGCGGTCATCGTGGAGGGGGTGATGGGGCTCTTCGACGGTTACGATCGGGACAAAGGCTCTGCGGCCGACATTGCTCGTCTCCTAGACTTACCCGTTGTGCTGGTCGTGACCCCGCGCTCGATGGCTTACACGGTGGCTCCGTTGCTTTACGGGTTGCAGCACTTTGATCCTAGGGTCCGGATAGCGGGAGTCATCTTTAATAAGGTCTCCTCGGAGCGCCACCTAACCTATCTCACGCAAGCTGCTGCTGATGCGGGCGTGCCCGTGCTGGGCTCGCTACCTCGTGTCGATGACATCGCCATTCCCAGTCGTTATCTAGGACTAGACGTTGACGACTTGGCGCAGATAGACCGTTACGCTGATCAGGTGGCCGACCTCTTAGAGCAACATTTAGATATTGACCGCCTTCTAGCCATCTCCTCAGAGCGAAAGGAGCGATCCCACGAAGCTCCTGCTTTGCAAAAGCTGGCTTCGTCAACGCCTCGTCGTATAGCCGTGGCTCGTGACGACGCTTTCAACTTCCTCTATCAGGAGAATGTGCGCCAGCTAGAGCAGTGGGGCGAGGTAACTTACTTCAGTCCGCTCGCCGACAAGGAGCTTCCGCCGAGCGATTTCGTCTATCTCCCTGGCGGTTATCCCGAGCTACATCTAGCGCAGTTGTCCGCTAATAAGTCAATGCTTGACAGCCTTCGCGACTACATCCGTGGGGGCGGAGCGATGCTTGCCGAGGGCGGGGGCATGCTCCTCCTCTGCGAAGCGATTGTTGACGAGAAGGGGAGCAGTTATCCGCTCGTGGGGGCACTACAGCAGACCGCCACAATGCAGCAGCGCGGACTAGCCCTCGGCTACCGACAGCTTGAGATAGAGGGTGTAGCGGTGCGTGGGCACGAGTTTCACTACTCCCGCATCATTGATCCGCTCCCCACGGTAGCGCAGCAGTACAATGCGTGGGGCGATCCCGTGGCTACCGCACTATGGCATACAGACCACTGCTACGCCACCTACACGCATCTCGCCCTTACCGAGCAACTCCTGTCACACCTTCTCTAACCTTAAAGGGTGGAGACCAGACAGGGTGGTTTTGACGGCATGGCTTTTTTTAGTAGCTTTGTCACGCTGTAGTAACAATGGCGTAATATGCGTAGGGTACTTTTGCAGTGCGTCTTGGTAGGCGTACGAAGGGCTCCACGAGCTGTTGCTACGGCATCACATATTTCTAGTTAATCTGACACAACTAATCTATGGCAAATAGGACTTATCGTCTACTCTTCACACTATTGACTCTCTCGTGGGGGCTACTCTTGACAGCGTCTTGCCAGCCGACGGACCGGCAGGGTGATGCGGAGCATCCTCAGGCGGATATCCATCAATCTTTCCTCGCCTCACAGCAGGACTACGATCTGCGTGTCGCTGGCACCGCTTGGGAGGCTGGCGACCAGATCGGTATCTATGTACGTCGCACGGCGCAGAATACCACTTGGTCGGCTGAGCAACTACTGCATAGCAACCTGCACTACAAGACTACTCGTGGCGGGAGCGTTGCAACCTTCGACCCAGCTGATGAGCAGCAGAAGGTGCAGTGGGACTCGTCAATGAAGTATGACGTCCTCGCTTACTATCCCTACAATGCACAGACGCAGGGGGGCAAGATCGCTTACAGCGTCGCTGATCAAGCTTCGCTCAAACCACTGCTTATCTCGGACAATCTCTCCGCCATTGCGCCCGATGTCGCAAAGGAACTAGTCTTTCGTCAGGCACTCGCCTCGCTTCGCTTTGAGATGCGCAGTGAGGATGGAGGCTCTCTAGAGGGTGTCACGGTGCGCATCGTCGGTATGCCGACGACGGGTGCGCTAGACCTCTATAGTCGTCAGTGGCAGGTCAATGATAGCTCTACGGCCGAGATCTCCGTGCCAGTCACCGTCTCGGGTGCTACCGCTAAGGCTACCGCTCTGATCCTACCTATCGAGACGACTACGAGCGAGATGAAGGTGCTCTTCACGCTTCCCAACGGACGTACCTACACCTGGCCACTACGTGAGGGGCAAAGCCTCGTCATGGGACAGCAACGCACCCACACCATCACGCTCAAGGACACGGGCACGGGCAAGGTCGCAGAGGTTGGCCGATACTTAGAGCTACCCGCCAAGAAGAATATTCCCAACACGTTGGAGGTACAGCACAACCTCCCGAGCAATCCCTCGGCACGCAACTACTTCCTGCTATATAATACGAAGCTACACCTAGCTTACTATGTGGCTTATCCGCTCTACAAGGACTTGATAGAGAAAAAGGTTAAGCGTACTAATGCTTGGGGCTATGATCCGAACATCTCTAAGGCGTATCAACCCAACTTGACGGGGACTGGGGCTTATAATGGTTACTCTCGAGGACATCAAATTCCTAGTGCAGATCGCCTCTCCTCTCGGGAGGATAACGCCAGCACGTTCTACTACTCCAATATGGTACCACAGAAGCAAACCCATAATGGTGGTATCTGGAGTAATCTAGAGGGTCAGGTACGTAACCTTGCTAACAGTGTTGACACGCTCTTTGTTGTAACGGGTGTCGGCTTTGACGATACGAACTATAAGTACACCGAAGATAGAAGTGGTGTGAAGTGTCCAGTACCTGACTACTTCTATAAGGTAGTCGTATGGCGAGACAAGCAGCAGCGCTGGCACTCCAAGGCGTGGTGCATACCGCACGAGGGATATTCAGGCGGATATGACGACTACAAGACGACGCTCAAAAAGATGGAGGCGAAGACTCGCTTTGACTTCTTCCCTAGGCTCAACGATGTCACCGTGATCGATGAATAACCTGCAGCTCAGTTACTATGAATAAGCTATTAACGACAATCTCTATACTACTTGCGACGCTACTCCTAGCTACCTCTTGTACCAAGGAGCAGTCTCGTTGCTCCACTTGCCCCGATGCAGACGGAGCGCAAGCTAAGGACTACATAGTCTTCAAGAGCAACATTCGTCTTGGCGACAAGGAGGTGCGCGCCACGGACGAACGATTTGACGTGAGCGACCAGATTGGTGTCTATGCGCGTGGAGCGGAGGAGCGCAACAACCTGCACTACCACGCCATCCCTGGGGGGCATATAGCGATCTTTCACCCTACGACGATGTCTGATCGCATCTATCCCAGCACCGTTAGGGAGCTTGACTTCTACGCTTACGCTCCGTACCGCACAGACGTTCAGAAGGGGATCATACACCTGAATCTGATCAAGGAGCCGATCGACCTCCTCTGGGCTCATCACCGTGAGGTGGCTCCTCGTGTAGAGAAGAAGGAGTACACGCTCCTCTTCGGTCACGTCCTCTCACGCATCGTCTTCACGCTGCAGGGGCTCCCCGCAGGAGTGACACTACAATCGATGAAGCTACAAGGCATGGTCGTTGAGGGCGACTTTGACGTCCTCACGGGCGAGCTACGTACACCGTATAGTTCGAAGGAGACCCTCCCGCTAGCGATTAGTGCAGACAAGCACTCCGCCTCGTCTCTCGTCCTCCCGAAGGATGTTGTAGACGCACAGCTACAGCTCGCGCTCAGCAATGGGCGCACATACACCAAGGAGATCAAGCAGCTGGGCATCATCAGCAACAAGATCTACTATTATAATATCTCCCTCGATGGGCAGGACAAGATCTCCATAGACCTTGTCAATGGACAAATCGTAGACTGGGAGGACGATGGCTCCGTGTCCAATATCGTTGCCACTCCCATTAAATAGCAAATAACAAACACCTAAATACCAACTAAACATGAAAAAACTACTTGTCGGTGCACTAGCACTACTCGCACTCACTGCCTGTAACAAGGACAACAAAGGTGAGTGCCTACAGCAGGAGGCGATGCTGTTTGGGTCAAACATCCCAGCGCTCAACCTCCGTATGGCCGGCAATGCCTTCGAGGCAAACGATGCCATCGGTATCTCTATGACTGGTGACGCTACCGCTACCAACGTAGAGTACAAGACCACTGCAGGAGGCGCTACCGCCACCTTTGCACCCGCTGCTACTGGACTAACCTTTGCCGATGGGCAGACGGTCAACTTCGTTAGCTACTATCCTTATAGCGCTAGCGCTATGACCGATCTAGCTATCGATCTGACCAACGATCAGACCGATGTCCTCTACTCCAATAACCTAACAGGTATCAAGACTGCGAAGGCTGCTAATGGAGCTAACCACGTACTACAGTTTACGCACAAGCTAGCTCTCGTGAGCTTCACCATGACTGGTCTACCCGCAGGTACGACTATTACCTTAGCACAGCTAGAGGGCATTGTCACCACCAGCTCGATGAAGATTGCTGATGGTACGCTCACCAATGGCACGGCAAAGGCTACGCAAAAGCTACAGCTCGCTGCTGGCACCTTCGCTCCAACGATCGTCATCCCTGCTACCAATGCTAATGCTAAGCTGGTCATTAAGCTGAGCGATGGCAAGAGCTACAGCTACACCTTCGCTAACCTCGCTCTACAGTCTGGCAAGAACCACAAGTTCAACGTCACCCTCGCATCTGGCGCCATCACAGTAGATCAGGTCAATGGTCAGATCTCTGACTGGGACGTCGTAGATGGTGGCAACGTAACCGTTGTTCCCGACAACACGGGTGGCGTAACACCTCCTCCTACGCCACAGCCACAGCCTGGAAATGCTGAGCTACTCTTCCCAGGAGCTGACTTTGAGGACTTCGCTGCTTTCAAGGGGGTACTAAACAAATACGGAATAGGTAAGTACTGCTCAGAGGCTACAGGGGCCGGACGCACGGGCAATGCGCTCAAGCTCAGTGGCAAAATGGCTAAGAATGGATACTTCTTCACGGTAGAGAACAAGAGTGGCAAGGATTGCACGGGTAAGTCCAAGATTACCTTCTACATCAAGGGTACGGCTACTGGCAGGAGCCTATCGCTCAATCTGTATCCTGAGGATAAAACAGATCCAGACTTGTATGTGACTAAGCAGGGAGAGAAGTACTATACTTACAATTTAGGTGTTGTCAACAATGCAGATGCTAATCTGACTGTTGCTAAAAGCAATCAGTACACTGGCAGTATTACTGCTACTGATTGGGTTAAGGTAACGCTGGACATCACTGGTAAGACTCTTGCTAAGAGTGGTAACCTCATTGGCTTCAAGGGTGGTAGTAATGGTGTCTATGACCTCCTCATCGATGACATCACGATCGAGTAGTCAGTCACACCAGCGAGCCTTCGTCGCCTAGCGCGAGAGGTAGCCCGCTAACGAATAAACGTAGGGACGTACGGCATTGCGCTGTATGTCCCTACGTTCGTTTTATCCCGAGGAAATCGGAAAGCGCCACGGAGCAAACGAACATTCCCCACGGAGCCGGGATATAAAAGTTCGGAAGAATGAAATGAAACTTCGGAAGAAAGAAATCAAAGTTCCGAAGAATTACTTCGTTTTTCGCTGGATAATCCAAGCTCTTCACCGAGGAATTGGTCGATTTCCTTGATAGTAGCATCGGTGAGGTCCGTCCGTATCATGCGTCAGTCCTGGTTAGACCACATTACCACCTAGGTGAAAATGGATTTTCATAGGGAAGAAAATCCATTTTCATGGGGAGGAAAATCCATTTTCATAGGGAGGAAACTGGAGTTTCATGGGGAAGAAACTAGAGTTTCATAGGGAAGAAACTAGAGTTTCATCGGTGAGAAACTGTTCGTTTAGCGGGAAATTAACCGTCGTTCAGCGGTTAATTCGTATCTTAGCAACGTAGAGAGGGTTATCCTCAGCGCCACTTGTCACGTGATCCCCGAGCTGCTAGCGCTGGTCGGGAGTAGGGGAGTGGTGGCACCGTTACCTCCAAGTAATTTACTATCTATGAGTTATCTCAAGTTTGACCGCACGACGCTTTCTAACCTAGATCGCTCGCTACAGCTGGAGCATATACGCTCTAACCGTGGGGGCGCCTTCAACTGTACGACCCTCGTGGGGTGCAACACGCGCAAGTATCACGGTCTGCTCGTGGTGCCACTGCCTCACCTGAGCCGTCACAACCATATCCTCCTCTCATCGCTAGACGCTACGGTGATACAGCATGGGGCGGAGTTTAACCTCGGGGTGCATCTCTACGGCGATGGCACGGTCTATCCCAATGGGCACAAGTACATACGAGAGTACAACATAGACAAGATGCCCCGCACGATATACCGTGTGGGCGGGGTGGTCCTACAGCGGGAGTCGATCTTCTGCCACTACAAGAATCAGGTGATTATCAAGTTTACGCTCCTCGACAGTCACAGCGAGACCACGCTGCGGTTGCGCCCTGTGGTCGCCTTTAGGGATGTGATCCTCCTATCGCATGAGAACGATACCGCCGACACGACCGTCCACCCAGTCGGCACGACGGGGGTGCGCACCTGTCTCTATGAGGGTTATCCCGATCTATACATGCAGGTGGATGCCCCCTCGCATTGGGTCGATGAGGGCTACTGGATCAAGAATCTGCACTATCCTAAGGAGCAGATACGAGGGTACGAAAGCTGCGAAGACCTCTATTCGCCTGGCTACTTTGAGATGGATCTGCGCAATGGTGAGTCGGTCTACTTCACCGCACAGCTAGAGGAGGTGGACGTGACTACGCTGCCAGCGCTCTTTGACTCGGAGGTGGCGCATCGCAAGGCGCGGGTAGATCTGCAGAGCTGTCTGCGCAACGCTTGTAGCCAGTTTTACTATAAGCCAGAATCCAATAGACACTACATCCTAGCGGGCTTCCCCTGGTATGGGGTGCGGGCGAGAGACGAGATGGTCGCTTTGCCTGGTTGCTCGATCTATAGCGATCATCCGGAGCGCTTTCACAATGTGATGAGCACCTTCATACGGAGCAGTATCAACTTCATCCAGCAGATAGAGCTCCCACTAGATATGGAGGGGGTGCGCGACCCCGACGTGGGGCTCTGGGCGATACGTGCTATACAGCTCTTTCTCTCTGAGTATCCAGACGACAGCCACCGCACCTTCTACCTAGACTTCGTGGGGCGCATCATTGACTACTACCTGAGCGACCGCCACCCGATCCTGCGCATCGAGCCTAATGGACTGCTCTATGCCGAGGGGAGCGGCACGCCTCCAGTCACCTGGATGGACTCAACGATAGCGGGGCAAGCGGTCGTGCCACGACGGGGCTATCTGGTGGAGGTAAACGGCTTGTGGTACAATGCGCTCTGCTTCTACCGTGAGGCTCGTGGCGTGGGCTTTCCCGAGGAGCTCGCGAGCGTGATCGAGCGCCTAGAGCCAGCCTTCGAGCAGACCTTTGTCAATCCCTATGGCTACCTATATGACTACGTGACCAAGGAGGGGTATCGTGAGCGGGCCGTCCGTCCCGATATGCTGATAGCTATCTCGCTGCCGTTCTGCCCGCTGAGCCGTGCTAAGCAGCGACAAGTGCTAGGGATCGTGACCTCTGAGCTACTCACGCCAAAGGGTATTCGCTCGCTGAGCCCCCGCAGTGAGGGTTATGTGGAGCAGTGTAGCGGGCTTCAGGAGCAGCGTGAGCATGCTTACTACAATGGCTCCGCTTGGCCGTGGCTACTGGGTGCCTACACGGATGCCTATCTGAAGATCAATGGGCGTAGCGGTGTGACTCACCTAGCGCGCCTGCTCGGGGATATACAGGATGAGCTACAGCATCACGGTATCTCAACACTGAGCGAGCTGTACGATGGCAACCCGCCCTACGATAGTCACGGCGGAATCTCCTTTGCGATGAGCTGTGCGGAGGTCTTGCGCGCCTTGGTGACCCTGGAGCGGTACAACAGCGAGGAGACCCCTCTGGCCAACTACCTATACTATACAATCAGCAATGAAGAGCGTCCAACAAGATAAGAGGACCAATAAATACCTTACCTTTGAAGTGTAACTATAAAGCCTACGAAACTATGAGACACCAACTACTATTACTAACCATACTACTTAGTTGCGGGCTGATCGTCTCGGCACAAAATACTTGGGATGGTCTCCTTACGACGGTAGAGCATCCGACAGATCCAGCGCGAGGGCGTGTCCTTGCCATTATGACTAGTGATGCGTACATCCCGATACAGATTAAAGATGGTGTCTATGCTTCAGTAACCGACCCGCTACTACTAAGTGGTAAGCCTATCCAGCTAGACAGTATCTACCACTTCGTCTGCAATCGTGAAGGAGAAAGTTACAACTACGACTTCGAGCAACTATACAAAGGCGCAAAGTACATTACGGCTGAGGGTTGGTTTGTTACAGCCCTTATGGGTGAAGACCCCAATACAGGGGTCGTGATACCAGGAATTGAAAGTTTCTTCCTAACTAAAGATAAGGTTCGTATGGACGATGCGTTTACCGAATGGGGAGGTATAGTAACCGCCTTGGGTGGATGGACTCGCAAGCACCTTTATGCCGTGAATAGAGACTTGACATTCACTACTCCCCCGGACTCTATATATACCATTAGGTTTGTAGAAATAGGCAGGAGCTATATGGCAACACACGTACTATCTTCCAAGCTGACAAGTATAGACTTGCCTACAGAGAGGAGCCTTGCTCCTATCATTAAGCTTGAAGATGAGAAGCTCCTTATCAAAAGCACTCGCCCTATTTCATTCGTTGAGGTCTATAGTCCAGAGGGGTATGCAAGTCGATATGAGACAGATGCTCGGGAAGAGATTGTCATTCCTCTTCAATACGCTAGTCAGTGTTCTGTAGTTCATATTGAATTTGCAGACGGCTCCACACCGTTCTCTCAAAAGCTACTGCTTTGATAGAGATTGCCTCTTAACACGACAAGTGGGACCAATGAAGATGTTCTTGTAAGATGAGAGTATTGATGTACGGGTGGGAGTTTCCCCCACACATTTTAGGCGGGCTAGGCACGGCTAGCTACGGCTTGACCAATGGTATGGCCGAGCAGAGCGATATGGATATAACCTTTGTCGTGCCTAAGCTGTATGGCGATGAGGACACTTCGCACATTACGCTGGTTGGCGCTGACCGCACGCCGATCGTTTACCATGATCATAGTGCCGAGTACCTGCGCTCACGGCTACACAATGAGGCGGAGGTGAGCTTTTACCAAGCTGCGAGAGAGCATATCTACGATGACTTCCGCTATCGCTGTCCCAATGACTTGGGCTGTCTGGAGTTTAGCGGAGCTTACCCGGACAATCTGCTGGAGGAGATCAACAACTACTCGATCGTGGCAGGCGTCATAGCGCGGACGGTGCCGTGCGACATCATTCACTCGCACGACTGGCTCACCTACCCAGCGGGGATCCATACGAAGATGGTGACGGGGCGCCCTCTGGTGATCCATGTGCATGCGACCGACTTCGACCGCAGTCGTGGTAATGTCAATCCGCAGGTCTATGCGATCGAGCGGCAGGGGATGGACTACGCGGACGCTATCGTCTGTGTGAGCAACCTGACCCGACGAACTGTCATCGACAAGTATGGTCAGAGCCCTGACAAGGTCTTTACCGTCCACAATGCTGTCGAGCCACTTAGTCCTGAGCTATTAGCTTTGCCCAATAAGCAGCATACGGGCGACAAGGTGATTACCTTCCTGGGGCGCATCACCATGCAAAAGGGACCTGAGTACTTCGTCGAGGCAGCCCACAAGGTGCTACAGCATACCGACGGGATCCGCTTTGTGATGGCGGGCAATGGCGATATGATGGACAAGATGATCGACCTCGTGGCTCGCAAACGTATAGCCGACCGCTTTCACTTCACGGGCTTCCTGCGAGGACAGCAGGTCTATGAGATGCTGCGCTCGAGTGATGTCTACGTGATGCCCTCGGTGTCGGAGCCTTTTGGCATCTCGCCACTAGAAGCTATGCAGTGTGGCGTGCCGAGCATTATCTCCAAGCAGAGTGGCTGTGCCGAGATCCTGCGCTACGCGATCAAGACTGACTACTGGGACGTGGACGCTATGGCCGACGCTATGCACGCTCTCGTCTCCTATCCGACGCTCCACGAGCATCTCAAGCAAAAGGGTATCGAGGAGGTCAACAATATCGTCTGGAGCAAAGCTGGACTGCGCCTCAGAGCTATCTATGACCGACTTGTATAACCCTTTGACAAACGACTTCTCCACCTTCCTATGATACAGATTATACTTCACTTCTACCTACACCAACCGTTTAGGCTCAAGAGCTACCCATTCTTCAATATCGGTAGCGACCACTACTATTACGACGACTTTGCCAATGAGGAGATACTGCGTCAAGTGGTAGACCGCTCCTATAGACCAGCCCTCGAACTGATCGAGCAATTGATCGAGGCGCATCCCGACTTTAGACTTGCTCTCACGCTCTCAGGCTCGGTGCTGACGCAGATGGAGCTGCACACGCCGGACATGATTCAGCTGCTCAAGCGACTGGTCAAGAGTGGGCGCATCGAGATACTCGGCGAACCGATCTCGCACGGGCTCTGCGGGCTGTACGATGAGGAGGAGTATGCGAACCAACTGCGCATGTACCGCACCCGTATCAGTTCGCTCCTTGGGGTCTCTCCCGTGACGCTCTCCAATCCTGAGCTAATCTACAGCGACCGCATCGCACAGGTAGCCCACAGCCAAGGGTACAAAGCGATCGTCACCGAGGGCGCCAAGCACCTCCTAGCGTGGAAGAGTCCTAACTACCTGTACAACGCTACGACCGAGGGCATGGCTCTCCTAATGCGTCACGCAGAGCTCTCCGATGCGATCGCCCACGACTTCGCACGGTACGATAGTCCGCTCTATCCCTACACGACGGAGCGCTTCTTTGCGACGCTGGAGGCTGAGCAGGGCGACTATGCTTTGGTCTCTCTGCCACTGGAGACGCTCGGATCGGTATGGAGCCGTGAGACGGGCATCTTTGAGTTCCTCCGAGCTCTTCCCGAGCAGGGCTATAAGCGTGGCTTTACTTTTACCACGCCCCAAGAGATTGCTACGCACTGCACCCCGCAGGACACGATCCAGGCGACCTATCCAGTGAGCCGTATGGGCGAGGAGCGAGACACCTCGCTATGGACGGGCAATGAGCTACAGCAATGTGTCATACAGAAGCTCGAGGAGTGGGGCGAGCGCATCCGTCTCTCACGAGACCAGCGACTACTGGAGGACTGGATTAACTTGCAGGGCTCCGATCACCTCTTCTATATGACCACTAAGTTGGGCGGTCCGGGGGCTTTCTCGCCATACGAGACGCCTTATGCCGCTTTTACCAACTATATGAACGTCCTGAGCGACTTCCTCCTCCGTGTCTCTGCCGAGTATCCCACCTCTATGGGCAATGAAGAGCTCAGCGCGCTCCTGCAGACGATCGAAAACCAAAACAAAAAGATAGCTCAGCTGGAAGCTCAGCTGGCTAAGTAAACCAAATCAACCCGACTGACTCCTTATATATGACCGCAAACACGCCTCAGGCGACAGCACTGCTAAGTAACCTCTTTACCGCTCCCGAGACTCCGTACGGGAGCTTCCCCTTTGACCAGTTCTTTGACCTCTCCTCCGCCACTGCCATAGAGCAGACGATGGCGACTTTCCGCACGGCTATGCAGGAGGCGATCACGCTACATCGTGCAGAGATCGATGCAATCACGGCACAGCGTGAGCCAGCTACCTTTGACAATACGATTCGTCGCTTCGAGGAAAGTGGGGAGGCGCTGGAGGCGGTCACGGGAGCCTTTTACAATCTCCTCTCAGCCTACTCGTGTCCCGAGATGATGCAACTCTCGGAGACCTTCTCGGACTGGCTCAGCAAGCTGTCAACGGATACGCTGCTCAACGAGGCGCTCTTCGCCCGTATTCGCTCTGTCTATGACCAGAGGGAGGAGCTGCACCTGGACGAGATAGACCTGCGCCTCCTGACCGAGAGCTACGAGGGCTTTGCGGACAACGGTGCTCTGCTCGTTGGTGCGGAGCGGGAGCGCTTTAGAGAGATCAATGAGCAGCTCAGTCAGTTGACCACACGCTTTGCGCAAAACAAACTTTGCGACGAGGAGTCCTGGACGCTCTTCGTGCCTGCTGACGAAAGTGACCGACTACGTGGCTTGCCTCAGCAGATCCTAGACGATGCTCGAGAGAAAGCACGCACTGCCTCCGAGGCGCATGGCGACGGTTACCTCTTTGACCTCTCGGCTCCACATGTGGGTGCCATCATGAAGCATTGTGCCGACAGAAAGCTGCGCTACAAGATGTACTTAGGACGGGGTAGCGTGGGCAATCGTGACAACGAGCAGAACAATCGCCAGATCGTTCGTCAGATAGCTACGCTTCGTGGCGAGCTGGCACGGCTACTGGGACATCCCAACTATGCGACCTACCGCCTCAAGCATCGTATGTGCAACAGCCCCGAGCAGGTGGAGCAGCTCCTCGACGACCTGACGAAGTATTACCGACAGACCGCCCTCAACGAGCTGGACGAGCTGGATCGTGAGGCGGGCTTCGAGCTAGAGTCGTGGGACCTTTCTTATTATATGGAGCGGCACAGCGAGCAGACCTTTGGGGTCAAGGAGGAGGAGCTACGTCCCTACTTCCCGCTCTCGCAGGTCATCTCGGGCGTCTTTGCCATTGCCACACGGCTCTACGGCATCACCTTCGCACCTGCTGAGGAGGTCACCGTCTACCATCCCGACGTGCGCCCTTACCAAGTGCTAGACCGTGACGGAGCGCATCTCGGACTGCTCTACCTCGACTTCTTCCCCCGCAAGGGCAAGCGCAGCGGTGCCTGGATGAACAACCTACGAGAGTGGACGCCCACGCAGCGCCCCCATATCCTCCTCGTGATGAACTTCACCCCGCCGACGGCTGGCAAGGAGGCCATGCTCACGCTCTCGGAGGTGCACACGCTCCTCCACGAGTTCGGCCACTCGCTCCACGGCTTGCTCACGCAGACCCGCTACAGCTCCATGTCGGGGACCAATGTGGAGCGTGACTTTGTGGAGCTCCCGAGTCAGTTTATGGAAAACTATCTCCTCCAGCCCGAGGTGGTCACCGAGCTACTCTCTAAGCACTACCAGACGGGCGAACCGCTCCCCGCTAAGCTCCTCAACAAAGCGATCCAAGCGACTCAGTACCCCGTCGGTTACAGTACTATCCGACAGGTTATCTTTGGCAAGCTGGATATGGCTTACCACACTTTAGCCGAGGGCGAGAGCCTACCCGACGACCTCTACACCTACGAGCGTGAGACCCTCCGAGGCACCACCTTGCGAGACAGAGAGCGTGACCCAGAGCACCCGAAGCATATCGTCGCCACCGCTTTCAGTCACATCTTCGCAGGAGGTTACGCTGCTGGTTACTACGGATATAAGTGGAGCGAGATGCTAGCTACAGACGCTTTCGAGCGCTTTAGTGAGGAGGGGATCTTCTCTCCGACGGTCGCTGCCGACTTCCGGCATCAGATCTTGGAGCGGGGAGACGAGCTTGATCCGATGGAGCTCTACGTACGGTTCCGAGGGCGCAAGCCTACGCTCGCTGCGATGCTCAAGCGCGACGGTATTACAGCTAACTAAAGGAGAAAAGCTATGCGCCTTCGCTGGATCTGGTTCGTACTCGTCTTAAGCTTGCTCAGCCGTTGGCCCGTCGTGGGGCAGTGGCAGGCGCATTTTGCCGATAGCGTGGCGCTCTCGACCGATGTATGGCAGGGGACGCTGGACAAGTTTCGCTGTCATACCAGTAGAGGGTTACAACTATACGACAATAAGGCTAGAGGTATAACAAACTACGCTTACATCAAGACCAACGTCCCCCTCAGTAAGCAGATGACCTGGCATGGCAAGGTGCGACTGGACTACACTCCATCGACAGTATCCAATGTAAAGCTTCCGCTCTACTGCTACGAAGTTCTAGATGACGGAACTTCCAACTATGTGGTGCTTAAGATGGAGGACAACCAGTGCTTGCGTCTAGCTGAGTGTCGTCTTATACTACAGAAGAATGGTCGAGTAAATACCTCCTTGACCAGCGAAATCTTGACCTACGACTACTTTAACGAGATGCGCCAAGAGGGTGGGGTCATCGACTTTGTCCTGCAGTACAATCCGACAGCCGAGAGGCGTTGGTCTCTGTGGGTCAGGCATCGAGACAGCGACCTCTATAAGTTTGTGGGCAGTGCAGGGAGCACGACTCCGCTCTCTAGCACGACCAAGAGCTACCCGCTCTTCTTCGCTTGCCAGTATAGCAAGTCCCGGGCGCAGCACAGTTCGCTGGAGTTCCTAGACATTTACCCCTCACTGGTCTCGCCTGATGAGTTGCTGGGCGAGCGCAATGTGGTGCCTGCGAAAGACTTCTACAAGGCGTTCAACCAAAGAGACCCGCACACCGTCGAGGTGCTATGCGCCGAACCTGCCGACCTCTCTACGGCTACCATTGCCGTAGCGCCTTCGTGGGGCAAGCTCACCACTTCTGCTGAGGGCAAGAGCATCTATATAAGGAGTGAGGCGGCGATTTCTGAGGGTGAGTATGCGGTCTCCCTCCGAGGTGTACGTACTACCAGCGGGCTTAAGGTGGAGAATGCGATCTACAAGATAGCCGTCAACTATGACCAGCCAAAACCTCCGAGAGACCAATTTGCACTCACTTTTAGCGAGTTTATGGCTAATCCGCAAAAGGGTGCCTCCGAGTACATTGAGCTACACAATCCCTCTAGTCAAACGCTTGATGCGAGTGACTACTCGGTCGGTGTACAGCGACGAGGCAAGGTGTCTACGTGGTATCCGCTGAGTAGTCACTCCTGTCCGATTCCAGCGGGCGGGTACCACGCCTTCACCACTTCGGTAGAGGGGATTACCGCTTTCTATGAGGCGCCGCGTGATAGTCTGACTCAGAGTGCGAGCTTGCCACAGCTTGCCAATAAAGGTTTCACCATCGAGTTGCTCCGCCATGCCGACTCAACGGTCGTGGAGACCTTTCGCTATGATCCAGCCCTCCTGGGTAAACTGCGTAGTCAGCGTGGCGTAGCCCTCGAGCGATACATCTCACCCACGGGCGACAAGAGCCAAGAGTTTTGGGGCGCTGCCACCCAGCCTTCACACTACGCTACGCCTGGTCAGCGCAATAGCATTCGCCCCTCGGGCGGTTCGCCTAGTGACACGGCCCACACCAGCGCTCTGCTGCCACTCTACATTACCGAGATTATGGCTCGTCCTACGGTCGACGGCTCCGAGTACATCGAGCTCTACAACCCCAACGACACCACGGTCAATACCTCCCACCTCGGACTGGTCATCGCACGCTCCGGTCACCCCTCCAAGGTTTGCCCGCTCCCGCCACACCCTGCAGGTGGCATCCCCCCACGAGGCTATCTAGCGCTCTCCCCGAGCACGCACCCGCTGGAGCGACTTTACTATGCGAAGCCTGACAGCCTGCTCCTCTTCCCCGAGATGCCTCAGCTCCCTGATAGCGAGTGCGCTATACGGCTCGTTCAGTTGGCAAATGATAGCATCGTTGAGGAGGTTTACTACGATATTAACACCTTCCCAAAAGCACTGCAAAAGGTCAAAGGCGTAGCCCAGGAACGCATCATCCCAGACAAGCAATCGCAAGACCTGAGCAACTGGACGGCTGCCGAGGCGTGGGCTAACTACGGGACGCCTGGTCGGCAAAACAGTGTCTACGGGCGCTCCTCCGCTTCTGGCGAAAGCCTTGACCTGCCGAAGCAACGTACGCTCCTATCGCTACCTCAGCTTGCCCGACTGGTGCTACAGGAGATCTCAGACGGTGAGACCACCTGCACAGCAACGCTCTACGCCGTGGCGGGCTATCCGCTCGCTCAGTATGACCACGCTAGCACGGAGACCCTCTGCCGAGCCATCGTAGAGCGACAGAGCCTGGCGGAGCTCTTGCCCGTGACCTACGCTACGCGTGCTATCCTCCTCGTGGAGCTACGCCATCCCGACCGCAAGCGCGCCTATTCCCTCGTCAGCATCATCGTCCTTTGAGATTCGTATAAGTTAGGGGGATCCCGAAACGCAGGAACCCTCGCTCAATACGTGTAGCCCGCTGTAGGGACGCACGATCTGTGCGTCCGTTGTGTCAAAGTGAGCCGTGCGCCCCAATATTTCGCTACTCGTCTCTCCTTGACCTTTGCGATCCACTTTTTGATTTTTGCTTCTATTTCGTTTGGAGGTTGTATATATTTATCGTACCTTTGCGACAAAGGTTGAACGTTTAGTATTCGTTCCATCCCGAGATGTATGTGGGATACTCAAGGCTGTATCTCACAAACTAATAAGAATATAGATCATAACACTAGCAAATATAACAGATTACCACGCATCACTTTTCAGCTTCTCATTCTAATTGAAAGAACGTTGACCAAATGTTTGGTAGTCTCAAATATTTTTCGTATATGAGAGAGAGAGAGAGAGAGAGAGAGAGAGAGCATCTCTCTATGCACCTCATCTAGAGTGTGATACGCATCTGCCGAGGGCCGCAAAAGACCTCGGTCGAGTCTCCTTATTCGCTCCTTATTTCGCTCTTTGCGCCTCCCTTTTATCGTCCATCTTTTCTACTTCATCTCGTCTGTTTGCCATATCAACAGACGAGACACCTTCTAGTAATAAAAATCTTTTCATAGATTCTCTTCGTTCGAGAGGCAACTCCTTGTGGATGTATGTGGGCAACCATCATACATCCACTTTTTTGTCTCTCGGGCAGCATAGTCTATGCGATACGACACCTATATGTAATAGGAGTGCCGAGCTACACAGCTCTCCTTATCTCATCGGCAAGTCTGACGCTGAGCTAGTGAGTAGAGCGAATAGTGCGATGCTTATGAGGTGTCAATGTAGATGGCGTGTGTGGTCATCTGACATCCTCTATAAGCTTGTTTATGATAAGCAGGGCGGATTGCGTCGTAGTTACCGTACGGAGACAGGTAGCTACGAGCTTTCCACCCTGCCTTTTGTGTAATATCTGATTTGTATAATACGCTATATATGAAACGAATCTTACTCGTCTTCTCGCTGCTGACCCTTGTGACGCTCTCCGTGAGCGGACAGCAGGTTGGAGTGCAGACAAATGCCCTTTACTGGGCAACCACAACTCCCAACGTGGGCATCACTCTAGGTGTCGGAGACCACTGGAGCCTTAGCTTACATGCAGGGTGGAATCCTTGGCGGTTCAAATCCTATGATCATCCCGAGAGTGGCGAGCGCGTTCACCCCAAGATGTTTCACTGGACGCTGATGCCCGAGGCTAAGTATTGGTTTTGCCGACGCTTTGAGTATTGGAACCTAGGACTTCATGCCATCGCCACACAGTATAATGTGGGTGGTTTGAGGTTTATCAAGCCTTTGGCCGATTATCGCTATCAGGGGTACGGCGTAGGTGCTGGTTTGAGTGCTGGCTATCAGTGGCCCCTCGGGGATCGCTGGGGTGTAGAGCTCTCCATAGGCGTGGGCTATCTCTTTATGAAGTATGATAAGTATCAGTGCTGGCAGTGTGGAGAGAGTGAGGGAAGTTACATACGTCACTATGTAGGCCCCACGAAGGCTGCCATAGACTTCATTTATTACATCCGCTAATCAGTATGAAGAGTAACTGCTGTATGAAAAGTAAATCATTGTATCGCCCCCTGAGATACAATATGGGGGGGCGTCAGAGTAGTATAGAGTCACAGTATGACGACTCTTCTAGGGGAGCGCGCCTAATTTCGTTGTTGTGTCGTACCGCCTTGGGTGCTGTCTGCCTATTGATTGTTTGCCTGCTCTCACCTGTAGTGTCGCTAGCACAGAGTACGATGGCGCAGACTGATAGCACCGTAGTAGCACAGACGCACCAACCAGCGGTAGCGCATGATACTATCGCTATCGACACTTTAGCGACTCATAGTACGCAAGCTCTTGATAAGACATCTACAGATAGTCTCATCGTCAAGGAGCAGAGCGTGCGAGTGGTCACAGACAGTGTGACTGTCTCCTCAACTATGCGCAAGCATCGTAAGGCAGTAGCCGATGGACTACGTATCGCTGATATGGAGACCTCCTATAGTGCAGATGGATCGGCACTGATTGTCTCCTTTCTAGCACGTTATGGTGAGCGGGTCGTAGCTTCTCGTGAGGCCCTCCTCGTGACACCCGTCTATGTACAGCCAGAGGCTCTAGGTGAGGTACGTCTGCCTCAGCTTCGTATCAATGGGCGTCAGCGGGCTAGAGCGTATCGTCGAGAGGTCTCCTTCTGGAGTCATCAAGAGTATGAGGCGCGTAAGCCACTGCTTGTTGCTACCATCGCTACGCCACGCCATGCACTAGACACGATGACCAATAGAGTGCGCTATAGTTATCGTATGCCACTGGCCAACAATAAGTCAGGCGGTAGCCTGCGCCTAGACCTAGAGGTGGAGGATTGCTGTAAGCTCTACCCCGTAGCTAGTAAGGAGTATGCAATAGCCCCTCACCAGATGCCAGCGCCCGACACGGTTCGTATCGTTCAGACCGTCTCAGATACCGTCCGTATAGAGGCACCCAAGCCATTAGAGATGGCGCGTCCTGATCTCTACGCCTCCAATGTCTCCTTCATCAGACCTGCCAAGGAGGAAGCCAAGGTGCGTAGCCAAAGCCTCTCCGTACGGATTACCTTTGAGGTGGCTAAGTCGGAGGTCTTGCCAGACTTTGCTAATAACCGTACGGAGTTGACGCGAGTGGATCGTGAGATACGACCTCTCTTGACAGATCATGATAGTACCTATACGGTACGTGAGGCTAGCATCTATGGCTACGCCTCTCCCGAGGGAGGTTACGAGTACAATCGCAATCTCTCCGAGTCACGAGCTTATGGCTTCAGAAACTATCTAGAGCGTGTCTACGGTATGTCTCGTATCCCCACCTTTGATGTTCAGGGACGTGGTGAGGACTGGGAGGGACTCCGCAAGCTCATCACCGAGTCGTCACTGAGAGAGCGCGATGAGATACTTCGTATCATAGATCGTGAGAGTCTCAGCTACGATGCTCGTGACCAGCAGCTCAAGCGCCTCCGTGGAGGACGTACTTATAAGACCCTGCTAGGAGAAATCTATCCACTCCTGCGTCGCATTGATATGAACCTGCAGTATGGTGTACGAGACTTCGAGCAGCGTGAGGTCGCTACGATTATTGACACCCGCCCGCAAGACCTCTCACAGCGAGAGATCTATGATCTAGCGCATATGCGCAATAGCGATGCCGTGGCTCGTACGCAGCGAAGCAACTATGGTCGTGAGTATGACATAGCTGCACGCTACTTCCCCAAGGATCCGATTGCTCAGATCAATGCCTCTTCGGCTGCTCTCATACGTGGGGAGCTAGAGATAGCCCATCTATACCTCGAGCGTGTAGCACAGGATCCTCGTGCGTACAATAACCTAGGCGTCTATCACTGGATGCGTCAAGAGTATGACCAGGCAGCCGATTATTTCCGTCGGGCTCCTCAAGAGAATCAAGAGATGGCACAGCGCAACCTCACGCAGATGCTCCAAGAGCAGCAGCAACGAGAGGCGCTGCAGCAGCAGAATGAAGCAGCGTCTGGGGCTACCAAGTCTACGATGACACGTTAAGAGATAGTACGGCTATGGTATATAGAAGCAACCCTTTACGAGCTAAGCTAGTCACCCGCAGTGGTACCTCGCTATGCGTCACCTTCAGACGTGTCATACGCAGAGTTGTAGCGTGCTACGGGGTGCCTGCTATGCTCCTGCTGAGCCTAGTGGGGTTGACCAGCTGTGATATGGATGATCCGCAAGATCTCTGCTGTAAGCGTGTAGATCTGATCTATCGCTACGTCCCCTCACCATCACAAGGCGATCAGTACCAGCAGGAGATCAGAGGAGGTATGAGACACTTTCTCTATAGTTCCGATAGTATCTACCTCCGTGAGGTTTATGCACAGAGAGACAACCCTCAGTACGTTCGTCTCTCCAACCTCATCCCAGGAGCCTATATGATGCTGACCGTAGCCAATAGTTCGCCAGCGGGGACAATGCTGGATCACCTCGAGCCAGGCTCTACGCTACGAGAGGCACAGCTACGCCTCGCCAAGGCGCTAGAGCAGACTGCGGGGCTCTATCAGAACAGTGAGGAGCTCTTTTATAACCTCCGCGCCTTTCGCACCAATGGAGACACGCCGATACGCTATTACTGCGACCTATCCAATGTGCACTGTCATCTGCAGGTACAGGTAGAGTGGGAGGATAAGCCCAAGTATCTGAGCGGAGCTTACGAGCTACGTGCTAGTCGTATAGCAGCGGCTTACGATCTAGGCAGATGGTATGGCGATCCCATTGTGATAGCACGTGGCAATGGTCATACGCCGACCGAGTCTACACTGACCGATGTGGTGCACCACTTCCCCACAGAGCGGGGCGAGATGATCACCCATCATCAGGAGCGTCAGCTCTTTGACATGAAGCTTTACTACGACCTTATCTCGCTACGCTATCGAGATGATGCGATTCCCGTGTTGCGACTCTACCATCAGGGCGAGCCCGTCACGACCGAGATAGACCTGAGCAAGGCATTTAAGGAGTGGCGCTGGTACCCAGACCTAATCCCTGCGCAGATCTTTCGTATCAAGATCTTAATCCATCCCGATGGTAGTGTCACCGTGAGCCAATGGGTCTCAGCCAACGTGCTAGACTGGGTCGATGGTGGTACGCTGGGAGTGAGTGATTAGAGGATAGAGAGTAGAGATTAGAAATTAGAGGTTAGAGATTAGAAATTAGAGGTTAGAGATTAGAAATTAGAAGTTAGATGTCCGATCATTCCGATCGCTCAGATCTCTCAGATTTCTCCGATCGCTCCGACAGTTCCGATGTCTCTAACCAAACAACTTAATCAGATAACAAACAAACCAACAACCAACAACCAACAAACCAATAACCAACAAACCAATAACCAACAAACTAATAACCAACAAACCAATAACCAACAAAAACTAGAAACCAAAGTGGGCACACGTGGTACCCACTATCTATTCAACTAATTAACCAATAGTATTATGAACAAAAAGATCAAGGCACTCCTAACCATTGGAGTCCTAGCTCTGGTAGCTCTAACAAGCAGTTGCCAGTCAGACAACAAGGCACCTAAGGGGGATCAGCTCGCTGAGACCTATCAGGAGCCTGGTGCGTTTACCATCCGCTTCTCAGTACCTTCAGGTGATCCTGTCAAGTACAATCTACGTATGACACAGGATACGAGAGAGTACACGATCGACAAGGCCACGCTCTACATCTTTGAGAATGGCAAGCTCGTACTCGATCCTATCGAGATTGACAAGCCCTCTCTACAGCAAGATGGTACAGCGATGACCTACACTTACACCTCTAAGGATTCCACGATTCCTAAAGGACTCGTCACCATCTACGCTGTCGCCAATGAGGATGTCACGACACCGCTCGTTAAGGGCGCTGATGTTAGCGAGCTTACGAAGCAGCTCGCCAAGGGAGAGCAGAAAGCCAATGAGTCATCTAGCCTCGTGGTCAACGGAGACGGTAAGACAGGCAGTAGCGACAATATCCCTATGGTTGGTGTCAAGGAGGATGTTGCGCTCTTCAAGCAGAACGTAACAGTCGAACTAGAGCGTATCGTCGCTCGTATCGACATCAAGAACAATGTCGCCGACAACCAACTCAACATCAAATCAGTTACCCTGGAGAATGCTAACTCAAAGAGCCTTCTTGTTGATGACGAGAAGTCTAACGTTGCCCCAGGAAGCACGAAGGTGAGTGGTGTCAAGCCCTTCCTCTTCACCCCAGGGTCCGCACGTATGGATCATAACAAGGTCTTCTACCTCTACGAGGGCAACCAAGCTGGTACGACCGCTGATGAGGCTACCTATGTAGTGATCAAGGGTACCTTCCGTGGTGTAGAGAAGGAGTACAAGATTCCTTTCTTTGACAAAGCCAAGAACAAGGGTATCGACATCGTCCGCAATACCATCTATCGTATCGTGCTCGGTACAGACTATACTAAGTACAATCTCACCTTCTCACTCGAGGTAGCTGATTGGGATGGCCCATTCAATACGGTCGTTACTTGGGATGCTATCACCGTAGCTTTTGATAGTGCAGCCTCTACTACCGGCTTTACTTACGATGCTAAGAAGCACGAGCTCACCGCTCCTAAGACGGCTGGTACAGCTTACTTTACCACGTCGCACAACTTCGGGACCGCTCCCACCTTTACGGCAACGGCAGAGGCTTCAGCTTCCAGTTGGCTTAAGGCAAACATTGTTGGTGGCAAGGTCAAGATTGAAGTCTCCGAAGCTGCTACGACTGCACGTCATGGTCTTGTGACTGTCACAGGCACTAATCCAGACTACCAGTATCAAATCCTAGTACGTCAGGGTGCGAAGTAATAAGAGCATACAGATCACAGACATACCATTCAAACAAAGAGAACTATTCAAACAAAGATAACTATGAACAAGATATATCGCATAGCTAGTGCCACCCTAGCGATGGTACTCCTACTACTAACCATGGGGAGCTGCTCTAAGGAGAGCCAGCTCACCCCAGAGGATCAGCTATCAGCTGGTGCAGGTCAGCTTGCTTTCAAGCTCGACAACGATGCACTACGTAGCGTTCCAGCCGAGGCGTTTGAGAAGGCGGTCGACCCCGCCAGCGTTTGGTGCGTCTTCGTCACCCCGACAGGAGCAAGCGCACAGACCTTCAAGGAGGTTCGGCAAGCCACTAAGGCTCCCACGGGAGAGTATATGATTAAGGCCGGCTTTGAGGGTGCTGCCCAGATGTTTGTCATCGCCAACGTGCAGGATGCTCTCAAGACAAAGCTCGAGGAACTTACCACAGCAAGCACGCTAGCCGAGGTGCAGCGTCTCGTAGTCGAGAACGCTCTGGGGGACAAAAACACGGCTCCCGACAAGTTTATTATGACCTCGGAGCTTATGAACGTGATGCTACCCGCTGTGGGAGCATCACCTTATAAGATCACAGGAGCTATCAAGCTGAAGCGTCTAGCAGCTCGCTTTGACGTGATCAGCGAGGTGCCAGGGCTTACGCTCACGACCATCTCTGTCGCTAAGCGTGTCCTCTCCTCTACGCTGCTCAATGTAGATGAGACTGGTACCATAGCCACAACGGCTACCGACTATGCCGTGGCAGGTGGCAGACAGCTACTCCACAAGATCTATAGCTATCAGAACACTAACAAGGGTGGTACGGCAGATGCAACCTCCTTCACGCTCAAAGGTAACTACGGTGGTAAGGCAATCAAAGACATCAAGGTAGATCTCAAGAACGTAGCTGATGGACAGCCACTTGATGTACAGCGCAACTACTGCTACCGCATCCTTATCAAGCCAGCTGGAAACGACGATAAGCCAATCAATCCTGACGACCCCACATCCGCTTGGAAGGTAACCATCAAGGTGATCGACTGGAACGAAGCCGCTGCCGATCTCGCTAACTACAGCGACGAGGATCTAGATGCTCTAGGTACAATAACGGCAGATCCTACGATCAACCTCAATGGTAAGAACCTCCTCAATGCTGTCGCTGAGTACAACATCGACATCACGGGTACGAAGTTTACCACGAGCCATACCAACGAAGCTGGTTACACAGGTTACTTCACTTTTGACGAGGCTAAGGCTCTCACGATGCCTGCTGGCTATCACCTACCTACGCGCTACGAGTGGACAGCTATCCTAGGGTCTGACTACTATGCTTCAAATACTAACTCAACTGTCTATGTCTACTTCGCCCAAAACGAAGCTAATAAGGATGTCTCTCTAACGGTTCAGATTCCAGGTCAGACAGGAACGATGTCTTGCCTGCAGGATTATAAGCAGGTTGCTGCCGAGTCTGCTACCTATATGATTCGCTATAAGGACAACGATACCTATCGCTCCGCTTGGCGCTACTCTTGGGTAGATGGTCCTATCGCTGGTCAGAAGGTGCTCAAGATTGAGTCTGTGCCTGTCAAGGCGGGTCTAACGATAGATCAGCTCAATAAGGATTGGTTTGCTAATCCTAAGGTAAGCAAGTATGTCAAGACGATCTACCTGCCTACAACTGGCTACGGCTACAATCGGGATGGTTCGGGCTCTGGTAGCGGTCGTGGTTCCAACGGGGGCTACTGGTCTGTCACGAAGTACAGCAGCGGTAGCGAAGCCTACGGCGTGAACTTCTACGCCTCGGCCTCGAGCGTCGGCCTCGGCCGTCTGACGCAGCGCCACGTGGTGCGCCTCTTCCAGAACTTATAATACCCTCAACCGTAGGCGGAGCGCAAGACGATAAGCGTTGCGCTCCGCCCTCCTCACAGCGTCTTCGTCACGACTCTTTCGTTAATGGGTTTAGCTAATGCGATGGCTCTATGAGACGCTTTTAGTCGTTTTCGAGCGACTGCCTCGCAGTCGCTCGAAAACTTTAATAGCCACGAAGTGGCTCGAAAAAATTTTCGTTAATAGAAGACTGCTACAAAGTTAATAGTCTTTACTAGCTATGTAACCCTAATCTATGTCGGCAATCCGAGATATACTACATCGCGAAGAGCGTAATAGGAGTCAGATCTATCTCTATCGTCGTGGTATCTTCTATCAGGCATTTGACTACTCGGCCTACCTCCTCCATCACTTGGTCTACCCCTTTGAGGTGACCTCACACCTCAACCTCAAGACGAAGAAGCGCTACTATATGGTGAGCTTCCCCATAGAGTTGCTCTCTAGCTATCCAGTGACGATAGCATACGACATGACCGATGGTCAGCTCCTACGCTACACGCCATCAGAGTCTGCGATGGCTTCGCTCCCCGAGTCGTACATCCGCTGGTGCCTTCGCTACACCCCTGTACCTGCTACGCCGACATCGCCTGCTCTAGAAGACACGCCTACCGAACAGCCTGCGGATCCAGTCACATCCGTAGCCACCGTCTCAGCTATGACCTCCACAGATTCTGAAGAACAGATAGACACGGTAGATCCCGCAGACACTGTAAACACAGCAGATCCCGCAATTTCTGTAGCAGATCCAGCCACGAGCGTAGCGCCTACGCCTTGCCCGCCTCTAGCCACTACTACGTCCCTGAGCGATATGGTAGGTCATAGGAAGCTCTCGGAATTGCTTAGGGAGATAGAGCAAGAGCCAGGGCCGAAAGCCCCAGCCACAACAACAAAGTGCATCTCCTACGACTTGACACTAGACGAAAAAGCACATCTCTGTGATTGTTTGGTCTCCCGCATCTTGAAGCGTCCCTCGCATCGTCTCTGCCCGCTGGAGGCGCTCGACCAGCTCGATCAGCTCCAAGAAGATCTACGTCAGAAGCTCGCCTCGAACTCTTCCCACTAGACACGCCGATGTGCGTCCGTTGTGTCAAAGTGTGACGAGTAGCCCGGTGTAGGGACGCACGGGAGTTTCTAGCGGGAGGGCGTCCGTTGTGTCAAAGTGAGACGAGTAGCCCGGTGTAGGGACGCACGGCTCGTGCGTCCGCCCCCGTTAAAACTACGATGCTGTAACCTTTGACACAACGGACGCACGAGCCGTGCGTCCCTACAAAGGGTTACTCGTATCGTGCTGGCTTAGTAGTACATACGAGTTTCAAAAAAAAATTCCCCTCTTGGAACTTTTCAGTTCCAGCGGAGGAGACAAGAAAAAGAGGAGACGACCAGCTGGTGTGGCCGTCTCCTCTTACGTTGATGGGGATGTCGTGTCTAGAAGTGTGGGTAGACTCGATCGATGAGTGTCTGGCAGACCCGCTCGATGAAGTCTCTCTCTCCTAGCTCGGACGACATGATGTAGAGCGGTACGCCCTGCTCCTCACGGTGATACGGGGGCTGCAGGTAGTCCCGCTTGACCACCTGAAAGCCATTACGCTCGTAGTAGTTGATGCGTCGCCCAGCTATCTCGGAGAGCGTCTCGGGCTCTACCTCAAAGTAGATTGGTTCGCGCCCAATGTACTCCTTGACCGTCTGTAGCGTCTGCTCGCCTAGGCGATGGTTGCGCAACTGCGGTAGGATGGCAAAGTGCTCTCCGTAGTAGAAGTCGTCGAAGTGCCACAGCGTGATGAAGCCCACGACCCCTAGCTCGGGATGCTCCAAGAGGAAGAACTGGTAAGCGCCTTGCGCCCCAATGAGCTGCTCTAGGTCACTCCAAGGGCGACGCTCACTATGGGGAAAGGCCTCCTCGTAGAGCTGTCTGAGCGTAGGCAGATGGTGCTGGTGCGTCTCATTGCAGAGGTCGCACCGTGTCATACGAACGAGCGAGACGAGTGGGGTAGCGGATGCGTCTTGTCTCATACTACTTGCCATAGTTGGGGTCGATGGCTACGATGCCTGGGAGAGCTTTGCCCTCGATAGCCTCTAGGAGCGCACCGCCGCCAGTGGATACGTAAGATACTTCGTCACCTAGCCCGAGCTTGTTGATGCAGGCGACACTATCCCCGCCACCGACGAGCGAGTAGGCGCCCTGTCGTGTAGCCTCGGCGACTGCCTTGGCTATAGCTTCGGAGCCACGAGCGAAGTTGTCAAACTCAAAGACTCCCGCAGGACCATTCCATAGGATCGTCTTGCTGGTCAGGATAATCTCACGGTAGTCGGCACAAGCCTGAGCACCGATGTCCATACCCATGCGGTCGGCAGGGATCTGATTGGTTGGGAAGGTCTCGGCAGGCGCATCGTTGGCAAAGTCGCACGTAGCGACCGTATCTACGGGTAGGAGGAGTCGTACGCCCTTAGCCTTAGCGCGCTCCATGATGTCCCGTGCCACGTCGATCTTGTCCTCCTCACAGAGGGAGCGACCGATCTCGCCACCCTGCGCCTTGACAAAGGTGTAGGCCATACCGCCCCCGATGATGAGGTTGTCCACCTTGTCCATCAGGTTGAGGATGATGTCAATCTTGGAGGAGACTTTAGACCCTCCTAAGATAGCGGTAAAGGGGTGCTTAGCACCATGCAGGACACGCTGTACAGCCTCGACTTCTTGTAGCATGAGCATGCCAAACATCTTCTTGTCTGCGGCAAAGTACTGAGCGATGAGCGCCGTCGTGGCGTGTGCTCGGTGTGCTGCTCCAAAAGCATCGTTGACATAGACATCTGCTAGCGTGGCCATCTCCTTAGCGTAAGCTTTCTGACGCTCCTTGAGATCAGCCTTTGCAGCCTTGAGAGCCTCCTCGTCAGTGTACTGGTCAGCATTGCGGAGCTTGCCTTCTTCCTCCTCCTCGAAGCGTACGTTTTCCAATACTAATATCTCGCCCGACTGAAGTGCCTGCGCCATCTCCTGTGCCTGTGCACCACGGCTCACGGGGCAGTGGATGACGGGTACGTGTATGAGCTCCTTGAGGTGGGGCACGATGAGCGCTGTAGAGAGCTTGGGGTCACGACCCTTGGGGCGGCCGAGGTGCGTGGCGATGATGACGCTCCCGCCGTCGGATAGGATCTTGCGTAGTGTAGGCAGGGCGGCACGCATGCGGGTGTCGTCGGTGATCTGCCCTTTGTCGTCAAAGGGAACGTTGAAGTCTACACGCACGAGAGCACGGAGACCGGAGAAGTCGAACTGATGAATGTTTGTCATGAATAGAGGTGTGTATTTGGTCTGTGTGAATAAACTTAGAAAGTATTGATGCGCTGATGGAGCCAAGTCTGTATTAGCTCCAGCAGATGGCTCGGTACGCCTAGTTGCCTCAGGTCGTACATGCACTCCCCGTAGGCGGAGATGAACCGCTTCTGTTGCTGTTCGTCAGCCGATGCGAGGAGCTTGCCCAGAGCTTGCAGGGTGCCCTGTAGATCTCCGCCGACGAGCGTAAAGAGAGCGGGCAGTAGGGGTACAAACTCTTTGTATTGAAGCTCCAGAGAGTCTTTGCCCAGCTGATCGTACGAGGTAACGGAGCGACTAGCGTAAGCCTTTGCCTCCTCCCAGCGCTGTGTCATCATGAGGCACCAAGCGATGAGCGGATAGAGCGTGTCGGGGTGCTCGTCCTCAAACTCGCACTGCAAGAGCAGCGGGAGCGCCTTGTCGTAAATGCGGAGCTTTACATAGAACACACCGAGTAGTCGTGAGATAGCGAGCGAAGGCCGTTCAGGATCTGCCTGCTGTCGCACCTGCTCTAGTAGTGAGATGGCGAGCATCGGCTGCTCCATGCGGTAGAGGATCTGGGCGATAAAGAGCGGGCTCGTGTCTCCCGAGAGTAGCTGCGGAGGGATCTGCTGCATGACGAAGTAAGCCTGCATGTACTTCTGCTCCTCGTAATAGGTCTGCGCAAGGCGGTACATAAGCTGCGCACGAGCCTCTGGCTCTGAGGTGCGTCCCAGCTGAAACTGTATAGCAGCCTGCTCGCCTGCATACTCTTTCGTCTGGACGCAGTAAGCGCGCAATAGGTCGAGATGCTTGTCGCAGAGCTGCTCCGATTGCGCCTGTGCAAAGGGATTGGGCTGGCCAAAGTGCATCATGAAGGGTGTCTTAGCAGCCACCTTTGCCTCAATAAAGGTGAAGATGCGTGCCAGCTGGCAGATGTAGCCTTGTAGCGCTTTCGTATAGTCGTCCGCCTCTAGCGTCCGTCGCTCCTGTGGACGGATGTAAGGGGTGCGGTTGATCACGTTTTCCATAGCTAGGACGCCCTGCGAGATGCCTTGTAGCACCTGTCCAGGCAGTTGGCTAATCCTAAAGATGGAGCCGTAGAAGTCTATGTCTACCTGCTGGAAGATGGACTCACGCAGTAGCGTCATGATCTGATCCTCGCCGAGCTGGTACTCATTGCTAAACTGAGCCATCACGGCTCCCAGCGAACTGTGCTGCAGGTCAAAGGGAACTAACCAATGCGCCTCATCTTCAAAGAAAGGTCCCTGCAGGAGCGAGCTAGTCGCAAAAGCGTTGACATCGAAACCACGAGCCACGAGACGCTTCAGCGCTTCGTAGCCCTCCTGCACATCGCCCACGAGAGGGAGGAGCTCCTCCTCATCCCCGAAGACACTCTCGAAGGTGGCTGGCTCCTCTCTGTCGCCCGTCGAAGAGATGATCTCCTGAAAGCGCTGCTGAAACTCTGGGCTGTTGAAGCGTCCGAAGAGCTTCTGCACATACTCCACCACTTGTGGCGTGTACTTCATGCGGAGGCGATGGCTCCAGATCATGTCGTACTCCTCGAGGGTAATCGCCTCGCTGATCTGCTGAGGCTTGTAGGGGAGCTGCTCCTCGTAGAGTGCCAGACGGCTACTGTATAGTTCGCCGACGAGGAGCACCCCGACGACAGCACGAATGCGCACCATCGTCTGTTCGCCTCGTGTCTCCATCAGCTTAGCGAGTAGCCAGCAGAGCTTACCCCAGTGCCACGAGCGTAGCAAAGCTAGGGTTACAGCCGTGAGAGCTGCCTGCTGTATGTAGTCGTCTAGCTGGTCTAGCGAGGTGGCTACTTCGTCGCTCCACTCCTGCGTATAGAGGAGTCCCATTGTGAGGCGCTTGACCAGTTCGTCGTAGCGTGGTCGGTCAACCGTTGCGAGGTTCGACTGGAGCGTCAGTTGCTCGACAACCATTGCGAGTCCTCCATTGTCTAGCAGTAGAGCGTAGTAGTTTGATTGCTTCTCGTATTGAGGCGACTGAGCCACCCACTCCGTATCTCGTAGTGCATCGGTCACCTCATAGAGTGTCCGGAGCAGGTAGCTGTAGTTCGTCACCAGCTCAGGGTCTTGTATCGGAGACTCTAGGTATTGTAGCATCGTCTCTAGGATACGCTTTGCCGAGTGGTAGCGGTCGCGCTGCTCCACGGGGATACGCACGTGAGACTGCATCTGCTCGCCTAGTAGCTTGACCGCTTGGGCGATCTGATGCTCAGAGATGAGCCGGTAGATGTCGTCTGTAACCATATAATAATGTGTACCTGCTTAGATGCTTAGCTGCTCACGTATCGCCTGGATACGATCACGGAGTAGTTGCTCGGGATTGTCGCAGGCAGGGTCAGTGCCACGCTTGTAGGTGACCCCAATGTAGTACTTGATCTTAGGCTCCGTACCTGAGGGACGTATCGAGAGGACCGTTCCGTCCGCTGTGTGGTACTGTAGCACATTGCTGGTAGCTGGCATCTTGATTGGGAAGGTCTCGCCACTCTTGAGACACTTACCCTCGAGCGACTGATAGTCTAGTATCTTCACCACGGGACTGCCAGCCAGCTCCTTCATCGGGTTGGAGCGGTAGTCGACCATCATCTGGCTAATCTCCTGAGCGCCCTTGATGCCCTTGCGCACTACGCTAATACCCTTCTCGAGGAAGTAGCCATGCTCGTTGTAAATCTTCTCCAAAAGCTTATCAATGGTCAACCCCTTGTCCAGTGCCCACGCCGTCAGCTCTGCAAAGATAGAGCAAGCTGACACCGAACTCTTGTCTCGTACGAAGGTCTCCCAGAGGTAGCCGTAGCTCTCCTCGCCACCACCTATGTAGCGGCGCTTGCCCTCCTGCTCACGCACCTCGTTGGCGATCCACTTAAAGCCCGTGTAGCAGTCCATGCACTCTACGCCGTAGTCCTTGGCAATGGTGGGGATCAACTCCGTGGTCACAATCGTCTTGACCACAAAGTCATCGGGACGCAGGTCGCCCAGCTCCTTGCGGCGGGCTATCGTGTAGTAGGTCAGGAGGGCGCAGATCTGATTACCATTGATCAGGTGTAGCTCGCCCTGCTCGTTGCGCACAGCGACACCGATGCGGTCACCATCAGGGTCACTCGCTAGGACGAGATCAGCGCCCGTAGCCTCGGCACGCTCCATCGCCAGCTTCATCGCTGCCGGCTCCTCGGGATTCGGCGAGATGACCGTCGGGAAGTTGCCGTCGATCACATCTTGCTCGGGCACATGGATGATATTCTTAAAGCCAAAAGCCTCTAGTGCACGAGGTACGATACGTACGCCAGTACCGTGAATGGGTGTATAGACGATCGCCATATCACTGTGACGCTGCACCGACTCAGGCGAGAGCGATAGGGTACAGACATCATGGATGAAGCGGTCGTCCATCTCGGCTCCGATCATCTCGACGAGCGCTGGATTGCCTTGCCACTTCACTTGGTCAATGTCTGTGATGCTCTTCACCTCATTGACGATCGCCTTGTCGTGCGGGGCGATGATCTGAGCACCGTCGCTCCAGAAGACCTTGTAGCCGTTGTACTCCTTGGGATTGTGCGAGGCAGTCACCATGACGCCACTCTTGCAGCCCAGCTGACGGATCGCATAGGAAACCATCGGGGTAGGGCGCAGCGCATCGTAGAGGTAGACCTTGATTCCGTTTGCCGTAAGCACGTCGGCCGTCGTCTGAGCGAAGAAGGGACTGTTGTTGCGCCCATCGTAGCCGATAGCTACGGAGATCTCTTCGCCAGCGAAGCACTGCAGGAGGTAGTTCGCCAAGCCCTGCGTAGCCATGCCGACGGTGTACTTATTCATGCGGTTGGTACCAGCGCCCATGATGCCTCGCAGGCCGCCCGTGCCAAACTCTAGTACTTGGTAGAAAGCCTCCACGAGAGGCGTCTTGTCCTCAGCCGCAAGGAGAGCCTCTACTTGCTGACGTGTCTCACTGTCGAAAGCGGGTTCGAGCCACTGCTTGGCACGCTCCTGTGCTTGCTGTATAAGTTCGGGTGATAAAGTTGCCATAGTTCTATTGTGTCGTTAGATTGTTTGAAAGTATTGTTGGCAGGTTGCGTGCGCCCTATTGTAGCGCAACCCGTGCTGCCGTTGGGGATTCGTAGCGAGTGGTCAGAAGACGCCCCATATACCGTAAATGGCTTGCACTAGCTAACCTCTCGCAGTAGGAGCAAAGTTAGCAAAATAAGCGATACAGAGTAGCGCATACCGAGGAAATTCCCAATAGCTCGGTGGAAAACGAACTTTCTCCACGGAGCCGGGAAATAAAAGTTCGGAAGAATGAAATGAAACTTCGGAA
>OLPH01000464.1_pt1 | contig 50778 bp, 47 predicted proteins | sample 1672951 | NCBI WGS metagenome assembly OLPH01 (sample SAMEA3136740, study PRJEB25190) | human gut metagenome | reverse complement strand
AGCGTCAAGGAATACGGCGTCCTCGTCCCTGCGCTGGCACGGCCACGGGAGGACGGCGGTTATGAGCTGATTGCAGGCCACCGCCGCAAACACGCCTGCGAGCTGGCTGGGCTGGCCACCATGCCGGTTATTGTCCGCGACATTGACCGGGACGCTGCCACCATTATCATGGTGGACAGCAACCTCCAGCGCGAGAATATTCTTCCATCCGAACGCGCCAAAGCCTACAAGATGAAGATGGAGGCCATCAAGCGGCAGGGCGCACGAACGGATCTGACTTCGCCGAAAATTTCGGCGAAGTTCCGCAGCGATGATGAAGTTGGTCAGGATGCCGGTGTGAGCGGAGATACCATCCGCAACTACATCGCCTTGACGCAGTTAGTCCCGGAGCTTCAGCAAATGGTGGACGAGAAGAAAATCGCCCTCAGTCCCGCTTATCAGATCGCGGCGCTGACACCCAAGGAACAAGGGCTGCTTCTGGAAACCATCGACAGCGAACAGGCCACCCCCTCACTCTCGCAGGCGCAGCGGATGAAAAAGCTCAGTCAGAGCGGCGAGCTGAACGAGGACACCATGCTCTCCATTATGATGGAGCAGAAGAAACCGGAGAAGAACGACATCACCCTTTCCGGTGAAAAGCTCCGCAAATATTTCCCACGTTCCTATACCCCATTTCAGATTGAGAACACCATCTTCAAATTACTGGACGCATGGCAGAAAAAGCGCCAGCGCGATCAGAGCCGATGAGCGGACAAGCAGTTTGTTTGTCCGCTATTTTCATGCCAAAAGGAGGACGCCATGTATATCAACACATTCAAATATACCCCCAAAGATGTGAGCTGCCAGCTCTGTACCGAGTATGTGAAAAAGCTGGGCTGTACCGCCCTGCGCTGCCCGTGGCTGGCCGAGCGCATCGAGGCCGGTGTGGTCGGCTACCGCGAGGCAGTCTTAGAGACATTTCCCCATGAACGCCGCCTGTTCCAGCGCCTGAACCTGCTGATCAAGCATTATCCCGGAAGCCTCTGGAGCAACGAGCAGCATGAGCGCCGAATGCAGTATCAATGTGCCGTGCAGGGCTACCGCCGCCGCAGGGATACCAACGCCTATTATGCGGCCATGTACCTGCTGACCTCCAACGACGACATTTACCGCCGCACGGCAAACTGCTTCTGCAAGGACGGGATTGAGTTCGGCTATGCGGTGTTGAAAAACACCTCGCCGCACAACTACGCACTGTTCATGGCAGCGCGCGACCTCTGCGACAAGACGGAGGCCGTCACGATGGCGGACTTGGCGGAACCGGAGGTCATTGACCCGGAGGCGCTGCGCCTAATCGTCAACGCCACTCTGATCGCCCGCTATGGGCTTGCCGCCTTTCAGATCAGAGCGCGAGGTGCCGAATATGAACGCTGATGATTTTGTCGGCGGTCACAGCATCCTTGCGCTGGAGCGCTTTATGGACGAAACCCGCCACATGATTATTTTTGATGTCCTGTCATGGAAATCCCCTGTGGGCGAAAAGGGCGAACGGCTGCGGCTGTTCCTCTCCGACGTGGGATATGCCAAGGCGCAGGCATCTGAGAGGCGCGGAGAAATCAAAATCCGCAAACACGCCGCCGTCATTGAGGGGCATATCCTTCCTGACCGGAAAAAGCGGCGTCACTAAAATGATTGGAGGAATTACCATGAGCAGAGTAACAGAGCTGGAAAAAGCGCTGACCACGCTGTTCCGCAAGGATACGGAGGTCGGCTACACGGAAACGGAAATCGACGAGTTTCTGGAAAACATTGACTATCACGCCCTGCTGCAAGCCGTTTGGAACAAGGCTGAAACGGTCTATGCCTACCGTGCAGACGGCAAAAATGCGCTGAGCTTGGACTATCGCAGCTCGGAGCTGTTCAAGCAGCGAGCGACGCTTCTCTATGAGGACGTAGGCGACAGCTATATCGGCGCGGTGTTTGCTGCCCGGTCGATGGAGCTGTGGCTGCTGGAGGATATGGGCTTTGCCGTCGTTGCCAAATTCAGCGTGAACGCCGGAGAAGGCGAATACGTCACCGAGTATCGCGTCTACAAGGGCAGCGATTGGGCAGACAGCGAGATTTCTCTGGATTTGGAGGACTTGGTGGCCGAGCTTGCCGCCCTGTGCGATCCCTACTACGAACACGAGCAGCCCATCTATGAGCTGTGATGTGGGAAAGGAGTGAAAACGGAGCGGCTTCCCCATGCGGGAAACCATTCAGAACACAAACGGCAAGCAGTTTCACGCCGTCAGCCTGTCCGGGGGTAAGGACAGTACCGCCATGCTGCTTTTGATGATCGAACAGGATATGCCCATCGACATGGTGCTGTCGGCAGATACCGGCATGGAGTTTCCTGAGATGTACGAACACCTTGCCAAGCTGGACGAGCATCTTTTCCGGGAGCGCGGCATCCATATCACCACGCTGCGGCATCCCAAGGGCTTTGAATACCTGATGTTCGATGAACCCAAGCAGAAGCCCCGCAGTCTGGAAAACCGCGCAAGACTGGGCATCCCGCCCTACGGCAACGGCTGGCCGGGAATCCGCGTCCGCTGGTGTACCGGGCAGCTCAAAACGCACCTCATCACCAAGGAGGTCAACCGGCTCAAAGGCGAGCTGGGCGCGATCCACTATGTCGGTATCGCCGCCGATGAAGCGTGGCGCTGCAAGGATGAGCGGTATCCCCTCGTGGAATGGGGCATCACGGAGGCGCAGGCGCTCCAAGCCTGCTACGACCGTGGCTTTGACTTCGGCGGGCTGTATGAGATTTACCACCGCGCGTCCTGCTGGTGCTGCCCGTTCCAGCGTATCGACGAGCTGCGGAAGCTGCGAAAGCATCACCCGGAGCTGTGGGAAAAGCTGATGGAGTTGGATCGCCGTGCGCTGGCGCAGTTCGGCACCGGCCCGCTGGGACAGTTCAAGCAGAACTGGAGCGTGGAGCGGCTGGATACGCGGTTTGCCGAGGAGGACGGCAAAACAGGTTGACCGTCCTGCGGAAAGGATTGAAGCAATATGGCTGTATTTCGCGTTGAGCGGACGCGGGATTACACGGTGATGTGCAACCATCACCTGAAAGACAGCAATCTTTCCCTGAAAGCCAAGGGGCTGCTCTCCATGATGCTCTCCCTCCCCGACGAGTGGAATTACACCACGCGGGGGCTGGCTGCAATCTGCAAGGAGGGCGTGGACGCCATCGGGAAAACGCTCAAGGAGCTGGAACTGGCGGGCTACATCATCCGCCGTCAGCTTCGCGGCAAGGACGGGCGCATTTCCGACACGGAGTACACCATCTTTGAAAAGCCCCGAAAGCCCTCTCCACCGGATACGACTTTACCAGATACGGAAAACCCGTATCTGGATAACCCGGATACGGAGGCACCGGATACGGATAATCCCGCGCAATTAAATACTAAGAAATCTAATACTCAAAAATCAAATACTGATCTATCAAGCACTCATTCATTCTTTCTGCCTGCGGCGGACGGAATGACGGACGGATTTGAGAAAAAAGCGGAGATCAGAGAGCAAATCGAATACGACATTCTCTGTCAGCAGTATGACCGGATGCAGCTTGATGAGCTGGTAGAGATTATGCTGGAGGTTGCTATGAACCGCAGCCCCACGGTCAAGATCGGGCGGGATGCGGAGTATCCCACCGGCTTCGTGCAACAGCGCTTTGAAAAGATCACCTCCATGCACATCGAAAAGGTCATGGACGGTATCCGCGAGAACACCACTCGCGTTTGGAATACGAAAGCCTATCTTATGGCGGCGCTGTTCAATTCCGTTTCCACCATCGACAACCACTATGCCATGCTGGTCAATCACGATTTTCACGGCGGCCCCTAAAGGCCGCTATTTTTCATGCCCGATTTTGGGAGAAAGGATTTGATACCGATGAAACGCCCCCTTGCCTACATCACCGCTCCGTGGAGCGAGAACGAATTTGAGAACACCGAAAGCGCCGCCAAGTATTGCAGGGCGGTCTATGACGCGGGCTTTTCGCCCGTCTGCCCCACGCTGTTTCTGCCGCTGTTCCTGCGCGATGAGATTCCGCAGGAGCATAAGGACTGTATCGACATGGCGCGGGAGTATCTGCGCCGTGCTCGTGTGCTGGTGGTTTGCGGCAGCACCGTGGATGAAAGTGTGAAAAACGACATCGCCGTGGCCGAGCGCCTGCGGATCACCGCCACCACGCTGGACGGCATCCTGACCGTCAAGGGACAGGGGCGCAGAAATGAATGAGCATCTTCTGCACCGGCTGGTGGTACCGCCTTAGTGTCCCGGCGTTCTCCCTGCAAATCGGAGGAAAGGAGCGTGATAAGTCATGCAGGAAGAAGTTGAACAGAGAATCGTATCCCTGATGATCTCCTGCGGAAAGCTGGGCGAACAGGAATTTCGCAAAGCCGTTGCCAAGCTGCTGGAGCAGCTGAAAAACGACCGCCAGAAGCATCAGTACAGCAAGGCCAATCCCCACGGGAAAATGACCGTCAAGCAGCTTGCCGCCAAGGATAAGGGATTGCAGAGCATTGAAGTCACCGATCAGAATATCGGCTCATTCAACCGGATTGCCCGGAAGTATGGCATTGACTTCGCTCCATTCAAGGTCAAGGGCGAAAAGCGATACATGGTGTTCTTCAAAGCGCCAGACACCGATGCTATGACCGCCGCGTTCAAGGAATATACCGCTAAGCAGGTCAGGAAAGCGGAACGCCCCTCGGTGCTGGAAAAGCTGCAACACTTCAAGTCGCTCATTCAGGCGGCTGTGGTGGACAGGACAAAGCGGAAGGAGCTGGAACGATGAAGCAAGTCAACGTCAAAAAGCTCATCCTTCCTAATATTCCGTATGTGTTCATCGCGCTGCTGGCCACCAAGGTCAGCGAGGCGGTGCGGCTGGCTCCCGGCTCAGACGCTTCCACGAAGCTGCTGAACATTATGACCGGTCTGAACACGGCGTTCCACTCCCTTGCCCCCAGCTTTCATCCCATTGACCTGTGCGTGGGCGTTGCCGCCGCCATCGCCATTCGGCTGGCGGTCTATATCAAGGGCAAAAACGCAAAGAAATTCCGCAAAAATCTGGAGTATGGCAGCGCCCGTTGGGGAACCGCCGAGGACATCAAGCCCTACGTCGATCCCGCGTTTGAAAACAACATCATTCTCACGCAGACGGAGCGGCTGACGATGAACAGCCGCCCAAAAGACCCGAAAACGGCGCGGAACAAAAATGTCCTGATCGTCGGCGGCAGCGGTTCGGGCAAGACCCGCTTTTGGTTGAAGCCCAATCTGCTCCAATGCACATCAAAAACCTATCCCACCAGCTTCGTCGTCACCGATCCCAAAGGGGACATCGTGGTTTCCTGCGGCCATGCGCTGCAAAAGAACGGGTATCAGATCAAGATTCTCAATTCCCTGAACTTCAAGAAGTCCATGCACTACAACCCGTTCGCCTACATCCACTCGGAAAAGGACATTTTGAAGCTGGTCACGACGCTGATCGCCAACACCAAGGGTGAGGGCAAAGCCGGTGACGATTTCTGGGTGAAAGCGGAAACGCTGCTTTACACCGCCCTCATCGGGTACATCCATTATGAAGCGCCGGTGGAGGAACAGAATTTCTCTACGCTCATTGAGTTTATCAATGCGATGGAGGTGCGCGAGGACGATGAGGACTTCAAAAATCCGGTGGACTTGATGTTCGACGAGCTGAAAAAGCGCAAGCCAGACCACTTCGCCGTCCGTCAATATGCCAAATTCAAGCTAAGTGCCGGCAAGACCGCGAAAAGCATACTTATTTCCTGCGGCGCACGGCTTGCGCCCTTTGACATTCAGGAGCTTCGGGAACTGACGGCCTATGACGAGCTGCAACTTGACACGCTGGGCGACCGAAAAACCGCCCTGTTTATCATCATGTCCGACACGGATGATACCTTCAATTTCCTGATTTCCATGTGCTATACCCAGCTATTCAACCTGCTGTGTGAAAAAGCCGATGATGTGTACGGCGGGCGCTTGCCGGTTCACGTCCGCTGCCTGATCGACGAGGCCGCGAATATCGGCCAGATACCGAGACTTGAAAAGCTGGTAGCGACAATCCGTTCCAGAGAAATCTCCTGCTGCCTTGTCTTACAGGCACAGAGCCAGCTCAAAGCCCTGTATAAAGACAGCGCGGATACGATTGTCGGCAACATGGACTGCTCCATCTTTTTGGGTGGTAAGGAACCCGGTACGCTGAAAGAGCTGGCGGCGGCGCTGGGCAAGGAAACCATTGACAGCTATAACACCGGCGAGAGCCGTGGCCGCGAGGTTTCCCATTCGCTGAACTATCAGAAATTGGGCAAGGAGCTGATGAGCGTGGATGAGCTTGCCGTGCTGGATGGCGGCAAGTGTATCTTGCAGCTTCGCGGTGTCCGTCCGTTTCTGTCCAACAAATATGATCTCACCAAGCATCCCCTCTACCGCTACACAGCGGATTATGACAAGAAATACGCCTTTGACATAGAGCGTTTTCTGTCCCATCGCCTCAAGCTCAAGCCGGATGATGCAGTTGAGGTGTATCAGGCAGACCTTTCCGGTGAACCTGTCGCCTGACGGCGGCAGCCTGTTTTGACAACGACTCGATGAAACTTCGTGGAAGAAATGTACCCTCCAAAATCTAAAAACATATTTTTCGGAGGTACTATTTATGGCTTTCTTTAATTCTGCTGTTGGTGTTCTTCAGACCCTCGTTGTGGCGCTGGGCGCTGGCCTTGGCATTTGGGGCGCAATCAATCTGCTGGAGGGCTACGGCAACGACAACCGTGCGATGCGTTCCTGACTGAAAAGGGCAGGCACAGGTCGAAGGACGAATGAAGTCCAAAACCTTGGAGAACTGATATTTCGATGGATGAAATGAGGGGGTAACGCCCCGAAGCGTCCACACTAATACTCCGACTGGCATAGGTGCGCAACCGCCGATTGTCAGAAGCTCGGTGAAGTCGGCAGAGAGATGCCGTAGTTTTGGCTGCAAGGCTGAAATCGAAAGCTGTCCAGAGGTGGATAGCGCATCCTATATGCCGGGTGTCAGCCGCACATGGTTAGTATGTATGGAAATACTGACGAACTTCTGAATGTACAAGTCTAAACGTTGATACCATCGAAACGGTGGTACTCCTTATACGGAGGTATTCGTGGACAAGTAAAAATGGTTGTTATGAAAGTCCATGTGCCGTTACAGGCGGCACGATTCGTAAAGAATTGAATACAGGCTTAGAGGAAGAACCTAAATGCGGCCCATGATAGAAATATCGGAACGCAGGAAGCTGAAAACATTTAGCCTGTTGCAAGGCTGCGAGATGGTGGATGGGAATACCTTCGTGAGAAGGCAATAACCATTCTTTGTTTCAGTGAAAGTAGTGGCGTAGTACCTATGAAGCCGTGAAAAAGTAAACGGTGGAGGAAAGGCCACAAGTCGAATTTGGCAAAAGAAGCACACACAAAGTGTCGCAAGCCCTGTATGACCAAATTCGATGGAACGCCGTGTGCGGTGAAAGCTGCACGCACGGTGTGGAGCCGGGGAAAAGCTGGAGATCATATCAAATGCTTACCTATGGCTATCTGGTGCTAAATCTCAGGGCATGAAGCAGCTCATGGCGGGCGGCGGCGTGGCGCTGATCGGCATTACCCTCGTGCCGCTGCTGTCCGGTCTGTTTGGCTAATCGACAATTCATTTGCTTCCCGTAAATCCACGGAGGGTGCCGCTTTCGGGCGGCATCCTCCCGAAAGGAGGGCAACCCTATGGATTTCTTATGGGATAAGATCACGGAATGGCTGAAAGAAATGCTCATCGGCGGTATCGTGAGCAATCTGTCCGGGATGTTCGATGCGACCAATCAAAAGGTTGCCGAGATCTCCGGTCAGGTGGGCTTATCACCGCAGGCATGGAACGGCAGCATTTTCAGCATGATACAAAACCTGTCGGAAACCGTGATCGTCCCCATCGCAGGCGCAATTCTCGCCTTTGTGATGACGCTGGAACTGATCCAGCTCATTACCGACAAAAATAACCTCAACGACATGGACACATGGATATTCTTCAAGTGGGCGTTCAAGTCCGCTGCCGCTGTCCTGATTGTAACAAACACATGGACGATTGTGATGGGCGTGTTTGACGCTGCCCAAAGCGTCGTTGCCAGCGCCTCCGGGCTGATTATCGGCGACACCAGCATCAACATTTCAAGCGTCATGGTGGGTATCGAGGATCGGCTGATGGAAATGGAGCTGGGGCCGCTCTTCGGCCTGTGGTTCCAGTCGCTGTTCGTTGGCATTACCATGTGGGCGCTGACCATCTGCATTTTCATTATCACATTCGGAAGAATGATTGAAATATATCTCGTCACCTCTGTTGCCCCTATTCCGATGGCGACCATGATGGGTAAGGAGTGGGGCGGCATGGGGCAGAATTACATCCGTTCCCTGCTGGCGCTGGGCTTCCAAGCGTTCTTGATTATCGTCTGCGTTGCCATCTACGCCGTTCTGGTGCAGAATATCGCGCTTGTGGATGACATCATCTACGCCATCTGGACTTGCATGGGCTACACGGTGCTGCTGTGCTTCTGCCTGTTCAAAACGAGCAGCCTTGCCAAGTCCGTGTTCAATGCACATTAACGGGGGTGATAAATTGAAAAAGTATCAAATCATCCTTGCTGATCCACCTTGGGCATATCGCGTATGGTCAAAGAAGGGTGCTGGACGATCCGCTGAATCTCACTACCCGACCATGAGCATAGATGACATCAGAAATCTCCCGGTCAGAGAACTGGCAGATAAAAACTGCATCCTGTTTATGTGGGTGACATTCCCGACTTTGCGCGAAGCATTTTCCGTCATTGATGCTTGGGGCTTCACTTATAAAACGGTCGCTTTCGCATGGGTAAAGCAAAACAAAAAGACATCTTCTCTGTTTTGGGGCATGGGCTACTGGACACGCGCAAATGTAGAGCTTTGCTTGCTTGCAACGAAAGGCTCGCCGAAGCGCCACTCTGCAAATGTTCATCAGGTGGTCTTTGCACCCATAGCGGAACACAGCAAAAAGCCCGATATTATCCGGGAGAAAATTGTAGAGCTGGCAGGCGATCTGCCTCGTATCGAGCTATTTGCCCGACAGTCTCCCGCTGGCTGGGATGTATGGGGCAACGAAGTAGACTGCTCCATTCAGTTCCCATAACGGAGGTAAAACACAATGGCCTATGTCAATGTCCCAAAGGACTTAACCAAAGTTAAGACCAAGGTATTATTCAACCTCACGAAACGGCAGCTTATCTGCTTCGGAAGCGGCGCACTCATCGGCGTACCGCTTTTCTTCTTGCTCAAGGGCAGCATCGGCACCAGCCCCGCCGCAATGGTGATGATGGTGGTGATGATCCCGGCCATGCTGTTCGCCATGTATGAAAAGAACGGTCAGCCGTTGGAGGTCGTCATCCGCAACATCTACCGCGTGTGTTTCCAGAGGCCGAAGCAGCGCCCGTATAAGACCAACAATTTCTATGCCGTTTTGGAGCGGCAAAACCAGTTAGACCGGGAGGTGTATCAAATTGTCCGAAAAGAAAAAGCTGACCCGCACCGAACGAAAACAGATCGAAGCCGCCATCGCAAGAGCGAACCGAACGGATAAGAAAGAAAAATCGGCGCAGGACAGCATCCCGTATCAGCGTATGTGGCCGGACGGCATCTGTCGTGTGACCGATACGCGCTACACCAAAACGATCCAATATCAGGACATCAACTACCAGCTTTCGCAGAACGAGGACAAGACCGCCATCTTTGAGGCGTGGTGCGATTTCCTGAACTACTTTGACAGCTCCGTGCAGTTTCAGCTTTCCTTTGTGAACCTCTCGGCTTCGCAGGAAACCTTTGCACGGAGCATTTCCATTCCGCCCTGCGGGGACGAGTTTGACGGCATCCGCGCCGAGTACGCCGGTATGCTGCAAAATCAGCTTGCGCGCGGCAACAACGGTCTGATTAAGACCAAGTATCTCACGTTTGGCATTGAGGCGGACAACCTCCGCGCCGCCAAGCCCCGTTTGGAGCGCATCGAAACCGACCTTCTGAACAACTTCAAGCGGTTGGGCGTTGTGACTGTGCCGCTGAACGGCTTTGAGCGCCTGCACGTCATGCACGACATTCTGCGGATGGACGAGCAGGAGCCGTTCCGCTTTTCGTGGGACTGGCTGGCTCCCTCCGGGCTGTCCACCAAGGACTTTATCGCGCCCAGCTCCTTTGAGTTCAAGACCGGCAGGATGTTCCGCATGGGCAAAAAGCTGGGTGCGATCAGCTTCGTGCAGATTCTGGCACCGGAGCTGAATGACCGGATGCTGGCGGACTTTCTGGATATGGAGAGCAGCGTCCTTGTCAATCTCCATGTGCAGTCTGTGGATCAGGTCAACGCCATCAAGACCGTCAAGCGCAAGATCACCGATCTCGACAAATCCAAAATCGAGGAACAGAAGAAAGCCGTCCGTGCAGGGTACGACATGGACATCATTCCAAGCGACCTTGCCACCTACGGTGCAGAAGCCAAGAAGCTGTTGCAGGATTTGCAGTCCCGCAACGAGCGAATGTTCCTGCTAACCTTCCTCATTCTCAACACGGCGGACACACCCCGGCAGCTTGACAACAACATCTTCCAGACCTCCAGTATCGCGCAGAAGTATAACTGTGCGCTGACCCGGCTGGACTTTCAGCAGGAGGAAGGACTGATGAGCAGCCTCCCGCTGGGGCTGAATCAGATCGAGATTCAGCGGGGCTTAACCACCTCCAGCGTAGCAATCTTCGTCCCCTTCACCACGCAGGAGCTGTTCCAGAACGGTTCGGAAGCGCTGTATTACGGCATCAACGCCCTGTCCAACAACCTTATCATGGTAGACCGGAAGCTGCTGAAAAATCCCAACGGTCTGATTTTAGGCACTCCCGGCAGCGGCAAGTCGTTTTCGGCAAAACGCGAGATCACCAATGCGTTTCTCATCTGCCCCAAGGATGACATCATCATCTGTGACCCGGAGGGCGAATATACACCGCTGGTGGAGCGTTTGCACGGTCAGGTCATTAAGCTGTCGCCCACCGGCAAGGGCTACGACGGTTCGCCCTGCTATATCAATCCGATGGACTTGAATCTGGATTACAGCGACGATGATAACCCGCTGAGCCTGAAATCCGACTTCATTCTGTCGCTGTGCGAGTTGATCGTCGGCGGCAAGGATGGGCTTGCCCCTGTGGAAAAGACCATCATCGACCGCTGTGTGCGCATCGTCTACCGGGACTATCTCAATGACCCAAAGCCGGAGAATATGCCGCTGCTGGAGGACTTGTATAACGCCCTCCGTGCGCAGGATGAAAAGGAAGCGCAGTACATCGCCACCGCGCTCGAAATCTACGTCATCGGCTCGCTGAATGTGTTCAACCATCACACGAACGTGGATGTGAACAGCCGCATCGTCTGCTACGACATCAAGGAGCTGGGCAAGCAGCTCAAAAAAATCGGGATGCTGGTGGTGCAGGATCAGGTCTGGAACCGTGTGACCATCAACCGCGCCGCCCATAAAACGACCCGCTACTATCTTGACGAGTTCCATCTTCTTTTGAAGGAGGAACAGACGGCTTCGTACAGTGTCGAAATCTGGAAACGCTATCGCAAATGGGGCGGCATCCCCACCGGGATCACGCAAAATGTCAAAGACCTGTTATCCAGCCGCGAGGTTGAGAACATTTTTGAGAACAGCGATTTCATCTATATGCTCAATCAGGCCGCTGGCGACCGGCAGATTCTCGCAAAGCAGCTCAACATTTCGCCGCATCAGCTTTCTTATGTGACCCACTCCGGCGAGGGCGAGGGGCTGCTGTTCTACGGCAACACGATCCTGCCCTTCATTGACCACTTCCCCAAGGACACCGAGCTGTACCGCGTCATGACCACCAAGCCGCAAGAGGTGGCGTCGGCATGAAAAGAGAACCGCGTTTACAGTTTTCCGACGCCGATCTTGCCGAGCCGAAGCTGGAAAAGCCCATCAAGCGGGTGAAAAAAGCGGAGGCCAAGGCGGATAAGGCACAGGCGAAAATCCCCAAGAAAACCGTGGTCAAAAAGGAACGCGGCTTTGATCCTGCCACCGGCAAGGTCAAAACGCAGCTCCGGTTTGAGGAGGTGGATAAGAAAAAGCCGCCCTCAAAGCTGACCCATGCCGTGCGGGATGCCCCCGCCAACTTTGTTCTCTCTCAGGTTCACCGGGAGGTGCGGCAGAGCGAGGATGACAATGTAGGCGTAGAGGCCGCGCACAAGGTAGAGCAAGCCGTGGAGAGCGGCGGGCGGCTGGTGCAGTCTGCCCACCGCGCCCATCAGCTCAAGCCTTATCGTGCCGCCATCCGTGCAGAGAAAAAGCTGGAACGAGCCAATCTTGACGCGCTCCAGAAGAAAGCGGAGATCGACAGCCCCACCAGCAATCCCGTTTCCAAATGGCAGCAGAAGCAGGCAATTAAGAAGCAGTATGCCGCTGCCAAGCACAATCAGGCGGCGCAGACTACGGCAAAGGCGGCAGAGAATACCGCCAAGGCCGCGAAAAAAGCCGCTGAAAAGGCTGAGAAAGCGGGCAAATATGTGTGGGAACACCGGCGCGGCTTTGCCATTGCCGCCGCGATTCTGCTGATGCTGGCATTTCTGCTCAACGGCCTGTCCTCCTGCTCGGTGATAATGGATGGCGTCGGCTCCGGGATCGCGGCCAGTACCTATCCGTCGCAGGACGCCGATATGCTGGGTGCGGAAGCGCAGTATTGCGAAATGGAGGCAGAGCTTCAGCGCTACCTCGACACCTACGAAAGCACCCATGACTACGATGAGTACCACTTTGATCTGGACACCATCGAGCATGACCCCTATGTACTCATTTCCATAATTACGGCGCTGCATCAAGGGGAATGGACGCTGGATGAGGTGCAGGGTACGCTCCAGATGCTCTTTGACCGCCAGTACATTTTGACCGAGGATGTGGTGGTGGAAACCCGCTATCGCACAGAAACCGACACATGGACGGACGCGGACGGCAACACCCATACGGACACCTATCAGGTGCCGTATGACTACTACATCTGCACGGTCACGCTGGAAAACTTCAATCTCTCTCATGTTCCCGTCTACATTATGAGCGAAGAACAGCTCGGAATGTACGCCACCTATATGGCCACCCTCGGCAACCGTCCCGACCTGTTCCCCGGTTCAGGCTACATCGGCAAGTATGTGGAGGGCAGCTATACCGACTACGACATTCCCCCGGAGGCGCTGGACGATGAGGTGTTTGCCGCTATCATCAAGGAAGCGGAAAAATATCTCGGCTACCCCTACGTTTGGGGCGGCAGCAGTCCCTCTACCTCATTTGACTGTTCGGGCTTCGTCAGTTGGGTCATCAATCATTCCGGTTGGAATGTGGGCAGACTGGGCGCGCAGGGGCTATGCAATATCTGTACGCCCGTATCCTCTGCCAATGTCAAACCGGGCGATCTGGTGTTTTTCACCGGAACGTATGATACCCCCGGTGTCAGCCATGTGGGTATCTACGTCGGCAACAATATGATGATCCACTGCGGAGATCCGATCTCTTATGCAAACTTAAATTCAAGCTATTGGCAGTCCCATTTCTACCGTTATGGGCGCTTGCCGTAAAGGAGAGTGAACGATATGAACCCGAAAATTATGAAGCTCCGTGGAGAGCTGGAGAAGAACAAAGGCAAAATCTCTGATCTGCAAGGCCGCAACCGCGAGCTGGAAAAGCAGATTCGTGAGTTGGAGGACACCGACATCATCGGCATGGTGCGTGAGAACGGCATGACGATGGAGCAGTTTGCCGAGCTGTTCCGCCGTATGCAGGCCGCGCCTGCACCGGCCACTTCGGAAAAGGAGGCGTTGAACCATGACTAAGAACACACCACGCATTTTTATCAGTCTGCTGCTGATGCTCCTGTGTATCGGGATTTTCCCCGTTTCCGCTTTTGCCAGCGGCGGCGACTATACCGATGATACGCTGCCTGCCGCCGAAAGCAGCGTCGCAGACGCACAGAAAGCGAAACAGATCGGCACGGTCACGACCAACGGCGGCAACCTGAACGTCCGCACCGGCGCGGGACTGGACAACACCGCGTTTACGCAGCTCCCCAACGGCACGGTGGTCGATGTGATCGGCAGGGACGGCGATTGGGTGAAGATCCTGCTGCCCGCAAGAGTTGGCTATGTGTACGGCAGCTATCTCACCGTTACCGATGCCGCTGACAGTACCGCGAGCATCGGCGGCATGACGGGCGGCAGCGATGCGCTGACACCGGACGGCAACCTGACGCTGATCGACGATATTGGCACCAGCACCAAGGCCGGAAAGCAGTTCATTACATTGGAAAGCAAGAACGGTAATGTGTTCTACCTGATTATTGACCGTGACGATGAGGGCGAAGAAACCGTCCATTTCTTGAATCAGGTGGATGAGGCTGACCTGATGGCGCTGACCGGCGAGGAAGAAACGCCTTCCGTCTGCTCCTGCACCACCAAATGCGTGGCCGGTACGGTCAATACATCCTGCCCCGTCTGCGCGGTCAACATGACCGAGTGCGTGGGCAAGGAGGCAAAACCAGAAGTCCCCACCGAGCCGACAGAACCCGCCGAAGAACCGGAGAAAAAGAGCGGCGTGGGCGGCATCCTCGTCGTTCTGCTGATCGTCGCGCTGGGCGGCGGTGCTGCGTTCTACATCTTCAAGCAGAAAAAGACCAAGCCGCAGACCAAGGGCAGCGCCGATCTGGACGATTATGACTACGGCGAGGACGAGGACGAATACGAGTTTGAGCCGTATGAGGACGAATCGGAACAGGATACTACGGAGGATACGAACGCATGAGATATTTCACCAATAATCCGCTGGAACGCCTGATGATGCAGAAACCGAAAGCAGCGCGGGAGGATAGCCCTCCCGCCGCTGCCAAGGAACACTTCTGCTATGGCTGTAAGCGCTTCGGGCAGAACTGCATCCGCCCCTGTTACCGTGACGTAAAGAGAATGGAGGCTGCACCATGCGTCTTGTGATTGCCGAAAAGCCCTCTGTGGCGCAGAGCATCGCCGCCGTGCTGGGTGCGAAGTCACGTCATGACGGGTATCTGGAAGGCGGTGGTTACATCGTGTCGTGGTGCTTCGGGCATCTGGCAGAACTGGCCGACGCCGCCGTTTACAATGCCAATGATGCCAAATGGATGCTGGCGGCGCTGCCCATCATTCCCGCCCCGTTCCGCTTCATCATCCGCTCCGACAAGCAGAACCAGTTTGACATTCTGCGGGAGCTGATGCGCCGGGAGGATATGACTGAGGTGGTCAACGCCTGCGACGCTGGACGCGAGGGTGAGCTGATCTTCCGCACGGTTTACTGCCTTGCGGGATGCTCCAAGCCTATCCTGCGGCTTTGGATTTCCTCCATGGAGGATGATGCCATCCGCAGCGGCTTCCAGCAGCTTAAGTCTGGGCGCGAGTATGACGGCCTGCATCAATCCGCCCTGTGCCGCGCCAAGGCCGATTGGCTGGTGGGCATCAACGCCACGCGGTATTTCTCCCTGACGTATGGCCGCACGTTGAACATTGGGCGCGTCATGTCTCCCACGCTGGCTTTGCTGGTACAGCGCGAGGCGGAGATCTCCGCGTTTGTGGCAGAGCCGTTCTACACCGTTCAGCTTGATTGCGGCTTTCCCACCACGACAGACAGAATGAAGGACAGAAAGGATGCCGACGTCATCGCCAACACCTGCAAGGGCAAGACGGCAACGGTCAAAAGCGTAGAACGCAAGGAAAAGTCCGAGAAAGCCCCCGCGCTCTATGACCTGACCTCCCTCCAGCGCGACGCCAACCGCGTCCTCGGCTACACCTCGCAGCAGACCCTCGACTATCTCCAAGCCCTCTATGAAAAGAAGCTCTGTACCTACCCGCGAACGGACAGCCGCTATCTGACCGACGATATGGAGGGCAGCGTCCCCGGCCTTGTCGCCGCCGCTGCCGCTGTCTGCGGCATGGAGAAGCCGCCGACCATCTGCGCCAAGCAGGTATGCAGCAGTAAAAAAGTCACCGATCACCACGCTATCGTCCCCACCATCAGCGCGGAAAAGGTAGATATGGCCTCTCTGCCGCTGGGCGAACGCGAGGTGCTGAAGCTGGCGGCAAGGGGCTTGCTTCGTGCCGTGGATGAACCCCACCGCTATGCAGAAACGGTCATTACGGTGGACTGTGCCGGTCAGAGCTTCACCGCCAAGGGAAAAACCGTTCTTGCTCCCGGCTGGAAGCGCTATGAGCAGGAGCAGGCAGAGGCAGCGCCCGCGCTGCCGGTGGTAACGGAGAATCAGACGCTTTCCGTATCTGCCGCGTCGGTCAAGACCGGAAAAACCACGCCGCCCAAGCATTTCACCGAGGATACGCTGCTGGCTGCGATGGAGAACGCGGGCAAGGAGGATATGCCAGATGATGCCGAGCGCAAGGGCATCGGAACCCCGGCGACCCGCTCCGGTATCATTGAAAAGCTGGTGTCCTCCGGTTTTGTGGAGCGCAGGAAGTCCAAAAAGATCACAAATCTGCTGCCCACCTCCACTGGCACGGCGCTTATCACCGTTCTGCCCGAACAGCTCCAGTCTCCGCAGCTCACCGCTGAATGGGAGCACCGCCTGAAAGAGATCGAGCGCGGCGAATTCGCCCCGGACAGCTTCATGGAAGGGATCGCCGCCATGCTGAATGAGCTGGTGCAGAACTACAAGCCCATCCCCGGTGCGGAAGTCCTGTTCCCCTCCGGGCGCGAGGTGGTCGGCAAGTGTCCCCGCTGCGGAGCCGAGGTGACGGAATCACCGAAAGGCTTTTTCTGTGAGAACCGCACCTGTTCCTTTGTTCTCTGGAAAAACAGCCGCTTTTTCACCGCCAAGAAAAAGGCACTGACGAAATCTCTTGCCGCTGCGCTTTTGAAAAATGGCCGCGCCCCGCTGAAAGGCTGCTACTCGGAAAAGACCGGGAAAACCTATGATGCCAGCGTTTTTTTGGAGGACGATGGGCAGCGCGCGGGCTATAAGCTGGTGTTCGACAATGACTGATACGCCGCGTATGAATCACAAGCAGCTCCGCCGCGCCAAGAAGCTCATTCGGAAGCTCTGCTGTAATTACGATCACGGCAACTGCCTTGCTCTGGATGATGGAGAGCCTTGCGTCTGCGTACAGGGTATTTCCTACTCGCTGCTGTGCAACTGGTTCCGAAACGCGGTACTTCCCGCCGACCATGAGCTGCTGGCCGACGTGATGCGGGAAAGGCCGGGAAAGCGCTGCGCCGTCTGCGGCAAGCCGGTCTATTCTTCCTCCAACCGCGCCAAATATTGCCCCACCTGTGCCAAGCGGGAGCGGAGAAAGCAGGACGCCAAACGCAAGCGTGAACAATACTGGAACCTCCGCAAATAGGAGCCGAAAAAGCCCCATGCTGCAAGGCTTTTTCCGTGCCGGATTGCAAGCGGCTGCGTCATTCTATCCGCAAGCGCAAAAACGGCCTCTATCTGCGGAGAATTGCCCCTGTGTAGGATGTATTTTCTTCTGCGCAGGGGCGCTATTTTTCTGAAAGGAGATCATCATGGCTGAAAAGCAAACCAACAAAGACCGGATGCGGGAGATCGTTGACAGCATTGAAAATGGCATCAAGGAGCTGTTCGAGAGCGATAAGTACCGGAAGTACCTTGCCACCATGAGCCGCTTTCACCGCTACTCGGTCAATAATACCATGCTCATCTATATGCAGCGCCCCGACGCAACCCATGTGGCGGGCTTCAACAAGTGGCGCGATCAGTTCGGCAGAAACGTCCTGAAAGGCGAAAAAGGTATCCGCATCATCGCTCCTACTCCCTATAAGAAAAAGGTCGAGGAAATCAAGACCGACCCCGAAACCAATGCGCCGGTGCTGGACGCAGACGGCAAGGCCATCATTGAGGAAAAGGAAATCCGTATCCCCATGTTCAAGGTGGTATCCGTCTTTGACGTGTCGCAGACTGCGGGAAAGCCCTTGCCCCAGCTTGCCGCCGATCTGAGCGGCAATGTGCAGCAGTACGAGGTTTTCATGGAGGCGCTGCGCCGCGCTTCTCCCGTTCCGATGGAGATAAAGCCCGTTGCGCGGGATACGGACGGCTTTTTCAGCATTAAGGAGCAACGCATCACCATCCGCGCCGGTATGAGTGAGGTGCAGACGGTATGCGCCGCCGTCCATGAGATTGCCCACGCCAAGCTCCACGACTATGAACACATGACGGAGCTTGCGGACGATGGCGAGACGATCCTTGTCCCCGGCGAAAAGAGCCGCAACACCGAGGAGGTCGAGGCCGAAAGCATCTCCTATGCGGTCTGCCAGTATTACGGCATTGAAACGGGAGAAAACAGCTTCGGCTATATCGCTACATGGTCACAGGGCAAGGAGCTGAAAGAGCTTCGCGCCAGTCTGGAAACCATCAACAAGACTGCCTCCGAGCTGATTACGGACATTGACCGGCACTTTGCGGAGATTTGCAAGGAGCGCGGCATCAATCGTGAAGAAGTGAGCGCCACACAAACAGACGAAGCGCTTTATCTTGTGGATGGCTCGGTATATCTCCATGTGCAGCATACAGACGGCGGTTGGGACTATTCGCTCTACGACAAGGAAAGCAAAAAGCTGCTGGATGGCGGTGTTATTGACAGCAGCGCCATTGAAGATTCGCCGGTTGCATCTGTTGCCGGGGCTGTCCGAACGGAGGTATTTGCCATTCAGGGCATGACACCAACCAAGGTGACATTTGCAGATATGAAAATTCTGGAGGCCTTGCAGGAGACGCAGATTACGCCGCCCTTGGACAGCGAACAGATCACCGGCGCAGTCGCTGTTCCCACCGATGCGGCAGATAATATGCTCCCGGAGCTGGAACAGGCCGTCCCGATGCCTGACCCCACGCTGACGGTGGACGATATGCGTAGCTATGGGTATCTGGATAGTGATATGCTCCCGCTTTCCAAGGATCGGGCGGTGGAGCTGCTGGAGCATGACATCACGGTTTATATGCTCTATCCCGACAACGCCGAGGAAATGGTCTTTGAAGCCGAGGACATCATCAAGCACGACGGAATGTTCGGCGTCACAAGACCGGATTGGGATGCGGTCAAAGGCCATATTCCTCCCCGCGATGTGGAGCAGCGTTTTTTGAACAGTCCCACCGATTCTATGGCGATCTACCAACTGCGCCGGGATGCGCCGGTGGAGCTTCGTTTTGCCAATCTCGGCAGTCTGGCCACGCCGCCTGACCCTGCCAACTATGAAGCTGTCTATACCCGTGAGGTGTACCCGGACGATGATACCGGCAGAATCCTTGAAAACTTCTACTACATTTTTAACGACGAGCGCCCCGGCGATTTTGTGGGACACAGCCTCTCCGTCAGTGACATCGTTGCGCTGAAACAGGACGGCAAGGTATCCTATCACTACTGTGACAGCATGGGATTTCAGGAGCTGCCCGCCTTTCAGAAACCGGAGAATTATCTGAAAGCCGCCGAGATGTCGATGGAAGATGATTACGGCATGATCGACGGCATTATCAACAACGGCCCCAAACAGCCCACCGTCGCCGGCCTTGAAGCACAGGTCAAGGCCGGTATGTCCATCTCCTTGATGGATTTGGCAGAGGCGGCACACCGGGAAAAGAAGAAATCTGTACTGGAGCAGCTCAAAAGCCAACCGGCCCAAGAACGTCCACACAAAACAGCGCCGAAAAAGAGCGCGGAAAAGGAGCTTTGATATGAACATCACCTTTGAAGAACGCCAGCTTATGAGCCTCTACAACACCGGCACCCGCACGGGCTTGATCGCCGCGCTGGAGGAAATGCGTGGCTACCTCGCTGCGGATGAAACGGAGCTGCGGGAGCTGACGGACAGCGCCATCGCAAAGCTGCGCGGGATGAGCGATGAGGAATACGACGCGCTTGACCTGTTCCCCGATTTTGAAAAGGAGGATATGGATGCCGAGTAAAGCACAGCTCTATGCGCAGATGGCAGACCGCACGGCGGAGCAGATCACGGGAAGCTACCAGAAGTGGACGGCATTTCTGACCACCGCCGCAAGGCTGTATAAGTACCCCTACAATGAACAGCTCATGATCTTCGCCCAGCGCCCGGAAGCCACGGCCTGCGCGGGATACGACCTTTGGAATAAGCAGATGCGCCGCTATGTGCGGCGAGGCAGCAAGGGCATCGCCCTTGTGGATACCAGCAGCGACCAACCCAAACTCCGATATGTATTCGATGTTTCCGATACCAGCGGTGGCGAGAACTCTCGCCGCCCTTATCTTTGGGAATACCGGCAGGAGCATCGTGAGGTGGTATCTGCGGCGCTGGAGCAGCGCTTCGACGTTTCCGGTGAAAGCGGGCTTGCCGATCAGTTGGAGCGTGTGGCGGCGCAGCTTGTAGATGAATACTGGCACGACAATCGGCGCGATATTGTCGGCATCGTTGACGGTTCCTTTTTGGAGGACTATGATGAGTTCAACATCGGAGCCGCTTTTCGGAACGCCGCCGTTGTCAGCACCACCTATACGCTGCTGTCCCGCTGTGGGATGCAGCCGGGAGATTACTTCGAGCATGAGGATTTTCTGAACGTCTTTGATTTCAACACCCCGCAGACCGTCGCCGCTCTTGGAACGGCCATCAGCCAGTCCAGCGAGCTGGTGCTGCGGCAGATCGAAGTCACCATCAAGAATTACGAGCGCGAGAAAATCGCGGAAAGGAGCGAAAGCCATGAGCGAACTGACCTACACCCGCAGCGGGGATTATCTGATTCCCGATCTGAGCCTGACCGAGCAGCCGCAAGCCCCGCTGGGCAAGTATGGCAGGATGCGGAAGGATTACCTGAAGGAGCATCGTCCGGTGCTGTGGAACAGCCTGCTGCTGTCCGAGAAGCTGTACCCCCATCTGCGGGAGATCGACGAGGCAGCGAACAACCGGCTGGAACAGATGATGCCGGAGCTGATGAAGTCGGCAGGCGTGACGGAAGCGCTGAAAGCCAGCGACCCGATGAAGTGGGTAGGGCTGATGAACACGCTGAAAGCGCAGGCCGAGGAAACGATCCTCACGGAGTTGGTGTTCAGCTAACCATGTTCGATGCCCCTGCTGGGGCGCAGATGTCCTTCTTCCCCTCAGAGGCAGAACAAATTCAATCCATCGCAGAAGCGGAGAGTGTAACACCCTCCGCTTTTTCTATGTTCATTTCTCAGAATGATATTGACCACATCCTGCGCGCGGGCGGTAATGCGGATGCAGCGCGGATGAAAATTGCTGCGGAATTCTCCAAGCAAAAACCTTTAGAGGATCGCGCGGCATTTCTGAAAGCTCTTTACCACGGCGGCAACGGCCTGATTACGGATAACGGCAGGTTTTCCGCATGGTACGGGGACGATGGTATCCATATTGCAACCGGAGATACCTCTCGCTATCTTCGCTCTGCACAAGTGATAGGCTGGGCAGATGCGGCGGAGCGTATTGAGGAACTTCTGGACGGCGGCACATTTGCCACCAATCTTGAAGTCACAGAAGCCCCGCGCTATGAGCGGCTGGGTATTGCTGTGGATGTCTGGAATCTTTATCACGATTTCTCGGATGAAGCAAAATCGCTGGGGTATCTGTCCTGCTTGGGCAATATCCATAGCACCAGCTTTCCAGAGGAAACGGAGCGTCTGACGGACGATCTGCTGAATCCGGCGTTCCGGGATAGGCTCCTGTCGGAATACAAGGTATTCATGGACGCCTACCACGAAAACCGTGCGCTGCTGCGCTTCCATTACCACCGGCCGCAGGCACTTCTCACACGTTTGGAAGATCTGTCCCTTCCGCGAAAGGAATTCCGCTCCGATATGACGGCTGTTCCAGCAACCGGCAGGTTTATCACCGAAGATGAAATTGCGGCTTCTCTTGCAAACGGAAGCAGCTTTGAGGGTGGAAAGACCCGCATCTATGCGTTTTTCCAGACACAGCATACTCCCAAGGAAAGCGCCGATTTTCTGAAAAAGGAGTACGGCATCGGCGGGCATACCCATGCCGTATCCAGAGAGAGCGGCAGCTATGAAGATCACGGCAGCAAGGGCATCACGCTGAAAAAAGCGGGCTGTGCAGATGTTCGGATGAATTGGAACAAGGTCGCTTCGCGTATCTCTGAGCTGATTCGGATGAACCGCTATTTTACACCAGACGAACAGGCGCTTTATGATAAGGCGCAGGCACAGGATGTAGTGCGAAACACCGCCTACGACAGCTATAACGCCATCAAGGAATCCCACCCGGACAACATCGTGCTGTTTCAGGTGGGGGATTTCTTTGAAATGTACGGTGAGGACGCAAAACAGGCGGCGGAGCTGCTTGACCTCAACCTTACCACAAGAGAGATACCCGGCGCTGGCCGTGTGGAGATGTGCGGCGTACCGTCGCACAATTTAGAGATGTATGTAGAGAAATTGCGCGATAAGTATGATGTGACGATTGCCGAAGCGCCAGACTTTAGAGGTGAGCGCCACATTTACACGCTGCGCTCTATCGACCATGAAGCAGAAGCCGCCATCAATGCTTATGAAGCAGAGTTCGGCGCGGACGGCACGAGGGTGTTCCGCGACCCCGCCGCAGAGCAAGTTCAGCCCACGGTGCAGGAACGTTTGGAGCATTACAGGCCGGTGGTGATGGCAGCGGTTTCGGAGGATACGGCCTATCGCAACGCCTGCGGTCACTCTGACCGGGAAAATGCGGAAATCGAGTGTAATGCCGCTGTGCGCCGTGCCGTTCTCAATTCAAAAGATATGGAGCTTATCCGGCTATTTTCGGATGTTCCAGAATTCCGCAGCCGCTTACATCAGGAGGTTTTTGAGGGAACCTATGAGCGGCTTCACGATCTGCTGCGCCCGCTCTCGCAGGACGATATAGACGATGCACTCCGTGCATGGAACGGAAATATCGAGAGCAAACACGCCGTAGTGCGGTATATGCAGCAGCACAGACGTGAAAAAGAAACTGCTGCATGGCTTGCTCACGAGTACGGCGGCAAGGAGGGCAACAATCTCTTTATCGTCCGCGCTGGAAGCCCGGAAACCGCCGAACTGACATGGCCGAAGGTGCAGCGGCGCATTGCACAGCTCATCCGCGAGGATAACTTCTACACCGAGGCGGAACGCGACAATTTCGATGATATTGACCCTGTTGCCATTCGGGAAACCCTCGCCGAGCGCGGCATCGTGGGCGGCAAAGTAGTTGACCCCGAAAAGCTGAACAGCGATCTATTTATCCAGCGTGTGATGCAGGATGCAGAGCGTGTTGCGGAGCAGGCGCTCATGGAACGTGCAAAGGGACTGATCTCCGACTTCTGCCGGAGTGAATACGGCTCAGAGGCGGATTTCAGCGACCCCACCAAGATTGGCGTCGCTTACACCACCGTCACCGACGATGAGATTCCCATTCAGGTGAACATTGACCTTGTGAATTACCGGCTGGAGCGCTATCTGGATGGCGAGCATCTGGAAACCCGGCAGTACGGCTCTTTGCAAGAGATTATTACCAACGAGCTGGAAAACCTCGATTTCAGCGACCTCATTCATGTTTCGGATGAGGATGTGGAGCAATACCGCTGGCATGAGCCAGAGGAAGCAGTTACAGACGTTCCCGAAACAGCTCCTGTCCCGCAGAGAGAACCGTTCCCGTATTCCGTAGGCGATACGGTATATTTGGAGGACGGCAAGCCGTTTATTATTGAGAGCATCGGTCTTTTTGATATTTCTCTCCGCGATCCGTCGCTTCGCTATCCCGTTTCCCGTGCGGAGAGCAGGGAGAGCTTCGCACGGCTCATGGAGCGGTATCCGCAGCCGGAACAGGCACCCGCCTACACCGAGCAGACCGTGGCGGTGTATCCCGCTGACAAAAACAACCTCCCCTATGATGTGGAGATTCGCACCCTGCGCTTTGACGAGCCGGAGCATGACCCGCTCTCTGCGGAACCCGCCAAGCCTGAACCTCCTGCTATGAACGAGGAAGAAAGGCTGATTCTGGAGCATGAAGGTCGAGCGGCGCTTTCGGAAATGGGCGAGTTCGTGCCTGATTTTGATGATGCCATCTCACAGGCCGAGATCGACGAGCCTCCCGCACACCGTCCTGCGGTATCTATCCCCGTTGACGGCGAGTGGCAGGGCTTTCCCAGCGTTGCCGCTGCGGAGCAGGCCGCTTACGCTGACTTCAAGGCGGCAAGCCACCGCGACGCGCAGAATTTCCACATCACCGATGATGCCCTCGGCGTCGGCGGCGCAAAAGCAAAGTTTCGGGCAAATATGGCGGCGATCCGCCTCCTGCAAGAGCTGGAGTTTGAGGGCTTACAGGCCAGCCCGGAGCAGCAGGAAATTCTCTCCCGCTATGTGGGCTGGGGCGGTCTTGCAGATGCCTTCGACGAGAATAAGCCAAACTGGTCGGACGAGTTTGCAGAGCTGTACGCCACACTCTCCCCGGAGGAATACGCTGCGGCCAGAGCGTCCACGCTGAACGCCCACTACACCAGCCCCACCGTCATCAAGGCGATCTATGAAGCGGTCGGCAATATGGGCTTCCAGAGCGGTAACATTCTGGAGCCGTCTATGGGCGTTGGCAACTTTTTTGGTCTGCTGCCGGAGCAGATGCAGGGCAGCAAGCTCTACGGCGTGGAGCTGGACAGCATCACCGGACGTATTGCCAAGCAGCTTTATCCCAAGGCGGACATTACCATCGCGGGCTTTGAGACAACGGACAGAAAAGACTTCTATGACCTCGCCGTGGGCAACGTCCCGTTCGGACAATATCAGGTAGATGACCGGGCTTATAACAAGCTCGGTTTTTCCATTCACGACTACTTCTTCGCCAAAACCCTCGACCAAGTGCGTCCGGGCGGCGTGATCGCGTTTGTGACCTCCCGCTACACGATGGACAAGCAATCACCCGAAGTCCGCAGGTACATCGCGCAGCGGGCGGAACTGCTGGGTGCCATTCGTCTGCCCAACAATGCGTTCCGCGCCAACGCTGGTACGGATGTGGTTTCGGACATTCTCTTTCTCCAAAAGCGTGACCGTCCCATTGAGATCGAACCGGATTGGGTACACCTCGGCCAGAACGAGGACGGCTTTGCCATCAACCGCTATTTTGTTGACCACCCGGAGATGATTTTAGGCAGGCAGACCTCCGAAAGCACCCAATACGGCAAACAGGATTTCACCGTTGTCCCCATTGAGGGGCTGGCGCTTGCAGATCAGCTCCATGATGCCGTGAAAAATATTCGCGGCACCTATCAGGAGGCGGAACTGCCAGAACTGGGCGAGGGCGAACAGATCGACACGTCCATCCCCGCAGACCCCAATGTGAAAAACTACTCCTACACCGTGGTGGGCGGCGAGGTGTACTACCGGGAAAACAGCCGCATGGTCAAGCCGGAGCTGAACGCCACCGCCGCCGAGCGTGTCAAGGGCATGGTCGCGTTGCGGGATTGCGTGAATGAGCTGATTGCCCTGCAAATGGACGAGTACAGCGCAGAAAGCCGGATTCAGGAAGCGCAGGCCGAGCTAAACCGCCTCTATGATGCGTTCTCCGCAAAACATGGCCTAATCAATGACCGTGCGAACCGTCTTGCGTTCTCTGACGATTCCTCTTACTACCTCCTGTGTTCACTGGAAGTGCTGGACGACGACGGAAAGCTGGAGCGCAAGGCGGATATGTTCCACAAGCGCACTATCAAGCAGCAGCGCAGCGTAGATTCTGTGGATACCGCCAGCGAAGCCCTTGCTGTCTGCATCGGAGAAAAAGCCTGCGTCGATCTCGACTTTATGGCCTCCCTCATGGGCGGCAGCGAGAAAATCCCGCAGATCGTTGAGGATTTGAAGGGTGTCATTTACAAGGAACCCAACAGCGGCCCGTTTGACTTGCAGGACGGCGGCGAGCATTGGGCGAAGGGCTGGCAAACGGCGGACGAATATCTCTCTGGCAACGTCCGGCAGAAGCTCCGCACCGCACAGCGTGTAGCAGCGCACAACCCGTTCTTCACCGGGAATGTGGACGCCCTGATTGCTGCCCAGCCGAAGGACTTGGAAGCCAGTGAAATTGAGGTGCGGCTGGGTGCGACATGGCTTGACAAGAAGTACATCGAGCAATTCATGTACGAAACCTTTGAAACGCCCCGCTATCTGCGCGGACAGATCGAGATCAGCTATGTCCCGTACACCGCAGAATGGCAGGTTTCCCGCAAGAGCATGGTGCGCTACAACGATGTGGCGGCATTCACCACCTACGGCACAGACCGCGCCAGCGCCTACCGGCTGCTGGAGGATGCACTGAATCTCCGCGACATTCGTATCTACGATACCATTGAGGATGCAGACGGACGGGAGCGCCGTGTCCTCAACGCCAAGGAAACCACCCTTGCCGCGCAGAAGCAGCAGCTTATCCGGGATGCGTTCAAGGACTGGATTTGGAAAGACCCGGAGCGGCGCGAAACGCTGGTACGGCAATACAACGAGGAAATGAACAGCACTCGTCCCCGCGAGTATGACGGCAGCCACATCGTTTTCTCCGGTATGAACCCGGAAATCACCCTCCGGGAGCATCAGAAAAACGCCATCGCCCATGTGCTGTACGGCGGGAATACGCTGCTGGCACACGAAGTTGGCGCGGGAAAAACCTTTGAAATGGTAGCCTCTGCGATGGAATCCAAGAGGTTGGGACTGTGCCAGAAATCCATTTTTGTCGTGCCAAACCATCTGACGGAACAGTGGGCATCCGAATTTCTGCGGCTCTACCCTTCGGCCAATATCCTTGTCACTACCAAGAAGGACTTTGAAACCCACAACCGCAAGAAATTCTGCGCCCGTATCGCCACCGGCGACTATGACGCCGTTATCATCGGCCACAGCCAGTTTGAGCGTATCCCCATCAGTCCGGAGCGGCAGGAGCGGCTCCTTCATCAGCAGATTGAGGAAATCACCGATGGCATTCAGGATACCAAGCTCGCAGGCGGCAACAGCTTTACCATCAAGAGCTTGGAGCGCACGAAAAAGGGGCTGGAGGCGCGGCTGAAAAAGCTGCAAGCCAGCGACCGCAAGGATGATGTGATTTACTTTGAACAGCTCGGCGTAGACAGGATGTTTGTGGACGAGTCGGACAATTATAAAAATCTTTTCCTCTACACAAAGATGCGCAACGTGGCAGGGCTTTCCACCACCGATGCGCAGAAATCCTCGGATATGTTCTCCAAGTGCCGCTACATGGATGAGCTGACCGGCGGGCGCGGCGTGGTGTTTGCCACCGGCACCCCGGTTTCCAACTCCATGACAGAGCTTTATACCATCCAGCGCTATTTGCAGCATGACCGGCTGCAAGAGATGGGTATGGGCCACTTCGATTGCTGGGCAAGCCGCTTTGGTGAAACCACCACCGCGCTGGAGCTTGCCCCGGAGGGAACCGGCTACCGGGCAAGGACGCGCTTTGCAAAGTTTTTCAACTTACCCGAATTGATGAATCTGTTCAAAGAGGTTGCCGACATCAAAACGGCGGATCAGCTCCACTTACCCACGCCGGAGGTTGCGTATCACACCATCGCCACCAAACCCACGCAGATCCAGCAGGACATGGTGAAAGCCCTCTCGGAACGAGCGTCCAAGGTACACAGCGGTGCGGTCAGCCCGGATGTGGACAATATGCTCAAAATCACCTCGGACGGACGCAAGCTGGGGCTTGACCAGCGCATCATCAATCCCATGCTCCCCGACGAGGAAACCACCAAGGTCAATCAGTGCGTGGCGAACATTCTCCAATACTGGCGCGACGGCGAGGAGGAAAAACTGACACAGCTTGTGTTCTGCGACATTTCTACGCCAAAGGCCACGCCCTCGCAGCGGGCGGCAAAGGCTTCCCCCGGTACGCTGGACAGCCCGGAAATTCATGCGCTGGAGAGTGCAATTCCGTTGGAAGAAAGCTCTGACACGCCGTTTACGGTCTATGAGGATGTGCGTCAAAAGCTCATAGCCGCCGGGATGCCCCCGGAGCAAATCGCGTTCATCCACGATGCCAACACGGAGGTCAAAAAGCGGGAACTGTTCGCAAAGGTACGCAGCGGTCAAGTGCGCGTCCTGATGGGCAGCACGGCCAAGATGGGCGCGGGAACCAACGTGCAGGATCGTTTGGTCGCACTTCACGATCTGGATTGCCCGTGGCGTCCCCGTGATCTCACACAGCGAAAAGGCCGCATTGAGCGTCAGGGCAATCAGAACAAGCTCGTTCATGTCTGCCGCTATGTGACCGAAGGGACGTTTGACGCCTACCTCTGGCAGACCGTTGAGAACAAGCAGAAATTCATCTCTCAGATCATGACCTCAAAATCCCCGGTTCGCTCCTGCGAGGACGTGGACGCTACGGCGCTGTCCTTTGCGGAGATCAAGGCGCTGTGTGCCGGTGATCCCCGTATCAAGGAGCGCATGGATTTGGACATCGAGGTGTCCAAGCTCAAAATTATGAAAGCAGATCACAACAGCAAGCAATTCCGCTTGGAGGACAGTCTGCTGAAATACTTCCCAGAGAAAATCGAAGAACACAACGGCTTTGTTCGCGGGCTGGAGGCAGATATGCAGACCCTCGCGGCGCATCCGCTCCCGGCAGAAGGCTTTGTCGGCATGGAGATTCGCGGCGACCGGCTCACCGATAAGGAAAACGCCGGTGCCGCGCTGCTGGACACCTGCAAGGAGGTCAAGGGCAAAGACCCGGTGCAGATCGGCAGCTATCGCGGCTTTACCATGTCCGTTGCCTTTGATTCCATGTGGAAAACGTACACGCTGACGCTGAAAGGCCAGATGACCCATCGCGTTGAACTCGGTTCGGATGCCAGAGGCAACCTTGTCCGCATTGAGAACGCGCTGGATAAAATGCCGGAGCGTTTGCGCAGCGTTCAGGAGCAGCTTGAAAACCTCTATAACCAGCAGGCAGCGGCAAAGACCGAGGTCGGTAAGCCGTTCCCGCAGGAGCAGGAGCTGGCTGCGAAAACGGCGCGGCTCATTGAGTTGGATATGGAGCTGAATCTGGACGGCAAGGGACAGCCACAGCCTGAGCAAGCGATTGCAAAATCGGCGCGGCCTTCCGTTCTGGACAGGTTGAAAGCGCCGCCTGTTCATGGCGCACCGGAAAAGCCCCACAAGAAAGAAATGGAGGCACGATGATGAAAAATCTCCCCGTTTACAAGCACCCGGCGTCCTATGCCAGAGAGCATGACGAGCTTGCGGCCTACCGCGCTTCCAATCAAGCGAACACGGCCTGCAAGGAAGCGATTAAAGCCGCCATCCGTGACCACTACCGGGATAACCGGCTGGATGCAGCGGCAGTCGATCAGGTGGTGCAGCAGTTCGGCTATGACCGCGCGTTTCATGTCCTTGCCATCACCGTCTGTCAAGCGGACTGGGACAGACGCTATTCTCCCAACAACAGGGCTTGGGCCAACGCCATGTCCATCCCCGCCAATCCTGACGCATGGGGTACTGACCGCAACTGCTATCTGGCCGTCAGCAGCCATCCCGGTCTGGTCGATCTGTTTCTCAGCCAGACCCGCAAAGCCTATGCGCAGGAGCGGCAGAAAACCTCTGTCCGGGACAAGCTGAAAACGCCGCCTGAAACAACTTCGCCGAAAATTTCGGCGAAGTCCAAAGCCCCGGAGCGTTGAGCGATGGCAAAACGCAATCGGGAGATTCAGCTTAAATTCCGCGTTACGCCGCAGGAGCGGGAAATGATTGAAACGAAGATGGCGCAGTTCGGCACCACCAACATGGCGGCATATCTCCGCAAGATGGCGATTGACGGATATGTGGTGAAGCTCGACCTTCCGGAGCTGCGGGAGCTGGTGTCCCTGCTTCGGTATTCCAGCAACAACCTCAACCAGCTTACCCGCCGCGCTCACGAAACAGGCCGCATCTATGAGGCCGATTTGGAGGACATTCAGCAAAAGCAGGAACGGATATGGACGGCGGCAGAGAAAATCGTTTCCTCGCTGGCGGCGCTGAAATAAGTCGCAAGGGCGGCGGAATAACCGCCGCCCCTGTCTATACAAAAGCAAAAGCCCCGACGCAAAACAGCATCGGAGCTTCTACGGTTCCAGATTATTTTCATCGAATAGCGGCGAGGCAAAAAAGCTGCTCAGGTCGATTTCCAATCCCTGACAAAGCTCGTGTATGATCCGCAGCTTCATGGACGGGTATGCGCAGTTCACAAGATTGCCGATGGTGGACTTCGGTACGCCGCTTTTCATATAGAGCTGATATTGCGTCATGCCCCGCTCCTGCATCAGCTCAACCAAACGCTTGCTTACGGCTTCATTCAACTGCAAGTACCACACCTCCCGTCCCTGTAACTGTACCAACATTATATTTCCCATCTTGAGAAAAATAGTTCAGGTAGCTGTACTAAAGAAGGATTATGTGATATGGTTAGATGTCGGGCAAAAGGCGAAAGCTATTCGTATGACTTTGCCGCATCCTTGCAAAACACCAATGAGCAAAGTATTCTAATATCAGAAAGAGATTTGACCGCTTGGAAAGGAGCTGCGGAACGTATGCTGACAAACGAAATTGTGCTGAAGGTATTTTCTGACTACCTCAACCGCGATACGGATTTTGAAGTTGTCCTGACCAGCAGAGGCTACACGGTCATGGGTTTTGACAACCACCGTCAGGACTGGAACACCGTGGACTATTGCCCTACGCCCGAAGATTTGTTGGATTCTCTGCTGGATGCCTATGAGAGCTTCCGCGAGCTGGAGATCACGGGCGGTGATCGTGATTTGACCGAAAAGGAAGAAGCAAAGCTCGCCAAAGAGCGTGACGCGCTGACCGCACTTTGTGAAAAGGAGGCCGCAAAATGTTCATCCTGAAAATTCTCTTTGCGCCGCTGTCGCTTATCCTCTCCCTGTTCGTTTGGCTGTGCGCAGGGCTGCTGTCCTGCTCCGGCTTCGTGTTCAAACTGGCAAGCGGCCTGCTCTCCCTGCTGGCTTTCGCCGTGCTGATTACCTACTCCGTAAAGAACGGCATCATCCTCCTTGTGCTGGCGTTTCTGATCAGCCCGATGGGACTTCCGATGCTGGCTGTGCAGGGACTTGGCAAGCTGCAAGACGTGAACTCTGCCATGAAAAACTTCATTCATAGTTAAAGTGCAAGCCGGGGCGAACGCCTCGGCTTGCTTTTCTAAAATCGCTGTTTACTTTCTTGCTAATCTCGAATATAATATTAGCAAGAAGGAAGTGATAATATGACCGCCTATGAACGGCTTGACCTGCTTTTTCAGCAAAACAATGGGATCGTCAAGACCGCGCAGGTTTTGGAAGTCGGTATTGCCAAGTCCACGTTTTACGCCTACGCCAAGCAGCGCGGCGTAGAGCAGGCCGCGCATGGCGTTTATGTTTCGCCAGATGCATGGACGGACGCCATGTACCTGCTGCACCTTCGTTGTGCGCAGGCCGTATTCTCCCATGAAAGTGCATTGTTTTTCCATGACCTGACCGACCGGGAGCCGAGTCCGTATTCCATCACGGTCAAGACTGGCTACAATCCCGCCAGTCTGCAAGCGGATGGCATCAAGGTCTACACCATCAAGAAAGAATTGCATGACGTGGGAATCGTCACGATGAACACGCCGTTCGGGAATCCCGTTCCCGTCTATGATATGGAGCGTACCATCTGCGACCTGATCCGCAGCCGCAGCGGGATCGAGATGCAGACCTTTCAGGACGCGCTCAAGCAATACGCAAAACGAAAAGACAAGAACTTACGGAAACTGATGCGCTATGCGCAGATGTTCCGTGTTGAAAAACTGCTTCGGCAGTATTTGGAGGTACTCTTATGATTAAGACTGCACGGCAGCTCAAAGACCTGATCCGCAATCTCTCCAAGGACAAAGCCGCAGATGCACAGATTCTGATGCGCAATTACATGATGGAGCGCTTTCTGGAGCGCATTTCTCTTTCGGAGTACCGGGACAAGTTCATTCTCAAGGGCGGGATGCTGGTGGCTGCCATGGTCGGGCTTGACGCCCGCTCAACGATGGACATTGACGCGACCGTAAAGGGTGCGACGGTCGGCATCGAAGAAGTAGAGAATATGATCGCCTCCATCATCTCCGTACCGGTGGACGATGGCGTGGAGTTCCGGTTGAAGCGCATTTCCGAGATCATGGACGAGGCTGAGTATCCGGGCATCCGCGTCAGCATGGAAACGGAGTTTGACGGCGTGATAACGCCGCTCAAGATCGACATTTCCACCGGCGACGCCATCACGCCCCGCGAAGTGCGTTACAGCTTCAAGCTGATGCTGGAGGATCGTTCCATTGAAATTTTGGCGTACAATCTGGAAACTGTTCTGGCTGAGAAGCTGGAAACTGTCGTGTCCCGCGCCACCACCAACACCCGCATGAGAGATTTCTATGATCTGCACATTCTGAGCCAGCTCCACGGCCAGAGCATCGTCCCAGCCGATCTCCGTGCGGCGCTCATTGCAACGGCCAGGAAACGCGGTACAGAGAAGTATCTTGCCGACGCGCCTGCGGCCTTTGATGAAGTCGAGGCCGACTCAAATATGGAAAAGCTGTGGCGGGCTTATCAGAAGAAGTTCTCCTATGCTGCCGACCTGTCGTGGCATACGGTCGTGGAATCCATCCGCAGTCTATATAGATTAGCGCGGGCTGAATAATATGGGAAACGGTAATAAGGTCTGCCCGAACTGCGGCAGAAAGATGAAGCAGCAGTTCATAGGCTTGCAGCATTGCAAATGCGGCATGAGCTGGAAAAAGGACGAAGGCTTTTTCGAACGCACCCCTGATATGATCTTTGCTCTGGAACGACGAACCATTGGAGGAAAGGTAAAACAGATTCAGATTATCCGCTATCAATCCGATAAATGAAGAATAAAACGGTCTGCTTCGGCAGGCCGTTTTGCTTTTCAAGGAGGTGAACACCCATGGCAACCACGCGCCTGATGCCCCTGCACACCGGCAAAGGCCGCACGGTGGGACAGGCCATCAGCGACATCATCGACTACACCGAAAATCCGCAAAAGACGGACGGCGGCAGGCTGATTACGAGCTGGCAATGCGACAGCAGGATCGCCGACGCCGAGTTTCTTTTCACCAAGAATCAGTACATTCAAAAGACCGGCAGAGTGCGCGGCGAGGATGATGTGATCGCCTACCATCTGCGGCAATCCTTTGTTCCCGGAGAGATCACACCGGAGGAAGCGAACCGTTTGGGCTGTGAGCTGGCCAAGCGCTTCACCAAAGGCAATCACGCCTATATCGTCTGCACCCATATCGACAAAGCCCATATTCACAATCATGTAATCTGGAACTCCACCGCACTCAGCCAGACCCGGAAATTCCGAAACTTTTGGGGCAGCAGCCGCGCTGTGCGGCGGCTCAACGATACCATCTGCATCGAGAACGGCTACTCCATCGTGGAGAATCCGAAGCGCCACGGCAAGAGCTACGACAAGTGGCTGGGCGACAAAAAGAAGCCCTCCCACCGGGAGCGAATCTGCACAGCCATTGACGATGCGCTGACACAAAAGCCCGATAGCTTTGAAACGCTGCTGGAGCTGCTGCGGCAGGCCGGGTATGAGGTCAAGGGCAAAAAAGTCCCATCCCTGCTGGGCGGCGAACAGAAAAAGTTCATTCGCATGGATACCCTCGGTGACGGTTATACTCCCGCAGATCTCCGCGCGGTGATTGCAGGTGAAAAGGCGCATACGCCGCAAAAGAACGCCGCCGCGCCGGTCAAACCGGAAAAGCGCAGCGGGAATCTGCTGGTGGACATTCAGGCAAAATTACGCGCTGGCAAGGGTGCCGGTTATGCGCGTTGGGCGACGTTATTTAACCTGAAACAGATGGCACAGACGGTGGCCTATCTGCAAGACCATGAGCTGTTAGATTACGCCATTCTCTCGGAGAAAGCGGCGGCAGCGTCCGCTCACTTCAACGAGCTTTCCGCAAGGATCAAATCTGCGGAAACACGCATGGCCGAGATTGCCGTGCTGCGGGAGCATATCGTGGGTTATGCCAAGACCCGCGATACCTACGTTGCCTATCGCAAGGCCGGGTACTCCAAGAAATTTCTTGCAGAGCATGAAAGCGAGATCACGATCCACAAGGCCGCAAAGAACTATTTTGATGGACTGGGCTTCAAGAAGCTGCCCACCATCAAGGCGCTGAATACCGAGTACGCCGAGCTGCTGGCGGAGAAGAAAGCGGCCTACGCCGACTACCGAAAAGCCCGTGAAGAAATGAAAGAGCTGCTGACGGCCAAGGCCAATATCGACCGTATTCTGGAGTTGGATAAGGAGCTGGAGGAAGCGAATGAACGACGGGAAAAAGAGGCGGAGCAGCGCTGAGCTGCCCGCCCACAAGCGATTTGCAAAATCGCGCAGCCGATGGATTTATCCATCGTTCCAGAACACAAAACTTGTGTTCTGCGGGGATTGGGGCAGCGCCCCAACAAGCATGAAACAGGCGGGTTCCGTGTGAACGGAATCTGCCTGTTTTCGCAAAGTGGGTACCGCTTTGCATTGCTTGCCAGTTTCTTGTTCCCGTTCGTAACCCCTCTGAAGCCGTGGTTTTCGATGCCGCATATAGCGTAACGCTTCGCCTCGCACGCGGCCGGTTGACCGTGTCTGCGTCTGCGCCTCGTCGTACCCGAACTGCGCGACATGGCACTCTGCCTCTGCGGGAACGTCCCTGATTTTTTCTGTAGCAGCTTGCATTCGTGCTGAAAATTGACTTTCAGGCGTAAATCGTGTAAACTATATTAGTACATTAGTCACTGCTAACCGAAAAAAGGAGGGCATCCAATGACAAGCGAATACATGAACAACCTCTATCGGGATCTGCTCTCCAATTCACCGCAGACCGTAACGATCCCGATTCCTTCTGATATGGGAACCGGACAAATTGCGCAGGTGGTGACAAAACAGGGTGCCGTTGTTTCAGACTGGAAGATGAATTATTTTTCTGACATGAATGTGCGCGGGATTAACAGCGAGGACTATATTCAAATGCTGTTCTGCCTGAACGACGGCGTGTCGTGGAATATTGCAGGCAGCAGAGAGGGCGCTTGTCTTGCAAAGGGAGAATCCTGCATTTACCGTGGACACGGGAAAATGGAGTCTCTCTGTTATGCGCAAAACAGCGACTTCTATTTTAAGAACATCAAAATTCCCGTTACATATTTCAAACGTTTATTACAGGACTACTTCGAGGATGGCGAGATTACCGTCTATGAAAAGAAACTGCTGACCGGAATTTCAAAGGTGAGCATAACGCCCTATATGGAGCATATTTTCGCAGAGTTACAAGACTTTACACATTATCGGGGTGGGCTTGGGTATCTGTTTCTGGAAAGCAAAATCCACGAATTGCTGTCAGTATATTTGAGCGAAGTGTTGGAGCTGCGAATCCTCTCGCCGGAATACTGCTGCATATCAAAAAGTGAACGTGATTGCATCATCGAGGCAAAGAGAATCATTGACAGCGAGCTTGCCTTTGCGCCAAGCTGTGAAGGACTGGCAAGGCAGGTTCAAATCAGCGTCTCTAAATTATCAAGGGGATTCTCCATGATGTACGGCATTTCGGTTCATGCGTATGTTATTGAGCAGCGGTTAGAGCGAGCCGCAGGATTGTTATTGGAGAGCAATATGAACATTGGGCAGATAGCGGTTCTTGTGGGTTATACAAAGCCCAGCAACTTTTCTGCTGCATTTAAGAAAAAGTATGGAGTTATGCCAAAAGATTATCGAGAGGCCAGCCGAATCAAATAGGTGCTTTGCATACCCAAAATAAATACCGATTTTGGGTAGAATGAAATTGCTTTTGGGTTGGATATTGGGCATGAAATTGCTAAAATGCGTGGTGTGGTTAGAACACTCTAACCACACCACATTTTCATTTTCTCAGAGGAGGATACTGGTATGAGTTCCCAGAAAAAAAGTTCCCGGCTTGAGGGAAAAGATTTAATTACTATCGGCATCTACACCGTCATCTATGTCGTGATTGTTATGCTGGTGGCGATGCTTGGCTTTATCCCCATTTTTATTCCGCTGATGGCGGTACTGTGCCCTTTGATTGGCGGCATCCCCTATATGCTGTATGTTACAAAGGCTAAAAAATTCGGGATGACTGCAATCATGGGTTTCCTGATTGGCCTAATCATGGTGTTCTTCGGCAACGGCTATCTTACTATGGTAACTGGTCTCGTTGGCGGCCTGTTGGCCGACGTGATCCTGAAAAAGGCGGACTACAAAAGTGCAAAGAGTACAGTTCTTTCCTGCGGCGTGTTCAGCATCTGGGTGTTTGGCAACTTTGCTCCCATTTTCCTGAACCGTGAAAGCTATATGGTAATGTTGACTGAAGGATACGGCGCTGAATATGCAGCTACCCTTAATACATATATGCCTATGTGGATTGCGCCTATTCTGCTGGTTGCCTGCTTTGTGTTTGGCCTTGTCGGAGGTGTGATTGGGAAAGCTATTTGCAAAAAGCACTTCCAGCGTGCCGGTATTGCATAATGGCGCGGGAAATTCTGCTCAGCAAAAAAACAGAACAAGGGTTACGGCTCGATCCGCGTACAAAACTGTTGCTCATCTTCATCATAAGCATTTTTGTCATGGGTGGAACAGGCGGAGAAGCTATGGGGCTGATCCGCCTTGTTCTTTGTACGGTTCCGGCTATATTGCTGCTTACCTCGAAACAATGTGCAAAAGCTGTGGGCTATATTGCTGTGTTTTCTGCTTTTTATGCTGTTCAAATTTGTGTTTTGCCGCACCTTACGGGAATATTGAATTTCCTCGTTCTGTTTACAACAGGATTCTTCTGCCGAATCCTTCCCAGTGTTGCGATTGCTGCCTATGCAGTGAAAACAACAACGGTCAGTGAATTGATTTCCGGCATGGAAAGAATCCATATGCCTAAAGAAGTGACGATCCCCTTAACGGTCATGTTCCGCTTCTTTCCAACTGTCTTTCAGGAGTCAGAAGCAATCAGTGACGCTATGAAAATGCGTGGGATTAAACTTGGAGGGAAAAAATCTTCAAAAATATTGGAGTATAAGCTGATCCCGATGATTACCTGCTCCGTGAAAATCGGTGAGGAACTTTCCGCTGCGGCAATTACCCGTGGCCTCGGCGCTCCTGTCAAACGCACAAACATTTGCCAGCTTAAATTCAATTTTGCCGATGTGGTGCTGATCTTGTTTTGTTGCTTTGTAGTGTTTTGGGCGATTGCTTCCCCGATAATTTCCGCAGGAGGGATTTTGCCATGATAGATTTTCAAAATGTTTCTTTTTCTTATGGTGAAGAATCCAGCGGCGGAGGGATTAGAAATGTCAATCTCACCATAAACACAGGGGAATTTGTTTTACTCACGGGAGAATCCGGCTGTGGGAAAACAACGATTACCCGTTTGGTAAACGGGCTGGTGCCTCATTATTACGAGGGCAATTTAGAGGGCGATGTCCTTCTGGACGGAAAAAGCGTATCAGATACGCCGCTTTATGACTTGGCTGCTATGGTGGGATCTGTATTCCAGAATCCCAAAAGTCAGTTTTTCAACGTGGATACGGATAGTGAATTAGCCTTTGCCTGTGAAAATTTAGGCTATCCTCAGGAGGATATCCTGAAAAGGATTGACCGGACAGTTTCCGATTATCATATTGAAGATTTGATGGGGCGAAGCGTGTTTGCTCTGTCCGGGGGCGAAAAGCAAAAAATAGCCTGTGCTTCATCAAGTGTATTGCTGCCGGGAATTATGGTCCTGGACGAACCATCTTCTAATTTGGATATGGCTGCTATTGATGACCTGCGGCAGGTCCTGAGCCTCTGGAAAAAGCAGGGCAAAACAATTCTGATCGCAGAACACCGCCTTTACTACCTTCACGATCTTGCAGATCGTGTGCTGTATGTAAAAGATGGGGAGATTGAACGGGAATACACGCCTGCTGAATTTGACAGCTTATCGGATGGCACTCGAAAAGAAATGGGACTGCGGCCGTTTTCTCTCTCGAAGTTGAAGCCTGCGAATCAGTATCAGGCGCATACAGCTAAACAGATGGAATTTCAAAATTTCTGCTTTGCGTATAAAAAGCGGGAACCGGAAAGCCTCCATATTCCGAGTGCAGAACTGCCTGTTGGAGAAACGATTGCCATTATCGGTCTGAATGGCGCTGGAAAATCTACTCTGGCCCGCTGTATTTGCGGACTGGAAAAGAAGTGTGGCCTTTTGCAGGTTGACGGGAAAACCCTTGATTGGAAAGCCCGGCTCAAACATTGCTACATGGTAATGCAGGATACCAGCCATCAGCTATTTACCGAAAGCGTGACGGATGAAGTGCTTCTGAGCATTGACAACGAGGATGAAACTGTTGTGGATAAAATCCTTAAACAGTTTGATCTGCTGGAATATAAAGACAGGCACCCGCTTTCTCTTTCCGGCGGGCAAAAACAGCGGGTAGCGATCGCGTCTGCCATTGTGAGTAACCGGGAGATCATTGTGTTTGACGAACCAACCAGCGGGCTTGATCTCAAACATATGCGGGAAGTTGCGCGGAGTTTGAAGTCACTCGCGGATCAGGGCAAAACGCTTCTTGTTATTACGCATGATCCGGAGTTGGTGATGGCGGGATGTTCGTATGTAGTCCATATGGAAAAAGGGCAAATAAAAGAAAGCTATCCATTGGACGAATCCGGCAGTAAAAAGGTTTTGGATTTTTTCCGAATCCGCCAGTGAATTTTAGAAATTATGAATGTCAGGGCCGCCTTGACTGGACAGAAAGATAATGATAAGAGGCCGCTTTACTTTGGCGGCCTCTTGTTTTTGAAGCACAGACAGTACGGCTCAATATAAGGAGGGCTTATGTTCAAAAAAATCTTTGAGTACGCAGGGCCATATAAGAAAAATATGTATGTGGCCACGGTTGTCGTACTGGTCAGCGTTCTTATGGGCGTCCTGCCTTTTGTGCTGGCCTATCAGGTCATTTCGCCATTGGTTATGGGCGATTCTGTTGAAACAGAATTTGTTTTATTGCGTGTTATAGGGGTTTTGATCTGTCTTGTTTTGCAGGCGTTTTTTTATGGATGGGGATTATCAATTTCTCATAAAGCAGCATATAACACATTGTTCCGGCTGCGGGTATCTCTGCAAGAGAAGTTTGAGAAACTTCCCCTTGGCATTGTGGAGGAAAAAGGGACAGGGACAATCAAAAAGCTGTTTGTCGATGATGTGGACAGCTTGGAATTGCTCCTTGCTCATTCAGTCCCGGAGGGTATCGCAAATTTGCTGATTCCGCTGGTGATTTATGTTGCTATGTTTTGTGCGGACTGGAAACTGGCTCTTATGTCTTTGGCCTCTATCCCGATCAGCCTGCTCTCCATGGTCATTATGTACTCTGTTGGAATGAAGCGCATGGGTCCCTACTATCAGTCTGCACAGAAAATGAACAACACGATCATTGAGTACATCAATGGTATGGAGGTTGTCAAGGTTTTCAACCGGGAGAGTGAATCTTACGAGAACTTCCGCAAGGATGTAACGGACTATCGGGATTATACCTTGGCATGGTATAAGGCCGCCTGGCCCTGGATGGCGATATACGGAAGTCTGCTGCCCTGCACTGTTATTCTGACTTTGCCTCTTGGGGCATGGTTTGTTCTCTGTGGCATAAGCACTTTACCTGATTTGATTTTAGTCCTTTGCCTTTCCCTCAGCATTGGGATTCCTCTCCTGAAAGCACTGGGCTTTATGGAGACGATTCCGAATCTGAATTATAAGATCACGGCACTTGAACAGATGTTAAATGCGGCGCCGCTGCAAGCTGCTGAGGATGATTTCCACGGACAGGATTTTAACATTTCTTACGATCATGTTTCCTTTGCGTATCAGACGACACAGCCTGACCCAGATGGGAAACCGATAATAGCGGAAAACGAAGTCCTCCACGATATTACCCTTGTGGCAAAAGCAGGACAAAAAACTGCCCTGGTTGGTGAATCCGGTTCTGGCAAGAGCACCCTTGCAAAACTGTTGATCCACTACTATGACCCGCAGAAAGGGAGCATTTCCATTGGCGGGCAGAAACTTTGTGATATGAGCCTGGAGGCATTGAACAGCCGCATTTCCTATGTGGCTCAGGATCAGTACCTGTTTAACACCTCTCTGCTGGAAAATATCCGTCTTGGACGTTTGGATGCTACCGATGAGGAAGTAATGCAGGCGGCTAAGAAAGCCCAGTGTATGGAGTTTCTGGAAAAGCTGCCGCAAGGTATTCACTCCATGGCGGGCGATGCGGGGAAAATGCTTTCCGGGGGGCAGCGCCAGCGAATTTCCCTGGCGCGAGCAATATTGAAGGATGCCCCGATTGTAGTGCTTGACGAGGCCACGGCCTATGCTGATCCAGAAAATGAGGAAAAAATGGAGGCTGCTATTGCGGAGCTGGTGAAGGGAAAAACCTTGGTAGTTATCGCTCACAAACTTCCCGCTATAATGAACGCAGATCAAATATGCGTTATGGATCACGGAAAGATGGTGGCAACCGGAAAACATCAGGAGCTGATTCAAGCTTGCCCAGAATACCAAAAGTTGTGGAAAGCGGCTCAGGACAGCGCCGAGTGGAAAGTATCTACTGCAAAGGAGGGAAGATAAATGTTTGCATTGATTTCAAGAATCCTGAACCTCTCCGGGAGGTATAAAAGCCGTATTCAGGCTGCATTTCTATGTGCATTTGTCGAGTCCATTCTCTCCAAAATGCCGATCTTCATGGCGTTTATTGTCTTGGCCGGGTTTGCTGATAATACGCTGACTGGAAAGACCTGTCTGTTTGTCGGACTTGGATTATTAGCTGTTGTAGTGGTTCAGACAGTGGTTCACTATTTGAGCGACCGTCTGCAAAGTGCCGCTGGATTTATGATCTTTGCTGATAAACGGATGGAGTTGGGAAATCATTTAAGAAAAATGCCGATGGGTTACTTTACATCGGGGAATATTGGCAAAATCAGCTCTGTTCTCAGTACGGATATGGTATTCATTGAGGAAGTTTCTATGAGTACCATTGGCAACATGATGAGCTATATGCTGTCTACTTTGGTTTTAGCTGTTTTTATGTTCGTACTGGATTGGAGACTTGGGCTGATTGCGGTAATCATTACCTTGCTGGCATCGCTGGTTGCAAAATATATGAATAAGGTTTCCTTCAAGGAGGCTGTCGGGCGTCAAAACCAAAGCGAGAATTTGACGGATGCGGTCTTGTCTTTTGCTGAAGGAATTGGGGTTATCAAAAGTTACAATCTGCTCGGAGAAAAATCTGACGAATTAACGGAAAACTTCAAAAAATCAAGGGATGTCAATACGAAGTTTGAGCAGAAAATGACACCGTGGACCACTGGCTTAAACATTCTCTATGGCGTGGGTATTGCCGCTATCTTCGGTTTATCCGTTTTTTTACATCAGGAAGGCGTACTCTCCCTGGCTTATCTTTTGGGCGTGCTGCTGTTTGTCTTTGATCTCTTTGGACCTCTGAAAGCTCTTTATGGAGAAGCAACCCGACTGACCGTGATGAATGCCGCATTAGACCGCATTGAAGCTGTTTTGGACGAGCCCGAACTTCCCGATAACGGAAATCAACATATTCTGTCACAGGCACAGCCGGATCAGCCAGAAGTACAATTTAGCGATGTGGGCTTCGCCTATCAGGACAAGGAAGTCCTGCACAACATCAGCTTCTCTATGCAGAAGAATACCATGACCGCACTTGTGGGACCGTCTGGCGGTGGAAAATCCACGATTGCGAACCTTCTGGCGCGGCTGTGGGATGTGAAATCCGGCAAAGTGACAATCCGTGGTACAGATATTCGGGATGTACCTCTCGCCGAACTGATGGAACAGATCAGCATGGTTTTCCAGAGGGTGTACTTGTTCCAGGATACCATTTACAACAATATCAGCATGGGTAAACCGGACGCTACCGAGGAAGAAGTCTATGAGGCTGCAAAAAAAGCCCGCTGCTATGATTTTATCATGGCGCTGCCAGATGGATTCCAGACAGTCATCGGTGAAGGCGGCGCTACTCTGTCCGGCGGCGAAAAGCAAAGAATCTCTATCGCCCGCTGCATTTTGAAGGACGCACCGATTGTCATTTTGGATGAAGCGACTGCAAGTGTTGATACCGATAATGAAAGCTATATCCAGGAGGCAATCAATGAACTGGTAAAGGGTAAAACATTGCTTGTGATTGCACACCGCCTGAATACCATCCGTCAGGCAGATCAGATTTTGGTGATCTCCGATGGACGGATCAGCGAACAGGGAACCCATGACGAGCTTATGGCAAAAGCCGGGATTTATCAGGATTTTGTAAATATCCGTAAAAAGTCCTCCGGCTGGAGCCTTGCATAAAGGAGACAATAGTGAAGATTCATGCGTCCGGAGAGGATTATCTGGAGGCTGTGCTGGTTCTTCAAAAGAATCACGGTGCTGTCCGCTCTATTGATGTTGCACGGCGTGTTGGAGTTTCAAAAGCCAGTGTAAGCTATGCGGTGTCGGCTTTGCGTGAAGGGGGCTTTTTAACGGTAGATAGTGATTACGTTTTGCATTTGACCGAAACAGGCCGGGATGTTGCCGAAAAAATTTATGAGCGGCATCAGTTCTTTACAGAGCAATTTATCGCAGCTGGCGTTGACCCTGAAATTGCAGAGCGAGATGCTTGCCGGATTGAACACGCCATCAGTCAGGACACCTTTGAAAAGATCCGGGATGCACACAAACAGGAAAAATAGGATACTAATGCCCGTCGTTCCAACTGTGCGGACAAGAGCAGCCAGTGGGGAAAATATAAGCCCACTGGCTGCTCTACATGAAAGACAATCATCGGCCCTTTTGTTTTCCCCTGTACATCACTTCAGCTTATCTGCGCTCATGCACAGGTCTATGTACCGTTGCGACTCTTCTTCACCCTTTCCTGCAAAGTAATCAAGAACGCACTTGGCAACGGTCTGCGGCGCTCTATCGTGGAACACGATTCCATCCAGACTGATGTCCATTTCTTCTGAGATCAGCGCAACCGTTTCAAATTTCGGATTGCTCTTGCACTTTTCAATCTCAATGACAGTTCGGGTACACATATTAAGCCGTTCCGCTAATTCGCGCTGCGTGATCTTTTTCTGCTCCCGCTTTTCGCGAAGCTTTTGGGCGAACAGGTCAAGAAAGTTCATTGTAAATCACCTCTACTACATTGTAGAGTGAGCCTCAATTCACTTAAATACACATGAAGCTCACATTGAATGAGCCGCAAATCACATTCAGAGAGTTGGAGGTAATTTTATGATGTCACGGATGAACAGGAGATACTGCTAAGGCCGCTCGCGGTCATGTAAAAAAGCATAAGCACCGATTAGCCGTCCACTTCAAAAAGCACGCGGCTATCCCCCAGACGAGCTGCACTCACGAAAGCGAGTTGCAGCTCTCTTTTTATGCGGTTTGGTTCATCCGTAATTTAGCCCCTCCCGGTACAGTATTCGTTACTCATGTTTTCACTCGCACGCAAGGCGCTCGTTCAGGTCATCATGCCTGTTCGAGCGCCTTTTTACGTTTTCCTGTCGGCTGTCGTTCTCCGCCGGTGTTGGTCTGGTTCACCACCCACCCAACACCGAAACGGAGGACATATTATGTTTAACAGAAAGAGCAGCTATGCGCTGAACAAGAAAGACCCCAACGCTATCGTTTACATGGATGCCAACGAAGCCATCATCCGCCTGACCCGCGAGGACTTTGCCAGCGAGAAAGAATTTCTGAAATGGAAAGCCCTGTCGGACGAGGACTATCACGCCTCCGAAAAGGAAGCTCACGTCTATGCCAATCACACGCTTGCGCTGGATGAGCTATCCGAGGAAGCGGCCTCCATTCCTGCCGTGGATGTCTGCATGGAGCAGGCGCATGACCGGGCAGAGGCAATCCACCGCAGCGTCAGAAAGGTCACGCAGATTCGGAAGCACCTGACGGATACGCAGTTCCGTAGGGTGTGGATGTATTTCGTGGATGGGATGACGGTTGATGAGATTGGCGCAGCCGAGGGTGTCAGCCATCAGAATATTTCCAAGAGCATCGGCGCGGCGATGAAGAAAATGAAAAAACTTTTCCCTGATTGCTGAAAACAGGGTGCAAAAGTGGCCCAAAATCGGCGATAGGTGAAGGGACATTCTCCACGAAGCCTTTCACCGAACGTTGAAAACTGAATAGACCATGATGCAGGCACAAAACCCGCGTGATAGCGGCATAAGGTGCGCCGCCACGACGTTGGCTTCAAGGAGGTGATTCCGGAAAAGCCATCCGAGCGATCTACGCAGCCTTAGACCCGATTCGGCAAATCGGGCGCGATGACAGCGCGGCGGATAATGAAACTTGCTCACGCCCTCCCACAGACTTGAGGGGGAACCCTGCGGTATGCGCCAGCTCTTTGAGGCAGCGGTATCGTGGAGTTATGACAGCCCTGCCAAGGGCGGCCTGCATCATGCCCACTATCCGGGGCGCGTGGCAAATAGGATAGTTCTTCTCAAATGGACAAGCAGAGCGGCTGCGCCGGTATTCGCCATTATGTTATGTGGCTCCAATTCTGCCCGCGCAGCCGCCTCTCAAAGTCAGATACCATGCGCTGACGGCCTTTCCCGTCAGCGCATTCATGTGACCTTGAGGAAACCCACCAAACCGAGAAAGGAGATCGCCATGATGCAGCCAACGCCAAACGAAACCCGAACCCACACGGATGAACTGGTGGACATCCGGAAAGTATCCGTAGACAAAAATCTTCCCAAGGAAGAACGCATTGCCGCCTTTATCCGCCAGATCAAAAATCCTTACCGCTTCCGCTGCGGCGATTTCGTGGTAAACGCCTGCTTTGCCGGGAACGGTGTTACGTTAGAGGAATGTCTGCAAGGCATTTTGCGCTGAGCGACATCCTCGCTTTTTTCCGCAGAGAGTGCTATGATCGGTGTGGAAAAGGATGAAAACCTAATAGCCAGATAACCACTCTTTTCATGCGGGAGCAGTCCGGGAGAAAGGAGTGCTTTTTCATGCCTAAATACAAAGCCACCGCTTACATCCGCCTGTCCTACACCGACGATCATTCCAGTGAGAGCGACAGCGTTTCCAATCAGCGCAAGCTCATTGAAAACTTTGTAGAGCGCAACCCGGATATTGAGGTCGTTTCCGAAAAGATCGACGATGGATACAGCGGCATCATCTTTGACCGCCCTGCGTTCAAGGAAATGATGCAGGATGTCACCGACGGCAACATCAACTGCGTCATCGTAAAAGACCTCTCCCGGCTGGGGCGCGAGTACATCGAAACAGGCCGGTATCTGCGCCGGGTATTCCCGGCCTACGGGGTGCGTTTCATCGCTATCACCGACAGCATCGACACCGCCCACGACAGCGGCGATGATCTGACCGTATCGGTCAAGAACATTATGAACGAAGCCTACTGCCGGGACATTTCCATCAAGACCCGTTCCTCTCTGGACGTGAAGCGGCGCAACGGTGATTTCGTCGGCGCGTTCCCGGTGTACGGCTACATGAAAGCCGAGGACAACAAGAATTTGCTCGTCCCTGACCCCTACGCCTCCCGCGTTGTCTGCGACATCTTCCGTATGCGGCTGGAGGGCGCAAGCGCCTCCAAGATCGCATCGGAGCTGAACCGGCTTGGCATTCTCTCTCCGCTGGCATACAAGAAGAACAACGGCCTGCCCTATGCGAAAAAGGGCTATGCGGACAAGGCTGACTGCAAATGGTCGGCTACCACCATCATCCGCATCTTGCAGGATGAAACCTATACCGGAACACTGGTGCAGGGCAAACAGGGTACACCGCATTACAAGATCAAGCAGATGGAGCAGCGCCCTACCTCCGAGTGGGTGCGTGTCCCGGATGCCCACGAAGCGCTGATCGCCCGTCAGGATTTTGAGCTGGTGCAGCGCATCAAGGGGCTGGATACCCGCACTTCTCCCAACGAGGACACGGTGTACCTGTTCTCCGGCATTCTGATCTGCGGGTGCTGCGGAAGCCGCATGACCCGCAAGACCAACCGTGCAAACGGCAAGGAGTACCACTACTATTATTGTCCCACCGGCAAGAAAAAGGGCTGCTCCCATCCGGTCATGCTGAAAGAAAGCAGCCTGATCGACTGTGTGCGGGACAGCCTGAAAGCCTATATCGGCAATATTGCTTCGCTGGAGGCGCTGCTGACCGGCATTGACCAGTCCAGCATCAATCAGGCGCTTGCCAAGGAATACAGCGACCACATTACCGACAACGAGCGCCGGTTGGAGCAGGTGCTGGAGTTCAAGGCACGGCTTTATGAGAGCCTTGTGGGAGGTATGCTTACCAAGGAAGAATACGCTTCCTATAAGGCAAAGTACACCAAGCAGGCCGAGGACATCCGCGAGAGCGTCCGCGTTCTCAAGGAAAAACTCACGGAGGTGCTGGAAAACCGAAGCGAGCGCAACCGCTGGATTTCACAGTTTACGCAGTTCTCCACGCTGGAAACCTTAGACCGCAGGGCGCTCATTCACATGGTACAGAGCATCCACGTCCGTGGGAAAAAGGAGCTGGATATTACCTTTACCTATGAGGACGAATACAAAAAGGCGTTGCAGCTTCTCACGCTGGCAGCGCAGCAGAAAGATTACGAACAGAGAAAGGTGGGCTGAGCATGGCAAGAAAAAGCAGAAAAGAAACGGCTGCGGTGGCCGTCCAGGAAGCCGATGCCGCTTGCCGCGCCGCGATCTACGTCCGCCTTTCGGTGGAGGATACCCACACGCACAGCGTATCCATTGAAACCCAGCAGATGATTATTGCCCGCTATCTGGAGCAGTACCCGGAGATCAGCGTGTACGATACCTACATCGACAACGGCGCGACGGGGACAAACTTTCACCGTCCGGGCTTTCAGCAGATGCTCTCGGATATTGAAGCCGGTCACGTCAACTGCGTCATTGTCAAAGACCTTTCCCGTTTGGGCCGAAACACCATCGACACCGGCTACTACATTGAGCAGTATTTCCGTATCCGCAGCGTCCGCTTCATTGCGGTCAATGAAAACTTCGACACCGCCGCCCCGGAGAATGCCCATTCCGGTATCATCATTCCGCTGCGGAACATGATAAACGAAGCCTACGCTTTGGACATCGGGCGCAAGATCAGGGCGCAGCAGCGGCAGGCCATGAAAGACGGCAAATTCATCGGTGCGCGTACTCCCTACGGCTATCTAAAAGCCGAGGACGATTGCCACCAGCTTATCATCGACCCCGTTGCCGCCGTTGTGGTGCAGCGGATGTTCCGTTGGGCTTCCGATGGTGCTGGCCTCAATACTATCGCCGTGCGGCTGAATGAAGCGGGCATCCTCACTCCCAGCCACTATAAGAAGATGCAGGGCAAGATCACCCACGAAAATTTGCTTGGCAACGGCAAGTGGCAGACCCGAACAGTCGGCGTCATTCTCCGCTCCAAGGTCTACACCGGAGATCTCGTTCAGGGGCAGACCAAAACCGTGGATCACCGGCAGGTCAAGGCCGATGCCGAGGAATGGACGGTGGTACGGGACACCCATGAGGCCATCATCAGCCGGGAACAGTTCGCGGCGGTGCAGGAAATTCTCAATCAGACCGCCAGCCGCGCCAAGGCGCGGGAGGTCAAAGCCTTCACGCCGAATCTTCTCAAAGGCAAGGTGTTCTGCGCCCATTGCGGCGGCAGCCTGCACCGGCAGAGAAACATCCGCAAGAAGTCCGACGATGTGTACTTCTACCATTGTCTGAGCCAGAGCCGAATCAGCAAGGATGCCTGCCCCGGCGTGACCATCCGCGAGGATGCGTTGCTGGATATGTTGGCAGATATGCTTCAGGACGCGCTTGATACGGCGCTGGGGCAATACACCCTCTCCCTTGCAGAGCTGCCCCGGCAGGCCGCTGACCGCGCTGAGCTGCGGGAGAAGATCACCAGCCGCAAACAGGAAATCCAGCGGCTTCGCGGTATCGTGCGGAGTTTATATGAAAACCTCGTCCAAGGCGTTCTCGCCAAGGATGAATACTTTGACTACAAGGAGAAGTATGAAAACCGTATTGCCGACCTCGCCGTGGAAATGGAGCAGTTGGAGGACGGCCTGCGAACGATGGATGCCAAAGTCGAGCAGCACCGGGCGTTGGAACAGGACGCCGCACAAATCAAGACCGACCGTGCGCTGACCGGCGCACTTATCGAGCGACTGATCGACCGCATTGAGGTATCCCACGACAAGCAGATTACGGTGCGCTATCGCTTCCAGAGCGAGTTTGAAACCTATGCGGAGGCACTGAAACAATGCAGAAATATGTAATTGCCCTCTACATCCGCCTTTCCATTGAGGACTACAAGTATGACAGTCTGAGTATCGAAAACCAGAGCCTTGTCCTTCACGAATATGCGGCCTCCATGCCGGAAGCCCTGAACGCAGAGATCACGGAGTTCATCGACAACGGGTACAGCGGCACGAATTTTGAGCGTCCGCAGGTACAGAAACTCATTGAGCTGGTGCGGGCCAATCAAATCGACTGCATCATCGTCAAGGATTTTTCCCGCTTCGGACGAAACAGCATTGAAACCGGCTATTTCATCGAGCGTGTGTTCCCGCTGTTCCATACCCGCTTCATTTCCATCAGCGACGATTTTGACAGCAGCAAATTCAAGGGTGACACCGGCGGCATGGACGTAGCATTCAAGTATCTCATCAGCGAATATTACAGCCGCGATATGTCCATCAAAACCAAGAGCGCCAAGTACGCCAAGATGCAGCGCGGCGAGTATCAGAGCAAAATCTGTCCCTACGGCTATCGCAAAAGCGCCGATGGCAGAATGGAGCCTGACCCGGAGGCCGCTACCGTTGTGCAGCTCATTTTCAGCCTCTCCGCAGGTGGCATGAACGCCGCTGCCATCACGCGGGAACTGTTCCGCAGGAACATCCCCACTCCCGGCCAGTACAAAGCGGCGCACGGCAATCACACCCATGATATTTCCCGCTGTCACGGGATTTGGAGTACATCCACTATTCTCCGCATTTTGGAGGATGAACGCTACACCGGCGTATATGTGATCGGCAAGCGGGCGGTTCTCGAAGTAGGCGGCACCAGAAGCCGCCTGAAGGACAGAGAATCGTGGTACATCATCTCCGACCACCACCCGGCCATCGTTGAGAGAGCCGTGTTTGATACCGTGCAGACCAGCCAGCTCCGTTTTTCCCAGCCCAACAAAAAGAAGCGGGACTACCCGCTGAAAGGCAAAGCCTTCTGTGGCTGCTGCGGTCATGCGCTGTCCCGCACCATGCAGAAAACCTCATATTATCACTGCCGCCATTCCGAGGCGGACGTAGAAAGCCGCTGCCACAAGATGCGTCTGAACGCCGCAGAGCTGGAACAAGCGGTATTCCTGACGCTGAAAAAGCAGATGAAAGCCGCCGCGCCACTTGCCCCTGACGGTACGCTCCGGGTGGATGCTTCCGTACCGGAACGCACCGAATATGAGCAGCAGATCGAGGCACTGCAAGACGGTAAGCGCGCCTTGTATGAACGCTATCTCATGGGCGAGATTGACCTGAACACCTACAAGGCGGAAAAGACCGCGTGTGACGAGCTGCTTTTGAAAACGAAAAACGCCTATGCCGCAGTATTGGCACAGGCGAAGCAGAAACAGGACGAACAGGCACGGCAGGACAGCCGCATGGAAGCGTCCAAGGCAATTTTCGATGCGGACACGCTGACCACCGAGCTGGCCGAGCTGCTGATCGACAGGGTGCTGGTGTACCCCGACAAGCGCATTGAGATCGCATACAAAATCCAGGACATTTTTGATTGAGGTGGCAGTCATGAAAATCGCTTTCTATTGCAGAGTGGGCGGACAGAGCTTCGGTTTTGTCCTCCCCGATGAAGCTGACAAGCTCCGCGAGTTTTTCGCCGAGCATCAGGATAAGCCTGCGCTTGAGAATCCATCAAGCGCAAGCTAAAAATTTTTGTCGTGTGCTTGACATACGGGTGCCGAAGGCCATGAAAAGTAATCTTTTTCAGGCCACGTTTCTTCACAAGCTGTGAAAATTTGCATGTAACGTAGTCGGGTCTTAACAGGTGCCCGGTCTCATCAAGACAAATGTAATCCTGATCGCCCATATAATAGCAATTGCCCATCCGTTCACGCTGCTGCTCCTGCTGGTGGATACGACTGCGGAGCAGGGAATCGGTCAGATTCAGCATTGCCTCTGCCAGACTGCAGCACACGGCATGCAGGTTTCCCGCATCGGCGCTGAGCAGATACAGCAGGTGCATGGTCTCGCCTACCTGCCTGGAAAGCTGTCCGCACGAGACGACCGGACACTCCCCTTCCGCAATCAGGCAGTTAGGCGGCAGCATTTACATCGGTAATTGCGACGCTGTACGACCGGATCTGCCGCACCTGATCAGGTTCCTCGCCGTGCAGCACACCCTGATTGCAGATAACAATGTCGCCCTCTCCAATCGGGTAATACCGGTTATCCACCATGTACTGTCCTTGTCCGCTGCACACATAGAACAGCTCCAGACGGTTGTCGTGCATATGCGGAAGTATAGACTGCTGGTTGTTGTAATTG